>Ga0208849_1002087_pt1 | contig 11698 bp, 11 predicted proteins | sample NGESurdeep072012_10_FD_184470 | JGI IMG/M metagenome (GOLD analysis project Ga0208849, IMG submission 184470) | Arctic peat soil microbial communities from Barrow, Alaska - NGEE Surface sample 53-3 deep-072012 (SPAdes) | ecosystem: Environmental > Terrestrial > Soil > Wetlands > Peat ...
CCCGCCGTGATGATCAAACCTTCGCCGGCGATGACTTCTGTCGTGACGCCGACAATCATTCCCTTGGTCACGCCTGCCATCATGTCAGGATTGCCGGCCTTGCCGATGCCAGAGATCAGGCCGTTCTTGATACCGATGTCGGCCTTGTAAATACCGGTGTAATCCACGATGAGCGCGTTGGTGATGACGCAATCCAGCGCGTCCTTTGCGCCGACGCCAGCGGCCTGGCCCATGCCTTCGCGAATGACCTTGCCGCCGCCGAATTTGCATTCGTCGCCATAAACCGTGAAATCCTTTTCGACTTCGAGGATGAGCGACGTGTCGCCGAGCCGGACTTTGTCGCCGGTCGTCGGGCCGAACATGTCGGCGTAGTGGGCGCGTTTCATTTTGTGCATATCAATTTTTCGTAGGAGCCGACGTGAGGAGCCCCAAACTAAATAATCGGCCAAGTAAATTAGAGACTCCTCACGTCGTCTCCTACAAATTAAGTTGTGGCGAACCCTTTGGTCTTCACCCGCTTCAAAGCGGCTTTCTTTTCAGCGGCGGATACTTTGCCGCTCGCCAGATTATTGCCGCCGCGAATGACTTTTTTGCCGGCAATCTCGACAAGTTTTACGGTCTTGGTTTCGCCGGGTTCAAAACGCACGGCGGTTCCGGCCGGAATGTCCAGACGTTTGCCGTAAGCTGCGCCGCGATCAAATTTCAGCGATGCGTTCGTCTCGATGAAATGATAATGGCTGCCGACTTGGATCGGCCGGTCGCCGAGATTCGTGACGGGAATTTCAATTGTCGCGCGTCCGACGTTGATCTCGATTTCGCCATCCTTGATTTCCGTCGAACCGGGAATTGGTTCATCGGCGATGGATTTGAAAATGGATAATTTTGGAATCGGCAGGAAGCTTCCATGCAATGCGAGCGAGAGATTTCCATTCTCACTTGCAATGGGATGATGCACGGTCACGAGCTTGGATCCATCGGGAAACGTGCCTTCCACCTGCACGTCGTAAATCATTTCCGGCACGCCGGACATGACCTGATTGCGTCCGAGCAACTGACGGCCGAGGTTCATCAGCTCGGCGACACTCCTGCCGTCGCGGATGAATTCCAGCAGCACGGTGGCGATGAGCGCGACGGCTTCGGGATGGTTCAATTGCAGGCCGCGCGCGAGCCGTTTCTGCGCGAGGAAGCCCGCTTGATGCAGCGTCAGTTTGTCGAGTTCACGAGGAGATAAGTGCATACGAAAATCGGTTCACCATTTGCGCGCCCAGGGATCGTCGCCAAGCAGCGCGGAAACAAACTTGAGGTGATGATGCAGTTCGCGACGAGTTTGTTCAACACTTTCGCCGGCCACCCGGAGAATTGAGCCATCGTGGACCGGACTGGCGCTGGTAATGAGCGTCGCATTCCGGCTGACCGGACTTTTTGGAACCACTTCCAGCAGGACTGCGGCAGCTTGCTTCAGCGGTTCCCCGACGAGCAGCAGCAGTGCGAAGCAGTTAAAGCGTCCGGTGCGGTGCGGCGACGTGAGCGGGTCAGTCGCCGCGTCCAGCAGGATGGAATCCATAAAAATTCGTTCGCCAGAAAGGAAAACATCATTGCGGCTTTGGAAACGGTCGAACGCCCAGCGTTCGCCCCGCGCCGCGCGACCCGAGGTGAACCAGTCCACCAGCACCAGCCCGGCTCCGGCTCGCAATCGAAATGTCTGTCGCTGGACATAGGTCGAATTGGCAAAGGGCTGGACCGGATCAGGCGCGAACACGAGCAATGCATTTTCTTCGACGGTCGCGTTGGTGACATGGCCGCACGCGCGCCGGCGCGGGTTGCGATAAACTTTGGTCGAAGCCTGGGTGCCGAGAAAACAACAGGTGTTCTTGCCGAGGCGCAAATCCAGTCGCGTCTCATCGCCGGCGACGAAGCCGCCGCCGAAACTGCTGGTGAAGGCCCAGACGCTTTGACCGCGCGACCGGGGGGTGAGGAGCTTCAGCGGGGCGCAGGCAAACGCGGAGGTGACGGTGCTCTGGCCAAAAACGGATTGGACTTCCAGCACCGCGCAACTCTTTTCCGGGCGATCAATTTTAATGGACGCAACCACAGGTCAAACGGTCAGATGCTTTTTAACGATGTCATCGTTGAGGTGCGCGATCGATCCTTCGACCACCACCGCGCCACGATCCATGATGTAAAAACTGTCGCCGACGGCGAGGCAAAAATCGAGGTATTGCTCGACGAGCAGAATGCTGATCTTTCCTTCCTTTTTAATTTTCACCAGCGTGTCGCCGATGAGGTCAATGATGTTGGGCTGTATGCCTTCGGTCGGCTCGTCGAGAATCAAAACTTTCGGATCGGTGAGCAAGGCGCGGGCGATGGCGAGCTGCTGCTGCTGGCCGCCGCTCAAGACGCCGCCTTTGCGCGGAAGGAATTCCTTGAGGATGGGAAACAATTCCAGCGCGCGTTCCACCGCGCCGTCGGCTTTCTTGCCGTGAACCACGAGGCCAATCTTCAGGTTTTCCCAGACGGTGAGGTGCGGAAAAATGTCGCGGCCCTGCGGCACATACCCGATGCCGAGCCGGGCGCGCGCGTCGGGTGGAAGGCCGATGAGTTCTGTTCCATCGAGCTTCGCCGAGCCGCTGTCCGGCTTCGCCAGGCCGACGATGGATTTGAGCGTGGTGGTTTTGCCAACACCGTTGCGCCCCATGAGGCAGACAAGACTGCGTTCCGGAATGGTGAGATTCACACCGCGCAAAATCAGCGAGCCGTCGTAACTGACGTTGATGTTGGAGAGCGTCAGCATAATTGGATGAAACATTCAACATTCAACATTGAACGCTCAACATCGAACAAGGCGGAGAATTGGGTCGCTTTGGGATTTCGGCGTTGAATGTTGAATGTTGAATGTTTCATCTGGCTTTGCTTAATGTTTCTTTTTGCGTCCGAGATAAACCTCTTTCACACGTTCGTCATTTTGCACCTCGTCCACCGTTCCTTCGCACAAGACCGTGCCTTGATGCAGCACCGTGACTTTGCGGGCGATCTGGCGGACGAAAGTCATGTCGTGTTCGATGACGATGATGCTGTGCTTGCCTTCAAGGCTCAACAGCAGTTCACCGGTCTTGTGCGTTTCCTCGTCGGTCATGCCGGCGGCGGGTTCGTCCACGAGCAGCAGCTTCGGATTTTGCGCGAGCAACATGCCGATCTCCAGCCATTGTTTCTGACCGTGGCTCAATGCGCCGGCTTTCCAATCAGCCTTGCCGTCGAGCGCGATGGTTTTGAGGACTTCGTAAATGTGGTCGCGGCGTTCGGGCGTGACGCGGGAGAATAAACTATTCCAGACGCCACGACTGCCGTGCAGCGAAAGCCAGATGTTTTCAAACACCGTGTGATCGGTGTAAACCGAAGGCGTCTGAAATTTCCGGCCGACGCCGAGCTGATTGATTTTCGCCTCGTTTAATTTGGTGAGGTCGGTGTCGCGGCCAAATTCGATCTTGCCGCTGTCCGGCTTGGTGCGGCCGGTGATGAGGTCAAGCATGGAACTTTTGCCCGCGCCGTTCGGGCCGATGATCACGCGCAGCTCGCCATCATCAATGTAAAGGGTGAGGTTCGAGATGGCCTTGAAACCCTCGAAGGATTTGTTCACCTCTTCGAGCAGCAGAATGAATTCTTGTTTGGGAGGCGGAATGCTCATTCGGGTTTTGACAGCGGTTTTTCCGGCGCCGGTTGCGGAATGGCTTCAGTCGTTTTATCCCCGCCGGTTTTCGCCGGAAAAAATTTCTTTTTCAGTGCGCCCAATTGAGCAGGCAGGCCAACGATGCCCTTCGGCATGTAGAGCGTCACGAGAATGAAGGTCAGGCCGAGGAACAGCAGCCAAAGATCGGGATACGCGCGGGTGGCCCAGCTTTTCATGGCGTTCACCGCGAACGCGCCGATGACGGGGCCGATGAGCGTGCCACGGCCACCGACGGAGACCCAGACGACGGCTTCAAGTGATTTGTCCGTGGCCATGTCACTCGGATTAATGATGCCGACTTGCGGGACGTAAAGCGCGCCGGCCAGGCCGGCGATGATCGCGGCCAGCACAAAAACGAACAGCTTGAAATTCGGCGTGTTGTAACCGGAGAAGAGCACGCGGTTTTCGCTGTCGCGGATGGCGCGCTGCACCTTGCCAAATTTGCTTCCGGTGAGCCATCTGCACAGCAGGTAGGTGGCGAGCATCAACAGCACGGTGCAGATGTAGAGACCACGCTGTGTGGACGGCGTGCGCAAGTCATGGCCGGCAACAAATTTGAAGTCCGTGAAACCGTTGTTGCCGCCCATCAGCAGGTCGTTGCGGAAAAACAAAAGGCAGGCCGCGTAAGTCAGCGCCTGGGTCAGGATGGAAAAATACACGCCGCGAATGCGCGAACGAAACGCGAGAAAACCGAAGACCGACGCGAGGGCCGATGGCAGCAACACGACCATCATCAGCGCGAACGGAAAGCTGGAGAACGGTTCCCAGAACGCGGGCAGCTTGCTCCAGCCGAGAAACACCAGGAAGTCGGGAATCGGCTGATGATACTGGCCGAGGTCGCCGATCATGCGCATGAGATACATGCCCATCATGTAGCCGCCCAGTGCGAAGAACAGGCATTGGCCCAAGCTCAACAAGCCGGTGTAACCCCACAGCAAATCCACACTGATGGCAAGGATGCCGTAGCACAGATATTTGCCATAAAGATTGATCGTGAAATTGCTGACGTGCCACCAACTGCCTGCCGCAGTGAAGGCGTTCAGGCCGGGCAGCACGAACAGCAGAAACACCGTGGCCACGACTACGATCCACAGTTCCCATTTTTTAACTTTGGCCGGCATGGACATGTCGTTAATCAAGACTGCGGCTGCGGATGGAGAAGAGGCCGCCGGGTTTCCATTGCAGGAACAGGATGATGGCGGTCAGCACGATTATCTTTCCCATGACCGGCGAGCCGAGTTGCTGTTGCAAAACCTGATCCGTCATGCCAATGCCCATCGCCGAATAGACTGTGCCAATGATGCTGCCAACGCCGCCGACGACCACGGTCATGAACGCATTGACGAGGTGATCCTGCCCCATGCTGGGGCCGACGTTGCCGATTTGCGAAAGAAACGCACCCGCCAAACCGGCCAAACCGGAGCCGAAGGCGAAGGTCATCATGTTGACCCGCGTGGTGCGCACGCCCATGCAGGAGGCCATCGAACGATTTTGCATCACCGCACGAATCAGCAAACCGAGCGGTGTTTTGGAGAGCAGCAGCCACGTGCCAATCACAATCAAAATGGCGAAGGCGATTACAAACACGCGGTTGTAGCCGAACGAAACGTCATGGATCGTGAAATGGCCGAGCAACCAGGACGGCGAATTCACCTGAACATTGTTCGCGCCAAAAACCATGCGGAACAATTGCTGCATCACGAGCGACACGCCCCAGGTGGCCAGCAGCGATTCGAGCGGGCGGCGATACAGGAATTGGATGACCGCGCGTTCCAGCACCAAGCCCGCCAGCGCCGCCATGATGAAACTCAACGGGATCGCGAACAGGAAATAACTTTGGTAGAACCAGCCGGTGGCATTCAGGCCCGGCAGGCTCAAGCCAAAACCGAGTTGATGGCCAGCGATGCTGAAGGGGAGATTGATGGCAAAAGAAAAGCCCGTGCCGAAAATATTTTGCACCACATACGTCGTGTAAGCACCGATGGCGATCATTTCGCCGTGCGCCATGTTGATAACGCCCATCAGACCGAAGGTGATGGCGAGACCGAGCGCAATGACCAGCAGGATTGAGCCAGCACTGATGCCGCGAAAGATCGTCCCGTAAAAATTCACCCACCAGATATGCTGCTCGATGGAGGTGACGGTTTTTTTGGCCGCCTGAAGCACCGCAGGACTGGCGTTGGTGCTGGCCGCGATTTTTTGCAACTCGGCCAGGCTGCCGATGGAACCGAGCGCGCCAAGCTGCTGGATGGCGTTAATTTTCACCGTCGGATCGCTGTCCATCAGTTGCAACAACGCCACGGCTTCGTGAATCGCCTTGATAACGCGCACGTCCGTCTCCTTGGTAAGCCGGGCTTGCAAAAGGGGGATGTAGGATTCCTTTTGTGAGTTGCTGATTTTGGTGGCCGCCGACCAGCGCGCGTCCGGGTCGGGGCTGGAAAGTGCCAGCATATCCAGCGTCTGTTGAATGGTGCTTCGCAGGCGCATGTCACTGTCCACGGAATTCAAATCACTGTCGGTAAAACGGAGTTCCTTGCCCGAAGCATCCTTGACCGGCTGGCCGTCCACAATGCGGATCGCGCGGGCCTTGCCATCGGCGTCCTGCTGATCTTCCAAGGTTACGGGAATTTTTGAACCGTCGGGCGCTTCATAGAAATAGACGCCGTCCCGCGTCCAGGCGAACAACACATCGCCAACCAGCTTGGAGCCGGTTTCGCCAAGTTTATTGAGCAGCTTCTGCCGTTCGTCACCGGTGCTCGTAATGGCCTGCACCAGCGTTTGGCGCACAGTGGAATCGTCCGGCCCGGCGTTGGTCGGAGCCGACATGGTTTGCAGGCATAGCAACATCAAAGGCAGTCCGGCAAACAGGCGATGCATGATTTTCATCCGATTGAAAAAAGGGGCGGAGCAAACAAGCCCCGCCCCTTTGCATTTTCAATTCAGGTGTTCAGACTTGTTACAAATTACTTGCCCATGGCCGACAGTTTTTCGTCGAGACCTTTCAACAGGAACGGTTCGCCTTTGACCTGGTCAAAGGTCTTGAGGATTTTGAACTGGCCGTTGGCCTTGGTTTCACCAATATAGACGTTCTTGGTGGTATGGTGATTTTCGTTCATGGTGTTCATGCCTCCGGGACCGGCGAAGCTGATGGTGCCGGATTCCAAAACCTTGCGGACGGCGTCCACGTCAAACGTGCCGGCTTTTTCCACGGCTTCTTTCCACAGATAGACTCCGTCATAGGAAAGCACCATCGGGCTGTCCACCACGCGCTTTTCCTTGATGACGCCGGGATAGCTTTCGGTTTTCAACCAGGCATTCCAGTCTTTGATGAACTTCTCATTTTCTGGCGTGTTCAAGGACATGAAATAGGTCCAGCAACCAAGTTCGCCCACCAAGTCCTTGGTCGGCATGGAGCGCAATTCGTCTTCCGCGAGGCTGAAGGAAACCACGGGGCAATCAGCGGCGGTCAAACCAGCGGCGACAATTTCCTTGAAGAACGGCACGTTGGAATCACCGTTGATGGTGTTGATCACGCAGGCGTCACCGCTGGCGGCGAACTGCTTGATCTCGGCCACGATTTGCTGGAAGTCGGTGTGACCGAAGGGAACGTATTTGCCGGCGGAAATAACCTTGCCGTCCGCGTCCTTGCGCACGCCGCCGCCGATGTTCTCAATCGGCACGCCATGCAGGAGCAGATATTTGTAGAGAATCAAATCGGTGGTCTGCGGATAAACGTAGTCCGTGCCGATCAGATAGAACTTCTTTTTGCCCTGGGCCAGCATATAATCCACGGCGGGAATCGCCTGCTGGTTCACGGCTTCGGCGGTGTAGAAAATGTTCTTGGACAATTCTTCACCTTCGTATTGCACGGGATAGAACAGCAGGCCATTGTCCTTTTCAAACACGGGCAGCACAGATTTGCGGCTCACCGAGGTCCAGCAGCCGAACGTCACCGCCACCTTGTCTTCTTCAAGCAACTGTTTGGCCTTTTCGGCGAACAGCGGCCAGTTGGACGCGCCGTCCACGACGACTGGTTCGATCTTATACGACTTGTCACCGACCTTGATGCCGCCGGCGGAGTTGATCTGGTCAAACGTGAACAACAGCACGTCGCGCAGCGACGTCTCGCTGATGGCCATTGTGCCGCTCAACGAGTGGAGCACGCCGACTTTCACGGTGTCTTGAGCCATTGACTGGCGGGTCAGGGTCAGCGCAATTGCCAGCGCCATTAGTTTAAGCAAATGATTTTTCATGGTTGGATATGGAGATGAATTTTATGGTTTTGGTTTAAGCAGAAAGTTTGATTTAGAACAGATAGGAAGCACCGCAGCCGAGTATGAACTGGTCATGGCTGCCATTTAACCCGCCCGTGTAGGAGGTGGTGTCGTAACGCACTTCCGGCTGAATTTTAATGTTCGGAGCCGGTTTGAGATTTACGGTAAAAGTAAAGCTGGCCAGATTGCCGTTTAGATCGTTCGAATATATCCCCGCGCCAAAGGGTGCCGGTCCACCGAATTTGGTGTTGATGCCCATGCCATCCTTGTCATCGAGATATTCACCGCGGAAGGCGACGCCGAACTTGGAGGTGAAATCATACCAAACCCAGCCGCCAATGGACCAAGTATCTCCGCTGGAGGCACCATCAGGCTCGAAGTGGAAGTAATCGAATTCAAATCCGGTGCCAAGCTTGTCTGTGAACTGGCGTCCGCCCAGAACCGACGCGCCGTTCACGGTCAACGACCCCGCACCTTCACCGCCAAAACCCACGATGCTGATCCAAGTCTTGCTGTCGGGGGTGATGCCGATGCTGCCCATCACGCCTTTGCGCGTCTGGGTGGTGACGGGTCCGGCGTAAAGGCCGTTGTCCACGCGGAACTTCACGTCGAGCCATTTGGTGAAGGCATAATCCAGTTGCACGCCGGCGGACGGGCCGTTGCCGGTGTAATACCATTGATAACCCTGGGAAAAATTGGGGTTGGCCGCGCCGCCGTCGCCGGATTCAAAGTTCAACAAAGAAATGAGTTCGCCCGCTTTGATGTTCAATCCGGTGCCGATGGGAACATTCAAGTCCACATAAGCCTCCCGCAAATAATCAAAGCCTGTGATGCCGCTGCCGGAATTCAAAATCGGCGCGTCCTCCCCGGCCATCAGCGACACCCGATAACCTGCGGCCCAATCCTCGCCGCTGCGCGCGGCGGGCGCGCTGGCGAACGTGATCTTCACCTTGTTGAGGGAAAAACTATTGTCCTTGGTGTTCCACAAGTAACCGTCGGAATAACCGCCAGCCGGATGATCCGTGTTGTAAAAGTAAGACGTCTGCACAAAACCGCTGATGGTCATGTCGCCAAGAGCCGAGACATATTTTGGAGCCGACGTGCCGCTCGGCAGCAGTCCCTCCTTTTTGGCCACGTCTTCCAAGGCATCCAGACGCTCCTTCAACTCCTGGTTCTGCTTTTCTAGTTTGGCAAAGGCTTCGGCATCGGGAGGCGTGGTCATCTGGGCGTGCGCGGCGAAACTGCCCCCGGCAATGACGCCAAGAAAAGCACCCGCCGTCAGCAGACGTTGTTGTTTATTCCGCAATGAAGTTCTGGCTGGTTGTTTTTTCATTTCAATGGCTGGTTCTGGTTCGGTTCTGGTTTGTGTGGATTGAAGGCAAACACGCCGCTGGCTTTTTAATTGCTGTAGCATCCTGCACTTGCCTGCTATGCCTCATCGAAATCACAGTCAAGCAGGCGAAATGCCAGCAGCCCGGTTTCGCAGGCGTTTGAAACTTGAAAAATTTTTGGAAGCAATGTGAATGGAATTCAACCATGAGCGAATCACTAGACAGCAGACAGTTGGAGGCATTTGTGGCGCTGGCCAAAAACGGGAGTTACACCGAGACGGCAAAGCAATTATATGTCACCCACTCGGCCATCAGTCATTCCATGCGGACGCTGGAGAACCAAACTGGTTGTCGTCTTTTAAGCAAGGTGCGCAAAAAAATAGTGCTTACGGAGGCCGGGGAAACATTGCTGCCCCATGCCCGGCGGGTGCTTGAAGAAATGCGGCTGGGTCGTGTCGCCCTGCGAGAATTGAACAAGTGGGGCTCCCGGCATTTGCGGCTGGTGGTGGAACCCGCCCTTTGTGCCGTGGTGCTCGCGCCGGTGCTGCTGAAATTTTACCAGGAATTCCCCCAGTTCTTCATTCAGTTGGAAGTCCACGGCTACGGTGATCCCGTCAGTTTGCTGGAAAATAATCGCGTGGATCTGTTGCTGGTGGAAAAACCGCAAACCGGCGATCAAATTGAATTTCTTCCCTTGCTGGCCGACCGCTTCGTCTTCGTGGTGAATTCCGCCCATCCTTTGGCATCGCAAACCAGTGTGTCCCGCGCCGATCTCGCCAAGCCGCCCTGTCTGTTGTTGCGCGGTTCCAGCCACGGACGCAAACGGCTGGACGACTTTCTATGCCAGCGCGGCCTGGCGCTGAACATCATCGGGGAAATCGAATGCCTTGACACGGTGAAGGAGATGGTAAAAAAATCGCCTGTCATGAGCATCCTGCCGGGGTGGGTCGTCAGTGAAGAATTAAAAAACCGCGCTTTAATTGCCTTGCCGCCATTACGCAAGCCGTTTGAACAAACCTGGGGAATCGTCCATTCAAAGGCACGCCCCCTAAACCACGCTGAATCAACCTTCTTGAAATTTTGCCGGCAGCGGGTCGCAGAACTGGGTTGAACCAGGATGGCGCGCTGTCCTGCTGAATGCAGAAGCAGGAGCCGTGCGGACGTTGGCCGGGTCACATTTTGCCCGTCAACATTGGCGAAAGTCGCAACCGGCCCAAAGGCTAAAATCAATAAACCACCTTGTTCAGCGGATATTCGATGATGCCTTCCGCGCCGGCAGCTTTGAGCTGCGGGATCAGTTCGCGGACAATGTGCTCGTCAATGATCGTCTCGACGGCGACCCAGCCTTTGAGGCTCAAGCTGGAAATCGTCGGGTTGCGCAGCGCCGGCAAATCCGCCAGCAGCTTCGCCAGATTTTTTTCGGCAATGTTCATCTTCAGGCCAACCAGCGCCTCGGCGTCCAGCGCGCCCTTGAGCAGCATTGCCAGCGTCTCGATTTTTTTGCGCTTCCAAGAATCTTTCCACGCACTGTGATTCGCAATCAGTCGCGGCGTGGAACTCAACAGTTCATCCACAATACGCAGCTTGTTCGCGCGCAGCGAGGAGCCGGTCTCGGTGACTTCCACGATGGCGTCCACCAGTTCGTGCGCCTTCATTTCGGTCGCGCCCCAGGAAAATTCCACCTCGGCCTTCACGCCGTTTTTCTTCAGATACTTTTTCGTCAGGTGAACGACTTCCGTGGCGATACGTTTGCCCTGCAAATCTTTCACTGATTTCACCGGCGAACTTTCCGGCACGCACAGAACCCAGCGCGCGGGCCGGCGCGAGACCTTGCTGAACAGAAATTCGCCGACCTCGTGAACCTTCGAGCCGTTCTCCATGATCCAGTCGTGGCCCGTGATGCCGCAATCGAGATAGCCGTGCTCGACGTAGCGGCTGATTTCCTGTGCGCGGATGAGCCGGATTTCCAGCTCGTCGTCGTCCACATACGGCACATACGAACGGCTGCTGACCTGGATGTTATAGCCGGCCTTGGCCATTTTCTGGATGGCGGCCTCCTGCAAGCTGCCTTTCGGCAAACCGAATTTTAATTTTTTGCTCATTCAATATCTTTCTGCAAATTCCGCTTCACGCGCGGACGCGAAAATTTCTTCGCCGATTCCTTCACCCGCGTGACCGGGTTTATTGTCCAGTTGCGGCGCGGCAAGGCCAACTTTTTTTTGCCCTTCTTCATGCAAAACTTGCGTCAGGGCGGCGTTTGGATTTTCCAGTCGTCGCCGTTTTTCTTCAGGACAAACGAGTAAAATCCCGTCACCGCGCCGCCGGCATACCATTTGCCGATGGCGGCCACCGAACCGTCAGCCTCCGGC
>Ga0208849_1002088_pt1 | contig 11698 bp, 9 predicted proteins | sample NGESurdeep072012_10_FD_184470 | JGI IMG/M metagenome (GOLD analysis project Ga0208849, IMG submission 184470) | Arctic peat soil microbial communities from Barrow, Alaska - NGEE Surface sample 53-3 deep-072012 (SPAdes) | ecosystem: Environmental > Terrestrial > Soil > Wetlands > Peat ...
AGGGGATATTCCACGATGCCGGTCGCGCCGGCGGCCTTCAGCTTGGGTATCACTTCGCGCACTACGGACTCTTCAATAATGGTGTTGAGCGCAACCCACGCTGGATCGCTCAAGTGCGAGATGGTTGGCGAGTTGAGCGCCGGCAGCTGCGCGACGATGGTCTCCAGCGCCGACTTGGGCGCATTCATCATCAGGCCGACGCGGCCCTGCGCTGCAATGGCGGCGTTCAGCATCAGCGAGATGTTCTCGATCTTCTGCCGCTTCCATGCGTCTTTGTACGCAGCCTTGTTGGCGATCAGCTGCGTCTCGGACTCCATCAGCGTCTCGATGATGCGCAGGCGATTGGCGCGCAGGCTTGATCCCGTTTCCGTCACTTCGACGATCGCGTCGGCCAGCGTCGGCGGTTTCACCTCGGTCGCGCCCCAGCTGAACTCCACCTTGACGGGAATATTCTTTTGCGCGAAGTAGCGCTTGGTGAACTCAACCAGCTCCGTCGCGATCGTCTTGCCCGCCAGGTCTTCCGGCTTCTGAAAGGACGAGTCCTCCGGGACGCACAGCACCCAACGCACCTTCTGCCGGCTTACCTTGGAGTAGGTGAGGCTCGTCACATACTCCACGTCGGTCTGGTTTTCAAGCACCCAGTCGTTGCCGGTCAGGCCGGCATCGAGCGCGCCCTTCTCCACATAGCGGGCCATCTCCTGCGCGCGGACCAGCATGCATTCAATCTCAGCATCGTCGATTGCGGGAAAATAGCTGCGGCCATTGGCCGAGATGCGCCAGCCGGCGCGCTCAAACAGCGCGATGGTCGCGTCCTGCAGGCTGCCCTTGGGAATTCCCAGCTTCAGCTTGTTTGCCATCTCACCTCTTTTGTCATTCCGCAGCGAAGCGGAGGAGTCTGCTTCTATTTGGAATTTGTAACTTGAATTGGTTTGGTAAAGCAGCTGACGGTGCCCTCGTGGCAGACCAGCCCATCGCCCTCGACCTCAACGCGGAACAGCAGGGCGTCGTTGTCGCAGTCTGTCGCGGCGGTGATGACGCGGAGCCGGTTGCCGCTGGTCTCGCCCTTCATCCACAGTTTCTGGCGTGTGCGGCTCCAGAAGGTGACGAAGCCACTCTCCAGCGTCTTCGCGTAGCTGGTCTCATTCAGGAAGCCCAGCATCAGCATCTCGCCGGTCTTCGCGTCCTGCACAATGCCCGGGACCAGCCCGTCCATCTTGCCGAAATCGATTGCAGGTGCATTCTTCACTTCGCTCATCTTGAAAATCTCTCGCTTTCAGTTTTCCCAGGGACGGGGGTGGACGGAGCCGCGCGCAGCAAAAAGGCCCGCTCGCGGAGTGCGCGCCGGCGGGCCTTGGAAATCCGGTTGTGCTCTTCTATCTTGCACCGGACACGGCCGCCAGCACGCTATGCGCGTGATGAGGGTGATGCCCGCGATGCTTGACCGAAAAGCTCATGTATATGAAAACTATCGTTTTATGCGGCTTTCTGTCAACGGTCGGGCCGCAACTTACTCATAGGAAAGGGCGAGACGGACACTGTCACGTCTTCGGGCGATGGGCCACAATCAGCCCGCGGATGCGCTCATACTCGTCCTTTGGCAGGATGCCGCGCGTAGCCAGTTGGTTCTTCGCCGTATACGGACGGCCTCTGATCACACGAGCGGCATAGGCGGCTCCCATGCCAGGGAGTTCCTGGAGCTGGTTCGCCGTTGCGGTGTTGATATCCAGTAATTGCTTCGAAGCAGCGATCTTCTCTGCGATGCTCTGAGTCTTCGTTGGCCCATTCGCCGCGCTCTGCGCCTGCGCGACACCAGCTCTGCCCCGAAGCCCCTGGAAAGCCGCCCCGCCAAAGAGTGCTACGAGGCACACGATCAACACCATCTCAGGCAGCGATGCCGCCCGAGGTCCATCCTGCCTTGCCATCTTGAATCCCCCGAAAGTTTCTCTGCTGGTGCAAACAGGAGCGTCTCCAGCTTATACCTGCGGGCGCTGCCTGAGAACGCAAACTTGACCAATACCCAAACGCAGATGCCTACGCCGAGAATGCGGCCCACGGCGTAATATGGTGCGGCTGAAAACTTTGCTTTTTCGAGGTGAAGGCCGCCGTGAATGCCCGTTCGATTCGCTGCTTGATCGCTGCTCTGACGTTGACTGCCACATCCGCAGGCCTGGGATACGCCGCGCCGCCCGCCGCCGAGCACTGGGTGGGTACATGGGCTGCGGCCCCGTTTGAGCAGCCGAACGCTCCGCGACAGTTCCCGCGTCTAGTGCCAGCCGCCGGAGGTGCCGCAGCCGTTCCCGGCGCCGCGCTAGCTCCAACTGCTCCGGCAACAGCAGTTCAAGTCCTCCCCAGCCCTGCTGCGCCCGGACCCGTCCCTCCGGCGGCATTGCCATCAGCCAACATGCCCGCGATGACCCAGGGAGCGGCTCCGGCTGCGCCGGGAACTCCGCCGGGCGGCCCGAATCCGGCGCGCCGCTTCAATTTCACGCCGCCGCCGATCTACGGCTCCAGCGATATGACGCTGCGCGAGATCGTGCATGTGTCGCTGGGCGGCTCGCGTATTCGCGTCGTCCTGACTAACGAGTTCGGCACGGAAGCGCTGATGATTGGTGCTGCGCAGGTTGCGATCAGCAAAGGCGGCAGTTCGGTCAACCTCGTCGACGCATCCTCCGCCGGGCTGACCTTCGGCGGGCGCGCCGAGGTCAAGATTCCAGTAGGCGCGATGGTTGTCAGTGACCCGGTGAATCTCAAGCTGCCGGCGCAGGCTGATCTTGCGATCAGTCTTTTCGTGCCACAGCAGACGATCACGACCCTCTCGCAGCATCAGGCCGCCGACCAGACCAGCTATGCGGCGGAGGGCAATGTTGTCGGCGCAGCGTCGTTCGATACGCCGAAGGACATCCGCTCGTGGGTCTTTTTGAAGGGCGTCGAGGTGGAGGCGGCCGCGCACGCCAGTGCCGTCGTAGCCTTTGGCGACAGCATCACAGACGGCGCCTTTGCCACGAACAACTCCAACGCGCGCTGGCCGGATGAGCTCGCCCGCCGCCTCCTTGCCGACAAGCGGACCGCCGATGTGGCAGTACTGAATGAAGGCATCGGCGGCAACGGCGTGCTGCGCCACATCACTGGGCCCAGCGCGCTGACACGCTTTGACCGCGACGTGCTGGGGCAGGATGGAGTGAAGTACATGATCATCGTGGAAGCCATCAACGACATCGGTGCGTACGGTCCGCGCAATCCGAATGCGCCGCCGCCGCCCAGCGGAATTCCAACGGCCGAGGACCTGATCGTCGGCTATAAGCAGCTGATCGCACGCGCGCACGCGCATGGCATCAAGGTCTACATGGCCACGCTCACGCCGTATATGGGCGCCGGCTATTCGTCTCCTGCGGGCGAAGCGGTGCGGCAGGCCTGCAACCAGTGGATTCGCACACAGAAGGAGGCCGACGGCGTGATCGACTTTGACAAGACCACGCAGGACCCGGCGAAGCCCGACACATTCCTGCCGGCGTACGACCACGGCGACCACCTGCACCCCAATGATGCCGGCTACAAAGCCATGGGAGACGCAATCGACCTCGCGCTGTTCACGAAATAGTGCTGGTTGTTAGTTTGTTTCCGCATCGCAAATATTTTCCAGGCGAGAGGGTCGCGGGGCACAGGTCTGCGCTAGCTTTTCTGCGCGATGCGCAGGTGGAGTTCGCGGAGCTGCTGATCGGTGGCGGGTGAGGGCGCGTCGCACATCAGGTCGATGGCCTTGGCGGTCTTGGGGAAGGCGATGACCTCGCGCAGGCTCTGCGCTCCGGCGAGGATCATGACGATGCGGTCGAGGCCGAGGGCGATGCCGCCGTGCGGAGGCGTGCCGTACTCGAGCGCGTCCAAAAAGAACCCGAAGCGCTCGCGCGCTTCTTCGTCGGACATGCCGAGCGAGCGGAAGATCTCCTTCTGCACATCCTGACGATGAATACGAATAGAACCCGATCCGAGCTCCGTGCCGTTCAACACAATGTCATAGGCCAGCGCGCGGACCGCGCCTTTGTCACTGGTGAGGCGGCCGGAGGTGATGTCGTCCTCGTGCGGGGAGGTGAAGGGATGGTGGGCGGCGTCCCAGGTGCGCGTCTCCTCGTTCCACTCGTACATGGGGAAGTCGGTGACCCAGAGGAATTTGTAATCGGATGCGTTACCTTTTTGCTCGAAGAGCTTGTGCTTGTCGGCGAACTTGCGCGCGATGTCGAGGCGAAGCTGGCCGACGCGCTTCCAGATCCACTGCGGATCGAAGTTCCAGCTGACAGGCGTGCCAAGCTTGGGGGTGACAACAATGCTGACATCTTCGGATCGCATGTCGAGGCCGTGGAATCGCTTCAGATCCTTTTGCAGCGCGGCAAAGATATCGTCTGAAAGTGGAATGAATTGCTCTGCCGAGCGCAGACGAACGATATCGAGAACGTCAAGTCCACTGTCGCCAAAGCTGGCCCTTATCTCACTCATCAGCGTCTTTCGCGCTGTGGAAGATAAGTCTCCGACGCCCGGAATTGTGAAGCCGAGCACAGGCAGTCCCTGCTCGATCTTGAGCGTGGTGCGCAGCTCTGGCGTCAGCACATCGGACAGCGTGACCATGGCGGGCAGGCGCATATCCGGCTTGTCACTCCCATAGCTGCGCACAGCCTCGTCGTAGGTCATGTGGACGAAGGGCGTGGTGAGGCGGATAGGCGGATCTGCTTGCGCAAACGCAGCGGTGAGGAAGCCTTCGACGATGCGGAAGATGGTCGACTGTTTCGCCCAGGAGATTTCGAGGTCGATCTGGGTGAACTCGGGCTGGCGGTCGGCGCGCAGGTCTTCGTCGCGGAAGCAGCGGGCGATCTGAAAATACCTGTCGAAGCCGGAGATCATGAGGATCTGCTTGAAGATCTGCGGCGACTGCGGCAGCGCGTAAAACTCGCCGGTGTGCACGCGGGAGGGGACGAGGTAGTCGCGGGCTCCTTCTGGAGTCGACCGCGTCATAAAGGGGGTTTCAATCTCAAGGAAGCCTTCGCCGACGAGGTTGTTGCGCACGGCCATGGCGATGCGGCTGCGCAGCGCGAAGTTCTTCTGCATCTCGACGCGGCGCAGGTCGAGATAGCGATACTTCAGGCGGACCTCTTCGTTGCCGATGGAGTCCTCGGCGGGCGAAAAGGGAGGCGTCTTCGCCTCGTTCAGCAGCAGCAACTCGTCCGCGACGACCTCAATGTCGCCGGTGGGCATGTTGGGGTTTTCGAGACCGGTTTCGCGGCGGCGGACGCGGCCTTTGACGGCGATAACGTACTCCGAGCGGGCGGCGTTGGCCTTGGCGTGGGCGACGACGTTGGTCTCGTCCACGACGACCTGCGTAATGCCGGTGCGGTCGCGGAGATCGAGGAAGATGAGGCCGCCGTGGTCGCGGCGCCGGTTGACCCAGCCCATCAGGACGACGTTTTGCCCCGCGTGCTCCGCGCGAAGCTCTCCACACATGCCGGTACGTTCAAGACTGCCAAGAAAGTCGAATGTCACGATGCTTCTATTGTACGAAGTTTGCAGGATTTAGCGGATCAGGTGAATAGGGACACCTATATTAATTTGTTTCCAGGCCCGGTCTGCCGTGTAGACCTCTGCCCCCAGCTCAATCGCCAGGGCAAGACACGCGCGATCGCCGAGAGACAAACCGGCGTGGCGAGTCTTGGCGCGAAGCTCACCACAGGCACGGGCTTGTTGCTGAGTCATCGGCTCGACGCGATCTAAGAGCGCCAGCAAAGCCTCAGTCCGCGGCCATTGGGCCGCATCGAGTTCACTGATTTTCGAGTACACCTCAGCCAGATTGACCGCACTCATTACCGCGCCATCCATCAGAGCATATGTCGAGCGGCCGAATACTTCTCCCAGAAGGATCGCGAGCGGAATGGAAGAGTCCAGGACGGTGCTACTCATTCGCTGCTTCTCGGCGGCGCTCCTGAATCAGTTCGTCGACGAGATTTCGGCCTTCAGGATTCGCTTTCCGAATCTCTTCCTGGGCAGCGCGAACGATTCTCATCACCTCTTCCGGGCTTCGGCGTGGTCTTGGCTTCTCGCCTTCTGCAGCTTGCAGTGCGGCACGCAGCACAAAGCTATTGACGGAGCGGCCTTCGCGAGCGGCTGCACGGGCGATGATGGCACTCTCTTTGGGAGTGGCTCGGCATCCGAGCTGCTTGCGGGTTTGAGTTGAAACGCCCATGTACGCATTATGTATACATCATGTTTCAGCGTCAACTCATCTTCACTGACGCAGCAGATCCGTCAACTTCGCGCGCTCCACCTTCACCTGCTCGCCGCTAGCGAAGGTCTTGACGGTAGCTGAGCCGCCAGCGAGCTCGTCTTCGCCGAGGATGACGATGTGGCGGGCGACTCGGTCGGCGGCCTCGAAGGACTTCTTCAGGCGGAAAGTGCCGTCGCCAAGTTCAACCGATAGCCCGGCCCGGCGGAGTTCGCGTGCCAGGGCGAGAGCGGCGGCGTTGCGCTCCGCGCCCATGGGGGCGATGTAGGCGTCCAGCTTGGAAGGTTCGAGGTTCGAGGTTCCAGGTTCGAGGGCTTCGGTCTGGGCTTGCAGCGTGAGGACGAGGCGGTCTTCGCCGATGGCGAAGCCGATGCCGGGCGCCTTGGGGCCGCCGAGCATCTCGGAGAGGCCGTCGTAGCGGCCGCCGCCCAGCAGAGCGTTCTGCGTGCCCAGGCCGGTGGCGGGGTCAGCAGAGCTGGGCACGGTGAACTCGAAGGTGGTGCGCGTGTAGTAGTCCAGACCGCGGACCAGGCGCGGGTTGATCGTGTACGGCACGCCGCAGGCGTCCAGCGCCGCGAGTACGCCCGCGAAGTGTGCGCGCGAGTCGTCGTCCAGGTAGTCGGCGATCTTCGGCAGCGCAGCGATAATCTCCTGATCGGCGGGGTCCTTTGAGTCGAGCACGCGCAGCGGATTGGTCTCCGCCCGGCGCTGGTTGTCCTCATTCAGCTTGTGCTTCACCGGCGCAAGGGCCTCGCGCAGCGCGGCGTTGTAGCGCTTGCGGTCTTCGGTGGAGCCGACGGAGTTGAGTTCGAGGCGCCAGTTCTTCACGCCCAGCTCATCGAGCAGGGTCGCGAGCATCTCCAGTACCTCCGCATCGCGGACGGGCGATTCAGAGCCAGAGGTCGGTGGCCCGAGTACCTCGCAGCCGATCTGCCAGAACTGGCGGTAGCGCCCGCGCTGTGGCCGCTCGCGGCGGAACTGCGGCCCGATGTAGAAGAGCTTGTTGAGCGCCCCCGTCTCGCCCAGTTTGTGCTCGATATATGCGCGCACCACGCCGGCTGTGTTTTCCGGCCGCAGGGTGAGGCTCTGCGCCTTCTCACTCTGCGCGCGGGCACGGTCCTCCCACGTGTACATCTCCTTGGAGACGATGTCGGTCTCTTCGCCCACGCCACGCGCGAAGAGCTCCGTCGCCTCAAAGATGGGTGTGCGAATCTCGCCGAAGCCATAGCGGCTGAAGACCTCGCGGGCGGTCTGCTCGATGCGCGCCCAGAGCGCGGTCTCGGGCGGCAGCAGGTCGCGGGTGCCGCGGACAGCCTTAACAGAAGGAGTTGGCGTAGCCATGAAATTCCAGTGTAGCGAAACATGGTCGTAAAAAGCCCCGTCGCGGGCAACCAAACCGCGCATTGAGGATGCGAAATAGCAGCAAAAATCTCCGCGCAGACCGCAACAGAAGGCATCAGAGTAGACAGGGCAGAAGCCATGAACCCTAGGCAGAGGTACCAACCGTGAACCGAATTCAAAGAATCGCTATTTTCTCCACAGTTTCCGCGGCACTCGTAGCCGCGCCTGCGTTCGCGCAGAACGATCACCGCGATGACCACAACAATCAGAACCCGAGCTACCAGAGCGGCGACCGTAACAATCAGAACCACAACGACTCCAATCGCAACGACTCCAATCGCAACGACATGAGCCGCAACGGCGGCGACCGCCACGACGGCTACGTCCGTCACGATGAGTGGAAGAAGGGCTACCACATGCGGCACGAGGACTGGGACCGCGGCCAGCGTATAAGCGACTGGCGCACCCACCAGTTGCGGCGTCCTCCTCGCGGGTATGAGTGGCGGCAGCTCGACGGCAACTATGTCCTGGGATCGATCAACACCGGCGTGATCTCGGCGACGATCATGGCTCGCTAAAGCATTTTTACTCAAGGCTTGTTCGCCCCAATCTGCCCTTGGGTTGAAGGCCCCGCCTCGGTGGGGCCTTCATTTTTCGTGCCGGGGCAGGATCCCTTGAACCTCGCGAAGGCTCGCACATCTGCGAACATGCCATTCTGCGCATAAGGTACTCGGCCCCCGCACTCCTATACTGAGGCGATGGGGACGACTACGACCAAGCCATTTCCGAAGCCATTTGTCGACTCGCTCGAGCTGGAGAGGCGCGCACTCTCCCTCTTTCCGGGCGGAGTGAATTCACCGGTGCGGGCTTTCCGCGCAGTTGGCGGCCATCCGCCGTTCCTCACGCACGCCCAGGGCGCCACGCTCTTTGACGCGGACAACAATCGCTACATCGATCTCTTCGGCTCGTGGGGTCCCATGCTGCTGGGCCACGCGTTTCCGCTTGTGGTCGAGGCGATCCGCGAGGCCGCGGGCCGCAGCACCAGCTTTGGTGCCTCGCACGGCGGCGAGTCCGTCCTTGCGGAACTAGTCCGCCGCTGCTTTCCCTCGGTTGAGAAGATGCGCTTCGTCAGCTCCGGCACCGAGGCCTGCATGTCCGCCATCCGGCTGGCGCGCGGATTTACCGGGCGGAATTTTATCATCAAGTTTGAAGGCTGCTACCACGGCCATGCCGACGCGCTGCTGGTCAAAGCCGGGTCAGGCGTCGCAACGCTCGGCATCCCCGGCTCCGCTGGAGTGCCAGCCGAGACCGCGCAGTTTACTTTGGCGCTGCCTTTCAATTCGCTCGCCGCTGTCGAGGCCGCCTTCGCCGCGCGTCCGGACCAGATTGCCTGCGTCATTGTGGAGCCGGTGGTCGGCAATGCGGGAACCATCCCACCTGCACCCGGCTTCCTTAGCGGCCTGCGCCGCCTGTGCACGCAGCACGGTGCGCTGCTGATTCTCGACGAGGTGATGACGGGCTTCCGGCTTTCGCTTGGCGGCGCGCAACAGATCTACGCAGCGGAACTCGGCAGCGGCCCCGACCTTACCACGCTGGGCAAGATCCTCGGCGGGGGCCTTCCCTGCGGCGCCTTCGGCGGTCGCGCCGATGTGATGGACTACCTCGCGCCGCTCGGCCCCGTCTACCAGGCCGGCACACTCAGCGGCAATCCACTGGCCATGGCCGCCGGCATCGCCACGCTCGGATATTTGATCGAGCACGAAGGAGTGGTATACCCGCAGCTTGAACGCACCACTGCCGCCATCGCCGACGGCGTCGCCGAACTCGCTCGCAAAGCCGGCGTCCCTATGACCACCAACCGCCTCGGCTCCATGTTCACCTGGTTCTTTACGGACCAGCCCGTCACCGACTTCGCCACCGCCAGCACCTCGGACACCGAAGCCTTCGCGCGCTTCCATCGCAGCATGTTGGAGTCCGGCGTCTGGCTGCCGCCCAGCCAGTTTGAGGCGGCGTTCGTCTCCACCGCGCACACCACGCTCGACGTCGAACACATCCTCGAAGCCGCCCGCACCGCGTTGGCTCAATAGGCTCCCACGCGCTTATGTACGCGTCTGTAAAGGCCAGCTTTTCGTTCGGCACCACTTCGAGGAAACACGCCCGGGTTCGGCATCTCCTGGCCCTCCGGCCCTTGCATCACAACCAGCGACGATCCGCCCGCGCGCACGTCCATCTTCGCGGAGGTCGTCTTCCATGGCGCAGGCGTAAACCGCTGGGATCTTTGAGTCAATTTCATCTCTCGAATGACAAGTCAGCGATGGCGAACCAAGCGCGTAACCCCCTATGGTAACAGCATTTACGTCCCATTCGCTCTCTGCTTTCGCAGTTCAATGCAGAATCTCGCTGTTCTTATTTGTCCGGGGCTCGCTTTCACCGCGCGCCCCGGAATGGTTGTTCTAGAAAGTGAACCGCGTCCACAGCTGCAGGGAGCGCGCGTTCTGGTAGCCATTGGCGACGCCGAAACCAGCATTCTTCGGCAGGTTTCTTGCTGCAGTGGTCGGCAGGTTGGTGATTGTGGTGTTGGACAAGCTGGTGAATTGCACGCTCGAGTTCACGCCAGTGATGTGCGCCTGGTTGAACGCGTTGAAAGCGTCAAGCCGCACTACCAGCGACCGCGACTCGCCGAGCTTAATGGAGCGCTGCAACGACATATCGTACTGCTGGAAGAAACAGCCGCGCACGTAGTCCGCGCCGGACTCCAGCCCGACGCTGCCCTGGGCGGGTGGGCCAAACGCGCCGGTGTTGAACTGCGCGAGTCTGTTGCTGCTGCATCCGGAGCCGGGACCTCCGATGAGGACTACGCGCCCGCCGTAGTCCGGGGAGCCGGTGACAGCTTGATTATTGGTACCGTCCGCAAAGCTATAGCCGGCGGTGAAAGCGTTGCCACTATGCGCCTGCCAGATCCCGGACAACTGCCAGTCCCTGGTCACCAAGTTGAGCGCTTTCGTTGGCACTGAATCCTTGTTCCATTTCACGAATGGAATGGCATACACGAAATCGCCTTTCAGAGTATGCCGGGTGGGAACAAAGTTGCCCAACAGGGCATCGGCCTGGGCCTGGTCGGCGCGCTCGGCGAAGGTGCCATCGGGGTTGTGCTGGTAACGGACGCCCGTGCTGCCTTTGGAGACGAGGAGCACGGTGTCGTTCAGCACGAAGCCGATGCCGTGGCTGAAGCGGCGATTGACTCCGAACTGCACCGAGTGAGAGGTGAACCAGCCGCGTGCCAGGCTGGAGTTGATGGAGCCGAAACCGTGGAAGGAGCGCATCAGGTTGGCTGAGACTGCGCTATTACCGAGGACTGCGCTGGGAGTGACCGTCGGGTCCTGATTCTGCGCCAGGTACGCCGAGCCGAAGTCGATGGCGTTGATGTTGGCGAACTCGACGAGGTTATAGGAGTGCTGACCGTTGTAGGAGAAGTCGAAGATCTGCGCGCCAAGCCGGAACTGCGCGCCGCCGCTCCACGTCCAGGTGCTGGGAAGGCCACTGTTGAGTTGGTAGGGGCTAAGAGTCGGTGGGGCCAGGACGGCCCGTCCAGTGCTCAATCCGGTCAACGGAGCGAAGTTGAGAGTTTCGCTCACCAGATTCGGGGGGTTTTGAATCTGGTTGTAGACGGCGTTGCCGGCGGACCGGTCAAAAGAGAGGCCCATGCCGCTCCGCAGAACCAGCCTCCTCGTCGGCGTATAGGCGACTCCAAAGCGGGGCGCCGGAACCAGCGTCGGCGAGTTGAACGTCGTGTAAGGAACCGGATTCTGTCCCGATTTGTACAGGCCGTCGAGGAAGTTCTTCCCGTACGCCGGCGTAGTCGAGCCGGGCTGCGTCACGATGGTGCCGATAAAGGCGGTGGTGTTCGGTCCCAACAGGTTCCCAGAGACGGGGTCCTTCGCCTGGCGGTTCGTGCCGGTGCAGGGGGTGGCCGCGCAACCGGCTACGTACAGGACCGGCGCAGCGGACTGGCTCCAATGATCCGGCAGGAAGTTGACGCCCTGTCCCAGCGCGTCGTATTGCGGCTGTAAGTAGCTCAACCGCACTCCATAATCC
>Ga0208849_1002089_pt1 | contig 11686 bp, 10 predicted proteins | sample NGESurdeep072012_10_FD_184470 | JGI IMG/M metagenome (GOLD analysis project Ga0208849, IMG submission 184470) | Arctic peat soil microbial communities from Barrow, Alaska - NGEE Surface sample 53-3 deep-072012 (SPAdes) | ecosystem: Environmental > Terrestrial > Soil > Wetlands > Peat ...
AAATGATGACCCGAACCGCAATACTCATTACACAGGAGCAGATACGTGCCCGGTGTTGTGAAGCGGTGCTTGGCGGAGTTCACCCAGCCGGGGACCACCGTCATATTGATGGCGGTATCGGCGATGAAGAACCCGTGAACGACGTCGGGACTCGTCACGTAAAACGTGACCTCCGTGCCTGCCGGAATCGAGATCGTCGACGGTGAGAACGAGAATATGTGGGCGACCACGTAGGCGTCGACGCTGTGATCACCGGTTCGACGGATCCCCGGATGATCGAACGGCGGTGTGACCGCGACCTTCGTGGGGTCGATGGTTTGTATGCTGCTCGGCGGCGTCATGCCGTCGGAAATAGCCGCCCAGCCGATGATGCCGAGGAAGACCACGAGCGCCACGATCCCAACGCTCAACCACACCTTCTCGGACCTATGGACGTGCATGGTCTACCAGCGCACTGTCAATAGATGGAACATCAACAGCCATCCGACGACGATCAAGATGCCGAGTCCGGTCACAAACGCCACGGTTGCCGGAAGCGGCACATCCTTCGGCTTATTGCGCACTAAGCAGATATCGACAAGACCGCAGTGGTTTTCCTTGTGCATAGCCGGAACCGGGGAGCGAGGGGTTAGGTGAAGCCGAGCTGCGTGAAGGCGTCGGGGCCTTTCATGTCGTCGTAAAAATTCCCGGGTTTGTAGCCGGGCACCGTGCGGATCGCCACGCCTTCGACAAACGTCGCGCCCACCGTGTCGGGCTTGCGGCGCGCGTAGTCGGTCAGAACTTCAAGAAACGCGTCATTGAAACCACGGTGGGGAAGCGCATTTAGAACTTCTTGCACCGCCGATTTTTCGAGAATTGAGACGAAGGCCGCGCCGACGTCGGTGATGACGCCGGCGCTCACGAGCTTGACCTCTGGGTCTTTGAAGCGGGCGATGCCGTACATGGCGTGCAAGGCGATCGCGTCCCATGCGATACGCGTGCGATCCGGTTTTGCCCCGCTAGCCGCGAGAAGCTTTCTAGCCGCGTTCGCGCTGTCGACTTCAAACCGGTTGGCCGGCGTGGAGTACTGCTTTGACAGTCCGATATCGTGCAGCACGCACGACACGAACACCGTCTCCGAATCGTGCTTGATCTTCTGGGCGCGCGATATCAGCTCTGCGAACAAAAACGAGCGTACTGAATGCCTATAGACGTGAACGTGTTCGACCTCGCGAGCTTCCTGTTCGGCTTGACGGGCGATGTACGAATCGGGGATCACGACGCCGGCGATGCTCGCGGGCAACACGGTCTTGGCCGTTTCGGCCGGGGGCGCCGGGGATGCTCCTCCGAGGGCCGACACCGCGGATAGACAGACGAAATCGGAGCGCTTCATCACGCGATATGTGTCCGCGCCATCGCCGGAAAAGCCCTGCCGTCGCGCGTGCCACTATACTGCCGTAACGGCGGTGATAACGCGACCTTCTATCGCTTACCGGCGCCTTTCGGGTCGGCTGCGCTATTCGGTGAGAGACGTGACGCCACTTCTCTGTAGAGATGCCGCATCGCATCGCAGAGCAACGAAGAGATCCGGAACAGACCGTCGCCCGAAAGCCGTAGGGCCATCCACGGCGTCCCTTGGTGCCGCTGAACCAATAGATACGTTTGCTCGCCTACCGAATATATCGCGAAGAGATCGGATTCGGCGATCGGCTTGAGGCCGTCGAGCGTCGCCTTGTCGATGCGTTCGATGAAGTCCATGACTTGATTTCACTTCCCAAATATAGGCAAAGGCAAACGCTCTTTTAACGTTTGCCTGCACCCGTCGAGGAGGGGTATGATGTCGATTGTAAGCCGCATTGCTTCTATGCGACCGACAATGCTAATTCGCTACCGCTCGTTCGCCTCATCTAAATTTCTGCAATTCGCAGATAGCAACTGGCATATCGAAGACGTTATTTGATCGCGTTCTTATCCACATCTTCCACAGTATCCACAGTCAATCAGCCGCGCGAAACGAATACGGACAATTCTTGCAGCCGCTGCCGCAACACGATCCACGTGCTGCGAGAAACTCTCTCGTCAGCGCGCCGTCGTCGTCCAATAGCGCGAGCATGGTCGCGCCGCACCCGGCGCATTTCGGCGATGCGGTGGAACCCATCGACATGCAGCGCGGGCAAAACAGAGGCGCGTTCATTTTTTCGCAGATGCCCGATGCATCATCGTCGGTTGCGATGGCGCTCCCGCGTTACCCTTCTCCACACTGGAGGTCCGGCGAAGTGCCAAGCGCAACGATTCCGCATGAAGAACAAGCTGGCGATTGCGCTTCTTCTCACTTGTTCAGTGTCGGCCGTGGCTCCACGCATCGCAGCGGCGCAGATCGACCCGGTCACCGAGGTCGACCCGCTCGTCGGCACGTCGGGCAATGGATTCGACGGCGCCACCGACACGTTTCCCGGAGCCGACGTGCCGTTCGGCATGGTTCAGTGGAGTCCCGACACGACGTCACAGCCGGCCGGAGGCGGCTACAGCTACAACGACTCGGCCATCACGGGATTTAGCCTCACGCATTTGAGCGGCCCGGGATGCAACGTCTTCGGCGATGTCGGCATCCTCCCCACGACCGGCGCCATTACCGATCCGGCGAGAGCGAGCCAGCCGTTTTCGCACGCATCGGAGACGGCGCAACCCGGATACTACGCGATTGAAACTGGGATGCCGGGTGTCTTCACGCAGCTGACGGCGACCACGCGTACCGGACTTGGGAGGTTCATTTTTCCCGCGACGCCGCAAGCAAATTTTCTCGTGAACGCGTCGTCGAACCAAGCCGGCGTCGGAGACGCGCACGTGGCGATCGTCGGCGATGACGAGATCGAGGGATCTGCGACCGGAGGCTGGTTTTGCGGAATGCCCGGCTCGTATACCGTATACTTCGCGCTGCGCTTCGACCGGGCGTTCGCGTCGCATGGAACATGGCGCGGCACGCGCGTCATGCCGCAAACCGGGGAGGCCTCGGGCGTCGGCGCGGGTGCGTGGGCGACGTTTGACGCCACCGAAGATCCAGTCGTCCGGATCGAGGCATCCGTTTCATGGGTGAGCATCGCGGGCGCCGAAGCCAATCTGCGCGCGGAAGCAACGAGCTGGGACTTTGATCGAGTCCGCGTGGCTGCGGCGGCGAGCTGGAAAAGCGAGCTCTCGCGGGTGAACGTCGACGGAGGAACCGAATCGCAGAGACGCATTTTCTACACGGCGTTGTATCACACACTTCTCCATCCGAACGTTTTCAGCGATGCCAATGGGACTTACCGCGGTTTCGACGGCGAGGTGCACAACGCAGCGAAAGGGCACGCCGAATACGCCACGTTTTCCGGATGGGATATCTATCGGACGGAAATCCCTTTGCTCGCCGTCCTCGAGCCGGCGCGGACAAGCGACATGATGCGCTCGCTCGTCGACGCCGCCGCACAAATGGGTTGGCTGCCGAAGTGGTCGCTCGTCAATGTGGAGACCGGCGTCATGGGCGGCGATCCATCCGACCCGATGATCGCCGGGGCGTATGCATTCGGCGCGAGAGACTTCGACGCGCGTTCGGCGTTGGCGGCGATGGTGAAGGGCGCAACGCAAACCGGGGGGACACCAGGGCAGGGCTGGTATGCCGAGCGGCCGGGGCTTGACGACTATCTTTCTCGCGGCTACGTCGTGAACGTACATACGACCAACGTCGCGCCGCTCGCGAATGGCGCGTCGCTCACGCTCGAGTATTCGCTCGACGATTTTGCCATCGCGCAGCTCGCGAAATACATCGGCGATCAGGACGTCTATCGCACGATGATGTCGCGCGCTCAGAACTGGTCGAATATTTTCGATCAATCGACGGGCCTGATCGCACCGCGAGATCCGGACGGGGCGTTTGTCGCGACGCCGCTGACCGAGGCAGGTCAGAGCGGATTTCAAGAAGGCAACGCCGAGCAATACACGTGGATGGTCCCCCAAAATCTCGCCGGCCTAGTAGATGGCATGGGCGGGCGGGCGAACACGGTCGCTAAGCTCGACGACTTCTTCACGCAGCTCGACGCGAACCAGGACAAACCGTATGCTTGGATGGGCAACGAACCGAGCATCGGCAGCCCGTGGGCTTATCTTTCGGTGGGCGCGCCGTGGAAGGCACAACGCGTCATCCGCGACGCGATGACGCAGCTCTGGGGCGACACCCCCGACGGCATCCCCGGCAACGATGACCTCGGCACGATGAGCGCGTGGTACGTGTGGTGCGCGCTTGGCCTCTATCCACAATATCCGGCGGCACCGATACTGGACCTAGGTGCGCCCACCTTTCCGCACGTGTCGGTGCGCGTCCCCAACGGCGCGTCGATCGACATCATCGCTCTCGGGGCGACATCCGAAAACGCATACGTCGAATCCGTTCTTCTCGACGGTAAGCTGTGGCAGAAAAGCTGGACCGGTTTCTCCGTCGGGCGGCCCCTGCGTCTCGCGTTTGTCGTCGGTTCGACGCCGAACAAGGCCTGGGGCGCCTCCCAAAACGACGTGCCGCCGTCCTTCTCCCTTTCGCCGGTCCATTTTCCGCCTTCTACGGAGGCCGCGATTTCAATCACGCCGGCCGGCGAGCTCGATCTTCCCGCCGGCGGAACGTCTGCATTGCGAGTGGATGTCTCAAATGCGGGGACCGTGACGTCGCCTATCTCTTGGCAGGCGACCGTTCCTGACGGATTTGTGATGACGCCTTCCAACGGCAAGCTCGTTGCTGCAGCCGGTGCAGGTGGCGGATTGGACGTGCAGTTGGCGATCGGGCCGCGCGTGGCGAATGGGCTATATTCCATCGCGATCGCCGGACAAACCGAGGGCGGGGCACAGATTCCTCGGGCTGTCGCCGTCGTACGCGTCGCGCGCCGGCCGGAGGACGTGCGTCTCTCATATATTGCTAATTTCTTCGACAACAATGTCGAAGCGCTCGACATGCGCACGCAGACCGCCGGCGTGCCGATCGCCGCCGGAGAAGAACCGCGCGATTTGGCGGTGAGCCCTGATGGAAGGCGCATCTACGTCACCGATCAAGGCACGAACACCGTCAGCGTCATCGATACGGGTCTGCAAAAAATCGTCGCGACCGTGGCCGTCGGGAAGACGCCGTGGGGAGTCGGCATCGCACCCGATGGAGCCACTGTCTGGGTTGCGAACAACGGAGACGACACGGTCCAGCCGATAGACACCGCGACGCTGCAGACCGGACCGCCCATTGCCGTCGGCCACAATCCGGAAATGCTCAAGGTTTCAAGCGACGGTACTCTGCTCTACGTCGCCGATCCAGGCTCCGACGACGTGACCCCAGTTGACCTTCACCGGCGAGCGGCGCTGGCCGCCATTCCGGTCGGCATGCGGCCGCGCGGCATCGTGCTTTCCCACGATGGCAAAATGATCTACGCGAGCAACTACGGTTCGGCTTCGGTCAGCGCAATCGATCTCGCGACGAATAAGGCGTTGACCGAAATTAGGGTCGGCACCGGCCCGCGAGGCCTTGCGATTTCGCCCGACGGCACATTGCTGTATGTAGCGAACTTCGGCGCCGGCACTGTTTCGGCCATAGATATCGCCACGAATCTGTTGAAGCGGACGATTCCCGTAGGGCTGAATCCGGTCGCGATCGCGTTCGATGCAACCGGAAGGACGGCATACGTCGTGAACCAAGACGACAACGATTGTGTGCCCATCGACGTGTTGACCGGCTCCGTGGGTAGCCCGATACGGATCGGAGATCGTCCGCTGGCTATCTCGCAGTAAACTTCAGCACTGGACCATACGTTACAGAAATGTTGGTCAAAAAGGCGCGCGCTCCGGCGACGGAAAACCGAAGCGACATGCCTGAGTACGTCCGTCAATCCAACGAACATGAAATGGTCCTCGAATTCATCAAAGCGGAATCCGCATCCAGCCAGTGGCTCGACAACTACAAGTTCTCCGAAGGCTTTTCGTACGAAGAGCTGATTCCGAACGCCGATCTGTCGGACGACTATCAGAATTCGATCCGCAGCTCGATGTTGAACTATCGCGGCTATTCGACGCGGTCGAGTCTTTTCGCGGGCTTTCCACTTGTGGTCGATTGGAGCTTCTACCGCTTCAAAATCGCGGAAATCGCCGATTTCAAGTTCGCGAACTACCCCCCGTGGTCGCAATTGGCCGGGCAGGGCCGTCTCGTGCGCGACGGCGCCCACGCGTTCGACGATGATCCCAACAGGGTCGTGGGCTTGGGGATCCGCGTCGAAAAAGTCAACGCGGTTCGGGAACGGCTGAAGTCCGGCGTCGTACTCGCACGATTGATCGTAGCCGCGATCGGAGCGACGTACGTGATCGTGGAAGGGCAGACGAGAGCGATGGCGTTCGCCAGTCTTCCGCCGGATTCGGAAGTGGAGGTGCTGGTCGGCCGCGCAGACGATTTCAAGGAATGGCATTTTCGCTGACCCCGGCTTCACGGCGCGCGACCAAGGAAATCGCGATTCCGGCAAAAATATTGGTTGCGTCACTCGGGAGGGGCGCCTTGAGAACACTCGGGCCATGTCTTTCAGATCGTCTCCGCTCATCTTTATCGCGCGGAATCGCGATCTCCAGTCGCGGAACAGGCTTGGATGGCCGCAAGCGCCGAGGATGCCGGGGACACCGGCGTGCCGGAGGAAGAGGTCGTCGCCCATATCCGGTCTGCCAGAACGAGAGCCGTCGCTGAGATCATGAACGGCAGCCATCCGCCGTCGATCGCGGAAGGCGCGATCGATACGCTCGATCATGCGATATACGCAGCTATCTCAGAATCCCAGCGCGACGAGGATCTACCGGCGCCGCGCGATCGTGACCTCGACCCTTCGAATCGCGTACGTCGTCAGTAGCACGCCTGCGTCACGCGAGCGGTAAGCCTGCTGTTGCTTTCGTCTGTTCGTCGTGGAAGGAGACGAGATCGTCAAACAACCCGGCGACGGTGGGCAGGCTGCTGGGCGGCGCCGCGGGAACGTGCGTTGGCTCCGCTCCCGATCGAAAGGAATCCAAGCCGTCATGACCGTCAAGAACATCGCGTTCACGATGTATCCCGTCACCGACGTTCCTCGCGCCGTCGCGTTTTACCGCGACGGACTCGGCCTCACCCAGTCCGGACTCGGCGCGCCGTTTTGGATAGAATTCGAGGTGGCTGGCAGCACTTTCGGGATCGGGAACTTCGAACAAGTCGGCACGCCCGGCTCCGCGCAATCGCTAGCGTTGGAAGTCGCCGACCTCCCGGCGTTTTGCGAATTGCTCGCCAAACGCGGCATCGAAGCGACCGAGCCGCACCAACTGACGAACTGTTCCATCTCCGTCGTACGCGACCCCGATGGGAATCAGGTGTGGCTGCATCAGGCGAAGGCGTCGTAAAGCGTCAGCGCGGCATCGAAGTCTGCCGGAGAAAATCGATCAAATAGTTCTTCCACGCTGCGGCGTGCGTGTGCGTGCCGTGACCGTACGTCAGATCGCTGATCGGCAACAGTACGAATCGCCCGTTTGGCACCAGCTTGATGAGCGTCTCCGCAATGCCCAATTCCGGCGGGTTGATCTGATCGTCGGCAGAGTTGATGGCCAGCACGGGCGCGTTTATCTTGCCCAGATCCGGCTCTGGGTCGTAGTCCTGCGATGACGCGACTTGATACACGGTATCGTTGGCGTCCGTCCCGTCGGCGTATGCCTTCACTAATTTGTCGAAGTATGTGTCCGAGAGCTTCAACGTGGGAGCGGCTTCTTGGTATCGCAGCGGGCTGCTGCCCACCATCATCAATATGTAATTCGCATCCGTCAGGCCGCGCGGCTCGGCTGTGTACTCGCCGTGATCAAACCCCGGATCGTCGAGAATCGCATCCATCACCATCCGCCGCCACATCCGATTGCGGCCGGAGATCTGATGCGGCAGGCAAGCCATCGGCATGTAGCCGTCCGCGAACGTATCGTACTTCTCAGCCCATAGCCAGGCGTGCATGCAGCCCATGGACGTTCCAAAAACCAATCGCAGATGGTTCACGTGCAAACCGTCGACGACGAGCCGGTGTTCCAAGTCGACCATATCCAGGTAGCCGTAGTGCGGAAATCGCATATGCATCCCGTCGCTCGGCTTACTCGATTTTCCGTGACCGATGTCGTCCGGCAAGATGATATAGAACTTGCTGACGTCCAAGGGCTGACCCGGACCGAAAAGTTCGCCCGCAAAGATCGGCTTGAGAAATTGGTCCGCGGATCCGCCGGTGCCATGCATGATGAGAACCGCGTTCCGAACCACGCCGTTCGCATCGCGCACCGGCGTGCCGAGCGTCGTATAATGGATGTGCACGCTGCGCGCGCTCTCGCCGTCGGTGAATGTATAGTTGCTGACGGTGAAGTCGCCTTCGCTCGGCTGCGGATAGTTTGCGCCGCACAAAAAACAGGCACTCACCGCCACAGCCAAAGGCCATAATCGTCTAAACATACGACGCGGTTTGGCCTCCGATTCGCAATACCTTTTACGTCGTATCGCGACTTGATCGGCTTCGAATTCGGTCTAGGAGGGTTCGCTGTGAGCCTCGGCAGTCAGATCCGAAAGCTCGCCCGATATGAACTCGATGACGTCGGCGAGCCCGGAGATGTAAAGCTTTCGTCCCGTGGCGACGTGTTGAACCGACCCGCGCCAAGTGTGCCGCGTGGCAGTGGGCTGGGCGGGCCACATGCGGACAAGGAAAACTTGGTCGCTCGGGCCTTTGTCGTCACTCACGGGCAAAGCGTACCAGAGCGCCGTACGCCCTACGTGCGAACCGACGCGAGAATCTCCCGGTTGACGTCGATCGCCAGGAAGGCTTCTCGCGCCGCCGTGTGATCGATTTTGGCGGCGAATTCTCCGAGCGCGGTGGCCGCGCGCGAGGCCGCTTCCAACGCAAGCCCATGGTCGCCGCCCTCCCGATAGACCGTCGACATGGTCCACCAGATGTATTGGGGCCAAAAAGCTCCGTCTAAGGATTTCGCGGCAATCGACGCCAGCTCATCGACGGTGCGCCGCGCGTCGACCGTGCGTCCGGCCTGGGCATATGCGAGTGCAAGGTCGGACAGGTCGTCGGCAAAGTCGCCTGGCTCCTGCACCTGGCGCCGAATGGCAATTCCCGCCACCATATGTCTGATGGCAGCGTCGTATTCGCCGAGCACGCGTTCGGCATTTCCAAGATTCGCAAGCGCCGCCGCCTCGAAGACCGGAAAGTCGATCTCGTGCGCCTCCGCGAGCGCCCGAGCCGCGAATTGCTTCGCTCCGGTCGGATCCCCGAGATGCAGTCTGATGAAGCTCAAGTTCACCGTGTTCGCGACGCCGATGCGCGCCTCACGCACCACGGTCAATAGTTCCGCCGAGCGGCCGATGAGGTCTTGCGCCTCGTCGAAGAGCCCAAGCCGCATCGCCAAAAGCGTCTTGTTCGTCAGCGTCGTCGCCAGGCCCCGGCGATGCCCGATCGACGCATAAAGGTCGAGACTCGCGGAGAATTCGCGCAGCGCCTCGTCGAAGAGGCCGAGCCACGCCGCCGAGACGGCGATGCGCGACCGTGAAGCCGCTTCGGCTTCACGGTCGCCGACATCGAGATTGATCCCAAGGGACTCGTACGTCAGGTCGTAACATTCCCGATATCGCTGGTGAAGCAACGCTTCAGTCGCGGCGACCGCGAGCGCGCGCGCTTGAGCCGCACGGTCGCCGGATCGCGTGGCGATCTCACGCAATTGTTCGAGATAACGATGGGATGCGCCAAATTCTCCGAGGTTGGTCGTGGCATCGACCAATAACCACAGGCACTCGATCTGTTTCGACGTATCGCCGCGGGATTCGAATAACTTGAGCGCACGCCGGGCGTGAGGCAAACCCTCCCGCGACCGGCTGCGCAGAAGCAAGTGTGTGGCCTGCTGCAGGGCGGCATCGGCGCGAGCGGCATCGCTGCCGGATTTGCGCGCAAGGGTCCGCAGTGTCGCGATCAACGCGGCCTCGTCGTCCGACGCCCCAAGGCTGCGCGCGAGTAGGATGCGCCTTCGCACGATATCCAAACGCAACGCGGTGTTCGCGTTCTCGTCGTCGGACGATGTGCCGGCTAGGCGCTCGAGCAACTCGATGTCCTGTCGCTGGCCATCGCGGTCGCCGCGCCGGCCGCGCAGATCCTCGCTTAGCTGTACGAGGGGAATGAGCCGCCCGGGGTCGCTCGTGCCCTCGATCGCCTTTGCCGCGCACGCAAGCGCTTCCTCATTGGCGAAGAGCTTTGCGGCGTTTCGCGCCGCAACCGCATACCAGGTGGTCGCGCGCTCCGGAAGCCCGCCGAGTTCGTAATGAAAAGCGAGGTCGCGCGCGATCTCGTCGCCGCGATCGCCGACGAGCTGCTCGAGAACGTAGGCCGCCCGCGCATGGCGGCGCGTCAGAGCCTTCGCGTCGATCTGCCGGTATATCGCCTCGGCGATCAGATGGTGAGCGAACGCGTAGTCGAAGCGGCTGCGCGAACCGGCATCGCGCACGATGCCGCGGTCGAGCAACTCGTTGATGCCGTCGCGCACTTGCGACGCGTCGAGTCCACCGACCTCACGCACCACCTCGATGTTGAACGCTTGCCCCGCCACGGCCGCGATTTCGGCTACCGCGCGGGCACCTTCAGATAGCCGCGCGATGCGCGCCGCTACGATCGCCGCGCTCGACGGTGGACCCGATCTCGATTCTCTCCGTTCTCCGGCGGCTCGCTCCGCAAGTTCGGCTATGGCCTCGTTCAAAAAAAACGGGTTGCCTTCGCTGGCGCTATAAAGACTTTCGGTGACCTCTTCAGATGGTGGGAACGCAGACTGCATCGTGTCGAGCAAGACGTGGACGTCGTCTCGCCCCAATCTACCGAGCATGAGGATGGTCGCTAAACGCTGGCTTGTGAGTTCCCGGATCAGAGACCGCAGCGGGAGCCCCCGCGTCGCGTCCTCTTCTCGAAACGTTGCGATGACCAGTAGGGGCGACTGCGCGGCTCGCCGGGCGATCGCTGCCAGCGCTTCAATCGTCGCATTTCCAGCCCAATGAAGATCTTCCAATCCGATGAGAGCGGGTCTCGCGCGTGCGAGCTCCACCGCGTAGCGTGCGAGCACATCTAGTAAGCGCGTTGCTTCGCGTTCGACCGGAAGTGTGGGGGGAGCTTCCAGGTCAGGGAATCGCGCGCGAAGCTCGGGTAAGACTTGCGCCAGGACTGCCATCGCGAGCCGGTCCGGCGGATGTGCTAAGAGTGACGGCAGCGCTGAGCGCAAGGCATCGACGACGGTTTGGTACGGGGCGTCCTCGGGATACGTCGTCGATCCCACCGCGACTCGCCCGCCTTCGGAATCGACGGTGATCGCGAATTCAGACAACAGACGGCTCTTGCCGATGCCCGCCTCACCACCCACGAATACAACCGAACCGTAGCCGCGCGCCGCACGGCTCCAGACCATGCGCAGATGTTCGAGTTGGCTCGTACGCCCCACAAAGGGCAGCCCGGCGACGTCGTGCTTGCGATTCGACGTCGCAGGACTCGGCGCATCGAGCGTGCCGGGAAGCGTTGCGTTGCGAAGGATCGCGTCGCGCACCGCGACGGTTTCCGGCATCGGATCGACATGCATATCAGCGCGAAGCCGTTCGGCGAATCTGCTGTATTCAGAAAGTGCGCCTGACGCGTCGGCGGAGCCG
>Ga0208849_1002090_pt1 | contig 11685 bp, 14 predicted proteins | sample NGESurdeep072012_10_FD_184470 | JGI IMG/M metagenome (GOLD analysis project Ga0208849, IMG submission 184470) | Arctic peat soil microbial communities from Barrow, Alaska - NGEE Surface sample 53-3 deep-072012 (SPAdes) | ecosystem: Environmental > Terrestrial > Soil > Wetlands > Peat ...
CCGCCGTCGCGAGCCAGTCCATCTCACCGCGATAGTCGTTCGATTCGCGAGACACGACGATCGCCACGACCGGTTTTTCTTTGCCGTTGCATAGGGAGATCGCCATGCGGGCAAAGCCGCGCTGGATGCCGTCGAATTCTCCGACCTGATCGTAGCCGAGCTCGCAGTACGTCTCGCCCATCGCTCCGACGAAGCCCAGGCCGCCGGGAACCGAATCGAGTTCGCTCGAGATGAAACCGTCGTCGGTGAGGATGACGTCAGGCCGTATGACGCTCGGGGTGTCGTTCTTGAATCGATTCTGCCGCTGCAGCCTGACGATGTGTTCGGGTTTTCCGATCTCCAGGTACTCGGATATGAAGCGGGGAGCGGTGCCGCGGACGCTTTGGAAATAGAGCTTGTTGACGGCGCGGTAAAATTTGAGCAGGTCGGCGCCAAGCGTCTCGAACGCGGCGATGGTCTGCGGTTTGAGCGGGAACGGCTCCGGCGAAATGCGCCATGCCGTTTTGACGGGATCCGGAACTTCCGGACTTGCGACGCTTCGGAAGAGGTTTGGCGAGAGATTGTTGGCGACGAAACGCGCTCGGTCGGCGGGCGATAGAGGCGTCTGGACTTTCGCGCTACATGGCATAGAGGTGTGCGCCCTCCGCGCGCAATTGCAACGGGCGACATGGACAAGGCGGCGGAAGTTTCGGTTGCTTGTTGAAGCGGAAGAGGTGGCGGATCATCGCGGCTTTCTTGTCGTCACATTCGTTCGACGTTCGCCGCATTGTCCGGCGCTCGCGGCCTCTCCTCCCGGTCATGGACCGCTCAAGGCACGAAATGCGCCCGCGACGAATGCAGGCCGGCCATGTCTCTTGCGTTCGCCGTCACCGCATCGGAGTTGACAAAACGATACGGGTCCATTGAGGCGGTGCGCGGCATCGATTTCTCAATCAGGCGTCAAGAATGCTTTGGTTTCCTCGGCGTGAACGGCGCCGGCAAGACCACCACGATGAAGATGGTCTATTGCCGGATCGGCAAGACATCGGGCCGGCTGCACGTACTCGGACTCGACGCGTCCGCGCACGCGGGCGAGATCAAGCGCCGCATCGGCGTTGTCGCGCAGCAGAACGCGCTCGACCCCGAACTCACCGTGATGGAAAATCTTCTCACCTACGCGGCGTTTTTCGACATCGCACGCGTTGCAGCGCGCACACGATCCGATTCGCTGCTGCGGCGCTTGAGTCTCGAGGGCAAACAAGATGCGCGCATCAAAGACCTGTCCGGTGGGATGCAGCGCAGATTGGTGATCGCCAAGGCGTTGTTGAACGATCCCGAAATGCTCGTCCTCGACGAACCGACCACCGGCTTGGACCCGCAGGCGCGTTTGATGGTGTGGGAGATGTTGTCGGCGCTGCGCGCGCAAGGACTCACGCTCGTGCTGACCACGCACGACATGGACGAAGCCGCCCGCCTGTGCGACCGCCTCGCGATCATGGACGAGGGACGCATATTCGCGGAAGGATCGCCGCGCGAACTCATCTCGATCTATGCAGCGCGCGACGTGCTCGAGCTGGCCGGCGGCGACGAAGTGCCCGGCGACGGCGATATCGGGGCGCTCATCGTGCGCCGCGAACGGCACGGTTCGACCGCGTACCTGTACAACGACGACAACCGCACGCTGCTCCGGGCGCTCGCTGCGCGAGGGATCGATCCGGCCCGCCATGTCGCGCGGCCGGCGACGCTCGAAGACGTCTTTCTCAACATCACCGGACGGGATCTCGCGGAATGAATCCGGCCGAAGCGTTCTTCCGCAAGAACTCTTGGCGCGTCTGCCGCCGCAACTTGCTGGCGTGGCAGAAGTACGCGTGGTCCAGCGTCACCATCAACATCATTGAACCGCTGGTCTATTTCCTGGCGTTTGGCTACGGACTCGGCGCGTACTTCACGTACGGCGTCCACGGTTCGCTGCTGCAGTATATCGGGCCCGGCATGCTGGGTCTGACGGCGGTCAATTCCGCGACGTTCGACGCCGCGTGGGGCGGCTACGAACGTCTCACCAACAACGGCGTCTATGAATCGATGGTCACGGCACCGGTCGCACCGGAAGAGATCGCGGCCGGCGAATACATCTGGCAGGCATTTCGCGCCACGCTGTACGGCGCGATCTTCCTCGGCGTGATCGCGTCGCTCGGCCTCGTGCATTCGTGGCTCGCGCTCTTGTGTCTGCCGGTGCTCGCCTTGACGGGCGTGCTCTTCGCGATACCGGCGCTCTACATGGCGTTCATCGTCAAGACGCCGGAACATCTCTTCTATTATTTCGCGCTGATCGCCACGCCGATGGTGATGTTCGGCGGCGTGTTCTTCCCGCTCGACAAATTGCCGCGCTGGGCGTTTGACATCGCGTGGTGTACGCCGCTCTACCACGCCGTCAACGCCTGCAGAGCGCTTGTGACCGGCAGCGCCACGTGGACGACGCTTGCCGAGGTAGGCTGGCTCGTCGCGGCGATCGCGGTGCTCGTCTGGCTGCCGCACGCCGCGTTGCGGCGCCGATTAGGAAACTAGCCGCCGGTAGACGGCTTGAGATACTGCTCCCGAAGCTCGCGCTTGAGTAGCTTGCCGGTGCCGCCCTTTGGCAAGGGTCCATCCGCAATGGCGACGCGATGGGGCACCTTGAATCCCGCGAGCAACGACCTGCAGTGCGCGATCAGCGCCGCTTCGTCGAGTTCCATGCCCGGCTTGAGCACGACGATGGCCATAGGGACCTCGCCCCATTGATCGTCGGGAGCCGCGATGACCGCACATTCGGCGACGGCGGGATGTTCGAAGACCGCTTTTTCGATCTCGATCGACGACACATTCTCGCCACCCGTGATGATGATGTCTTTCTTCCGGTCGACGATACGCAGATAGCCCTCTGCGTCGATCGTACCGATGTCGCCGGTGTGAAACCAGCCGTCGATCATCACTTCGCGAGTCGCTTCGGCTTGACCCCAATAGCCGGCCATCACGGAATTGCCGCGAGCAACTATTTCGCCCCTGGATGCTCCGTTATGCGGCAGGAGCGTCGCGCTCTCGCCCATTATCTCCACGCGCACGCCCGGAATCGGCAGCCCTGCAGTCATGCGTTTGTCGCGGCGGCCGTCGTCGGACGCGTCGACGCCGCGCCGCAGCGTGGCGATGGTCAGCACCGGTGAGGTCTCCGATAGACCGTAGCCGCAGGTCACCTCGCAACCGGGCAGCCGCTCGTCGAGCGCGCGCACGAGGCTCGACGGGCTGGCCGCGCCGCCCACCATCACGCGGCGCAGTGAACTGAGATCGCGCGTCGCGCAACTTGGATCCGCGAGCAACGCGAGCGCCATCGTCGGCACCACGAACATATCGGTGACACGCTCGCGCTCGATGGTCTCGAGGACTTGGCATGAGTCGAACCGCGGCAACATGACGTGGCGGCCGCCCACCATCGTCACGGAATGAGGCGTGCCCCAGCCGTTGACGTGGAAGAGAGGGATGCTGTGCAGTTGGACGATGCGGTCATCGCAGCCGAGCCCTACGACGGCGCCCATTGCGTGCAAATACAGCGACCGGTTCGTCAGCATCACGCCCTTCGGCCTCGCGGTGGTGCCACTCGTGTAGAAAAGCTCGGCGACGTCGTCCTCGTCCAACTCCGGCCGCTCAAACGTCGCAGGCGCGCTTGCGAGCATCGATTCGTAGTCTTCGCCGCCGAGCGCCGTCGGAATTCGGGGATCGCCGCCCATCAAGACGATCGTCCGAAGCTTTGGCAGGCGCTCCGCGACCGGCGCGATCAATCCCAAGAGCGCGCGGTCCACCACTGCAGTCGTCGCGCCGGCATCCGCCAGGATGTAGGCGATGTCGCCGGGCGTAAGGCGGATATTGATGGGCAGAAGGATGGCGCCCATCTGAGGAACTGCGAAGTAGCCTTCGAGCAGCCGGTGACAATTGAACGAGACGAACGCGACGACGTCGCCGCGGACGACGCCCAACTTCGTGAAGGCCGCCGATGCGCGGTCGATGCGCTCGGCGAGCCGGCCGTAGGTCAACCGTTCGCCACCGCACGATACCGCGTCCGCATCGCCGTAGAGGTTCCGCGCCCGGTCGATGAAGTCGGTGACGACCAGGGGCACCTTCACTTAGGTGCCGTGATGAGATCCATATTCTTCTTGAACATCGCGGGGGTGATGAAGCCACGCCAAATCGCCTGCACGACGCCGTCTCGATCGATGAAGACGCTCTTGGGCAGCGTGTCTATCTGATATTCCGAGCCGACGGCACCGGGGTCGATGAGGATCGGATACGTGATGCGCATCTGTTTTGCGAACGGCGCGACTTGCGTCGGCGATTCGAGTTCGTCGATGCCCAAGAAAACCGCCTTAGCCTTGAGCGCCGGATATTGCTTGACGATGAACGGCAATTCAAGTTTGCACGGTTGGCACCAGCTCGCGAAAAAGTTGACGTAGACGGGTTTGCCCTTGAATTGTGCGAGCGAGAACTTCTTTCCGGCGAGCGTTTCGAGATCGATGGCCGGGGCAGCTTTGCCGACGGCGAGCGGTACGTCCGCCGCCGCAGCCATCGGGGCGAGCGCGGCCAGCGAGAACAGGAGCGCGGCGATCAAGCGGTTGAGTTTCATGCGATCCAATCAGTCCCTCAAGAACGGTTCAGCGGCGGGGATTTGGTGACCCGATTCACAAGAACGCGCGCCGCGCGCTCATCTTCGAGAATCCACCCATCAAATACGGGACGGTCTTAGCCGCATGTGATGGGTCCTCCCTTTACTAACGTTCACGCGCAACCGATGGTATCACGGACATGAAGATATCTGCGCGCCAGGTCCGAGCCGTCCTGGATGCCTACGTTCGCTACGATGCGCACCTCGATAGCCGCATGTCCATAGCTACAAAAGGCATGACCTTCGCGGCTCCAGACGTCTTCCGGCGACAGTTCGAACTATTGCCCGAACAGCGCGATATCGTCGTCCACGACCTCCGGCACAAGATCCGCTCGGGCAGTTATTATATCTCCAGCACCGAAATCGTCGACGCATTGTTGGGCCGGCTCGCCGCAAATCTCATAGCCGACTGACAATTTCCGGCAATCGGAAACTTTTCAAAGGATGCCGCCGCTCAGCGGTGGAACGCCTGAATCCCATTCGGCGCTCACGCTTCTCGGTGAACGACATGCTTGTATTGACTCGCAAGCTCAACCAAGAGATCGTCATCGGCGACGATATCAGGATCACCATCGTCGCGGTCGGCGGCGATCAGGTGAAAGTCGGCATCACCGCGCCGCGCTCGATTCCCGTTCACCGGTCAGAAGTTCTTCGCGAGCGCACTGCGAACATAGTCAAGCTGGACTCGTTGCGCGAACCGGCCGGAATCGGCTGACCGCCGCTCGATCACGCCTCTCCCAATAGCGCGCGCAGCGTCGACAATAGTCTGACGGCTGCCGAGTCGCGATCGCGCGCGACTTCTGCGAGCCCGGTCGCGCCGATGATCTCACGCCAAGCCGCCACGAGCGATGCGCCGCGATAGCTTGCGAGCGCTTGCGATGCTGCGTACGAGGCACCTGGGGGAGCGCCGATAAGCGATTCGGGTAGGAGCGCAGCGCTCGCGAGCCGGCCGCCGATGTCGGCGGTCGCGCTTTCCAACGCTAGCTCGAGCGCTTCGACGTCATCATCTCCGAGTCTCACGAAAAGCGACGGTTCGCGGAGCGGCGCGCTTCGCAACGTCGGCGCAGCGGCACGCCGGATGAGATGCTCGGCGCGACCCTCCGCGGCAAACGGGGCGCAGGCTATCGCCTCTTGCAGCACGGCATGATCGATGACGCCCGACCAGGCCAAACGCGCGAGGGTGACCGTCGCAAGCGGACGGTAGCAATGCAATCCGCCAAGTTGCGACTGCGGGTGTCCGACATCGGTCGAACGCGAAAAGGCATGCGACACCGGTTCGTCTTCGACGAACGCGTCTTCTTCGCCGACGATGACCTTCGACGGATCGGAGCGCGGAGCGGCGACGGCCGCTTCGTTCGCCGGTCGAACACCGGCGCCCGAATTCGCGCGGCCGGCGAGAAGCCTGCGCCTGCGCGCTTCGACGAGCAGCATGTCCGCGCTGGGACCCTTGTCGGAGCCGCTCACGATGCGCGCCGCCAGAACATCCACCATGGCATCGGCGGAGGCGGTCCTTGGCGATCGGAGATCGTCGACGGTGGTTCTTCGCGTGCCGCGGGTTCGCCGATGAAGTTCGCGGCGGCCGCATCGACGTCGCCCTCGCCCACCGACGTCCGACCGTTTTGCGCCGCTTCTTCCATGCTCTCGCGCGCGAGCACCGTGAGCCGGCGGGGCAGACCGGCCGCGCGGCGCCAAAGCAACGTGGCGGCGCCGGGACCGAAGGGAGAATCGGGCCTCGCATAACCGGCGCGCCGCAGGCGATGGTCGAGCATCGCCGCCGCTTCGCTTTCCGTCAGCGGTCGCAATTGCAGAAGAAGAGCGATGCGATCGCTGAAGTTGGGCTGCGCTCGAAGCGCGTCGGCCAGCTCCGGCTGGCCGGCGAGCACGATCGACAAGAGTTTACGGTCGTCCAGTTGGTAGTTGAGCAGAGAGCGAAGGCTTTCGAGCAGCGCGGGACTCAAGGTTTGCGCCTCATCGATGAAGAGCACCGCTTGGCGTCCTTCGTCGATCGCCGACGAGAAGAGCGCGCGTTTGAGCGCATCTTTGCGCGCGCGCACGCCCGATGCGGCCGGCGCGTCGAAGCCGAACGCACCGAGAATGCCGTCCAACAATTCGGCCTCATCGCCGAACGAGGGATCGAGCACGGCGGCGACGAGGAAGCGTTCGTCTTCGAGCAGCGGTTCTTGTGCTGCGTTGAGCAAGGTCGTCTTGCCGGCGCCGATCGGGCCGACCACCACGGCCAGGCCACGTCCCTGCGCCAAGCATTCGGTCAGCCGCCGCTTGGCGTGCGCGCAGGAGATGGTCTCGTAATAGAACGAGGGGTCGGCCGTATCCAAGAACGGATCGCGACGCAGACCGAACGTCTCGACGAACATCGCGTGGAGGTTCAAGCGCGAACGGCGGTGCGCCCCCCGCCGCGCGCCGATTTGCGCGGTCAGCATCGATATGCTATACTACCGTGGGCTATCGGACGGGACAAATGTGCCGCTGGTCGCCTGATTTTAGGACCGTAATCCGGCCCTAGTTAACGTAAAGACGTGGCCTGCCCGCTTGGGCCGGCTGGAAAGAAGGCTCATCCTTGTCCACAGCTGCATCCGTCATTTCCATGAAGCAACTGCTCGAAGCCGGTGTGCATTTCGGGCACCAGACCCGCCGTTGGAACCCGAAGATGGCGAAGTTCATCTTCCAAGAGCGCAACGGCATCTATATCATCGACCTGCAGAAAACCGTCGTCAAGCTGCGTCAAGTCTACTCGGCGGTCAAAGAGATGTCGCGGCGCGGCAAGATCTTTCTGTTCGTCGGCACGAAAAAGCAAGCGCAAGACGCCATCAAAGAAGAAGCCGACCGCTGCGGCATGTATTTCGTCACGCAGCGCTGGCTCGGCGGCACGCTCACCAATTTCCAGACCATGCAGAAACGCATCACGAGGCTTCGCGAGCTCGAACGCATGCGCGACACCGGCGCGTTCGAAGTGCTGCCGAAAAAAGAAGTCAGCCTGCTCGACGACGAGCTGCAGCGGCTCGAACGCTTTCTTGGCGGCATCAAGGATATGCCGCGGCTGCCCGACGCGGTCTTCATCATCGACCCGCGCAAAGAACGCATCGCCGTCTTGGAAGCGCGAAAGTTGAAGATCCCGATCATCGCCGTGGTCGACACGAACTGCGACCCCGATGAGATCGATTTTCCGATTCCGGGAAATGACGACGCCATCCGTGCGGTGAAGCTCATGGCTGGGAAAATAGCCGACGCCGTCATCGAAGGCCGCACCGAGGCAGAATCGGGCGGCGAACCCGGCGAGCCGGTTGCTCCGGCGAGTCAGACGGCTCCCGCGGCGCCGGCAGCGGCTTCCCCGGAAGCGGCAACGCCGGCGGCGACCGAGATGGAACCTGAAATTTCACCCGCTACGGCCGGCTGAAGCCGGCCATTTTCTTAAAGACACGAAGAGGATATGGGAAGCACAGGAATGACCGCAGAGTACGCGCCGACCGCACAAGAGATCAAGCGACTTCGAGAGGCCACGAACGCGCCGGTGATGGATTGCCGGCGTGCGCTTGCCGAGAGCGAGGGCGACATCGCCAAAGCCACGGAATTCTTGCTCAAGCGCGGACAGGAGATCGCTGAGAAGAAGGCCGGTCGCGAAGTCCGCGAGGGCTTCATCGGCCACTACATCCATCAGGGTGGGAAGATGGGGGTCCTCGTCGAGCTGGCTTGCGAGACCGATTTCGTCGCGAGAAACGACCAGTTCAAGAAACTGGCCCACGATGTCGCCGTGCACATCTGCGCTTCGCGGCCGATCTTCGTCCGTAAGGAAGACGTGCCCGCGAGCGTCGTCAAAGAGAAGGAAGCCGAGCTCGGCGCGAAAATCGAGAAATTCTATGAAGAATCGGTGCTGTTGGAGCAGCCGTACGTGCGCGACGAGAGCAAGACCATCGCCGATCTGATCGGCGCGACGGTCGGCATCCTTGGGGAGAATATCCAGGTGCGCCGCTTCGCGCGCTTTGACATCGGCGACAACTAGCCGTGACGAGCAGCGGTGGAAACGGCAAACCGGTCTATCGCCGCGTGCTGCTGAAGCTCAGCGGCGAAGCGTTCGGCGCGAGCACCGCCGAGTCGATCCACGCTGATACGCTCTATCTCATCGCGAGCCAGATCAAGGAAGTCGCCGAAGCGGGCGTGCAGATCGCCTGCGTCATCGGCGGCGGCAACATCTGGCGCGGCCGCGCGGCCGGCTCGGCCATGGACCGCTCCACCGCCGACTATATGGGCATGTTGGCCACGGTCATCAATGGTCTTGCCTTGCAAGACGCGCTCGAAAATATCGGCGTCACCACGCGCGTGCAGACCGCGATCTCGATGCACCAGGTGGCCGAGCCCTACATCCGCCGGCGCGCGATCCGGCACTTGGAGAAGGGCCGCGTCGTGATCTTCGCGGGCGGCACCGGGAACCCATATTTCACCACCGACACCACCGCGGCGCTGCGGGCGCTCGAAATCGGGGCCGAGGCTATTCTCAAAGCCACCCAGGTGGACGGCGTGTACAGCGCCGATCCGAAGAAGGATCCGACTGCCGTCCGCTTCCGCACGCTGGACTATTTGGAAGTGCTCAAACTCGGCCTTTCGGTCTTGGACAACACGGCGCTCACGCTGTGCATGGACAACGGACTGCCCATCGTCGTGTTCGAACTCATGCGCAGCGGCAACATCAAACGCGTCATATGGGGCGAGCCGATCGGCACGTTTGTCGGGAAGGCGGAGAGCAGTGTTACCCCAATTATATAAAGATCTCGAGGACCGCATGAAGAAGGCGGTCGAAAACGTGCGCGGAGAGTTCACCTCGATCCGTACCGGTCGGGCGAACATCGCGCTGCTTGACCACATCACGGTCGAAGCGTACGGCAGCGAAATGCCGCTCAAACACGTCGCCAACATCAGCGTGCCGGATGCACGCAGTCTGCTCGTACAGCCGCACGACAAGTCGTTGCTGGGCGACGTCCGCAAGGCCATCGAAAAATCGGATTTGGGCATCACGCCGAACGTCGACGGCAACGTCGTCCGCTTGGGTCTTCCGCCGCTCACCGAAGAGCGCCGCAAAGAACTTGTGAAAGTCGTTCACAAGCGCGCGGAAGAGGGGCGCGTTGCCGTACGCAACATCCGTCGCGACGGCCACGATCATCTCAAGTCCGGCCAAAAAGACGCGAAGATCAGCGAAGACGAAGCGCGGCGCGCCAACGACCAGATCCAAAAGCTCACCGACAAATACATCGCGGACGTCGATGCGCTCGTGGAAGGCAAAGAGAAAGAGATCATGGAGGTGTGAGCGCCGCCGCCGCCGCACCTGAAAGTACGTTGCCCTCAAACGGTCGTGATCTATGACGCTCGACGCCTCGGCCGCCGCCACGGCCGGCCTCGACCCCGCCAATATGCCGCGTCACCTCGCCGTCATCATGGACGGCAACCGGCGTTGGGCACGCGAACGGCGGCTGCCTGCGGTCGAGGGACACCGCCGCGGCGTCACCGCGCTGCGCGAACTTGTGCGCGCCTGCAGCGAGCTCGGCGTGCCGACCCTCACGGTGTACGCATTTTCCACGGACAACTGGAAGCGCGATGCGTTTGAGATCTCGCTGCTGCTCGATCTGCTCGTCCATTTCGCCGCTGCGGAAGAAGCGGAGTTGAACGAGCAGGGTGTTGCGGTCCGGCCGATCGGGCGCATTGACGAGCTTCCCGCCAATCAGCGCGACGCGCTGCGCGTGCTCGCCGAGCGCACTTCGTCGAACCACCGCGTGCTGTTGAATCTTGCGATCAACTACAGCGCCCGCGCAGAGCTTGCCGACGCTGCGCGCGAGCTCGCGGCCGATGTGGCTGCAGGCAGGCTCGCGCCCGCCGACATCGGCGATGAGACTCTGCGCGACTACCTGTACACTCGGGGCCTGCCGGATCCCGACATCCTCATCCGCACCGGCGGTGAGATGCGCTTGTCGAACTTCATGCTCTGGCAGGTGGCCTACACCGAGCTGCACGTGACCGACGTGTATTGGCCCGACTTCCGGCGCGCCCACTTGCTGCAGGCGATATCCGATTACCAGAAGCGCGCCCGGCGCTTCGGCGGCTCGTGATTCGCGACGCGACGGTCGTGCGGCGCGAAGACGCGTTGCGCGCAGGATTGAGTTTCCGCCGTGTGCTCAACGGGTCGCTCGTCGCTGCCGCCGGGTTGGGATCGGTGTTCTATCCGCCCGCGCTCGCCGTGATCCTCGCGATGATCGCCGTCTTCGGCGTCGTCGAGCTGCGCAATCTTTCTCGGCGGACGGGCGGCGATTTTTCATTGCCGGTCGCGTTGTGCGGCAGCCTCGCGTACGTCGTTCTGCCGCTGCTCGGCTTGCTGCAGCGCTTCGAATCCGCGCTGGTCGCGTTCATCGTCCTCGCAGCCATGGTCTCGGCATTCCGGCATGGCACGGCGACGTTCTTCGAACGCTCCAGCCGCACGGCGTTCGCAGCGCTCTATCTCGGCAAGCCGCTTTCGTACTTCCTCTTGCTGCGGATGAGCGGCTCGGCGGAACACGGCATCGCGATCACGATATGGACGATCGTCGTCGTCGCGCTCACGGACATCGTCGGCATGGTTGTCGGGATCAGACTCGGCAAGACGTCGCTTGCACCGCTGCTCTCGCCACGCAAGACCTGGGAAGGAGCGATCGCCGCTTTCGTCGTGGCGACGGGCGCCGGGGTCGCTATGGGATTGTCGCCGCAGATCGGCGCACCGTGGTGGCTCGGCGTCGCATTCGGCGCGGCGGTCTCGTGCGCCGCGGTGGTCGGCGATCTCGTGGAATCGGCGATCAAGCGAAATGCGCAGGTGAAGGATTCGGGCGAGATCATCGCCGGCCATGGTGGCGTGCTCGATCGTTTCGATTCCTACTTGGTCGCCGGCTTCATCGCGTACACGGTGCTCGGCGCGGCAGGCGGGCTCTAGCCGGTCCATGCGTGCGCTCGCAATTCTCGGGTCCACCGGCTCGGTTGGCCGGCAAGCA
>Ga0208849_1002091_pt1 | contig 11682 bp, 10 predicted proteins | sample NGESurdeep072012_10_FD_184470 | JGI IMG/M metagenome (GOLD analysis project Ga0208849, IMG submission 184470) | Arctic peat soil microbial communities from Barrow, Alaska - NGEE Surface sample 53-3 deep-072012 (SPAdes) | ecosystem: Environmental > Terrestrial > Soil > Wetlands > Peat ...
GCTGGTGGCGAAAACCATCCTCGAACGGCATCTGGACGAAGGACACATCTCCCGTGGCGATTGAAGTAAAAAACCTGGTGAAGAAATTCGGCAGCTTCGCCGCCCTCGACGGCGTCGACCTCAAGGTCGGGAACGGCGAATTGCTGGCGCTGCTCGGTCCGTCGGGCTCGGGCAAGACCACGCTGCTGCGGATCATCGCCGGGCTGGACTGGCCCGATACCGGCGAGGTTTCGTTCGATGGCGAGGACGCGCTCGCCCACGGCGCCGGCGAGCGCCATGTCGGATTCGTGTTCCAGCATTACGCGCTGTTCCGGCATATGACCGTGTTCGAAAACGTCGCCTTCGGGCTGCGGGTGCAGCCGCGCGCGGTTCGCAAGAACGAGGCTGAGATCCGCGCCCGGGTCAGGGAATTGCTCGACCTGGTGCAACTCGACTGGCTGTCGGACCGTTATCCGAGCCAGCTGTCCGGCGGTCAGCGTCAGCGCATTGCATTGGCGCGCGCGCTGGCGATCGAGCCGCGCATTCTGTTGCTGGACGAGCCGTTCGGCGCGCTCGACGCCAAGGTGCGCAAGGAATTGCGGCAATGGCTGCGTTCGCTGCATTCGGAAATCAACGTGACCTCGATCTTCGTTACCCACGATCAGGAAGAGGCGCTCGAAGTCGCCAACCGGGTGGTGGTGATGGACAAGGGCCGCATCGAGCAGATCGGCACGCCGGGCGAAGTCTATGACCATCCTGCAACCGCGTTCGTGCACGGCTTCATCGGCGAATCCATCGTGCTGCCGGTGGATGTCGGCGACGGCTGCGTGCGGCTCGGCGGCGCCACGCTTGATATCGCGACCGATGGTGCTGCTCCCGGCGCGTCGAAATTGTTCGTCCGCCGCCATGACATGCAGGTCGGGCCGGCCGGCATCGGCGCACTCGGCGGTGCGGTGCGACAGGTGAGAACGTTCGGCCCGATCCAGCGGGCCGAAATCGCGCTGTCGGCGGACCAGGGCGCGACCGTGATCGAGATCGACGCGCCCCGCGACCGGCAGCTGCAGCGCGGCGATGTCATCGGATTGCAGCCGAAGCGCTACCGGATTTTCGCGGCCCGGGAATAATGAGTCGTTCCGGGGGAGCGCGAAGCGATCGAACCCGGAATGACGGTCGAATTTGGACCGCCGTTCACCTTTCAGCCATGGTTGGTATGCAACAACACCCCCGAACCGGGGGATTGGCATGACGCGGGCGATGATCGCCATTATCGGGCTTTTGGCGCTGGGTGGCTGCGCCGGGGAGGTTCCCTCGACCGAGCAGCCGACGATGTATCTCAGCATGGCCAATGGCGGCGCCAGGCTCGATGCGAACGCCGCGGCGTCGATGATCTCGCTCTACCGGCAGAACAACGGTCTCGGCGGCGTGACGGTCGACCCCGAACTGATGAAGCTCGCCGAATCGCAGTCCCAGGCGATGGCGAGCCACAACAAGCTCGATCATGATGTGAAGGCGCCATTGGCGAACCGCCTCAATACTGCCGGATATCCCGCCACGCTGGCGGTGGAGAATGTGTCGGCCGGGTATCATACCCTGGCCGAGGCATTTTCGGGATGGCGCGACTCGCCCCCGCACCGGGAGAACATGCTGAAGAACGGTGTCACAAAATTGGGCATCGCGGCGAGCTACGCTCCGAATACCAAGTACAAGGTGTTCTGGACGCTCATTCTTGCATCAACCGATGCGCGATGACCGTGCGGTGATTGCCGCTCCCGCTGGAGCCTGCCATCGGGCGGCCATTCGGCCGACCCGTTGGTGGATTGACGCCATCGCCAACTGACGCCACGGTACGCTCGCTTTGATATTCGATCGACGGTCATGATGGATGCTTCCAGTCCAGCGTCAGCCAGGACGCCCGCGAAGGCGCAGCGCGTGCTCGTGCTGCAGGGCGGCGGTGCGCTCGGCTCCTATCAGGCCGGCGCCTATCAGGCGCTGTGTCGCGCCGATTTCGAGCCTGAATGGGTGGCCGGCATCTCGATCGGCGCCATCAACGCCGCCATCATCGCCGGCAATCCGCGCGAACAGCGGGTGGAGCGGCTGAAGGAATTCTGGGAAATGGTTTCGGCTCCGGTGCCCTGGAATCCCGTCATATCGGACGACCGCGGGCGATCCTATTTCAACGAGACCAGTGCTGCCGTGATCGCAACCTTCGGCGTTCCCGGCTTTTTCACGCCGCGTTTTCCCCCGGCGCCGCTGTGGCCGCGGGGCAGCCCGCAATCGCAGAGCTATTACGACACCGCCCCGCTTCGCAGCACACTGGAGCGGCTGGTGGATTTCGATCGCATCAACGATCTGAAGACCCGGCTCAGCGTCGGTGCGGTCAGCGTAACCACGGGCAATTTCAAATATTTCGATAATTTCGAATTCAGGAAAAAGGGAAAGAAGATCGGCCCAGAGCATATCATGGCCTCCGCCGCGTTGCCGCCGGGCTTTCCCTCCCTCGTGATTGACGGCGAGCATTTCTGGGACGGCGGCATCGCCTCCAACACGCCGCTCGACTACGTGCTGGATGAGGAAATCAGCAACGACCTCCTGATCTTCCAGGTCGATCTGTTCAGCGCCCGCGGTGCGCTGCCGGTCTCGCTGCTCGAGGCCGCGGAGCGCGAGAAAGACATCCGTTTTTCGAGCCGCACCCGGATGAATACCGACAAGAACAAGCAGATTCACAACATCCGCAGGGCGCTGCGCGAGTTGATCGGTAAATTGCCGGATTATCTCAGAAACGATCCCTCGGTCGAGATTCTGCGCGAGGCGGCCAAGGAAAGCACCGTCACCGTGGTGCACCTGATCTACCGCAGCAAGAACTACGAATCGTCGTCCAAGGATTATGATTTCTCGCATGTCGGCATGGTCGAACACTGGAGCGCGGGCGAGCGCGACGTTCATCTGTCGATGCGTCACGAGGATTGGCTGGAGCGGCCGCAATCCGGCGAAACCATGATGACTTACGATCTCACCGGGGACGGCACCGAAACCCCCGACGGCAAACAGGAGTGAATGAAATGGGTATTTTGACAGGCAAGACCGCTGTCGTGACCGGCTCGACCAGCGGGATCGGACTGGCCTATGCGCGCGCCTTCGCCGGCGCCGGCGCCAATATCGTTCTCAACGGCATGGGCGCGCCCGCCGACATCGAGAAGGAGCGCGCCGCCATCGAATCCGATTTCAAGGTCAAGGCGGTGCATTCGCCCGCCGACATGACCAGGCCTGCCGAAATCGCCGCCATGGTCGCGCTCGCAGAAAGCACGTTCGGCTCGGTCGATGTTCTGGTCAACAATGCCGGCATCCAGTTCGTCTCCCCGATCGAGGAATTCCCGATCGACAAATGGGACGCCATCATCGCGATCAACCTGACTTCGGCGTTTCACGGCATCCGCGCCGCCGTGCCCGGCATGAAGAAGCGCGGCTGGGGCCGCATCATCAACACCGCCTCGGCGCATTCGCTGGTGGCCTCGCCGTTCAAGTCGGCCTATGTGTCCGCCAAGCACGGCATCGCCGGCCTCACCAAGACCGTGGCGCTGGAGCTTGCGACCTTCAAGATCACCTGCAACTGCATCAGCCCGGGCTATGTCTGGACGCCGCTGGTCGAGAAGCAGATTCCCGACACCATGAAGGCGCGCAATCTCACCAAGGACCAGGTCATCCATGACGTGCTGCTGGAAGCGCAGCCGACCAAGGAGTTCGTCACCTCCGGACAGGTCGCCGCACTGGCGTTGTTTCTGTGCGGCGACGACGCCGCGCAAATCACTGGCGCCAACCTCTCGATCGACGGCGGCTGGACCGCGGAGTAGGGAAGAGTCGTCATTGCCGGGCTTGACCAGGTCGAGCCCGGCAGTCCATCAAACTGAAAATATCAAGAAGACGATGGATGCCCGGATCAAGTCCGGGCATGACGAGTTCAGCCGCGCTTTCCGAACGCCAGCACGTGCAGCCCGAGTCGGTGCCGCACGATCCAGAACAGCAGCACGGTCTCGAACACCAGCGAGATCGAGGTTGCCGCCGCGGCACCGTGGCCGCCGAACCGCGGCACCAGCGCGAGGCAGAGCGCCACGTTCATGATGAAGGCCAGCGCATAGGCCAGCGCGCAGATATACTGGTGGCCGAGCATGTTGAGCAGCCGCTCGACCGGGCCGATCGCCGAGCGCACCACGAGCCCGATGGCGGCGACGAACATGATGTCGTAACCGGCGGTGAATTGCGGTCCGAACAGCCACAGCAGCGGCTTGCCGAACGCCAGCAGCAGGATCGTCGCGGCGAGCGACGGCCAGAACGTCCATTTGATCGCGTGCGCGACATAGGCCGACAGCCGCGCCTTGTCGCCGAGCGCGTGATATTCGGCAAAACGATGCGCCGTGGTTGCCGACATCGCGTAGTGAATGAACGACACCAGCGCCAGCGTCTTGACCACGGCGAAATAGATGCCGACCTCCTGCGACGAGCGGAATTGCTGCAGCACCAAAACGTCGGTGTAGGACAGCAGCAGGTAAAAACCCTCGACCATCAGGATCGGCAGCGAAATCGCCAGCCAGCCGCGAAAATCATAGGCCTTCGGGCCGGGCTCGATATGGCCGCCGAGCCGTCGGTTCAGCACCACCATCTGGCCGATCATGGCGACCCATACTGCGGCTGCACTGGCCAGCATGGCGGCGGTGGCGCCGAGATGGAAGCCGAGCACGAACGCGCCGGCGGTCAATCCGATGATCAGCCCCTGGCGGACGATGAATTGCGGCATCAGTCCGAGCCGCATCCAGTCATGCGAGCGGGCGATGCCGTCCTGGGTGTTGGCGACCACGAAGGCCGGCAGCGTCAGGCAGCCGATGTAAAGTGGCGTGATTTCGTTGGCGCCAAGCCACGGCGACAGCGCCTTCACCACGCCGGCCAGCAGCGCCGCGACCATGATCGAGACCGCAAACGTCATCCAGCGGCTGCCGGAGAGAAAGCCGCGCAGCAGCGCGTGCTCGCCCTGGGTCCGGTATTCCGGAATGATCTTTTGCGCCGAGGCCGAGATGCCGAAATCCATCATGCTGCCGAGCAGCAGCACCCAGGTCCAGACATAGACATAGACGCCGTAATCCGAGCCGCCCATCCAGCGGGCGAGCAGGATCTGCGACAGATAGGCCAGTGCGGCGCTGATGACGCGGATGATGAAAATCGTGCCGGCCAGCCGCCGGGTCACCGAGGCTTCGCCGGAGCCGCCCAGCAGGCCACCCAGCATCGCGCGCAGCCGCGCGATCGCGCCTGTGGGGTGGGCAGTTGCGGATTGCGCGTCCATCACGGCCACAACGGAAAATCCTCTGGGATGCCGCATGGAGGCGGCGACCATCGGACTTATCAACGATTCGTTAAGATTCGGTTGGGTGGGTGGCGTCAAGAAACCCCGCCTCATCCCGGCGCGGAGGCCGGGGCGAGGGGTCAATCCAGATTGATATTGAATTCATAGGCGCGGGCGCCGCCGACCAGCGTCAGTTTGAGCGCGGCGCCTTCGGGGTTAGCGCCCGGCGGCAGGCCGTCGAGCTGGAAGCTGAAGCGCTTGACCCCGGGCGGGCTGTGCTCGACCGGTTCGGGAACCGGCAGCGCCCAGTCCGGGGTCGGTCCCTCGACAAACAGGTTGACCGGTCCGGCGTCGGGTGCGGTCACGTCGACCAGCACGGTCGATTTCCCCTCGCGCTTGACGTCGCGGATGGTCAGCGGGTTGGGATCGCCGACATTGGCCGGCTTCGGCACGGTGTCGAGCGCCGCGAACAGCGCGCTATCCTCGGTGCTCGCCACGCTGGTGAATGGAAGTTCGGCATCGGCCTCGACGGGAATACAGAGTTTTTCGCAAACCGCATAATGGATGGTGGCGCGAAGCGTCACCGGCCTGTCGGCATTTTTCGCCACAATCCGTAACGGCAGCACGGTCTGGTCGTGATAGCCCAGTGAATGGCCGCCGGCGCCGTCGTCGAACTTGGTTGGGGCCGGCCACAAGACGGTCACGGCTTCGATATTTTCCGACTTGGAGAAGTCGAAGCGCGGCGGCACGCCGGAATCGCCGGGTGTCCGCCAGTAGGTTTTCCACCCCGGCTGAAGCTGGAAGTCGATGCCGCCGAGCAGCACCGCGCCGCTGCGCGATCCCGCCAGCAGTCGGACCGCGGAGTGTCCATCCTTCAGCCACGGCGAGGCATCCTCGGCACGGGCCTCGATCGCCAGGGATGACACCAATACCGTGGCGGCAAGGCCGAGCGCGGCCCGCAGGGGAACTATCACGATCATGAGACGTCTTTACAGCCAAGTGTGGCCGCAAACCATTGAATTGCTTGTGATGGATAGCTAAACGCGGCTTTTCGAAGCTTGATTGACAGAGCCGGCACCCAATATCAGAATGCGAGAGCGACATGAGAGTCCTTCGCGGATGGAGCCTGCAGGCAAAAGATCAAGGATTGTTCGCCGCCAGGGCGTCGGCGGCAATTCGGCGGCGCGCGGGTATCTCGACGGTCAGCTCTTGATCGCCATGCCTGTGATGGGAGATCCGCGTTTCGAGCGTTCGGTGATCTATCTCTGCGCGCATTCATCCGAAGGCGCCATGGGCATCATCGTCAATCACCCGGCGGGCAGCATCGACTTTCCCGAATTGCTGGTGCAGCTCGACATCATCGACAAGGCCGATCAGATCAAGCTGCCGGAAAACGCCGAGACCATGAAAGTGCTGAAAGGCGGCCCGGTCGAGACCGGCCGTGGCTTCGTATTGCATTCGAGCGATTTTTGCATCGAGGACGCGACGCTGCGGATCGACGACGGAATCTGCCTGACCGCGACCGTCGATATTCTCAAGGCGATCGCCAAGGGCGCCGGGCCGAAGCACGCGATCCTCGCATTGGGCTATGCCAACTGGGCGCCCGGACAACTGGAGAACGAAATCCAGGACAATGGCTGGCTACATTGCGACGCCGATTCGGACCTGATCTTCGGCGACGACGTCGAGGAAAAATACCTGCGGGCGCTACGCAAGATCGGGATCGATCCGGCCATGCTATCCGCCGACGCCGGGCATGCGTAGCGCAATTACACGCCGACGCTTGATGCACAAATTGCCTTTTGCTTACTCCGCCGCCTGCTGCGCCACCGTCGGCGCGGTGCCGGCGACCGTGGCCCGGCGCATGTCGCGTGGTTGCGACTGGTCGTAGCGGCGGACCCGGTGCATGGTCTGGCGGTTGTCCCACATCACGAGATCGTGCAGCCTCCATTTGTGAACGTGGACGAATTCGGGTTTCGTCGCATGCTCGGTGAGATCGCGCAGCAATACCCGCGCCTCCGGCACCATCATGCCCTGGATGGCGCCGGCGTGCGACGACAAATACAACGACTTGCGGCCATGCACCGGATGGGTGCGCACCAGGCGCTGCAGCACCGGCTTGAACAGCTGCTTTTCTTCCTCGGTGTAATCGAGGAAGCCGAGCGATCCGCGCGAATACATCAGCGAATGTTCGCAGATCATGTCTTCGATCTCGGCTTTGGTCTTGTCGTCGAGCGTGTCATAGGCGGCGCGCATGTCGGCGAATTCGGTGTTGCCGCCCGTGGGGTTCACCACCCGCGCCGACAGCAGCGAGAATTTCGCCGGAATGGTGCGGAACGAACTGTCGGAATGCCACAGGCAATTGCCGAGGTTGAACAGATGGACGCGGCTGTCGCGCGGCAGCGGCTTGCCGTCCTTGTCGAGGTTGGAAACGTCGTTAAGGCCGGTCCTGGCGAGCCGGGAATCCTCGGGCTTGACGACGTTGCCGCCGCGCGGATTTTCGCGTTCGCCGAAATTCAGCGCGAACGCCAACTGCTGCTCGTCCGTAATGTCCTGATCGCGGAACAGCAGCACGGCGTATTTATCCATGCCGGCTTCGACATCGGCGGCCTCCTGCCGCGTTAGCGGCTTTCGCAAATCGACGCCCGAAACCTCGCCGAAAAAATGTGGATGAAGCTGGCGGATCGAGACCGTCATGGCGTTTCTCCTGATCGGGATGCGGTTGCCCGCTCCGTTTGGGCTAAAAAACTACTCCCCGACTGGGCGATGTCAACGCTTCGCTGGGCATACCTCGTGTCCCGGACGCGGCGAGCGTCCGGGGAACGGCTCACGCATTGCGCGCCATCAGGCCGCCGTCTACCGGAATGATCGCGCCGGTCAGGAACGACGCCGCCGGCAGGCACAGGCTCAGCGTCATATGCGCGACCTCCTCGGGATCGCCGTAGCGGCCGAGCGCGGTTCGGCGCTTCGCATAGATCGTCTTGTGCTCCTCCGAAATCCGCTCCGTGATTGCCGTCCTGATCGGGCCCGGACAGATGCAGTTGACGGTGATGCCGTCGCGGCCGAGTTCCACCGCCAGCGAACGCGTCAATCCGACCACGCCGGCCTTCGCCGCCGAATAGGGGCTGTGCAAGGCGGTAGCGCCGAGCGCTTCGGTGGAGGCGACATTGACGATCCGCGCGCATCTGGATCGGCGCAAGTACGGCAGCGCGGCGCGGATCGTGCGCTGATGCGCGGTCAGCATGACCGCAAGCGCTTTCGCCCACGCCTCGTCATAGCCGTCCCCGTCGATCGCCACCCGCACCGAAATGCCGGCGTTGTTGACGATGATATCGAGCCCGCCGAAATGGGCGGCGACGTCGTTGACCACGGTATCGATGGCGTCACGGTTGCTGACATCGAGTGTCCAGGCTTTCGCCGTGCCGCCGCTTGTCGCGATCGCGGCGGCGACCGCGACAGCACCCTCGGGGGCGGTGTCGGTGACGGCGACATTGGCGCCGTCGGCGGCGAACACGCACGCCGTGGCGCGGCCCATGCCGCTGGCGGCGCCGGTGACCAGAACGGTCAATCCGGCCACCGACCGGCTGAGCTGTTTGAAATCGGACATCGATGGCTCGCTGCAGGTGGGGCACTTGCTGGATTGACAAGGTTGGCACCGATCCCCAGAGAGGTCAAACCCGGCGCTAAACGAGCGAGGCAGGCGATGAACGAACTGGATTTCAGCGGCAAGCAGATTCTGGTGATCGGCGGCTCCAGCGGGATCGGCAACGGCATCGCGCAGGCGTTCCGCACCCGGGGGGCGCGCGTCCACGTCTGCGGCACGCGGGCTTCCGCTACCGATTATTCGCCGGGCGAAGGATCGCAGCTCGAGGGCCTCGACTACATCAATCTCGACGTCAGCGATGCCAAGGCGATCGAGAATTTCAAGCCGCCGTTCGAGCGGCTCGATGTGCTGGTGCTGGCGCAGGGTGCGGTGATCTATCGGCGCGGCGAATTCGAGATGGCCGGATTTCGCAGCGTGCTCGAAGTCAACCTGATCAGCCTGATGGCCTGCGCCACCCGGTTCCACGCCATGCTGGCTGCGGCCAGGGGCGCGCTGATCGTTGTCAGTTCGACCGCGGCCTATCACGCGACCAAGGGCAATCCCGCCTACAACGCCTCGAAGACGGGCGCCGTCGGACTGACCCGGACGTTGGGGCAGGCGTGGGCCGAGGACGGCATTCGCGTCAACGGCATCGCGCCCGGACTCGTCGATACCAAGATGACCAGGGTGACGACGGCAAACCCGAAGCGGCTGCAAGGGGCGATCGAGCAGATCCCGCTGAAGCGGCTGGGCACGCCGGCCGACATGGCCGGGGCCGCGCTGTTTCTGGCCTCGCCGCTTTCGTCCTACATCGTCGGCCAGACCCTGGTGGTCGATGGCGGGCTGATCCTCTGACGTCCTGGCGGCGCATCGACGCATTCCGGAACCGGAACGGGCCTCATCGGTTAGCCCAGCGAGAATCATCTCAAGGCGCCAAGGAGTGACGCGATGGACAAGGATCGAATTGCCGGCTCGGCAAAGGATGTCGCTGGTAAGGTCGAGGGAGCGGTTGGCGATATCGCCGGCAATACCCACGCCCAGGCCGCGGGCCGCGCCCGCGAGGCCGCCGGCACGGTGCAGAACCTGTACGGCCAGGCCAAGGATGCGGCGCGCGATGCCGGCGATGCCGCGGTCAGCTACGCCAGGGACGCCTATGAGAACAGCGGCGACACCCTGCGCGACGGTTCGCAAGTGGTGGCGAAAAAAGTCCAGGACAATCCGCTCGGCGCGCTCCTGATCGCCGGCGGTATCGGCTTTGCACTGGCAATGCTGATGACCCGCCCGCCGCGCCGCTCGCCGCCGCAGCGCTGGCGGTATTACGGCTGAGATTTAAATTCGCCATCCCGGCAATGGATGCGCGCTGCCTCTCCAATTCGGAGAGGTTGGGGTGAGGGGTTACGGTCCATCGTGAGGCTGTACCCCTCACCCGAATTGCTTCGCCATTCGACCTCTCCCAATGGGAGAGGTGGCTGAACTCCTGCACCCAGGTCCTCAGACATCAGCGCGTGAAGAAGCCCGGCACCGACGCCGAGTGTCCGACATTGCCTGGGGGGCGCGGTGGTTGTCGCGGGCCCGGGGGCTGCGCCGGCTGCGGCGGCCTCGATGCATTTCCAAAGCCGAAGAAATTCCGAATCGACGGCGCACCCGATTGAACCGGATGCGGCTTTTTCGGCTTCGGCGGCGCGGCGGCAGCCGTTGCGGCGGGGCCGGCAACCGTTCCATCCGGCGATACGTTGGCGACAGGCGTTTCGCCCTTGACCTGTTCGCGTCCGACCTCGCGGCGCGGCCAGGCAAAATCATCGGCACGGCCGGCGGGCGGCGCCAGCGGTTCGCCCTTGACCAGCGTTCGCGCGGCGAGCGCGTCGACCGCGGCCGGACGCGATCCGGGGCCGCCGAGCAATTGATCGGTGCCGACAGAAGATGCCACCAGCGGCAGGATCGGCCCCGCCAGCGGACGCGGCGCCGGCTGTCCGGGCTGCGCATTGGCGTCGGGCGTTGCCGGCTCGCTCGGCAGTTCGATCGGCGCGGAACGCGCCGCCAGCAGCCGGGTGACCTCGCGCTCGACATAATGGGCGAGCTTGCGGGCGCCGGCCTGGGTGAAATAAACCCCGTCATAGGAGCGCAACCGGCGGATCTGGCCTTCGAAGTCCGGACCCTGTTGCAGGAAGCGGCCGGATTCGTCGACGAATCCGTCCCATACATCGACATAGGTGATGCCGGCCTTGCCGGCGGCGTCGCGATAAAGCGAGTCCAGAAACAGCATGTCCGAGGTCGCCTTGGCGCCGCGCACCGCGGGGAGACCGACCCACACCACCGGCACGCCCTTGGACTTCAGCACGGCGATCATCTCTTCGATCTTCTTGCTGTAGAGCTCGACCCAGCGTTCCTCGCGAAACTCGTAGACGCCGTTCGGCGAGCGCTTGCTCTTTTCCGGCGCGATGATCGGTGGCGCATCGCCATTGTCGGCGTCCTCGTCGGGCGACAATTCGCTGTCGACCGCTTTATTGTCGGGCTTGGCGGTATCGGCGGCGTCATCCCCAGGCTTGGGCTCCGGTTTGGCGTGGGCGTCCTTCTTGTCGGTCTTTTTGTCGGTCGGCTTGCCTTCGGATTTCTCGGCCGCCGGCTCGTGTATCGGGATGCGGTCGTTGAGTCCGAGCATGACGACGATGGCATCCGGCTTCTCGGTGGCGAGGATGCCCTTGGCGGCGGCGGCCCAGTCGGCCGGTTCTCCCTTGGGCTGATACCTGATGAGCCCGGAGACGGTCTTGTACTTGCGGATCACGCCGATTTC
>Ga0208849_1002092_pt1 | contig 11682 bp, 12 predicted proteins | sample NGESurdeep072012_10_FD_184470 | JGI IMG/M metagenome (GOLD analysis project Ga0208849, IMG submission 184470) | Arctic peat soil microbial communities from Barrow, Alaska - NGEE Surface sample 53-3 deep-072012 (SPAdes) | ecosystem: Environmental > Terrestrial > Soil > Wetlands > Peat ...
CGCCGGCGGCCGCTTCGACGTCGTGCACGGCTTCGAGCCGGGCCTGCCGAGCCTGTCCTATCTCGCGCTGCGCGACTCCGCTGCATTCACCGTGGCGACGTTCTTCTCGGCGGACCGTCTCGGCTATCCGCCCGGACGTGCGCAGCGCGAGCGGCTGCTCGGCCGGCTCGACGCGCTGCTCGCCACCGGCGCGGAGACGGCAGAGGCGGCCCGCGTGCGCTTCCCCGGCCGGTACGAGATCGTGCCACTCGGCGTCGACCTCGAGCTGTTCGCACCGGCGGAGAAGGCGAAGATCGTCGTGCTCGAATGGCGCCAGACGGAGCGGCCGCTGCTGCGTGCACTCGTGCGCGAGCTGGCCGCGCTGCCGGAATGGGAGCTCGTGCTGCTGCGCACCCGGCCGCTCGGCGGGCGTCCGCCGCTGCCGCGCACGCTGCGCGGACGCGTCCGCGTCCGCACCGGATTCGACGGCGCGGCGCGCGCCGAGCTGCTGCGCAGCGCCGCCGTCTTCGTGCCGGCGCTCGAAGGCAGCGACCGGGCCGCGCTCGAGGCGCAGGCTGCGGGCGCCGCGGTGGCGGCACCGCCGGGAACCGGGCTGCAGCCCGAGCTCGCCGCCGCCGAGGCGGCGCGCCTGATGGAGGACGCCGTGTTCCGTGCGCAGCGCGCCGAGGCTGGGTTGCGGGCCGCGCGGGAGCAGAGCTTCGCCGCGCTCGCCGACAGCGTCGAGGCGGTGTACGGAACCGTCACGCGCCTGCGCCGATCCGGTGCGCCGCGCGCCGTCCCGTTCGAGAGCCGCGACTGGATCGTCGCCGACCTGCACATGCACACGCACTGGTCACACGACTGCTCGATCGACGTCGACGAGCTGCTCGACCACGCGGAGGCGGAGGGGCTCGGCGCGATCGCCGTCACCGATCACAACGTGATCGGCGGCGCCCTCGAGGCGGCGGAGCGCGCACGGGGACGGCGCCTGACCGTCATCCCCGGCGAGGAGATCAAGACCGACGGCCAGGGCGAGGTGATCGGCCTCTTCCTCAAGGAGGAGATTCCGCGCGGGATGTCGTTCGCGGAGACCGTGGCGGCGATCCGCGCGCAGGGCGGGCTCGTCTACGTCCCGCACCCCTTCGACCGGATGCACGCGATCCCCGACCCGGCCACGCTGCACCGCCACCTGGCCGAGATCGACGTGTTCGAGGTCTACAACGCGCGCCTCCTGTTCGAGGGCTACAACGACGAGGCGCTGCGCTTCGCCCGGAAGTACAACCTCACGCGCGCGGCCGGCTCCGACGCCCACGTGCTCCAGGGTGTGGGCACGGGAGCCGTCCGGATGCGCCGTTTCAGCGGGCCGGAGGAGTTCCTCGTGGCGCTCCGCAGCGCCGAGGTCTTGCGCCGCCCGAAGTCCCTCGCGTACCTCCAGGGCCTGAAGTGGGTGGCCCAGGCCAAGGAAAGGGTCCGCTAGAGGCGAACCATCCTTGGGGCTCCTGTGACCGTGGCGACTGACGAAATCTATGAGAAGTATCTGCAAAAAGCGATCACCGAGATCAATGCGCTCGGGGACGAGGTTGCAGTGGCCGCCGCGGGGACCCGTGTCCCCGTCGTCGGCTCCGGACACCCGCTCGCCGACGTCTTCCTGCTGAAGTATGCGCCGCGCGCCGCCGAGCTCCAGGAAGGCGTCGCCTTCTTCGGACGCTCCGGCAACGCGCTGCTCAAGTCGCTGCAACGGCTGCGTGTCGACCCGATGGCGATCTACGGGACGAACTGCCTGAAGTTCGCGGACGGCGACGAGGACGAGTCGCGGCCCTTTCTGCTGCGCGAGCTGCACATCGTGCAGCCGAAGCTGCTCGTCGTGATGGGCGCGCCGGCGCTCGCGTTCCTCAACAGCGTCGGCTTCCCGCTCGCGCGGGAGCTCACCGCGACGGAGGGCGAACGGCAGTCGTTCACGCCGACAATCGAGGCGCTCTACACGCCGGACATCGACGATGCACTCGATGAGGCGCCGGCCAAGACGGAGTTCTGGAATGCCTTCAAGCTGCTCGGCACGTGGTGGGCCGAGCTGCCGCCGTATTAAGCGAACGCCGCGGTGCGGCGTTCGCGGTGGTCGGCGCCTGCGTCCTGACGTGGTTCATCGTCGCGCCCCACACTCCCCGCCTCGGGCTCTGGGGGGACATCGCGGTGCTGTGTGTGGCAGTGCTTCCGGGCACGCTGCTCCTCGTCTACCTCGCGCTGCCGCTGGCCGGCTGGAGCTGGCGGCCGCTCGCGGTCATTACCGGCGTCTTCCTCGCCGCCGCGATCCTGTTCTGGGAGCTCGGCTGGGGACTGCCGGCGAACTTCGCGAAGCTCGGGGCGACCGTGTTCGCCGGCTGGCTGTTCCTGACGCTGTTCGAGCAGCTGTCGTGGGTCGTGATCGTCGCCGTCCTCGTCCCCTTCGCCGACGCGATCTCCGTGTGGCGCGGGCCGACGCACGCGATCACGGCGCACCATTTCAGCGTCTACACCGCGGTGGCGATCGCCTTTCTCGTCCCGGGCGGCGGATCGGCGTCGTTCGGGCCGCCGGACATCATCTTCTTCGCGCTCTTCGTCGGGGCCGCGCAGCGCTGGGGCTTGCGGGTCGGCTGGACGTGGATCGCCGCGACCGGGATGTACGGCCTGGCGATCGTGATCGCCTACGCCGCGAACGTCGACGGCCTCGCGGCGCTGCCGTTCCTGTCGGCCGGCTTTCTCGGCGTGAACGCCGATCTGCTCTGGCGGCGGTTCAGGCGGCGGGCGGCACCGGCGGCGTAGGTTTCTTGCGCTTCCCCGGCGTGCTGCTGACCGCCGACTCGCCGATCGTGAACGGCGCCCGGAACGAGGCGATCACCGACAGCAGGACGCCGGTCGAGACGGCGAACCAGCCCGCGCCGGAGTCGTAGCCGGTCAGCACCATCAGGAAACCGAGCCCGAGCGCGGTGAAGCCGAGCAGCCATGCCGGCCCCTGCACCCAGAGGTGAAAGCGTTTCGTCGGTACGCCGACGCCGACCTTGAGGTTCGCGTCCGACTGGATCTGCGCCGCCGCTGGACTTGCTTCCCGGGCCGCAACCGGAGGCAATGCGTTGCTCATGCCTGCCCTCCGTGTCCCGTTGACCGGGCGAGCTTAACGCAGCAGCGGGCGGATCGAAAGACTACGACCTGGTCGCTACCAGGTCGTTGCCGTTGCTCCGCTCCAGCAGAGCCACCGCCTCGACGTGCGGCGTGTGCGGGAACATGTCCACGGGGGTCACGCGCAGCAGCTCATAGCCCCACTCCTCGCGCAGCGTCTTCACGTCGCTCGCGAGCGTCGTCGGGTTGCACGAGACGTAGACGAGCCGCGGGGCGCCGAGCCGGCCGAGGTGACGTAGCGCCCGGCCCGCGAGGCCCGCGCGCGGTGGATCGACGACGATGAGGTCCGGCGGCCCGGAGCGTTCGAGCAGCTCCTCGACCACCTGACCGACGTTGCCGGCGAAGAACGCGGTGTTCGTGATCCCGTTCAGCTCGGCGTTCTCGAGCGCGCACGCGACCGACTCCTCCGTCACCTCGATCCCCCACACCGTCAGCGCGTCGCGCGCGAGCGTGAGCCCGATCGTGCCGATGCCGCAGTAGAGGTCCCAGACCGTCTCGCTGCCGGTCAGCTGCGCGGCCTCGCGCACGAGCGCATACAGCTGCTCCGCCATCGCCGTGTTCGTCTGGAGAAACGCGTTCGGCCGGACGCGGAAGCGCAGGCCCCCGAGCTGCTCCTCGATCCACGGCTCGCCCCAGAGCAGCTCGGTCGGGAGGTTCGTCACCTCGGCCGGCCTGTCGTTCACGGCCCAGTGCACGGAGCGCACCTCGGGGAAGCGCCGCACGACGTCGGCGAAGTAGCCGCGCTCGAACTTCTCGCCCGGCGCCGTCACGAGCTGGACGAGCACCTGGCCGGTGTTGCGTCCCTCGCGCACGATCAGATGGCGCAGGTACCCGCTCTGGTCGGCCTGCGAGTACGCCTGGAGCCCCTCCTCGCGCGCCCAGTCGCGCACCGCGTCGCGCAGGCCGTTGCCGAGATCCGTCGTCAGCCAGCAGCGCTCGAGGTCGAGCACCTCGTCCCAGCGGCCGGCCTTGTGGAGGCCGAGCGCGGGGCCGTCCTCGGTGCGCGTGAACGAGTACTCCATCTTGTTGCGGTAGTGGTAGATCTCCGGCGTGCAGGGGACGATCGCCTCGAGCGGCGGCTCCTCGATCCCGCCGAGCCGCTGGAGCGCGTCGCGAACCTGCGCGTGCTTCTGCGCGAGCTGCGCCTCGTAGGCGAGATCCTGGAAGCGGCAGCCTCCGCAGACGCCGAAGTGCACGCACGGCGCCTCGACGCGCTGCGGGCCGGCCAGCAGGACGTCGGTCGCGAGCGCCTCCGCGTAGCCGCGCTTCACCTTGGTGACGCGCGCACGGACGCGGTCGCCCGGCAGCCCGCGCCGGACGAAGACGACGAAGCCGTCGAGGCGGGCGACGCCGTTGCCCCCGTACGCGAGCGACTCGACGTCGAGCTCGATCTCCTGGTCGATCACGACGGGGGCGGCCACACGGCCAGCGTAGCCGTGTTCGGGCACGACGCCGCCTCGCCTGCGACGATCTCCCCGTGAGCAACATCATCGACGAGCTCGACCGGCACGCCCGCCTCGGCCGGCCCCTCGCGATCACGATCGTCATCGTCGGGCTCTTCCTGCTCGCCTGGCTCGTGAGCCAGGTCGCCTCGCGCATCGCCGCGTACGTGGTCTTCCGCGCCGACCGCCGCCGCGAAAACCAGCCGAGCGACGACACCGCTGTCCTCACGGGCATCCGGCAGCGCGAGACCGCGATCTCGCTGATCCAGACGACCGTCCGCTATCTCGCCTTCCTCGTCGCCGTCGTCTTCTCGCTCGTCGCGCTCTCGGGCGCGCACCGGCTCCAGACGATCGCGGGCGCGTCCTTCCTCGCGATCGTCGTCGGCTTCGCCGCCCAGCGCTTCCTCACCGACGTGATCGCCGGGCTGCTCATGTTCTTCGAGGGCTGGTTCAGGATCGGGGACACGGTCGCGATCGACGTCCTCCAGGTGCAGGGCGTCGTCGAGGCCGTGTCGCTGCGCTCGTTGACGATCCGCAGCGTGACCGGCGAGATCCTCCACGTCGCGAACTCGCAGGTGGTGGCGCTGCGCGTGATCCCGCGCGGCTACCGCGAGGTCGAGATCGAGTTCTTCACGACGGCGCTCGAACCGGGGCGTGCCCTCGTCGAGCAGATCGCGCGGATCGTGCCGGTCGGCCCGACCCGCTTCGTGCGCCGACCCGAGCTGACCGACACGGAGACGCTCGACGACGACCTGCACCAGATCACCGCGCGGTGCGCCGTCGCGGTCGGCCGGGAATGGCTGGCCCAGGACTTCCTGCCCGCCCTGATCCGGGAGCGCGCGGCGCCGGGCCTACTCGCCCACGGCCCGATCATCACGTTCGTCGACGAGCGTGCGTCGCGCAGCTTTGCCCGCGCGCTCCGGACGACGCGCGCACAGCCGAAGGAGCGGCACCGGCCTTAGCTCAGGCGAGCGGCGTGACGAACACCTTGCGCTCGCGCGGCCCGTCGAACTCGCAGAAGAAGATGCCCTGCCAGCGGCCGAGCGCAAGCTTCCCGTTGTCGAGCGGGACGAGCACCTGCGTGTTCACGAGCGACGAGCGGACGTGCGAGGGGGCGTTCGGGCCGTCCACGTCCTCGACGTGCCGCCAGTCCCAGCCGTCGTCGACCATCTTCTCGAGCGCGTTCTCGAGATCCTCGGCGACGGTCGGGTCGGCGCCCTCGTTGATGGTCACGCCGGCCGTCGTGTGGGGCACGTAGACGAGCGCCGCGGCGGCGCCGTTGGCGTCCCCGAGGGCCTCCCGCACCCGCTCGGTGATGTCCACGAGCTGGGTGTGGCGCTCGGTGTTGAGGCTGATCTCGCGCATCCGGTTATCCTACGGCGCTGGTGGCCGAGTCGCTCAGCAACCGTGCCCTGGAGGCGCTCCGCGCCGATGCCGACCGCTTCATCGCGGAGCTCGACGAGGAGGCGTACCTCCACTACGCCGGACACAAGGAGACGTACGACCTCGTCCCGATCTACGAGCGCCACGCAGAGCTGACGAAGCTCGAGACGGCCCAGGCGCTCGGCGCCTCCGTGAACGGTGGGCGCAACGTCCGCGAGCTGTGGCGTTTCGCCTCCGAGGAGTACCTCGGCAACTTCGTCCGCGAGGAGTCGGAGAAGGTGGCCGAGCTGGAGGCGAAGCTGAAGGCGTCCGTCGACGGCGAGGAGATCCCCTACCGGAACCTCCGCCCTGCGGTGATGAACGAGGACGACCGCGCCGCGCGCGAGCGCCTCGAGAACGCGCGCAACGAGCTGACGGAAGCGCACATGAACCCGCTCTACCTGCGCTCGGCGCAGGTCGTGCACCGCGAGACGGAGCGGCTCGGCGCGCCGAACTACACCGAGCTGTACCGCGGCTTCCAGTACCCGCTCGACGACCTCGCCGACCAGTGCCGCCACTTCCTCGACTCGACCGACCGCCTCTGGGAGGACGCCGCCGAGCGGTTCTTCCGAAGCCGCATCGGGCTCGGCCTGGGCGAGATCGAGCGCTGGGACGTCGCGCGCGTGTGGCGCGGCGTCACCTGGGACGCGGCCTTCCCCGAGGACCGGATGGTGCCGGCGCTCGAGGCGACGCTCGCCGACTTCGGCGTCGACCTGCGCGCGCAGGCGAACGTCGAGCTCGACCTCGAGGACCGGCCGAGCAAGAGCCCGCGTGCGTTCTGCGTTCCGATCGAGGTGCCGGGCCGCGTGATCCTCGTGATCAAGCCGCAGGGCGGCCCGGACGACTGGCGCGCGCTATTCCACGAGGCCGGCCACACGGAGCACTTCGCGCACACGTCGGCGTCGCTCACGGTCGAGGAGAAGCGGCTCGGCGACAACGCGGTCACCGAGGGCTGGGCGATGCTGCTCGAGCACCTGACGATCGACCCGGTCTGGCTCGAGCGCCGGATCGCGTTCCCGCGCCCGCACGAGTTCGCCGCCGAGGGAGCGACGCAGCTGCTCTGGCTGCTGCGCCGCTACTGCGCGAAGCTGCTGTACGAGGTCGAGTTCCACGCCGTCCCCGACGTGACGGTGATGCGGCCGCGCTACGTCGAGCTGCTGAGCGGCGCCCTGAAGGTCGCGCCGAGCGACAGCGACTACCTCGCCGACATCGACGAGGGCTTCTACGCGTCGCAGTACCTGCGCGCGTGGGCGTTCGAGGCGCAGCTGCGCAGCTATCTGCGCGACAGGTTCGGCAACGCGTGGTTCACGCGCAAGGATGCGGGCTCGCTGCTCCGCGAGCTCTGGTCGGAGGGGCAGAAGCCGACGGCGGACGAGATCCTCAAGGACGTCACGGGCCAGACGCTCCAGCTCGAGGCCGCGGGCGAGCGCGTCCGCGAAGCGCTCGCCGCGGCGTAGGTGTTGCCGGTCTCTTGAGGTTCGAGACGCACGTGGAGCGGGTGCTCGCCGCGCTGCCGCCGGAGCTGCGGGAGGCGATCCGGAACGTCGAGATCTCCGTCGAGGACGAGCACCCGGACGACCCCGACGTGTTCGGGCTCTACGAGGGCGTGCCGCTCCCGGAGCGGGGCGACTGGGCGGGCGCGATGCCCGACCGGATCCGCATCTTCCGGCTCCCGCTCGTCGAGTCGTTTCCCGATCCCGTCGAGCTCGAGGAGGAGATCCGGGTCACGGTGCTCCACGAGCTGGCCCACTATTTCGGGATCGACGAGGAGCGGTTGGACGAGCTCGGGTACGGGTAAGAAACCTTCTTACTTTCCTGCGGAATCTCCGGGGAGGCTGGAGCGTTTTTGAGGGCATGAGAACGATCAGTGAGATCCACCAGGAGATCGAACGCAAGAGCGAAGAGCGTGCCGGGCTCTGGCACCGGCTCTCCGCCGAGTACGACAGCCAGATCGTGGCCGAGATCCGCCGGATCGACGCGGAGCTCGACCGGCTGTGGGACGAGCACCGCGCCCTCCGGGCTCGTGTGCGGTTCGGCGACCGGGATTCGATCGTCGCCCGCGCCCGCGTCGAAGAGCGGCTCGAGCGCGCCGCGTAGGACATTTGTCCCGCCCTTGTCGACCCCTTTCGGGGGTTGACAGGGGCGCCGCCCGTGCCGATTCTTCGGGGGCAGGCCTGCGGCAGGTCGATCGAGGGAGTCGCCGCATGGCCGTAGCATCGATCTCGAGATCCACCATCGCGGAACGCGAGGTTGCGCTCGCGGTCCGGGAGGCGGAGCTGAACCGCCGCGAGTCGGCGCTCCGGAGGGCCGAGGTGGCACGCCTGGACGCCGACGCGGCGGTGGCGATCGCGTCGTCGTCGCTCAAGTCCCGCGTGGCCGAGCTCGGCCGGCACGAGCACGACATCGCGCTCCGCGAGCGGGAGCTCGAGAAGACGCTCGCCGCGGTGGAGGCGCAGCGGCAGCAGCTCGAGTCCGTTCGCGACGAGTACGCGTCACGGCGCGAAGCGCTCGCGGCGCGGGCGCGCGAGGTCCAGGACGAGCGCGACCGGCTGCGCCGCGAGCAGGCGAAGCTGATCGAGGCCGTACTCGCGCTCGAGGAGAAGCAGCGCCTGCTGATGGAGTGGGGACTGACGGCGCTCCCGGCGGACGACGTCGAGGCCGAGGCCAAGCCGGCGCCCTCGCGCATGCCGCCGCTCGACGCGCAGTGGTGGTCGAAGCAGCTCGGCCTGCCGCTCGAAGCCGCCTGAGCCCGCTCTACACTGAGTCGCGCACGGGGCGTTAGCTCAGCTGGGAGAGCGCCGGCTTTGCAAGCCGGAGGTCGCCGGTTCGATCCCGGCACGCTCCATCCGTTTACTAGAGCCGAATCGGGCCGAAAGCCCCGCAAATCGCCTGATTTGAGCATCTAGCCGTGTTGCCCCGCTAGTAACCGCTGCTACCCGTTCTGGACCTTGACGCCGAGGTCTGGACGCGGTCCAGCCGTTTTTGGAGGTCTCGCCGAGGTCTCAAATTGGGTGTAACTAGTAGAGGGCTAGGCAGCCCGGCGTATAGACCCGTTCGTCTCCCATGGCACAAGCCGTTGACAGAAGTGGCAAGTCGGTTCATAGTCGCGCCACCCTAAATCGAAGGATGGTGGTCGCTGTGGCCGACTGCATCGTCCCAGGTTGTCGTAGGAACGCCCTCAACACGCTTGGAGTACGGCTCCGCAAGCCCGATACAAGCGCGATCTGGGCTCCTCAGACCAACGTCTACATCTGCGATACGCATGCGCGGAGCGGGGCTCGCATTACGTTGATCTATGAAGCGACCGACTCTGGCCGCGTCGAGACTCGGGTTCAAGGCGCGGAGGCGCAGGTTGTCCGGCGTGCAGCAATTACCCACTAGCGACCCTGTGAGAGGGTTTGTCTGTCCGGCACGGTTTGTAATGTCGGAAACGTTGAGCAGAGCACGCCAGGGCTCTGTCCGGTGCTCCTGCTAGAAGGTCCGGTCCATGCCTGGAAGCCGGAACCGTCGACAGCAGCAGCGCCAGCAACCGGCGACGCGCACTCCGCATCTACCCGCGCAGCCCCCGCCAGCTCCAGAGCTGCCTGCGTCTGTTGACGTAGCGCCCGCTAGCGATCCTTCGAACGACGAGAAGGCGGAGCTTGAAGCGCTCATCACGAAACTAGAAGAGGCCCGCAACAGTCGCGTAGTCGTCTACTGGACGAGCCCAATCGCCAGAATCGCAGACCCGGTTGTACTCCCTCTCTATGACCAACTGAGCGCAATCGGCAAAGTTGATCGTCTGGACTTGTTCCTACAGACGGGTGGTGGCGATACGGAGATGCCCTGGCGTATCGTCAGCCTGATCCGAGACTACTGCGAACACTTCGGAGTGATCGTTCCCCATCGCGCCGCAAGCTCAGGAACGTTGCTCGCACTTGGCGCTAACGAAATTGTGATGACCCCGCTGAGCGTGCTAGGCCCGATTGACCCGAGCCGCAGCCATCCCTTGTTGCCGCGACGCGAAGGACAGCAGGAGGCAGAGCCTATTTCTGTGCAAGACATGCGGCACGCTATGAAGTTCATCAACGATGCCGCTGGGGAGGATAAGAACTACACACCCGAGGCAATGGCACAAATCTTCTCAGCTCTCTTCGACAAGATCCATCCGCTAGTCATCGGCGCTATCGAGCAGAGCTACGCACTCTCGAAGTTGATCGGCACTCGGTGCCTCGAAACGCACATGACGGGCGATGACGCCGAAGACAAGATCAAGAAGATCGTGGACACGCTCTGCGACGACTTTAAGTCGCACGCGTATCAGATCCCGCGACGTGAAGCAGAGAAAATCGGACTGAACGTCAAGAATGCAAACGAGGCTGAAGAGTCTGCGATCACCGATCTACTCAAGTTCTACTTGAAGCGTCCCTTCATGCCCGCGGAGCATCCCAAGCCGAAGCAGCAGTTCAAACACCGGAGTGCATGGCTTGACTCGACTCAGCTGCACATGGCAGTCGAAGGAACATCTCTCATAGACGACGACGGGGGCTTCAGACCCCTCGCGGACAAGTGGGTCGTTTACTAAGACGGGGACAAACGCCGAGCGTCGTCCTCCCCGGCACGCTGCAAGTTCTCTTCCGGCGTCTCCCAGATTCCGCTGTGCTGCCGGTACCGCTCGGCATAGGGAATGGTCCGCATGTTTGTGAGCGTACGGGACTTGTATCGGAAGACGAGCGTCGGTTGAGCGCTCTGGGCATCAGTTAGAAGTCTCGGCAGCTCAGGCATATCGGTACCGGGCGATCTGGGGTTGCCAAGGGCTCTTGTCACCCCGAATGTAACCCGGTTTCTGAGTGGTCGGCAAGTTTGTACCCGTACTTGAGGCCTCAAAAACCACCCGTTCGGTGTGATCTCCGGCATCGCACGCTCGAAATCTGGCTCTAGAAAAGGGTTTCCCGGCGTGCCGGGCAGCCCTCCTCCGGCGGCTTGGCCCGGTGCGCATGCCGATCATCAGAGCATCCGCACCGGGAGCTTGGGACGCGGGACGTTCTGGAAGCGGGAGCGCATCGGCTCCCACTCGCCCCGCTCCCTCATCGCGATCTCAACCAAGTCCTGTTTTGCACACTCGGGCGCAGCGCCGTCTAGCCCAAGCACGTGCCGCCTGTACCGCCGGAGCGGTATGTCCTGCCTGCACACGTTGCAGCGCTCCGTAACCTCTGCCTCCGTCGCGCTCATAGGACGACGAGGCCTTCGGGCTCAGGCTTTACGCCGCGCTTAGAAACGCGACAACCTCCACCAGAACTGGATAGTCGCCAACTAGGCGTCGCTCGAAACTCGTCCACACGAGCTTCGGCGCATCTTTGCGCGACACACCATGGGAGAAGAGCACTTCAGAAAGGAGGCACATAACGTCTTTTCCGTGAATCAACTGGTTGTCTGGGACGTCCTTTAGTGCAGCCTCCTCTTCAGTCCACTCGTTCATCAGGTCGTCGAACCGGCTGAGACTGAGGCCGATGTTCTGGACCAGTACGCGTAGAACCTGGTCGAAATCGACCTCGACATTGGCACGCTTCACGGACACGTAGCGCGCGAGGTCGAGCTCCTGGAACGGGAACTTGAGGCCGGTGCGAGCCGAGAGCGATCGCAACGCCGCGAGACGACGAGCAAGACGACTGACATTCGAAACGAGTTCACTAGCATCGACACCGTC
>Ga0208849_1002093_pt1 | contig 11673 bp, 15 predicted proteins | sample NGESurdeep072012_10_FD_184470 | JGI IMG/M metagenome (GOLD analysis project Ga0208849, IMG submission 184470) | Arctic peat soil microbial communities from Barrow, Alaska - NGEE Surface sample 53-3 deep-072012 (SPAdes) | ecosystem: Environmental > Terrestrial > Soil > Wetlands > Peat ...
CTGAATCGTTCGTGACATTCAGCGATTCAATAATCCACTGTGCGGCTAAATGAATCTGTGCGGTTCATATTCATTTTTCTTTCAAGACAAGCATGACAAATCGTATGGTTGCGCATTCATTAAGAGAAAAAAATGCTACATTTTATTACTATGAAACAACAATGTCCCGACATCACGACCGAAGATCATATCAAGATTTTGGTGGATTCATTTTACCAGAAGGTCAATGCCGACGTGCTGCTTTCGCCCATCTTCAATAATGTTGCTCACGTTGACTGGCAGAAGCATCTGCCGCTCTTGTATCAATTTTGGAGCACGCTTCTGTTTCGCACAAATACCTATCAAGGACGGCCTTGGCCCAAGCACGCATTGCTGCCGGTTAGTGTTGAACATTTTGACCGCTGGGTTTTCTTGTTCAAAGCGACGGTGGATGAACATTTTTCTGGCCCGAAGGCGATTGAAGCAAAAAACACCGCTGCCAGCATTGCCGACACCTTTCAAAACCGTCTTCATTTGGTCAGACCGTAATCTGTGTCAAACATCAGGCCGGATTTATGACGACGGATTTTCGTGCGCGCAAATAATCGCTGAAAGTGAGAAGCGGGCCGGTCATGCAAGTGGTAACCAAGGCCATGATCACCAGCATGGCGAAAATGCGCGGAGAAAGAATTCCCAGATCATATCCGATATTCAACGCGATCAACTCCACCAGTCCGCGCGTGTTCATCAATGCGCCCAATGCAAACGAATCAATCCAGTTCACGCCGGTCAGCCGCGCCGTGAACATCGCGCCACCGAGCTTGCCCACGGTTGCGATGACAATGAGTCCCGCGCAAATCAGCCAGCCACTTGTGTCATTCAACAAGCCAACCTGCGTGCGTAATCCGACGAAGGCGAAAAACAATGGGAGCAAAAAAGCTGAACTGAAATGTTCCAGCCGCAGGCGTAGAAATTCACGAAATTCGTGGCGCGCTGGCATTACGACTCCGGCCAGAAACGAACCGAATAATGCGTGAATTCCCATCACGTCCGTCGCCAGCGCGGAGGCAAACACAAACGCGATCACGCCGGTCATCACGCCTTTTCCAAGCTTGCCATCGTCGCCCGTCGCGCGGTTGAGCAGACGCGGCAAGTGTGGTTTGATCCAGAACAGCATCACCAAAACAAAGAACACCACCAGCCCGATGCTGAAGCCCGCTGAAGTCATGCTTTTGGCTTTGGCAACGGCGACTACCAAAGCGAGGATGCACCAGGCCGTTACGTCGTTCATCGCCGCGCAGATCAGGGCGGTGATACCCAAAGGCGATTTCGTCAGCCCGCGTTCTTCCAAAATCCGGGCCAGCACTGGGAAAGCGGTGATGCTCATTGAAATGCCGATGAACAACGCGAACACCGTGAACGTCGTCCCGGAACCTGCGAACGTGGAAAAAAGAAATAGCGCGCTCATCACTCCCAGCAGATATGGAAACAGGATGCTCACCTGACTGACCAGCACCGCCGTCCGTGCCTGTTGTTTCAACTGGCTCACGTCCAGTTCCATCCCCACCACGAACATAAACAAACAAACACCAATTTGGCTGAATAACCGCAGTGATCCGAGCGAGGATGTTGGAAATGCAAAATGGAAAAAGTCCGGCCACAACCAGCCGAGCAGCGATGGCCCCAGCAAAATACCCGCGATCATTTCGCCAACCACGGCAGGCTGGCGAACCGCCGTCGCCAGCGTGCCACATAACCGTGCCGCCACTATTATCAAAATTAACTGGATGAAAAGTCGCGTGAGCGGGTCTTCCAGATTTTCTCGCAGATTTTCCACAAGCGAAGCGGACGGTTCCACGCCCGCGACACCGTCCGCATTGGCAACAGATAATGACTGGATGGGAGCAGCGGAGAGAGATGGTTGCAGCTTCTGCCCTTGTTCCAAGATCAGTAAAATGCCCAAACCAAAAACCAGCAGAGCCAAACCATAAAAAAGAAATTGTTTCATCGCCATTTTTCAGCCAGTGATCCGCATTCATTCAACCTTGAAAATTTTCGTGAGCTGATCGGTTTCTGTGTCATATCAAAATCACGATAAAATAATTAGTTTGTTTCGTAAACATTCCAAATCATTTGTCTCAAACACAAGGAAGTCTGGAAAACTCTTGGTCAAAGAATTTTATGGAATTACCGCTTTCGCCACCAGCCGCTGTGAAGCAATCCCCATTCACTTTCGATGCGGCGATGCAACGTGAAGCCGGCTTTCTCTAAAAGCGAATCAGGTTTGATCAGTTTGTGTGCTGCCAATCGGGTCGTCATGCGGAAGAAAACATATAACATCCAAATAATTAGCCGGCTGCGAATGCGTCGCCACCCTGCGGGTGGTATTTGAAAATCAGCAATCAGCCAATTTGCATCTGGAGCCGAGATGTCAGCGATTCTGGGAACCATTTGCTCCAGTTGTTCAGGACGAAAACAATCGAGAAAAAAGTTTGTGACAATCAGGTCGTAAGTTTTACTGGAAGGCAACCAATTCAAAATATCAGCTTGGATAAATTCCACACGGCTGGCTTTCAGATTGTGACGCGCCAATTGCCGACGCGCCTGGGCAAGCATACGTTCACTCGCATCCACATAGATGATTTGTGCATCCGCAAACCGGCGGCAACATTCGACCAGACCGCGACCATGACCTTCACCCAGCAATAAAATGTTTTTTGGTCGCGGGATTTGATCAAGGAAGGCAATGCGGCAGCGTTGCAATTTTCCGCCAGCAAGGATGAATTCCATCCAGCGGTAATACGGTGCTAGTGTATCAAAGCTCATCTGGTTGCCGGACGATAAGATTGTGATTTATGATGCCACCAGAACCACGCCACCATTCCGCCGCCCCAGTAGCAGAGCACATCCCACGGATCGGGCGTGGCGTGCGACCAGATTTTTGGGCCGATCCATTTGAACAACAACGACCAGAAAATAAGGTGCGGCACAATTTCAGAAATCTCCGGCGGATTATCGTGCAAGCGCAGGCTAAATCGCCGGTGCAACCAAAGAACGAGCGGCAACGCGCAGGGAATCAACCAGCAATCATTAAAATGATCATGAAAAAATCCCGTGTGGACGTGTGGTTTGACGAGCCAACGGTTGATGGCATAAGCGGTGCAGCCAACCAGAAAGAGCGGGTCACGGTAATAGCGGAAGCGTGGCATGGTCAGAGTGCGTAAAGAATAATTGCGCCCGAAAGCGTGGCGATTATGAGTTTCCACAAGGCAATATTGACCATAAATTATGCGGGTTTTGGTTTGATGATATGCTGCGAAGCCCAGCCTTTCTGACGGATATTTTCCTCTTCATGAATTTTCATTCGCGCCGAAAGGATTGATGCACGTCCCAAGTAGCCAACTATATTTGTCTGATTATTACGTTCCACCACCGGCAATCGGCCTACGTTCCGGTTAAGCATTTTCGTGAGTGCCGTGTGCAATGGCTCGTCGGGAAATGCAACCGTAAGATTCGTGCTGCCAGCTTCCGCCACGGTCATTTCTTCCGTGTCATTTAACCGCAAGGCGCGGACAATGTCGCCGCGCGTGATGATGCCGACAAGCTGGTTTTGCCCGTTCACAATCAAAGTTCCCTGACGCCGGTTGAGACTGGCATCGCCAGCGGCAATGCGATCCGAAAGTTCTGCAAGTTTCATGTTGGCGGGAATCGTCGGCACATCTTTGTCCATCACATCGCGCACGCGCGCAAATTCAAACGGATCAATGCTGTATTCGCGCGTGATATGATGTCCGCGCCGCGCAAGTTTTTCCGTGAGAATGGAGCGACGCATCAGTAAAACAGTCACGCCGAGCGCGGCCACGGAGCCAACGAGTAACGCTGGAAAAAGATTGAAGTCGCGGGTCAGTTCGACGGCGAAAACCATTGCCGTGAGTGGTGAGCGCATTGTGCCGCCCATCATCGCCGCCATGCCGATCAAAGCCCACAGTCCGACGTCGCCCACCGGAATCCACGAGCCAACCAATGCACCGAGCGCACCGCCCATGATGAGCAATGGAGCCAGCACGCCGCCGGAAGTTCCCGAACCCAAAGCAATTGACCAAACGAGCGCCTTCGCCACCAGCAAACCAATGATGGCCGCACCGACAAGTTCGCCGCGCAGCAAACTGTGAATCGTGTCGTAACCGACGCCGAGCACGCGCGGTTCAATAACTCCGCCAACACCAACGAACACTGCGCCAATCGCCGGCCACCACATCCAGTGTAACGGCAATTTTTGAAAAAGGTCTTCAAACGCATAAACCAGCATCGTGAGCAAGCCAGAGGCGAAACCGGCCAGAATGCCGAGGCCAGCGGCAATTGCTAATTCCGTTCCCGAAACTGGTGCGTGTGGAATCACCAGAAAAATTGGCCCCGCGCCGAGCAGTGGCACGCGCAATACCGAAGCAATAATTGATGCCACGGCCACGGGAATAAAACTACGCGGTTTCCATTCAAACAAGAGTAATTCCACCGCCAGTAAAACTGCCGCTACGGGTGTCGCAAATACGGCGGACATTCCCGCCGCCGCTCCAGCTACGAGCAGTGTTTTACGTTCCGCCGCGCTCAAATGGAATTGTTGCGCGAAGATCGAACCAAACGCGCCTCCAGTCATGATGATTGGACCTTCTGCGCCGAATGGGCCGCCGGTGCCGATGGAAATGGCGGACGAAAGCGGTTTGAGAATCGCCACCTTGGGTGAAATGCGGCTGCGACCGAGCAGAATGGCTTCGAGGGCTTCGGGAATGCCGTGACCGCGAATTTTTTCCGAACCAAACCGCGCCATCAATCCGATGATGAGAGCACCAACCACCGGCACGAGCACCACCCAATATCCCAAATGATGTCCCTGCGGTGTAACCGGGGCGGCGGAAAAACGGTGGTAGAAAGCCAGGTTGGTGATTGCGGCAATCAACCAAATCAAAGCATAAGCGACCAGGGCGCTGAATGCTCCAATAGCCAGTGCCATGGCGGATAATAGCAACACACGGCGGTTGGTGGTGAAATCCGCCAATTCATCTTCAGCGGTTGGCTGGCTATTTGTGACCGGGAAAACTACTGATTCAATTTGCATTTTTCAGGGGTATAGTTTATATCGTAATGCGATATTGTCAAACAAATGTGGCGGACGGAGTGTCCTAATTTGACTTTGCGACAGATTTTTTACATTGATTTCCGTAAATGAATGCGATTCAAAAAGAAATTTGCGAAAAATGTGTTAGAACTGGCGAACACACTTTGACGGAAAAACGCTTCAAATTATCCTTTCCAGAAGGGCAGTTAGCGGTTGATGCTTTTCTGTTGGAATGTATGCGGAGACCACAGGGAATCAGTTTGAGCTTTAAGAAACCGAGAACTTTTAGGATTTCAAATTAGAACACTATCATGGCGGCAGGCGCAAAACTTGTATAAACTCACCCGTGATGGCAAGACCTGAAAAACTTCGCAAGACGCAGTATGAAACGCTCGCCGCGTTTCGTTACGCACTCCGGCGATTCATCCATTTCAGCGAAACGGCAGCGCAGACCGCCAATGTCACGCCACAACAACATCAGGCGTTGCTGGCCATCAAGGGTTTTCCCGGACGCGACTGCGTCACCGTCGGCGAGTTGGCCGAACGGTTGCAGCTTCGTCATCACAGCGCAGTCGGGTTGATCAACCGGTTGGTGCTGGAGAAACTGGTGGCGCGCACGCCGTCAAATGAAGACCGGCGGCGGGTGCTTATTCAACTTACCAGCCGAGGTGAAAAAACTCTGGAAAAACTTTCCGCCCTGCACCACGAACAACTCAAGCGAATCGGCCCTGAACTCAGTCAGTTGCTCGAACGGCTTAATTGCACCAAGAAATAGGCAGTGAAATTCATTCCGAACCGGACATGCGGTGGTTTTTGGTCGCTTAAATCATCACCATGCATACTTGAAATTCTATAATGCCGAAAAGAACCTCCGCGCGCCCTCGGAAATAATCACAACTGCGTCGGCATTCGAAATATGATCGGTGTTGATCGCCAAGTCGTATAATAATTCGTTGTCAAGGCGAGTGTGAAAGTGTGCTTTTAGATATTTTTCACGGTTACGGTCTTCTTTCCTGACGAATTTAGCGGCAGCCTCCGGCGTCAGGTTCCGAGTCTTTTGCACGCGCTCAATTCGCTTGGGCAACGAACCGGTCAAACGCACATGAAACACATTTGATAATTTCGCCGTGACCACCGTTGCACCGTGTCCCACCAGAATCGTATGACCTGTTACCGCCAGGCGCAAAGTGGTTTCCACCACTTGGGGCACAAGCACCCAAGAAGGCGGACGGAGGCCGAACAAATCGTCCATCAATTCATCAATAAAGAAGCGTTTTTCTTCCGTGATTTTCTCCGCCAACTCCTTCGGCCAACGTTGTTCCTCCAGTGCCTTTTCAATGAGTTGCCGGTCAAAAACCGACCAAGGGTGATCCCCTATGGATTCTGTTTTCTGAAGAACTTGAGCCAACTGCTCCGCGATTTCAGGGGCACCGGCTCCGGTTTGATGTGAGATTGTAATCGCGGGTTTTAGTAATTGCGGATGTGCAGCGGCCAGATTTTCATGTCTCTGCCGTTGGCTGATAACGTAGGCACGAGATTTATCAATTGAAGTTTGAGTATTCATAATATTTTTTAGTCAATGCATATCTAGGTGATTGGCATCGCGACATAGGTTTGACTCACGCATCTAAAGGATGAAATACCCTTATTAAGAAACTCCGTGGGGCTGCACTCTCCTCTAAAACTTGGATAATATCCTGGGCCAAGTTTGCAATAGCCCCCGGTAAAATCAATGTCGGACCAAAATTCCCAAGTGCCGGAGATAACAATGATAGAGGAGATCATGTCGCTCCAATGATCGCCAACATATGAACATGAAAGATTCGTCCTCCAAGATTCTCCTTCGAAACTCTTGTTCGAGTATACAACCACCTCTGGAAATTGTTGATCCGGGCATATCTTAAACGAAGGCATTTGATGTTTTGGAGGTTTCATATCTTCTTTTCAAGACACGGCGCTAGGCGCTGTATTCCAATGATTCATCTTCAATGTTTTGCTGGCGATTTATAATTGAGCAAATTGCTGATTTGCGCTTCATTTATGACCACACTCAATTTATATCGCACTGCGATATAGTCAAGCAAATGATGCGCGGCAGATACGAACCTCGCTGTAAATTCACTCCCGATCCAAAAAACTTCACGAGTTTATTCAACTCACAAGTCACGGCGAAAAAACCTTGGAACGACTCTCCGCCTTGCATGGCGAACAGCTCAAACGAACAGCCCTGAATTCGGTCGCTTGCTCGACGGCTTAATGACATTGAGGATTAGCCACACGCATTCAATCAAATCGCCTGCTCGATGAATTCTTGAATGATGCCAATTACACCGCATTGTCATCTCGTTCACCGGTGCGAATGCGGTAGGCTTCGGCAATCGGCCAAACAAACACTTTGCCATCGCCGATTTTACCGGTCCTTGCGGCCTTGATGATGGCTTGGACAGCCTGATCCACCTGACTGTCCGGCAACACAGTTTCGATTTTGACTTTCGGCAAAAAATCCACGGTGTATTCGCTGCCGCGATAAATTTCGGTGTGGCCTTTCTGTCGTCCGAAACCTTTGACTTCAGTGACGGTCATGCCGTGGATGCCGAGTTCGCTCAAGGCGTCTTTGACTTCTTCGAGTTTGAACGGTTTGATGATGGCTTCGATTTTTTTCATAATTCAAAAATAATTATTCGCTGTAGGCGCGTTCGCCGTGCTGGGTCAGGTCCAAGCCGGTGCTTTCGTCTTCAATGTCCACACGCAATCCGACAATTGCATCAACGATTTTGATCAAAATGAATGTGGCAACGGCGGCAAAAACTGTCGTGAACAATACGGCGATGGCTTGATTGCCGAACTGATGAATGCCGCCGGCCAGCGAAACTGTAATGCCGTTGACCTGAAAAGTGGATGCGATGGCGGGATTTACCGTCGCGCTGGCTAGAAAACCAAGCATTAACATTCCGGCCATGCTGCCGATGCCGTGAACGCCGAAAACGTCCAGTGAATCATCATAATGAAAATGCGCTTTTAATTTCGTCACGGCAAAATAGCAGACCACGCCCGCAACCAGCCCGATGCAAAACGCCGATGGCACGGTGACAAATCCTGACGCGGGCGTAATGGTAGCCAATCCCGCGACCATGCCCGCCGCCGCACCGAGCACACTGGGCTTGCCTTTGTGCCACCATTCCACAATTGCCCAACTCAATGCACCACCAGCCGCAGAAAAATGTGTCGCCGCAAACGCGCTCGTGGCGAGTGTTCCGGCGTTGAGCGCGCTGCCCGCGTTGAAACCAAACCAGCCAACCCAAAGCAAACCGGTGCCGATAAGTGAAAGCACGACATTATGCGGCATCATCGGCTCGCGCAAATAGCCCGCACGCTTTCCCAAAACGAGCGCGCATACCAACGCCGAGACGCCCGAACTGATATGCACCACCGTGCCGCCCGCGAAATCCAGCACGGGGATTTTTCCGCCAAGCGCCCAGTTGAAAAAACCGCCCTTGCCCCAGAACATGTGACACAACGGAAAATAAACCAGCGTCACCCACAACATCACAAAAATGACAAATGCCTTGAATTTGATGCGTTCTGCCACCGCGCCGCTGATGAGCGCGGGAGTGATGATGGCAAACATCATTTGAAAAAGCATGAACGATTGCTGCGGCACTGTGTCGGAGTAATCAGGATTCGGCGCGCCACCCACGCCGTTCAACATGAAATAAGTGAGTGGGTTTCCGACAAACGCATTGCCCGGCGCGAACGCCATGCTGTAACCAAAAATCATCCACAACATCGAGACGAGCGCCATGAGAAACAGGCAGTGCATCATGGTCGCCAGCACGTTTTTGCTGCGCACCAGGCCGCCGTAAAAAAGAATCAGCCCCGGCGCGGTCATCATCAGCACCAGCGCCGAACTCATGAGCATCCATGCATTATCGCCGGAATTGATGTTTGACTTGGCAGCCTGATTTATTACCGCCAGTTGTTCCAGCCGGGTGATGCGTTGCTCATAGGAAGTGCCGGTGGATGCTTTTAATGTCGTCGCTCCCGACCCGATCAAAACAAAAGCAACCAGCCCGACAAAAATGGACATGGCAAAACGGTGAGATAATTTCATGCGAGGCGATAAGTGAACAAACCTGACGGATTGCGTCAACTACTACGTTCTCTTTTTCGTAGCGTCTCGCAATTCCCAAAGATGCTAAACTTATTTTTGCAGTCCGTTCTAATTCTCAAACGACGGATTTGCCCCCAATTGTTCCAGACCAATAATCCACGGTAGGGTTACACCCCATAGGATTAGTTCGGCCTATTGCGTAAAGTGACATGAGGAAATGAGGCAAAAGAAGAATTGCCGTCAAAATTAAAAGGCCGAAGTCAGGCCACGCGGTTGAACACTCAACACCAAAATCACGAAATTTTATGCCAGCACTCGAAGTCAAAGGCGACCATCACATCATAAAGGGCAAGTTGAAACAGAAACGCGCCAAGCTCACGGGCGACGGCCTTCAATACGTCGAAGGCAAGTCGGAGGAATTGCTGGGACAACTTCAGAAGCACACCGGCGAAATCCGCGAAGTAATCAAAGAGTCCGCCGCCGGGCGCTGCGAATAACGGATGTTTTAGGCTGTGAATGCGCGAATCTAAAAACCGCACATGAAAACCCCCGTCTATAAACTCGTCGAACTCACCGGCACTTCCACCAATTCCATCGAGGACGCCGTTGAAAAGGCCATTAAGCGGGCGCACAAAACCATCAAGAACTTGTGCTGGTTTCAGGTGATCGAAACACGCGGCAACATTGAAAAGGGAAAAGTGCATCACTGGCAGGTGACCATCAAGGTCGGTTTTGCCGTGAATGACTGAACGCAATTTTTATGACTAAAGAAAAAAACACCGTCGCAGCGAACATCTCGCGCGAGCAGATGATTGAATTGTTGAACGAGGATTTGGCCGGGGAATATCAGGCGATCATCGCTTACACGGTTTATAGTCAGGTATTGAAAGGCGCGGCTTACACGGACGTTGCGCGGGAATTGGAATTGCACGCCGCCGAGGAATTGCAGCACGCCATAAAAATCGCCAAACAGATTGATTATCTGGGCGGGATGCCGGCCGTGACGCCCAAGCCGGTCAAGACTTCCAACGACCCGGTCGTCATGCTGCGCGCTGATTTGGAGAACGAACGGACTACTGTGGGACGTTATCGCGAACGCATCCGTCAGGCCGAGGCGATGGGCGAATTCGCCTTGAGCGAAACCTTGCGTGCAATCATCGTGCAGGAACAGGATCATGAAATTGATTTGAGCGCCGCGCTCGGCATCAACGTGCCGCCTCCGATAAAACCTTCGGATAAAAAAATTGCCAAACCAAGCAAGGAACTCGATGCCTCAAGGTGATAAATCCAATTACACCGACAAACAGAAACGTCAGGCGGAACACATCGAAGCTGGCTACGAGAAAAAAGGTGTAAGCACGAAAACTGCGGAAGCCCGCGCTTGGGCCACCGTGAACAAACTCACCGGCGGCGGCAAAAAAAGCGGTTCCGGGAGAAACAATAAATGATTTATCACTATGCCACCCTTGAACACCAAACAAATCAAGCTGCACTTGCAGGCCGTCCCGAACTGGTCGAAACGCACGCAAAGCATTCTTCGGACATTCAAGTTTGAGGGATTCTTAAAGGGCATTGATTTTGTCAACCAGATCGCCAAGAAAGCCCAGAAAATGAATCACCATCCCGACATAGATATTCGTTTTGACCAGGTGACGTTGACGCTCACCACTCATGATGAAGGCGGAATCACCGAAAAAGATTTCTCGCTAGCCAAGCAATGTGATGAGGTCTTTTCCAAGTTTTAACATCGCGATTAATACAGATTTCAAAAAAATAAAAAAAGTTAAAAAATATGAACACCTCCATCATTGACCGAGACCTAACCAAACAAGCTCCTCACAGCCCACGCGAACGCATCGCCGGATTCGTCATCGCGAGTCGCACCGTTGACAAGTGCCGCGCCAGCATCACGGGAAAGCTGGGCGAATATCATTACGACTGTCCGCTGGACAACATGCTCTTCAGTTTCAAAGGCATCAACGGCGGTCAATTCAAGACCGCCGTTCAAGCTGCGAAAAATTACGAAGATGTCGGCACTTGGTTGCAGGCCAACGGCACGAAGAAAACGCCGGTTGAAATCAAAACTTGGTCGGACGGAGTGGAAGCTGACAGCATGATGAAAAATTCGGAGAAGCGTGCTTACTTCATTGAGGAATGTTCTAAGCTCGGACTGAACCCGGAGAAGAGCACCACGTTCGATTGGCTTGAAGCAGACGACCGCGCGAGTTTCAAAGGTAAATCCGTGTAATATTTTTCTTTCTACGAACAAAACTAAATCTCCATTTACGAAATTGATGAAAACATCCATCACCGGACTCGCGGAAACACCTCAAACTCCTGTTTTCCCGCAAACAGTCCATCGATTGCGGTCGAATCCCAACGCAGCCGCCTCAAATTCAAAGTCTCAAAAGCGGGACAACACATTCTCCCAATCCCGCGACACGCGTGAGAATCGTGGCTCTCGCCAGAT
>Ga0208849_1002094_pt1 | contig 11669 bp, 11 predicted proteins | sample NGESurdeep072012_10_FD_184470 | JGI IMG/M metagenome (GOLD analysis project Ga0208849, IMG submission 184470) | Arctic peat soil microbial communities from Barrow, Alaska - NGEE Surface sample 53-3 deep-072012 (SPAdes) | ecosystem: Environmental > Terrestrial > Soil > Wetlands > Peat ...
ACCACCCGTTGGTTGCACGAAGGTGTGGACGCGTTGCGCCTGACTCTTGCGCGGGAGTCACGGCATATTGTAGCCTTCTGGTCGTCGGGTACGACATCTCGTGCGGCAGTCTAATCTTCTACCGTCCTAAAGTTCAGCGTACACGCCCGGGCGCGATAGCCGCGCCCGGCGAGGGCTAAGGGATTCTGACTGCAGGGATTTTGAAGAAATGGAGTCGCAGCGCCGCTTCGAGAATGGCCGGCGCGACACGAAGGGAAGAGTGCGATGACGGTATTGACCTGGACCGACGATCGCGTTGAGCAATTGAAGAAACTCTGGGAAGGCGGACTTTCCGCCAGCCAGATCGCCGCGGAACTCGGAAATGTGACGCGAAACGCCGTCATCGGCAAGGTGCACAGGCTTGGCCTTTCCGGCCGCGCCAAGAGCCCTTCCTCGGCCGCACCGCGCCAGCGCAAGGCCCGTCCGGCGCAGCAGATGATGCGGGTTTCGCGCCCGGTTTCGCGCGGCAATACCGCGCTGGCCCATGCCTTCGAAGTCGAGATGGAAGTCGATCCGATCGCCTACGACAATGTGGTGCCGATGAGCCAGCGGCTGTCGCTGTTGGAACTCAACGAGGCCACCTGCCACTGGCCGATCGGCGATCCCTCCAGTTCGGAATTCTTCTTCTGCGGCGGCAAGGCGCTGAACAGCCTGCCGTACTGCGCGCATCACTCGCGCATCGCCTATCAGCCGGCCAGCGACCGCCGTCGACAGCCGCCGAAGCCGACCAGGTAGGGCTACGCTACGTATCCCGGACGCGGCGCAGCGTTCTCCCGGCGATGCGTAGCATCGTCCGGTCACGATGCACCGCTGAGCCGGGACTCACTTACCGCATCAAGCATGGACCCCGGATCAGCAGCGCACCGCAAAAGCGCTGCGCAGCGTCCGGGGAACGCCAATCATTCCGCCTTGGCAAAGCGGTCGTCGAGCGCATAGCCCGCGCCGCGCACGGTGCGGATCGGATCCTGCTCGCGGCCCGGATTGAGCAATTTGCGCAACCGCCCGATATGCACATCCACGGTGCGCTCGTCGATATAGATGTCGCGGCCCCAGACGCTGTCGAGCAGTTGCTCGCGGCTGAACACCCGGCCCGGGTGCTCCAGGAAAAATTCCAATAGCCGGTATTCGGTCGGGCCGAGATCGATCGGCCGGCCCGAGCGCGCCACCCGCCGCTTCTCGCGGTCGAGCTCGATTTCGCCGTAGGTGAGGATGGTGGCGAGGCGTTCAGGACTGGCGCGGCGCAACAGGCCCCTCACCCGCGCCAGCAGTTCCGGCACCGAGAACGGCTTGACGATGTAATCATCGGCGCCGGTGGCCAGCCCCCTGACCCGTTCGCTCTCCTCGCCGCGCGCGGTCAGCATGATGATCGGCAACTGCCGGGTCTCCGGCCGCGCCCGCAGGCGGCGGCACAGTTCAATTCCAGACAGGCCCGGCAGCATCCAGTCGAGCACGATCAGGTCGGGAACCCGTTCCTTGACCCGGGTGTCGGCGTCATCGCCGCGCCCGACGGTTTCGACCTCGTAGCCCTCGGCGTCGAGGTTGTAGCGCAACAGCGTGGTCAGCGCCTCCTCGTCCTCCACCACCAGAATGCGCGCGCTCATTTGCTGAAGCCTCTCAGAGTTGTCAGTTTCCGGGGACGGTGGTGGCAAACGTCGTCATGTCGCCTTTCGGGCGCTTGTCGAGGATCTGCTGGCCTTCGATCATGTAGAATACGGTTTCGGCAATATTGGTGGCGTGATCGCCGATCCGTTCGATGTTCTTGGCGCAGAACATCAGATGGATGCAGAAGCTGATATTGCGCGGATCCTCCATCATGTAGGTCAGAAGCTCGCGGAACAGTGAGGTGCAGATCGCATCGACTTCCTCGTCACCTTTCCAGACCGTCATCGCCGCCGGCAAATCGTGCGCGGCATAGGCGTCGAGCACCGATTTCACCTGCGACTGCACGAGGTCGGTCATGTGCTCGAGGCCGCGGATCAGCTTCAGCGGCTGGAAGTCGTTCTCCAGCGCCGCAACCCGCTTGCCCATGTTCTTGGCGAGGTCGCCGATCCGCTCGAGGTCGGTGGCGACCCGCATGGCGCCGACGATTTCGCGCAGGTCCACCGCCATCGGCTGGCGCCGCGCGATGGTCAACACCGCGCGTTCCTCGATCACGCGCTGCAGGCTGTCGATTTCGGCGTCGGCGACGACCACGCGCCTGCCGAGTGCGACGTCGCGGCGGATCAGCGCATCGACGGAGTCGACGATCATGCGCTCGGCGAGGCCGCCCATCTCCGCGACCAACCGGGTCAATTCCTGCAGATCGCCGTCGAACGCCTTGGCGGTATGTTCAGAAGCCATGTTTCTCTCCTCAGCCGAACCGGCCGGTGATGTAGTCCTGGGTACGTCGATCGCCCGGCGAGGTGAATATCCTGTTGGTGTCGTCGAATTCGATCAACTCGCCGAGATACATGAAGGCGGTTTTGTCCGAGACCCGCGCGGCCTGCTGCATGTTGTGGGTGACGATGGCGATGGTGTAGTCCTCCGCCAGTTCCTGGATCAGTTCCTCGACCTTGGCAGTCGAGATCGGATCCAGCGCCGAGCATGGCTCGTCGAACAGGATCACCTCGGGCCGCACCGCGACGGTGCGGGCGATGCACAGCCGCTGCTGCTGGCCGCCGGACAGGCTGAGGCCGCTGGCGTTCAGCTTGTCCTTGACCTCGTTCCACAGCGCGCCGCCACGCAGCGCCTTTTCGACCCGGCCGTCCATCTCGGATCTGGAAATCTTCTCATAGAGCCGGATCCCGAACGCGATGTTCTCATAGATCGTCATCGGAAACGGCGTCGGCTTCTGGAACACCATGCCGACCCGCGCCCGCAGCAGATTGAGATCGAGCCGGGCGTCGAGGATGTTGGTCTGATCGAGCATCAGCTGACCGGTGGCGCGCTGGCCGGGATAGAGGTCGTACATCCGGTTGAAAATCCGCAGCAAGGTCGATTTGCCGCAGCCCGACGGCCCGATGAAGGCGGTAACGCGATTGGCGCCGAGCATCAGGTTGATGTTCTTCAGCGCGTGGTTTTCGCCGTAATAGAAATTCAAGCCGCGCGCGGTGACCTTGGCCGCCGCTTCCGGCAACGCCACAGCGGCAGCGGGGCCACCCGCGCTACTCATCGAAACCGAAAGATCATTCATTTGGCTGTCCTTTCGGCGCCGAGAATGCGGGCGCCAATATTCAGGGCAAGTACGGTCAAGGTGATGAGCAGGGCCCCGCTCCAGGCGAGTTGCTTCCAGTATTCATAGGGGCTCTGGACGAAATTGTTGATGGTCACCGGCAGGTTGGCCATGGTCTTGGTCAGATTGAGACTGAAGAACTGGTTGCTCAGCGCGGTAAACAGCAACGGCGCGGTTTCGCCGGCGACGCGCGCGGTCGCCAGCAGCACGCCGGTGATGAGGCCGGCGCGCGCGGCGCGGTAGGCGATCCGCTTGATCACCAGCGAGCGCGGCAGCCCCAGCGCCGAGGCCGCCTCGCGCAGCGGGTTCGGCACCAGGAGCAGCATGTCCTCGGTGGTGCGCACCACCACCGGAATCACGATCACGGCGAGCGCCAATGCGCCGGCCAGCGCCGAGAACCCGCCCATCGGCACCACCACCGCGCCGTACACGAACAGGCCGATGATGATCGAGGGCGCGCTGAGCAGGATGTCGTTGACAAAGCGGATGACGCCGGTGAGCCGGTCGTTGCGGCCGTATTCGGCGAGATAGGTGCCGGCGAACAGGCCAAGCGGCGCGCCGATGCCGACGCCGATCACCGTCATGATGACCGAGCCGACGATGGCGTTGAGCAGGCCGCCTTCGGTCGATCCCGGCGGCGGCGTATTCTGCGTGAAGAGCTGCACGCTGATGCCGGCGAGGCCGTTGTAGAACAACGTGAACAGGATCAGCGCCAGCCAGGTGACGCCGAACATCGCGGCAGCGAGGCACAGCAGCCTGATAATGACGTCGTTGCGGCGGCGGCGTTTGTAAATCGGGTTCATGGATTCAATTCCCCGCCTTCTTTTCCAGATGCATCAGCATCAGCCGCGCCGCCGCCAGCACGAAGAAAGTCAGAACGAACAGCAACAGGCCGAGCAGGATCAGGCCGGATTGATGCAGGCCGTCGCTTTCGGCGAATTCGCTGGCGATCGCGGCCGAGATCGTGGTGCCCGGCGAGAACACCGAGCCGGTGATGCGGAACGCGTTGCCGATGATGAAGGTCACCGCCATGGTTTCGCCGAGCGCGCGGCCCAGCGCCAGCATGATGCCGCCGATGACGCCGACGCGGGTGTAGGGAATCACCACGTTGCGCACCACTTCCCAGGTGGTGCAGCCGACGCCGTAGGCGGCTTCCTTCAGCACCGGCGGCACGGTCTTGAACACGTCGACTGAAATCGCGGTAATGAACGGCAACACCATGATGGCGAGGATCAGCGCGGCGTTGAACAGGCTGAGATAGGACGGCGGTCCGCCGAAAACGATTCCGAGCACCGGAACATTGGCAAAGATGCTGATCACGACCGGCTGAAAGTAATTGGCCAGAAACGGGCCGAGCACGAAGAAGCCCCACATGCCGTAGATGATCGAGGGAATGCCGGCGAGCAATTCCACCGCCATGCCGATCGGACGCCGCAGCCATTGCGGGCAGAGCTCGGTGAGGAAGATCGCGATGCCAAGGCCGACCGGAATCGCGATCACCATCGCGATCGCCGACGTCACCAGCGTGCCGTAGATCGGACCGAGCGCGCCGAGCACCGGCGGGTCGGCCGACGGCGCCCACCGCGCCGTCAACAGGAAAGAAAATCCAAAGGCCCGCATCGCGGGCCAGGCACCTGCGATCAGGGAGAGAATGATGCCGCCGAGAATCAGCAGCACCGAAATCGCGGAGATGCGCGTGATCCAGTAAAACGTCACATCGCCGAGCCTGAAAGCGCTGAGCGCCCTGGCGCGATCGTAAGGTCCAGCGGCTTCCATTGCGTCGCTCTGTACGGCCATGTCTGCCACGCCAATGCCCTCTGTACCATTTTACTTGACGTGAGTCGTGCCTCGGATGCAGGGCAGCGCGAATCCGGACGATGCTTCGCATCGCCTAGGCTGCACCGCGTCCGGGATACGAGATAGATCAGCTCCTGATATCGGCCGACCAGGTCTTCTCGATCAGCTTGACCACCGGGTCCGGCATCGGAATGTAGTCGAGGTCCTCGGCCATTTTGTCGCCGTTCTCGAACGCGTACTTGAAGAACTTGACGGCCTCGGCCGAGTTAGCCTTGTCGGCCGGTTCCCTGCGCATCAGGACGAACGTCGAGGCGACGATCGGCCAGGACGTTTCACCGGGCTGGTCGGTGAGGATCAGGTAGTAACCCGGGGCGTGGGTCCAGTCGGCATTTGAAGCCGCCGCCTTGAACGCGTCCATGGTGGGATCGATGGTTTTGCCCGCCTTGTTGACCAGCTTGGTATAGGTCAGCTTGTTCTGTTTGGCGTAGGCGTACTCGACATAACCGATCGAGTCCTTGGTCTGGCCGATATTGCCGGAAACGCCTTCGTTACCCTTGGCGCCGACGCCCGCGGGCCACTCAACGGCCGTGCCGGAGCCAATCTTGGACTTCCAATCCGGGCTAACCTTGGAAAGATAGTCGGTGAAGTTGAAGGTGGTGCCGGAACCGTCCGCACGATGCACGACGGCAATCGCGGCCGACGGCAGGTTCACTTTGGGATTGAGCTTCTTGATCGCGGGATCGTCCCATTTGGTAATGGTGCCAAGATAAATCTTGGCAAGGGTGTCGCCATCCAGCGTCATGTCGCCGGCTTTCACGCCCTCGATATTCACCACCGGCACAATCGCGCCCATGACCATCGGCCACTGCGAGAGACCGTCCTTTTCAAGCTGGTCGACCCTCAGCGGCATATCGGTGGCGCCGAACGTCACCGTCTTGGCCTGGATTTGTTTGATCCCGGCGCCGGAGCCGATCGACTGGTAATTCACGCCATCGCCGGATTCCTTCTTGTAGGCATCCGCCCATTTGGCCAGCACGGGATAGATAAAGGTCGAGCCGGCACCGGTGATATCGGCAGCGAATGCCGACGTCGATGCGGCGACCAGGCCTGCAGCGACGGTTGCTTTGATGAAATTCATTACTGGTCTCCATTTGCGAGCGAAGCGCCAGACGCGCCCGATTGCGCTCACGCCGTCCGTTTAGGAGCGGTCGATGCTGTTTTTACGAAGGTTTGGTGACGGCTGGATGACATGGCCAAGCATTTGGAACCGCTTGGATTTACGCCTCCGACGGGGGCCTGGCCTGGGGAAAACAGGCGGTAAAAGTGGCGCCGTTTTTCAGCACGCTTTCGATCAAAAGCCGGCCGCGATGCCGGTTAACAATATGTTTCACCAGCGATAAACCCAAGCCGGTGCCGCCCTGCGCGCGGCTGTCGCCGACATCGACTCGATAGAACCGTTCGGTGAGCCGCGGCAGGTGTTCCGGCGCGATGCCGGGGCCGAAATCGCGCACCATGACGCGAACTTCGGGGGCGCCTTCGCCCGATATCGCCTGACTGAGCGAGACCGTCACCTTGCCGCCGGACGCGCCGTATTTCAGCGCGTTCTCGACCAGGTTTTCGAACAGCCGCAGCAGCTCCTCGCGATCGCCGGCGATCGCCACCGGCGCGTCGGGCAGATCCATATCGATCGCGACCTGACGCTCCCGCGCCAGCGGTTCCAGCCCATCGGCGACCTGGCGGATGATCGGGACGATATCCACCAGCGTGTCGGGGCGGACATGGGCTGACAGTTCGACCCGCGACAGCGACAACAGATCGTCGATCAGCCGCGCCATCCGCGTCGCCTGGGCGTGCATGATGCCGAGAAAGCGCTCGCGCGCCTTGGCGTCGTCCTTGGCCGGCCCCTGCAGCGTGTCGATGAAGCCCGACAGCGCGGCCAAAGGGGTGCGCAATTCATGGCTGGCATTGGCGACGAAATCGGCGCGCATTTCCTCGACCCGGCGCAGTGGGGTTTGATCGTGGAACGTCATCAGCATGCATTTGTCGGTGCCGCCGAACAGGGTCGGCACCGGCACCGGGGTGATGATCAATTCCATCCAGCGATCGACCGGCACGTGATCGAGATAGGTGGCGCGGCGGGTTTCGGCGGTGGCGATGGCTTCGCGCAGCGCGGTAATGATCTCGGGCGAGCGCAAGGCGAACTGGGCGAGTTCGTTCCGGCGCAGCGCCGGCGCGAGCTGGGCGGCGGCGGCATTGATGTGGATGACGCGGCCGGCGCGGTCGAGCAGCACCGCCGGATCCGGCATGCCGCCAACCACCGCGCTGACCGCGGCGGTTTCGACCGGGTTGACCCCGCGGACGTCCTCGCGCGAGGCGACCGCGTCGTGCAGCCGCCACGGCACCAGCGCGGCCGCGGCGATGCAGATGAAGACCGCGGCAGCCCGCAGCAGCGACAATTCGCCGAATACGACCAGCACCGCCAGCGCCAGCCCGGCGGTGAGCAGGATAATGGCCGAATGCCGCAGCCGGTCCGGCCACGGCGAGTAAAAGGCAGAGGAAGGCGCGTCTATGGCCATCGGGCCGGCTCTCCCGTTCGGATCCTTTTCGTCAGGCGCCGGTTTTCCGATGTCCCGGCACGTAAGCGGCTTCGCGTTTCGGCCCGGCGTCGAGCCCTCGGGCCGCCTGACGCAGGCGCTTCATTCGCGCTCCCAGAATAACCTCCCGAAACGTCAGCAAGATTACAGATATGACGAAGGGTGCAAGATAATAAAGGACGCGGAACAGCAACATCCCGGCCAGCAGCTCTTCCCGGTCCATTTGCCACAGCCCGACCAGCATGGCGGCGTCGAACACGCCGAGCCCTCCCGGGGAATGGCTGGCAAAGCCGAGCAGCGTCGCCGAAACGAAAATGACCGCGACCACGACGAAGCCGAGGTTGGGTTCGTCCGGCACCAGCACGTACATCGCCAGCGCGCAAAAGCTGAGATCGACAATTCCGATCATGATCTGCAGCAGCGTCAGCGAGCCGCCCGGCAGGATCACGGTCCAGGGCCCGCGGCCAACCCCGCGCGGCTGCCTCGAGACCCAGACCACGTACCCCACCAGCGACAAGATAATGGCGAGCGCGGCCAACCGGTTGAACCAGGGCGGCAGCTGGTCGATCGCCGATGCCGCTTCCGGATGGTAGGCGATCCCCAGTCCCAATACCGCGGCATTGCCGAGCCAGAAGGTCAGGCCGGCCAGAAAGCAGATTTTTGCGACGTCGATCGCATTCAATCCGCTCGCGGAATAGACCCGGTAGCGCACCGCGCCCCCGGTAAACACGCTGGCGCCGACATTGTGCCCGATCGAATAAGAGGTGAAGGCGGCGAACGCGGTGACGCGGTAGGGAATCTCGCTGCGGCCGATCGCCCGCACCGCGAACAGATCATAGAAGGTCAGGGTGAAATAACCCGCCGCCACGAACAACGCCGCCAGCGCAATCTGGCGCGGCTCGGTCTGCTTGATGGCCTCGATGACTTCGTCGACATCGATGCCGCGCAGCATGTGGTACAGCACGTAGCACGCGATCCCGATGACCGTGACGCTGACTGCAACACCTAGCTTATGCAGGATTTGCTTCTGGCGCAGCAACGATACCGCCCTGCGTATTGCTTCCAGCATCTAGACCTCGAACTGCGATCCCGCCACGACGGCTGCTGGGCGAGCCTTGCCGCCGCCAGCGCCAGACTTGCTCCCTGGCACAATGTCGTAGCGCGTTTTGAGCCGGAGTGGAATTCGCTTGGGGTGAATAAAACGCGCTCCTTCAATATATTAGGGGGAATTCATGACGCCGGCTGCACAGTTTTGCTGCATTCGCCGCGGCCGCACGACACCCCTGCCGCCACCCTGCCCGGCAGGGTGTGAAGTTTCCGTGATCTCAGACCGCTGCCTTGGTCGACAACCGCTGGAAAATCAGCGGATCGAGTTCCGGCGCCGCACCAGCGAGGCCGGTTAAGAGGCCGGGGTGTGCCGCGAAAGTACCCAGTCGCGCAGCCACGATCCGACCGTGCAGCCGGCCAGATACAATGCAAACATCATGAGACCGAGGTCGAGCCAATAGCCGGGACGGCCGGGAACCAGGCGGGTCAGCGCCGCGGCGACCAGCGCCGCCACCAGCAGCGCGAGCCATCGCCCCGCCGATTTCGACACGCCCTGGCCGCGCTGAACGACGGCGATCCAGCCCATCGCGAGGCCGAGCAACAGCGACGCCAACAGCCAGCCCCAGTGAAATGTCGCGAGATAGACCAATGCCGTTACCTCACTATGAAGTCGATGCGGCGGTTCTGCGCCTTGCCTTCGTCGGTATCATTTGCCGATACCGGCTGGGTGCTGCCATAGCCGATCGGCATGAAGCGGTCGGCGGGCAACCCGGCCTTGACCAGATAATCCGTCACCGCCTGCGCGCGCTTTTCGGACAGCGCCTGGTTGAAGGCATCCCCGCCATCGGCATCGGTGTGTCCGGCGATCTCGATCCTGGCGTTCGGACAGCGAAGCGCGGTTTCGGTCAGGCGGTCGAGCAACCCCGCCGAATCCGGATCGATGGTAGCGCGGGCGGATTCAAAGCGGATTTTTCCCTTGGCCAGCAAATCCGAAAACAGCTGCTGGCATACGGTCGCATCCACCGGTGCGGCCGCGGGCTTCACCGAAATGTCGGCCTTGAGCCGCCAGTCTTTCGGGAAATCCTTGCCGAGGCCGGCACGGATCGCAACCGCCGCCGCGTCGTAGAAGGCGTCGCCGGACAGCTTCACCTCGCGGTCTGACACCACCAGCGTCCCCGTCGACAGCCGCGACAGTGCGCCCAGCGCCGGCACCACCGCGGCGGCGAACCCGGCAGGCGCGCCGATGCTGGATTTGAGATTGTCGACCACCTTTTCGTTGAAGAATTTTCGCGCCGCTGCCGCCGCCAGCGCGGCGTGCACTTTGTCGTCCGGCACATAGCCGGTCAGCGTCAGCGTCACCGCAACCGGGTCCTTGTAGGCCTGGAAGATATAGGGCGGCGCCTCGATCGCGTTGGCGGCGACCGAAAATCCCTCCGGCAGGTTTTTCAGCGCGGCCGCGATCGCCTCGCGGCCGCCGAGGTCGCGGGCCATGCCGGCAAGGCTGACCTTGTTGTCCGAGATCGTGATCTTCCCGTCCTTCAATTTTGCAATCTGATCGACCAGCAACAGCGCAGCATTGTCAAACTGCGGCGGCGCGCCGCGCGCCAGATTCATCTGATCGACCACCTCGACGCCGCCGAGATCGGCACGGGCCGCCTCCAGCAACTTTCTTTTGCTGGACGGCAAGGGCGAATTGCCGCCGAGCGTCACCCGGACCACGTCCCGCTCGGCCGACCAGACGAACGGCCTCGCTTCGGGGACAAGGCGGGTTTCGTCGTTGACCAGCCGCACGCCGGGCACGGCTTCCACCGACGCCACCGCGCTGCGACGGCCGTCTTCCGAGAATGCATCCGCCGCGAAAGTGACGTCGCGGCCGGCGACCGCGATCTGGGTCTTGTCGAGCACGGTACCCTTCAGCGCGGCGCTGGAGCGCGCCGCCAGATCGGATTCCATGGGGAGGGTACTTGTCCAGGCCGCAATAGCCCAAAAAACGGCCAGCGGAATTGTGCCCGGCCACCATTTGCTGCTCCACCTGAAAAGTCCGTGCATTCGTCGTCCTGCGGATCCTAGAACCGAGAGAAAACAAACCCTTGCAGGGCTGTCAAACTGGAAATAACACGGAACGGTCCAAGGTCCCGCGGACCAGGGTCCGACTAACTGTTTCTTCAGCGTGTCCCGCTAATTTCGAAAAATCGCATCCCAACCGGCCGGCCGCTCCTGAATGAAGCAGTTTCGCAACAACGTCATCCGCGCCGGACTGGAAGCGTTTTACTTCACCAAGGCCCATTATCTGTTGCGGCCGATGTTCGCGGGCGTCGGCGCCATTTTCATGCTGCACCAGGTCCGGCCGCGCCGTGACGGCGAATTCCAGCCGAATCGCCATCTTGAGGTTGCGCCGGACTTCCTGCGCGCGACGCTGGCGCATCTTCGCTCGGAAGCCGTCGACATCGTCACCCTGGACGAGATGCACCGGCGGCTGGTCGAACGCGATTTCACGCGGCGTTTCGCCTGCTTCACCCTCGACGACGGTTACCGCGACAATCGCGACTTCGCGCTGCCCTTGCTGCGTGAATTTGACGCGCCTGCCACCGTCTATGTCGCCAGCGATTTCGCGCAGGGCAGCGGCCGGCTGTGGTGGGTCACGCTGGAGAGGGTGATCGCCAAGGCCTCGTCGGTCGAGGCCGAGATCGGCGGCGCCGCGGTCCGTCTCGACACCGGCACGCCGGCCGCCAAGCAGTCGGCGTTCGACCGGCTGCACGACTGGCTGCGCGGATTGCCGGGCGAGCACGACGTCCAGCGCGAAATGAGCGCGCTGTGCGCGCGTCACGGCGTCGACGAAGCCGCGATCTGCCCCGAGCTCTGCATGTCCTGGGACGAACTAAAACCGTTCGCGGACGATCCCCTGATCACGATCGGCGCGCATACCATCACCCATTGCAATCTCGCACGGCAGAGCGCGGAGGTCGCCAGCTACGAGATGG
>Ga0208849_1002095_pt1 | contig 11665 bp, 13 predicted proteins | sample NGESurdeep072012_10_FD_184470 | JGI IMG/M metagenome (GOLD analysis project Ga0208849, IMG submission 184470) | Arctic peat soil microbial communities from Barrow, Alaska - NGEE Surface sample 53-3 deep-072012 (SPAdes) | ecosystem: Environmental > Terrestrial > Soil > Wetlands > Peat ...
TGGTTCTTCTGCCGTCCGCCGCCTTAGCCCTAGCCGCGCTTGCCTCATCGAAGGCGTACGCGCTCTAATGTTCGAACAAAATGGCCGCGAAGTTGATGTTGTGCGCCAAACGATGGAGGGATTTGTATGCCGCGATACATTATCGAACGTACGTTCAAGGACGGGTTATCGATTCCGATCACAAACGAGGGAGCCGATAAATGCCGAAGTGTTGTTGACGTAAACGAAGACCTCGGCGTGACATGGATTCATTCATATGTTTCAAAAGATCACACGAAGACATATTGTGTTTACGATGGTCCGAGTGTCGACGCTATTCGAAAAGCGGGGGAACGTAACGGACTACCGGTCGATAGCGTTTCTGAAGTCAGCGTCCTGGATCCGTACTTCTACCACTAGCAGCTGATTTTTTCAACAATATCAGAACCGCGAGAAGTTACTTGGCCACCACACCCCCGACGAATTTCTCGCACTCCATGAAATCACGCCAACAACATAAAACTCGCTGGTGCAAATCGAGGTCAGAGGCGGCCCCGCATAACCGAACAGTCACCTACGTGATGATTCTGCCTCCGAGGGCGAAGAAAGCCTTCGAAAATCAGCAGTTCGTGGCCAGACGTTCTCGCCGCAACCACGCAAGGTCCTGAACAAACAAAAGCCGGCCTTGCCTGGCCGGCTTAGAGTCTTGTCGTATACCTGCGTTCCAATGTTGGAGCTCGCAAAGGAAACTGAAGGGTCTCACCCTGCATCTCCGTTAGGCAATAGGTCGAACTCCGAAATGATCGACGTTATCGCAGCCTGAGCCGGCGAGGAAATCGTATCTACAAGTAAGCCGGTCTCTTTCCGGACGTGTTGTTGCAGAAGTACATGTACTCCGAGCGAGGTATGTACCACGCGTGGATGTCGTAGTGCGGAATCGCGTAGGCGGGATGGCCGTGCGCTTCGTACCAAATGTCGACGTGATCGATCTTGTAACCAGGAAGCGGCTTCAACACGTCATCCCAGCTCTTGCCGCTCTTGAACAAGTTGGCGTCGACCATGATCTCGGTGAAGGTCACCTTTCCATTGTACCAGCCATAGATCGGCCCAAAGGGCCAGTCTTTTGGTTTTGCATAGTGGTAGCCCATCGTCGGGATGCATCCAAGGTAAGGCTGGACGCCCGCAGGCAACCCGGCAGGGTGCGCGGGACCCGGCGTCATGATCATCTTATAGATCGCCGGCGTCATCCCCGGCGGCAGCTTCTGAGGCGTGTCCGCCGAGAGCTTCGCCGACGTTGTGGCGAGAAGTACCAAAATCGAGCACGCCAATATCAGGGTGCGCTGAAACATCGGGCATCCTCCTTTATCAGGTGTATTGCTCTCGATGTTCAGGCTTCGAAGGACTCGGGCCTTCTAAGCCGATCGTCAGAGACTCGTTTAAACTCAATTCCCTCGTATATAGATCCTTGTTTACAAGCGCGCGCGATTCTTGCCGCTGCCCCCTCTGCTAGAATCTTCCCCACATTTTGTCCACAAAGTCCAGGTTACGTAAAGTAGTGACGAGCTACCAAACAGCACGAAGTGCGCTCTCGGCGAAAGCCTACGATGTACGAGATTCGACACTTGTGGATTCTCGCAATCGAGTGTTCTTCGCAACGATTGGCGTTCCCGCGCTGGCAAACGTCTTCCATGTCTTGAATACGCTTACTTTAGTGTTTGCAATCCACCGACGCGTTCGCGGTTGACTATCCATCTCTCGCGTCGTAGCGAAACGTTAATGAGGTTTTAGTCGTAGCTGATGCCTACCTAAACATGATCATTGAGACATTCATCATGCAACGTGCTGTTAAGTTCTCCGAAGTGAGAATCAAAATGTGCTATACTAGTGACACAGCGATTCAAGGCATTTCCAAATGGCTGCCCACGTACCGCCGAATGGCGTACATCACTGTCGGGCAGTTAATTTATTGGTGAAGACCCACGATATCGACTGTTATCCAACCATCGAAGGAGTCCCAATGTTTGCACGTATAGTGAAGTCCAACCTGAAGCCCAATCACGTTGCTGAATTCAACCAAACGTTTGAGAAGCAGGTCATTCCGATGCTTCGCAAGTCAAAAGGCTTCCAGGACGAAATCACGTTCGCCGGCGCGAGCGGCACCGAGATGATCTCGATCAGCTTTTGGGATCTCAAGGAGAACGCAGAATCCTACAACGGCGCGACGTACCCAGAAGTGCTGAAGGCATTGTCGACCTCGCTAGAGGGTAGCCCGCAAGTCAAGACCTACGAAGTCTCGAACTCAACATTCCATAAGGTCGCGATTCACGCAACTGCCTGAGACCCGACGATCGACATAAGACACGGAGCGGCCGAATATCGGCCGCTCTCATTTTGTAACGGCAATGCATTCTTATTGCGATAGGCGATACTAGGCAGTTCTAGATGTTACCCGCAAGGCGACGATCCGGTTGAAACGCGCCGCTGTTTCGCTACAGCCAATGCCTCGATAGATAGCTCGTTTTCGTCAGGGCCAAGAGTTCGCGCGGAACCCAATTGAATGGCAAACGCCTTCACGACGTTGGCAAAGCCAAATAACGCTCCCTGCGTGAAACGAAACAGCCGGTGTGAACCTCCGATGAACAGCGCGGAAACTTCATCTCAACGCACGCGGGGTTAGGAGTGAAAGTAGCGGAAGAAAAAAATCGGAGGGATATGCGTGTTATGTATAAATCAATGCTAATGATTCTTGCCGCACTCGCCGTTCTCGCTGCTGCGTGTTCTCGAGGCGGTGTATCGATCACGCCCACGATTAACATCACCCCAGGGTCCAGTCCGTCGGATCCCATAAACCTTTCGAAAAACAATCTTTATCCCGGTGACACTGCTACGCTTAAGGCGTCGGAGTCCGGATACTCTGGAAGCTATACGGCAGTAGCCAATGGAAGCTGCATTTCAGTCACTCCCGTTGCGGAAACCGACAATGAGTTTTCGATTGCAAATGCCGGCGACTGTGGAGGCAAGAACGTGCGGGTCGTAATTTCGGATTCGCTCGGCCACTCCACAACTGCATACGTGACGAACAACTAAGCATGCTTTCCGCGGCGCAAGCGCCGCCCAAACGGCCGCACGCAAGCAAACGACCGCCGCTCCGCGCGGCGGTCGCTGCGTTTTGATGTCGAGTCGTTAGTGGGTTGGAATGTGGCCTGGAGCGTGCCTTCGCAGAATTTCAGGCGCCGAGAGTCTGATGGCCGGGAGACGGCCCGATTTGACTCCCACCGCTCGCCCGACGATTCGATAATCGAACGAAAGCGTCGACTGGCCGCCTTGCAATTCGCGCACTTCGAAGCTAGCCGGCGACTTCGCGGCGACAAAGAGACCTTTGCAGTCGTCCAAGGGCGTCAAGAAGACGTGATAGCCGGAGCGTACGTCGAGCGTCCGTGCGAACGCGGGATCAAGTTGGACGATCCCTTGTCCACCCGCGATGCGGCCTGTGCCGACGTCGGACATTTCGGCATCAGCCGAGCGCGAGGCGTACGACATGACATGCCGTCCGTCGTTGGTGATCACATCGCTGTCGACATTGAAGGATTGCGCGTACATGGCGTTGCTTGCCTGGACGTCGCCCGATTGATCCATGACCACATATCCACCCGGGCTGGTGGCTTGGAAGGGGGCACCGCCGCTCGCTAAATTATCTACGGCGAGGGTGGTGCCGAGGTCTTGATTCTGTATGATCCCGCCATTTGAGTTTTGCGAAAATGCCATGTTGGCGATGTTGTTGGTTGAGACATCGTTCAAGCCTATGCCGTTGGTTGAGACAGCCGAGATGCCTGTGCCGTTGCTTGAGACCCCCTCGACGCCTGCGCCGTTGGTCGAGGAACCGACGACTCCTACATTTTTGGTGCCGCCATCTGTCGAATCGTCGTGGCCCCACGCACCCGAGCGCCCAGGATGTGTCGCGCTATTGTTGTCGGTGCCCGAATTGGTTCCGTCGTCGTTGTTCGAATATGCTTGAACGCCATCGGCATTCGTCGACGTCGACAAAGTGGCGCTGCCGTTCGTCGACACAGCGATGACGCCGTTCCCATTGCCTGCGACGCCCTTGACACCCGCGCCCGAACCGGTGTTCTTGAACTGCTTGCAAGCACCCGACGTCGAGCATGTCGTGATGCTGAACGCCTTGAGCATCGATGTGACATCTTGAGCCGTAGCCGGATTGGAAGCGATGCTCGCCCCGACGATCGCTGACCCGATGACAAGGGCGGCAACGCGCAAGACTTAACCATGGATCGAATTCATGACTGTGCCCTTCATACATAAGATGACGCGCCAGCCGACGCATATTCCGCGTCGACATCAAGATTATCATACCACCCAGCGACCATCCGGTGAAGAGACCAGCAATCGTAGGCTTTTTGGGCGCGAGTGCACAACCCGTCGCCGCATGCTTCCGCTGATTGGCGTTCTCGTCGTCGCCGCCGGATTTGCCCTGCGCCGCAATCCGCTTATCGTCGTCACGATTGCGGGCATCACGTCCGCGCTGCTCGCCGGCATGCCGCCCGCGCGCATCATCGACGCGTTCGGCTCCGGCTTTGCGAACAGCCGCTCGATCTCACTCGCGTTCATCGTCTTGCCCGTCGTCGGGCTCGCTGAGCGATACGGCCTCCAGCAGCGCGCGAAGCTCTTGATCGCGAAAGCGGCCGGCCTGACGGCAGGGCGTCTTCTCCTCGTTTACCTGTTCGTTCGCCAGCTCGCGTCGGCGCTCGGCCTGGCGAGCATCGGCGGCGTCGCGCAGATGGTGCGCCCGGTGATCTATCCGATGGCAGAGGGCGCCGTCATGCGCGCATACGGCGACGATTTGCCGGAGCGGGTCAGCGACGAAGTGAAGGCGCACTCGGCTGCGGCCGATACGATCGGGGTCTTCTTCGGTGAGGACGTCTTCGTCGCGGTCGGTGCGGTGTTGCTCATCACCTCGTACGTCGACGCGACGTATCACCTTACGCTCGACCCGTTGCAGATCGCGCTGTGGGCGATCCCGACGGCGATCGCGGCGTTCGTCATCCACGGCTTTCGGCTGCTGCGGCTCGACGGACGGCTGAAGGCGATGCTCGAAAGCGGCAGCGACCCTCGCGAGAAAAAAGCGTGATCACCGCCGAGTGGATCTTCTGGCTCGCGGGCGCGTTCTTCCTCGCGACCGGCGTGCAGATCGCCTTCGACCACTCGCATGCGCAACGCTGGACGAACTGCGCGTTCTGGTCGCTGCTCGGCCTTTCGTTCTTCTACGGCAGCTTCGTCTCGCTGCTTCCGCTGTGGCCGCTCGGTCTGGCGGTCATCGCCATGGCGCTCATCGCCGGCTTCGGCCTCACGTCGCCCGGCACGGTGAGTACTACGACCGAGGCCGAACGCGAAGAGGGTGCGCGCAGCAAAGGTGATCTGCTGTTCGCGCCGGCATTGACGATCCCGGTCGTGACGATCGCTTTTGCCGTCGGCATCAGCAAGATCGCGATCGGCGGCGTGCCGCTCCTCGCGAAAGGTCAGGCGACGCTCGTCGGACTGGGCGTTGCGGTCATCGTCGCGCTGATCGTCGGCGTCGTGCTGCTGAAGCCGAAGCAGCCGTTCGTCGCGCTGCGCGAGGGCCGTCGGCTGCTGGAATCGGTCGGCTGGGCGGTATTGCTGCCGCAAATGCTGACGGTGCTCGGCGGGCTGTTCACGCAGGCTGGCGTCGGCACCGCCGTCGGAGCGATCGCGCAGCACGTCGTACCCGAGCAGTCGAGAATGTTTGCAGTGATCGTCTACGCGCTCGGCATGGCATCGTTCACGATCATCATGGGCAACGCGTTCGCGGCCTTCCCGATCATGACCGCCGCCGTCGGATGGCCTGTCCTGGTGGAACGCTTCGGCGCACACCCGGCGCCGCTCTTCGCCATCGGGATGCTCGCCGGGTACTGCGGTACGCTCTGCACGCCGATGGCGGCGAACTTCAACCTCGTGCCGCCCGCGCTGCTCGAGATGAAAGACCGCTACCTTCAGATCAAGGTGCAGATACCGACGGCAATCGCGCTATTCGCCGTCAACGTCGCGTTGATGTTGGTCCTGCCGTTCTCGAATTTATAGGAAGATTCAAACAAAGATGTCGACTGACTTTCGAGATGGGAAGACGTTCCCTCGGCGAGGCCGAGAGGCGCTGGGCGAATCCCTATGGCTAGCCCGCGTTTTCGACAAGGCGCGCGCAAAAGCGAACCGCACGCAAGACGGCTACATCTATCCATGTCCGATGGACCGCGCGATGATGCGGCATTGGGGTATAGGCCCGAGCGATTTCACGACCGCGATCGGCACGCACTCAACCGACGACCAGATCCTTGCATGGCTATCCCAGCGTGTCACTCCCGATCGCATGCAGACGGCGAACGCGTGGATGCTACGTCAAACGGATTCCCTGGATCGACACGATGCGGAGGAAGGCGTGCCTGGCGCGATTGCGCCAAGATGGCCGTCGCGAGACGTAATCCGCGGACTTGCCGTCGCGGCGATAATATTGCTCGTCAGCTGGCTTGCCCGCGTGTGGCACCACTAGGTGATATCCTATCACGCCGCACGGCAACAATCGCTGCAATAATGAGTCGGCATCTCCACCGTCAGTTCATCGTCAAGCTAGCCATTCCGGATGCAGCTCAGTGCTATCGAAATGTCGGCTTACTTTGTAGCGCTCGGACACACCGTTCTCGGCAGCCTTTGCCGTTCTTGCCAACAACGCCGCACGTTCCTGCGGCGTCATTGGCGTGAAACTTTCGACGACGTCAAACGCCTGCTGCAGGACCGCCATGGAATCAATCCCCGTGATGGTCACGCTCACCGGCAGACTCATGGCGTAACGCAGACACTCCCGCGCGCTAACGGTCTCACTATCCAGAATAAAAGGATCGCCCATCGGTTTCATGCCGAGAACGCCCATCTGCTTGCTCACCGCGATGGGGAGCACCATCTGCTCGAAGCTATGATAGTGCGCGTCCATGACATTGAGAGGCATCTGGATCGTGTCGAAGCGGAAGCCGTGTTGGTCCGCAACGTCGAGCATGTGTTTGTGGATTTCGGGACTTTTGTGGCCGGTGAAGCCTATGTGGCGCAGCTTTCCCTGATCCCGCGCCCAGAGCATGGCTTCCAGCGCGCCGCCTGGGGCGAAGATGCGCTCCGGCTCTTCCATGCGAATCACTTCGTGGAACTGTAAAAGGTCAACGTGGTCCGTCTGAAGGCGCTGCAACGACTGTTCGAGCTGCGTCGTGGCGCCCTTGGCGCTGCGGCCATCGATCTTGGTCATCAGGAACGCCTTTTCACGGTAACCGTCGCGCAGAGCTTCGCCCATGCGCCGTTCGCTCTCGCCCTCGCCATAGTCCCAGCTATTGTCGAGGAAGTTTATGCCGTTATCCAGCGCTGTGCGCACGATGCGGATCGCGAGCTGTGGATCTTCTGGCTTGCTCAAATGGAAGCCGCCGACGCCGACGATTGAGACGCGCTCGCCGGTCCGGCCGAGGGCGCGGTACTTCATGCCTGATTCTCCTTCCCACGAGGGCTTCTTCAATTCCACGACTCAAACATCGTGGGTTGTGGTACAATGCCGAAAAAGAAACGCTAGAGGAGGTGACTGTTCATGATGCGCGTCGGTGTGGTCGGCCTTGGAAAGATGGGGAGTGCGATCGCGCGCAACTTGCTCGCGCGCGGATATCAAGTCTCGGTTTGGAACCGATCTCCCGGAGCAGTCGACGCTTTGGTGGGCAGCGGCGCGACCCCGCAACCCTCGATCGAGGAGCTAACAAAGGCGGTCGACGCCGTCATCATCAGTTTGTGGGGGGACGCAGCGGCACGCGATGTGACCTTGGACCGCGTAATTCCGGCGGCCCGCGTGCAACAGCTCATCATCGAAATGTCCACGCTCTCGCCGGCGATGTACGAAACGCTCGAGAGCGGGGCGAGCGCGCGCTCAGTAGAGTTTCTCGCCGCGCCGGTCCTCGGAAGCGTCAATTTAGCACAACAAGGCTCACTCACCGTTCTGGCCGGCGGCGGCCGGGCGACGTTCGAACGCGCACGGCCGCTCTTGGATTCACTCGGAACGACTGTGACATTCACGGGTTCCGCAAGCGCCAGCGGAGTTTTGAAACTCGCGAACAACACCATTATCGGCGTGGTCGCGGAGACGCTAGCCGAGTTGCTCCAACTGTGCGATCAGGGTGGAATCGATCACCGCCTTGCAGTGGAATCGGTGAGCGGCGCATTCGGACGGGTCGCGAGTTCGAAGACACAACAATTGCTTGATCGTGACAGCGAGCCACGCTTCTCGTTGAGCGCTCTGCTCAAGGATCTCCAGCTCGCACGCGACGCGGCGGAATCGTTGCACGTTTCCCTGTCGATGTTGGACTGCGTTCTACCGGCAGTTCAACGCGCTGCCGCAAGCGGTTTGGGGGATCGCGACTATATCGCCCTTGCCCTCGAACGCACTCCACCCGCCTCCGCAACGCCGCACGGCTGATCCATCCCGACTGTCACGCTGCCGTCTGCGAGAACCTTCGCTGAAGGCGTGTTGCCGAAATATTACTAGCCTATTGTTAAGTACTGTTCGGCGCGATGCGACCCCCGAGCAAAATGATAGTTTGTAAACACTAGACCAATAGGTACAGCGATCCGTCTGTCGAATTTGTAATGTTGCCATTGGTCGCGACGCGTCGGTATTGCTCGTGGCGAGCGGCTGTTTTTCGGATACGAGCCACTGTACTACGTCGCTCGTTAATTCACTCAAATTCGAAGGTGTATTTAATGCGTATTCTCACATCACCACATGCGCTGAGCGTAGTGGCGGCGATAGCGATGCTCGCCGGCTGCTCGAGCGGTTCGGCAATCGTGCCGAATGTTTCCAACCCCCAAAGCTCTATGCACACGACGATGGGACGGATCGCCTACACGGTGGGCCCGGCGATAAAGCGAGTGCCCCTTGGAGCAGCCGCCAAATTTGCAGTGCTGGCTGGGTCCACCGTTACTAATTCCGGTCCGACCATAGTGACCGGGGATCTCGGGGTGAGTCCGGGCACGGCGGTGGTAGGATTCCCGCCGGGAATTGTGAGGCGCGGTTCGATACACGCCGGTGATGGAGCCGCTGCACAGGCAAAACAAGATTTGACCGTCGCATACAACGACGCAGCCGGACGAATAAACCCGCACATGTTGCCCTCCGATATTGGCGGCATGACCCTCAAGCCCGGCCTGTATCGAGCACCTGTGTCGCTTGCGATCACTGGGAACGTCACGCTGGACGGTAAGGGCGACTCCGACAGCGTCTTTATCATTCAGGTGCCCTCCAAGCTGACGGTGTCGGTCAATAGCAGTGTCACGCTGATTGGTCGCGCCAGAGCGCGCAATATCTACTGGCAGGTTGGCACTTCGGCGACCCTCAAAAAGGCGTCGGTTTTCAAGGGGAACATTTTGGCGCACGCATCGATCTCTCTCGGAACCGGCGCGAGGGTGGCGGATGGGAGATTGTTGGCACGGACCGGCGCGGTAACAATGCTCGGCAATACTGTCACCGAACCCGACCCGTAAGGGGCTAAGCCCAGTCGGCGGGTTGTGGCTCGTCGACGACGAACCAAGCGTGCCCAACCGTCGCTCAAAGAGAGAGGGTATTCAATGCGTATTCCCACCCAACTTCAAACGCTGAGCTTCGCGGCGACGATAGCGTTGCTTGCTGGTTGCTCCGGCGGTGGTACTTATGCGATTGCGCCGAAGCCCGCATCACAGCAAGGCGGCGCGCATTTCCTGATGGGCCGCGTGCCGAGCGTTCTCAGCCCGATTGGCCAGCTCAAGATCAGTAATCAAACCAGCCATCGATTCGTGGGCCACGATTCCTGCCCCGCCAGTGGACCCCTCAAGTACATGTCCGATTTCAACAACAGCGTCATCAACATCTACGCGGGCAAATTCGCAGGCCAAGCACCTTGCGGCCAGATAACGTCGGGGATCTCTTTCCCGGACGGTCTGTACGTGAAGACCACCACCCACGATCTCTACGTGGCAAATGAAGGCGGCTTCAACATCTTGGTGTTTCACAGAGGACAGACGACGGCTTACAACAGCTATGCTGATCCCGGCGTCCAATTCCCAGTCGACGTCACGTTAGCCAAAGACGGTACTGTCATCGCCAGCAACATCCTCCAGCCGAGCGGCGCCGAAGCGGGCTCCCTCTCAACGTGGATTGAGGGACCGAACGGCGGCACATTTGTCGGTAATTTCCCGATGACAAATGACACCGAAGGCTTGTTCGTCACCGTCCAAAAAAACGGCACCGTCTATTTCGATGACCTCGATGTCAACGGCAGCGGGGCCCTCTGGTCTCTGTCGTGCCCAGCCGGCGCGTGCGGCGCCCAGACGCAAGTAGCGGGCGTATCGTTCGGAGGCGGCGGCGGCCTGGGATCCGATGCCACGGAGGATCTTCTGGCGAACGACCAGACCAATGTCACGGCCGATACCTTCGAACTGCCCAACCCATCACCGGCGACCTTCCCCCTTACCGGCGAGCCAGTCGGCATGGTCATAAACAAGTTGGACCATCACTGGTTCATCGCTGACGCCGTCAACAACGACGCCGGCGAATACCTATACCCAAGCGGCACCCTGGTCGGGACCGTACCGGGCAATTCGGGTGGTCTGCCGATCGGCGTCGCCGTGGACCCCGGTCATACGTTGAAGTAAACTAAAAACGGCCGCCGATATTTCCAACCACATGCGGGGTGCGCGCTACGGCGTGCGCCCTGCCTTTATGTGCGGGCAAGGCATTGGGGCTGGATTTCACGGAGGACCGAAAACCGATTAGAACACCGTTTGCACGCCCATGCGGAATCCGACGCCGATAACGCGCGCGGGAATCTTGGCAACTTTATTTTGTTGGAGCTGTTCAAGATGCGGTTTACGGTTCGCTTGCGACCTCGAGCGCGGCGGTCGTGAACGCACGGTGCCGCAGCGGTGTCTGGATGGATAGATTCGTGACACAACAGGGCTTCGACGACTTCGAGCACCTCATGCGGGGGAATCAACGCGTGGTATATCAGATCGCGTACAGCGTGCTCGGCAATGCGGATGACGCGGAAGACGTCACGCAGGACGCCTTCGTGCGCGCGTACTCGAAACTGACGACTCTGCGCGAGCCGGAAAGATTCCGGGCATGGATCTGCCAGATCGTCCGGCGCCTCGCACTCAATCACATGCGCTCCCAGAAGCGGGCGCGACGACGTGAAGAGCTTGCTTCGAGCGATGCGGCGCCGGCCGCCAACATGGAAACATCGGTAGAAAATCGCGAATTCCAAGCAAGGATACGATTTGAAATCGAACGGTTGCCTGAGAAGTTGCGCGAGGTGTTGCTCCTGTGCGCGATCCAGGGCCTAGAAGCGAGCGTAGTTGGTGAGATGCTGCGCATCCCCGAGGGGACCGTTCGTTCCCGTCTCCATTTAGCACGCAAGCAACTTCTGCGAGCGTTGTCGACATGAATCGCTGCACCGCGCTGAGCGAGGAGCTCACCGACGTCGGGCTAGGACGGCGGGCAAGCGAAGCGTTGACGAGCCATCTTGCGGATTGCCCATCGTGTGCCGCGGAGCTGGAGCGGCGGCGCGCGCTCGCCCTACGCATGGACGCAGCGGTGAGCGGGCTG
>Ga0208849_1002096_pt1 | contig 11664 bp, 8 predicted proteins | sample NGESurdeep072012_10_FD_184470 | JGI IMG/M metagenome (GOLD analysis project Ga0208849, IMG submission 184470) | Arctic peat soil microbial communities from Barrow, Alaska - NGEE Surface sample 53-3 deep-072012 (SPAdes) | ecosystem: Environmental > Terrestrial > Soil > Wetlands > Peat ...
GCGCGCGGGCGATGCTGACGCTGGTCAAAGTTCGCGCGAACGTCTCGCTGGCGGGCGGCAATTTGACCGGTACGAACGGGCCGCCGGTCGCTGCCGGGATGGCATGCAGGTTGAGGCCAAGGCTGGCGAGGACGCTGCGGACGCGCTGCGCCCGGGTTTCGTAGCGTGCCTGCATCCGCTCAAGAGTCGCGTTCTCATCTCGGTCGACACGGTTGAGCGACGCCTCGACGTCGCGCAGTCGTGTCTCGATGCTCGACTGCTTGCCGGTGTCCAGTCGATGGGGCGTGAACAGCGTATCGCCCATCGAGTCCGAACGTGGCGCCGGGCTGCCGCGGTCCGCCGGCTTAGTCGAGCCTGTGGTCATCGGGTCGGCGACGCCGCCGAGCGCGCTCGCCCGCGATTCGAGCGTGGCTTGCCGCCGCGTCAATTCATCGAGTTTGTGTTCGAACTGGTCTTGGTCGAGCAGTTGGCGGCTCGTGGTGCGATCAATCTCGGCGCGCAAGTCGGCGATGCGGTCCTCATAAGCGTATTGCTGCGCCCGCTCGCGCGCGATCAGTCCCTTGAGAACATCGTCATGGAAGGCAAAATAAGTGGCTGTGACGATCGACCAGCCGGCCATGATCACGAAGCTGCCGACCGTGATCCAAAACACGACCGGACCGAAACGAACTTGCCTTCCGGCGTGCGCAAACGTGTAGGCCGCGTTCCCGCTAGCGTGGCTGACGTGTTGCCGGGGATCGGGCCGGCGAGCCGATTCGCGGTGAATGTGGTGCGCGCTGGCGCTGTGATAAGGCTGCGACGCGGTCCGCTGCGACATTGACACTCCCGCTGGCCTACCGACGCAAATCCGGCCATTCCCGTGCGGTCGATCTGAACAAAGCCACGACACCGCCGATGGCTGCGATACAAAATTCAGACCTAGCGCCACACGGTCACTGAAACGCCCGATAGTCTTGGCGGTTGGGAGAAAAGACGCGAATCTCGACAAACGCGTGCTAGCTTCGCAACCGTCACATTGGTCGCGCATATGACGCGGGTATGGTTAATTTTCAGGAAATAGCTGCGACGATTTTCTTATCCTGGGTAAACGTTTAGACAAAGCCGCGGAATTTACATTGCCTTAACCGCGGCAAGGACCGCTTCGGCGTGCGCGGCCACGGAAACCCGCGGCCACACTTGCACAATGCGCAGATCGGGACCGATCAGGAAGGTCGTGCGCACGATGCCGAAAAACTTGCGCCCGTACATCGACTTTTCCTGCCACACGCCATAGGCCTCGAGCATCCGGCGCTTCTCGTCCGAGGCGAGCGCAATCGACAGCTTGTGTTTGGTCTTGAAGGCGTCGAGCGCGGCTACAGGGTCGGCGGAGACACCCAGGATATCGGCACCGGCGCGGGTGAAGGCGGCCTTGTGGCGCGTAAAGTCGATCGCCTCCTTGGTGCAGCCCGTAGTATCGGCGCGTGGGTAAAAGTAGAGCACAAGCTTGCGCCCGGCAAAGTCTGCGAGCGAGACATTGCCGCCGCCGTCCCGGGATAGAGTGAATGCGGGGGCCTTGGCTCCGGGACCGAGGCCGTTCGGGGTACTCTTCACCTTAGTTTCCGTCATATGCCTTCCTTTCGACGCTTTCCCAGGGGCATCTTGGAAGGCCAGATTACGCAAGCAGGCCGGTGCGGTCGAGCATGGGGGCTGCGGCTTTCGACGGCACCACGGACGAGGGGACGCCCGAGGGGGCATGGCTAATCAGGATCGGCAGAGCTCAGCGCTCCCGAAGCGGGAACCGGCCGTTTATGCGCGTCGCCGCGGCAGCCTCGTCGCTGCCCGCCGTGGCGATCGGTGGGGTGACGGCCGCTACGTCGCCGCCTACCGGCGCGTGCTCGCTCGCCATAAGCGCCTGATCCGGCGCGTCTGCGTTAGCGGCGGGGCAATCGCGACGCTCGTCATTGTCGCCTTTCTCGGGCTTTGGTGGCGGCTCGACAGCGGTCCGATTCAGATCGACGCGTTCACGCCCTGGCTTGCGTCGGCGATTGAAGAGAATTTCGGCGGCCACGACCATGTCGAGGTCGGTGGCACTCAGATCGAGCGCACCGAGAACGGCGGCACCGCGGTACGGATTCGCGACATCGTCGTTCGGGATGCCGACGGCGCGGTGGTCGCAAGGGCGCCGAAGGCGGAGGTTCGCGTTTCGGCACTGAGTCTGCTCAGCGGCCACATGCGGGCACGCAGTCTCAATCTCGTTGGCGCCGAACTCAATGTGCGCATCAATCGCGACGGTGAAGTGACGGTCTTTGCCGGCGCCGGCAAGCATCCGATTGCGACCGCCACTGTGCCGGTCGTTGATGCGTCAGCCGCCAGCGACCTCGGCCCGGTCCCGGCATCGGAACCGCCCGCTACTACCGGGTCGTCCGCTGCGCCACCCGTTGCCGCGCCGCCCAAGGCTCTGGCAGCGGCGCCCAACCGCACGAGCGATGTGCTGGCGGCCCTGTTGTCATGGATCGATGGCATCGGCGAGTCCGGACTCGATGGTCACGATCTGCGCGAACTCGGCCTGAAGGAAGGCACCGTCACCTTTGCTGACGAGCGCAGCGGCAAGAACTGGTCGCTTCACAATATCAGGCTCAGCCTTGAGCGGCCGGCTGGCGGTGGCGTGGTCGTTACACTTGGCTCGGAGGATCCGGATCAGCGCTGGGCGCTCGTTGCCTCGATCAAGCCGATCCACGGTGGCGTTCGCAGCGTTGAGGTGGAGGCGCGCCAAGTCCCGGGCAACGACCTCATTCGCGCGTTTCATCTCGGCGACGGTAATTTGCAAACAACGATGCCGTTTTCCGCGAGTGTGCGCGGTGAAATCGGCGCTGACGGCGTGCCGCGCGCGCTGGTGGGCCGAATTGTCGCCGAGGGTGGCTCCATCGGCGGTGCCGACAGCTCTGACGGCCGCATCAATGTGGACCGCGCTGAATTCAAGTTCAGCTGGGACGACGTCAATCGCGTGCTATCGGTGCCGTTCCAGATCGTGTCCGGCGCCAATCGGTTCACGCTCCTCGGGCAGATGAAGGCTCCGGCGCAACTCGGCGGCACCTGGTTGTTCAAGATCGGCGGCGGGACCGCAATGCTTGCCGCGTCCGACAATGGCGACCCGCTGATCCTCAATCGAATTGCGGTCAGCGGCCGGTACGATCCTGCGAAGAAGCGTTTTGTCCTCGACGAGGGCGATATCGGCAACCTGAACATCGGCGTGTTCATGTCCGGCGATGCGGAATTTGCCGACGGCGATCTGCGCCTTCATGCTGGGCTCGCCGGCAAGCGCATGTCGCTCGACGATTTCAAACGGCTATGGCCGATCTTCGTCTCGCCCAAGGTGCGCGACTGGGTTGACGATCATTTGACCGGCGGAACACTCGACCACATCACGATCGCGGTGAATGCGCCGTTTGAGACGCTCAAAGCGAGCGGGCCGCCGATTCCCGAAAACGGCTTGTCGATCGACGCGCTGGTTAGTCACTGCGTGGTCAATCCGGTGAGTGGCCTGCCTGCGCTCAAAGACGCGGATCTCACCATTCACATCGTCGGCCGCGATGCCCAGGTTTGGCTGGGAAAGGCCACTGCCGACCTGCCGTCGGGGCGCAAGCTTACGATGTCGTCCGGCCTGTTCGAAGTTCCCGATACGGCGCCGCATGAGCCGCCGGCGCGGGTTCGCTTCAAGCTTGACGGACCGGTCCCGGCGGCGGCCGAGCTGTTGTCCATGGAGCGTTTGCGCGATGTTTCGCGCACGCCGTTCGACCCCGCTACCACCCACGGCACGATGACGGCCCAGGTGGCGCTGACGATGCCGATGAAGCCGGATTTACCGCCAGGCTCCACCAATTATTCGATTATGGTCGACGCCACCAATTTTTCGGCGGACCACCTGATCATGGGGCAGCGGCTCGACGCGGCCGCGCTCCATGTGACGGCGACCCCGCAAGGCTTCGGATTCAAGGGCGACGTCAAGATCGCGGGCGCCTCGGCCTATCTGGAATACCATCAGACGCGCAATGATCCGCAGGCCGACATCCGCCTCAAGGGCACGCTCGACGCGGCGGCGCGCAAAAGCTTCGGCCTCGATCCGGGCGAGACGATCGTCGGCTCGATCCCGATGCGCATCGTCGGTCGCGTTGGCACCGACTCCGACCACGACGGGCAGTTCTCGATCGACGCCGATCTCACATCGGCCAAGATAGACGGTTTCCTGCCCGGCTGGGTCAAGCCCGCCGGCAAACCTGCGCATGTGTCGATGACGTTGACGACGCAGCCGCAGTCAGTCCGCATCGACAATCTCGCGATTGCGGGCGCCGGCACCGGCGACGGCGTCAGAGGTTCGATCGAACTGGATAGTTCGGGCGATCTGCAATCCGCGAATTTCCAGTCTTACGGCTTCTCAGATGGCGATAAGGCGACGCTGAAGGCCGACCGCGCGCCCGATGGCGCACTGCGCGTCGTCATGCGCGGCGACGTCTATGATGGCCGCGGTTTCATCAAAACAATGACCGGCGGACAACCGTCCGGTGGAGCGGCGGCTTCGACCGGCGCGCAGCGCAAAACGCCGGATATCGATCTCGATATCAAGCTCGGCGCGGTGCTGGCATTCAACGGCGAGGCGCTGAGCAACGTCGATCTGAAAATGTCGCGCCGCGCCGGCGAGGTCCGCAGTCTCGGTTTCAGTGCGAAAATCGGCCAGGACGGTACGCTTACCGGCCAATTGCAGGGGCAGGCCAGCGGCCGGCAGACAGTAATTTTGCGCACGACCGACGCCGGTGCGCTGTTTCGCGCGACTGATGTGTACAAGCGGATGATGGGCGGACAGATGGCGATGGTGATGGAAGCGCCATCTTACACCAATCCGACGCAGCAGGGCACGCTCAGCGTGCGCAATTTCACCGTCCATGATGAGTCTGAGTTGCAGCGCGCGGCGACTGGCGGAGCGCAGAACGCGCCGCAGGCGTCCAACAACGATCTGCAATTCACCAGCATGCGGGTCGATTTCACCCGCGCGACTGGCCGAATTGCATTGCGCGATGGCGTCGTGCGCGGCCCGATGCTCGGCGGTACGATCGATGGATTGATCGATTACACGCACCGCAACATCGATCTGCGCGGTACGCTGGTCCCGCTCTACGGGGCCAACAACATGTTCGGATGGATACCCGTGGTCGGGCCGATTCTCGGTGGCGACAAGGAAGGACTGGTCGGCTTCACCTATGAGGTCGTCGGCCAACCCGGCAACCCAGTGCTCAACGTCAATTTCTTCTCGGTCCTGGCGCCGGGCGTGCTGCGCAAGATTTTCCAGTATCCGGCCGCGACCGACAGCATGTCGTTCGATAATCAGCGGCGCTAGCTAAAATCACACGGGTTTAAGCAGTACGTGCCGCTTGCGGCCGAGCGAGAGCTTGATCACGCCGTCCTTGGTGAGATCGGCCTCGCCGATCACAGTTTTGTCGCCCTCGACGCGCACGTCATTGACCAGGACACCGCTATTGGCGATGGCGCGTCGCACCTCACCGTTTGATGCCGCGAGGCCTGCCCTGACAAAGGCGGCGAGCACGCTGATCCCAGTCTTGAGCTCCGCGCGCGTCACCTCGACGCTCGGTAGGCTGGTGCCGAGACCGCCTTCCTCAAAGGTCGTTCGCGCGGTTGAGGCTGCCTCGTCGGCGGCTGCCCGGCCGTGCACCAGCGCGGTTGCCTCGGTGGCGAGTACCTTCTTGGCTTCGTTGATCTCCGCGCCCTTGAGCAGGGCGAGGCGATCGATCTCGTCGAGCGGCATTACCGTGAACAGCTTGAGGAAGCGCGTAACATCGGCGTCCTCGGTGTTGCGCCAGTATTGCCAGTAGTCGTAGGGGCTCACCAGGTCCGCGTTGAGCCACACCGCGCCGGCCGCGGTCTTGCCCATCTTGGCGCCCGACGACGTGGTGATCAGGGGCGCCGTCAGGGCGAAGAACTGTGCGCTGTGCAGGCGACGGCCGAGATCGATGCCGTTGACGATATTGCCCCATTGATCGGAGCCGCCCATCTGCAGCACGCAGCCGTGCCGCCGGAACAATTCGACGTAGTCGTAGGCCTGCAGGATCATGTAGTTGAATTCGAGAAACGACAGCTCCTGCTGCCGGTCGAGCCGCAGCTTTACCGAATCGAATGCGAGCATCCGATTGATCGAGAAGTAACGGCCGATGTCGCGCAGGAAATCGATGTAGTTGAGCGTGTTCAGCCAGTCGGCGTTGTTGGCCATGAGTGCATTGCCGCCGACTTCCTCGAACTTGAGGAATTTTGCGAAGATGGCGCGAATTCCCTTGAGGTTTTCGTTGATCGCCTCGTCGGTCAGAAGCTTGCGGCTCTCGTCCTTGCCCGATGGATCCCCGACGCGCGTGGTGCCGCCGCCCATCAGCGCGATCGGGCGGTGGCCGGTCTGCTGCAGCCAATGCAGCATCATGATCGGCAGCAGCGAGCCGATATGCAGGGACGGCGCCGTGCAGTCGAAGCCGATATAGGCGGTGACGGTCCCGGTGCGCGCAAGCGCGTCGAGCGCCTCGGGCTCCGAGACCTGGTGAATGAATCCTCGGCTGGCGAGGACGTTGAGAAAATCCGACTTGTAGGTGCTCATCGCCATTGGCCGTTCGCGCCGCCTTATGGGCCGTGCGCGGCGCTGGTGTAACAGGTCCGGCGAGCGATTCAACCTACAGAACCGCGCTCAATGCCGGGCGCAATCGGTGTGAGCCAGGATGGGGATGAGGCGGCGGTCACCTAGCGGCCATTCCGCCTCGTCCACGAAGGTTCGCTTTAGTTGGCGGCGGCCTCCTTGAGCGGATCCTTGACGTTCGGGAATGTCTCGAACTCCACCGCCCATGGTGCGCCGTTCACCATCTCGATCTTACGGATGTAGACGTTTTGAACGATATCGCGGGTGCGTGGATCAATCGAAATCGGCCCGCGCGGGCTCTCCCATGCCATTCCCTTCATCGCCGCAATGATGCCGTCGGCGTCAGTCTTGCCGCCGATCTTCTCCAGCGCTGCGTAGATCAGGTGCATGCCGTCGTAGCCACCGACCGAAATGAAATTGGCGCGATGCCCGGTCGCCTTGCCGTAGGCCGCAACGTATTGCTTGTTCAGCGCCGACGGATGGGCGGCCGAGTAGAAGCCGGCAGTGACGACTCCAAGCTGAGTCTTGCCGGTTCCCGGCAAGTCATCGTCATCGACGATGTCGCCCGGACCAATGAGCTTGATTCCCGATTTGTCGAGGCCGCGCTCCGCGAATTGCCTGGCCATGGTTCCAGCTTGTCCGGCCGGCACGAACACAAACAGCGTATCGGGCTTCAAATCATGTGCCCGTTGCAGGAAGGGCGAAAAATCCGGATTGGCGAGCGGCACCTTGAGCGTGTCGAGGACTTGGCCGCCGCCCTTGATGAAGTGCTGGGCGAACACCTTGCCGGCCTCGTCACCGGGCGCCCAGTCGGACAGAATCGAGACGACTTTCTTGCTGCCGTGCTTGATGGCCCAATCGGCCATGATGCCGGACTGCTGGCCCAGCGTGAAGCTCGTGCGCACGTAATAGGGCGAGCGCGCCGTCACCACCGAGGTGCCCGAGATCATCACCACGGTTGGGACTTTGGCCTGCGCCGAGATCGGCGCCATCGACATTGAGCTCGGCGTCGAGCCAGCGCCGAGGAAATCGACGTGATCGTTGACGACAAGCTCCTGTGCGAGCCGCTTGGCGTTATCGGGAACGCTGCCGTCATCGCGCACGATGAGCTGAATTTTCTTGCCCGCAACGGTGTCGCCGTGCTGGGCCATGTAAAGCTTGACGGCATCGACGACCTCTCGTCCCGGTGCTGCCAATATGCCGGTCAGCGGCATGACGAGGCCGATCTTGACGGTGTCTTGCGCGGCTCCACTGTCTATCGTGAGCGCTAACAGCGCGACAGACAGACAACCCGCAGCGAAGTGGCTGTGACGCACGAGTTCCTCCCTGGATTTGTTATCTTGAAGGCGTGCAATTCAACCACGAGGCCTTATTTCGGCGAAGCGAATTCGCAAGAATGCGGCGTTGCCGCGCGCTCCACCGGGCTATTGAGCGCCGTGCCGAAGGTCCCGCGGTTGACCCGCCATGCGATCTAGCGCACGTTTGGGCCGCGCGGCCGCTTCGGTACACGAAGATAATTCCGCAACTAACGGGAATTTCACGCAAATCGATGTTGATCAGGGACATCGCACAGGCCCTTTCCGGCCGGCTTGATGGGGATGGGACAATCGCTATCGACCGCCTGGTGCATCCGCAGCGGGCGGAGCGCGCGTCCGATCTTGCCATTGCCATGAGTGCCGAGGCAGCGGCCGCGCTGGCGGGCAGCAAAGCGCGGGCGGTCGTCGTTTCGGCCGCGCAGGCGGTCCCGACAGGCGCGTTTGCAGCCGTGATCGCGGTTGCCGAGACCCGCATGGCGCTTGCCAAACTCACCGCCATGTTCGATCCGGGCCCCCCCCATGATGCCGGCGTCCACCCATTTGCAATCGTGGCCGGTGATGCGAAGTTGGGCGATGCGGTAAGCATCGGGCCGTTTGCAGTGGTCGGCCCGCGCAGCCAAATCGGTTCCGGTACCACGATCATGCCGCACGTGACGATCGGAGCCGACGCGACGGTCGGCGCGCACTGCCTGTTTCATTCCGGTGTCCGCGTCGGCTACGGCTGCCGCATCGGCGACCGCGTGATCCTGCATGCAAATGCCGTCATCGGTGCCGACGGTTTCAGCTATGCGCCCGATCTGATGTCTGCGTCGGCGTTTACCGCAGGCGTCGCGATTACGCGGGTGCATTCCCTGGGTAATGTCGAAATCGGCGACGACGTTGAGGTCGGCGCCTGCACCACGATCGATCGCGCCACGCTGGAAAGCACGCGCATCGGCCGCGCCAGCAAGATCGACGACCACGTGCATATCGGCCACAATGTCACCATCGGCGAAAGCTGTATTCTCTGCGGCATGGTGGGCATTTCCGGCAGCGTCATCCTCGGCGACCGGGTTCGGCTAGGCGGCGGTGTCGGGGTCGGCGATCACGTGCGCATCGGCGATCAGGCGGTGATCGCCGCCGGGTCCGGCGTCGCCACCGACGTTCCCGCCAATGCCTTTTTCTCAGGTTACCCGGCGCAACCGCATGACCGCACGATCGAGCAGCACCTTTATCAGCGGCGGGCGCGGCGGCTTCATGATAGGGTGGAAAAGATGGCGTCGCGTCTCGACGCTCTGGAACAGAGCATAAAGAAGTGATGGGGATTTCGGCTTCATGAGCGACGTAGCGACCGACGTAATTGCGATCATCGCCAAGAAGAAGCGGGTCGAAAAACCCACAGTCGAGATGACCGATCGGCTCCAGGATTTGGGACTGGAATCGCTCGACGCCGTCGAGATGATTTTTGACCTGGAAGAGAAATTCGATATCCAAATTCCCTACAACGCCAATACCAACAATCCGCGTACCGAATTCGAGACCGTCGGCGACGTGGTCAAGGCCGTCGAGGATTTGGTCGCGCAGAAGAAATCGTGACCGTAGTGAGCCGTGTCGTCATCACGGGCCTTGGCGCGATTACGCCGCTAGGTCATACCGCTCCAGCTTATTGGAACAATCTGAAGGCGGGCGTCAGCGGCCTCGGCCCCGTTACATTGACGCCGGCGAATGAAGAGCTAACCCAAAAGGTTGCCGCCGAGGTCAAGGGCTTCGATCCGCTCCAGCACTTTGCCGAGCGGCAATTGTCGACGCTCGACCGCGTCTCGCAATTCGCCGTGGTGGCGGCGCGCGAGGCGATCGCTCAATCCGGGCTCGTCTTCGACATGCCGCTGTCGGTGCGCACCGCCGCTATCGTCGGAACCGGGGTCGGCGGCCAGACCACGCATGACGACAGCTTTCGCCGCGTTTACTTGGAAAAGCGGACGCGGGTCTTCCCGCTGACGATCCCGAAGCTGATGGTCAATGCGCCGGCAAGCCAGGTCTCCATGGCGTGCGGCCTGCGCGGGCCGGCCTTCGCGGTGGCGAGCGCCTGCGCCTCGGCGACCCATGCCATCGGCATCGCGTTTCATATGGTGCGCGCCGGGCAGGTCGAATGCGCGGTAACCGGCGGCGCGGAAGCTTGCATTACCTTCGGCACATTGCGCGGTTGGGAGGCCATGCGGGTGATGTCACCGGACGTTTGCCGGCCGTTCTCGAAAGACCGCATGGGTCTTATTCTTGGCGAAGGTGCCGCCATGATGGTGCTTGAGCCGCTTGAGCGCGCGCAGGCGCGCGGCGCCCAAATACTCGGCGAAATCGTAGGCTTTGGCATGAGCGCCGATGCGGCTGATCTGACCGCACCGGATCAGGGCGGTATGGTGCGGGCGATGCGGGACGCGCTCGCCGACGCGCAACTCGCGCCCGCCGATATCCAATACATCAACGCTCACGGCACCGGCACCGCCGCCAACGACGAGACCGAAACCAAGGCGCTGCATGAGGTGTTCGGGCCGCACGCGCCAAGGCTCGCAATCTCTTCGACAAAATCCATGGTGGGTCACGCGCTTGGCGCGGCCGGCGCGCTCGAAATGGTGGCGACGGTTTTGGCCATGCGCGATGGCATCGTGCCGCCGACCATCGGCTATCTGGCTCCCGATCCGGCTTGCGATCTCGACTATGTGCCAAATACCGCGCGCGCCCTCCCGATCGACGCGGCGCTGTCGAACTCGTTCGCGTTCGGGGGTCTTAACGCCGTACTGGCGGTGAAGAAGTTCTCGTAACGTGCAGCGTGGTCGTTACGCCGCAGTCGTCGTCCGGCCAGTACCCTTAGTGCCCAGCCGCTTGTCGAGATAGCCGCTGATCGAGCTCATCAGCGGCTCGATCTTGCCGTCAAAGAAATGGTTGGCGCCGGGGATGACCTTTTGCTCGATGACGATGCCTTTCTGCGTCTTGAGCTTCTCCACGAGCGTGGTGACATCGCGCTGCGGCACCACGGCATCCTTGTCGCCGTGAATGATCAGGCCCGAGGACGGGCAGGGTGCGAGGAACGAGAAGTCGTACAGGTTGGCGGGCGGCGCGATGGAAATGAAGCCCTCGATTTCCGGTCGCCGCATCAAAAGCTGCATACCGATCCAGGCGCCGAACGAGAAACCCGCGATCCAGCAGCTACGCGCTTCCGGATTGACCGACTGCGCCCAGTCAAGCGCCGAGGCCGCATCCGAGAGTTCGCCGATACCGTGGTCGAAGCCGCCCTGGCTGCGGCCAACACCCCGGAAGTTAAAGCGCAGCGCGGAGAAGTTCCGGTGCACGAACGCGTAATAGAGCTGGTACACGATCTGGTGGTTCATCGTGCCGCCGAACTGCGGATGGGGATGCAGCACAATGCCGATCGGCGCGTTCTTCTGTCGCGCGGGATGATAGCGGCCTTCGATGCGGCCTCCAGGTCCGGTGAAAATGACCTCGGGCATGATGTGATTTAACCTCGATCCGTATGTTCAAAAGGGAGCGTTGCTTGACGGTGCCGGTGGGCACGCCTAAGCATTTATAACCACTTGAGATTTTTGCAACTGCCGACGCGCGACTGGCGTCAGTGCAAACGGTGTGACCGCCTTCTAGCACAAGCCGGGGGACAAAAAGCAAGCACAACGAGCATGGCCGAGCGCAGCTATT
>Ga0208849_1002097_pt1 | contig 11661 bp, 5 predicted proteins | sample NGESurdeep072012_10_FD_184470 | JGI IMG/M metagenome (GOLD analysis project Ga0208849, IMG submission 184470) | Arctic peat soil microbial communities from Barrow, Alaska - NGEE Surface sample 53-3 deep-072012 (SPAdes) | ecosystem: Environmental > Terrestrial > Soil > Wetlands > Peat ...
GAGATGGCCGATGTGACGCGGCTTTGGGAGCACTTTAATTCTTATGAGGCCGAGGCGCAGGTGCTGCTCGAAAAAGCGAACGCGCTGATGGCTGACGAGAATGCGAGCGCGACGGAGAAAAAGCGGTTTCCGCTGCTGCCGACGTATGAACTGGCGCTGAAGTGCTCGAACCTTTTTAATCTGCTGGACGCGCGCGGTGCGATCAGCGTGACGGAGCGCGTTGGAGTGATTGGAAGGATTCGCGCGTTGGCGGTGGGCGTGGCGAAGGCGTGGGTGTTGCAGCAGGAGAAAAGCTAGCGGGGCTAGCGGAGTTGGCGGAGTTAGCGGAGCTAGAAAGCGAAACTTCGGGGGCTAAAGCCCATCAATTATTGGGCTGCTTTTCGGCACGACTAAAGTCGTGCCCTGATACAAAACATGGACTGGCAGCGAAAGGCAAATTAGCGAGTCAGCGAGTCATCAAGTTCGCGAGTCGGCGAGTTAGCGAGAGTACGAAACATGGACTGGCAGCGAAAGGCAAATTAGCGAGTCAGCGAGTCAGCAAGTTCGCGAGTCGGCGAGTTAGCGAGAGAACGAATAGCGATGGCGGATTTTTTACTAGAGATCGGGCTTGAAGAGGTTCCGGCGAGGATGATCGCCGCGGCGGAGGCCGAGCTGGGCAAGCGCGTGACTGAGCTGCTGAAGCGCGAGCGGCTGAAGGTGAACGGCGCAAAGGTGGCGACGTATTCGACGCCGCGCCGGCTGGCGGTGCTGGCTGAGGGCGTGCAGGCCAAGCAGGCGGACACCGACAAAGTAGTGATGGGCCCGTCGTGGAAGATCGCATTCAAAGACGACGAGCCGACGGCGGCGGCCGAGGCCTTTGCGAAGAAAGCGGGCGTTGAAGTTTCCGACCTCAAGAAAATTGAGACGTCAAAGGGCGAGTACGTGGGCGCGTCAGTGAAGCTGACGGGACGGACGGCGAGCGAAATCCTGATTGCCGAATTGCCGAAGGAAGTGCTGGGGCTTTACTGGGCGAAGAATATGTACTGGCGGGCGGCGAAGCCGGAGCGCTTTGTAAGGCCGGTGCGCTGGGTTGTGGCGATGCTCGACAGCGAAGTGGTGCCGGCGGAGATTGCGGGGATTGCGGCGGGGAATGCGAGCCGCGGGCATCGCGTGCTGAGTGGCGCTGAGCCGGTTGTGATTGGCGAGGCGAAGAGCTACGTCGATACTTTGCGCGGGGCCAGCGTGGTGGTCGATGTAGCGGAGCGCAGGCAGATCATACGGAAGGCGCTGGACGCGGAGACGCGAAAGGTGCAGGGGGCGCGGTGGCGCGAGGACGAAGCGCTGGTCGAGACGGTGACGCATCTGACCGAGTGGCCGAGCGTGATCCTGGGTGATTTTGAGCGCGAGTACTTGGGACTGCCGGAAGAAGTTCTGGTGACGGTGATGCGCGATCACCAGAAATATTTCGCTGTGGAAGACGCAGAGGGAAAATTGGCGCCGCATTTTCTGGCGGTGCTAAATACGCAGGCAGACGACGAGGGCGCGGCGATCATACGGCACGGGAATGCGCGCGTGCTGCGGGCTAGGTTTGCAGACGCGCGATTCTTCTGGGACATGGACCAGAAGACGCCGCTGGCGAAGCGCATGGAGGGCCTGAAAAATGTGACATTCCAGAAGGAGCTGGGGAGCTACTACTGGAAGACGGAGCAGAACCTGGCGATTGCGAGCGCGCTGGCGACGACACTGACGGGCGCGAACGTGGCGTTTGAAGAAGCGGCTCTCTTCAAGGCAGTGGAGCTGGCTAAGACCGATCTGACGGCCGAGCTGGTGAAGGAGTTTACCGAGCTGCAAGGGATCATCGGCGGGCTCTACGCGCGGGCGCAGGGACTGGGCGAGCGAGTTGCGCTGGCGATTTACGACCAGTACACGCCAGCCTCGATCGAAGATCCGATTCCGGTTTCGGTGGAGGGTCAACTGCTGGGGATTGCCGATCGCATTCAGACGATTGTGGCGATGTTCGGGATTGGGAGCGCGCCGACGGGGTCGAAGGATCCGTTTGCGCTGCGGCGCGCGGGCAATGCGATTATAAAGATCCTTGCTGAGTCCGATCTGCCACTTACACTCCGCGATGTAGTGAAGGCATATACCGGAGAAGTGCAGACTTTTGATCCCGGCGAGGTTAACGTTCGAAAAGTTACTGCGGGGCCACATATCTCAGTCTCCGGAATGAGAGATGTTGATTCGGATGAGACGTTGGTAGCCGTTTCTACCTTTCTGCGGGAGCGGCTGCAGTTCTTTTTGAAGGATGTGCGCGGATTTGCGTACGACGTGGTGAATGCGGTGCTGGCCGTGGGCGCGGACGATGTGCGCGATGCGATTGCGCGTGCCGAGGCGCTGACGGCGGTGCGGGAGTCGGCGGATTTCGCGGCGGTTTCGGCGGCCTGCAAGCGGATCAAGAATATTTTGAAGCAGGCCGAAGAAAAGGGTTATCGTCCCGACGAGAAGAAGCTGAACGACCTGGCGCTCGAGGCGATCGATTTGTGGGACCGGTCAAAAGAGATTGCTCCGCAAATCGTGAAGCTGCGCGAGCAACGCGCCTATCGCGAAGCGCTTGGGCTGATCGCAACTCTTCGGCCAACGATCGACCAGTTCTTCGATAAGGTGATGGTGCTCGACCCTGATGAGAAGGTGCGCAGCGCGAACCTGGGGCTGATCGGCGCGGTTCTGCGGAATTTCTCGACGATTGCGGATTTCAGCGAGATTGTGACGGGGTAGGGCGCCTCAATTTCGTGCCGCCCCTACGGGGCTCGATTTTCATTACAGGAACCAGACCCCACGCTCAACCTCCTCAAGAAACAAAGACCGTTTCTCGGGGACCCCGGTGAAGCGCGGAGCTAACAAACGCCGCGCCTCCGGCGCGGGTCTCCATTGGCTATCGATAAGTGCGCCGGGTCTAGGCGCGGTGGCGACCGAGTCTGATGCAATCTAGAAAAACCTTGCCTCAGGGGCTAAAGCCCACGATCATTCTGCGCAATTTATGTACGGGCTAAAGCCCGTACCCTTCACGCTCACCCACCACCGCGCGCCGGGTCTAGGCGCGGTGGCGACCGCCTCTGATGCAATCTAGAAGAACTTTCCCTCAGGGGCTGAAGCCCACGATCATTTTGCGCAATTTATGTACGGGCTAAAGCCCGTACCCTTCAAGCTCACCCACCACCCAGCGGCGCTCGGGAAATCACAGGCAGCACGTCTAAAATCGAGAGAGATGGCAGACACGCTTTATTTGAGCCTGTGGTATCCGAATTTGCGCCTTGAGGCGCTCCCCGGCAAGCTGGTTGCGGTGCTGGGCGCTTTTGCAGCGCAAGGAGGCGAGGCGAAGGTGTATTCGGCGACGGTGTGGCCGGTGAGCTGGAATGAGTCGCCGGTGTTTGAGCGGGTTTACGGGCGTATGGTTGGCGAGCAGATGGATGGCGGGCGGTTGCTCGCTGGGCCGGCGCCGGGGCAACTGCCGGGAGCCGATCCGCGAGTGGCTGTGGCGGAGGCGACGGAGCTGTTGCACGAGGACTATGCATACGAGTTCCAGATTGGGTGGAATTTGTGGGAGCTGGAGATTGAAAATGCGGGTCCTTCGACTCGTCGGCCCGCTGCGGCGGGCGGACTCGCTCAGGATGACAGCCAAGAAATAGGTGCTCGGGATGACAACCAAGAAATAGGTGCTCAGGACGACGATCTGATAACAGGTGCTGAAGATGACAATTCAAAATCAGACATTCAGGATGACGAGTATTTGGGCCGGTGGGCGCGGGGGCCGCGTCTGGTGCGGGTGACGGGATATGGGCCGCTGTTTGACGAGGGAACCTACGAACAGGACGGGCACATCAGGATCGACTTTGGATCGGACGCGCCGTTTCTTGAGGAGGATGTCGACCTGAGTGAAGTGGGCGCGAGGCATGTGGCAGAGAATGTGCGTCAACTGGTGGAGCTGACGGCGGGAGTGGAGAAGGCGTCGGGCGCGACGGCGCGGCTGCTGTGGAGCGAGCTGGGCGAGAGTCTGGCGCAGCGGCTGGCGGCGCGGTTGGGGATGGGGAACTGAGGGAACTTTGAACGAATCGCAAACATTCCCTCGGGGGCTAAAGCCCTCGATTCTTTTTGCTGCCTTTACGGCACAACTGAAGTCGTGCCCCTTCAAATCGCCAGGGATTGAGGCATGGTCAAGGTCTTGCCCCTTCAAAACGTCGGGAATTGAGGTACCGCCAGAGTCGTGGTCTTTCAACACGGTTTGGAATGAGGCATGGTCAAGGTCTTGCCTTTTCAAATTTTCGGGAGTTGAGGCGCGGTCGGAATCGTGCTCTTTTCAAAGCGGTTTGGATTGAGTCATGTTCGAGCTCGTGTCTTTTCAAAACGTCAAATTGCTTAGAGGTTAGCTAACGCCGTGCGGTTGAGGATCGAGCGAATCCGGACGCTGGTGCTGGTGGCGGGAGCGCTGCTGCTGGTGACGCTGGGCGTGTTTCTGGTGCGGGCGAAGTGGAAGAACCTGCTGAACCGGCATGATTTGCCGCAGCGGCTGGGCAAAAACATTGTGCAGGAGGCCGATGGATACACCTACGTGCACGCGTTTGGTGCGCACTCCCAGTACAGGATTCATGCTTCGCGAGAGGTGGAGCTGAAGACGGACTTTGTAGAGTTGCACGACGTGCAGATTGACCTTTATGGCGAAGACGGCAAGCAGATCGACAAGATCACCGGCGACATATTTGAGTACGACCAGAAGACGGGCAAAGCAACGGCGCAGGGACCGGTGGAGATGCTGCTGACGCGGCCTTCGGCGAGTACCGCGGCGGCTGTGGAGGAGGCGGAAAAGGCAAAAGGAGGCAAGACAAAAGGAGACAAGAAGAAGGAAGACAAAATCAAGCAGCATGTGATTGCCGATGCGGACGCGACGGCAGACTCGGCAGGACAGATTGATGTAAAGACGAGCGGAGTGACTTTCGATCGGAATTCCGGGCTGGTGACGACGGATCAGCGAGTGGACTTTTCCGCGGCGCAGGGAGCCGGGAGCGCGATGGGGGCAAGTTACAACTCGCAGAGTGGCTACCTGACGCTGGAGCAGGCAGTGGAGCTGACGACCAATCGCGGTGGCGATGAGGTGAAGATTCACGCGCAGCGCGCGGAGTTCGACCGCGGAGCGCAGAGCTGTGAAATGGAGAGAGCGTCGGCGGCGTTTAGCGGTGGGCAAGCGGATGCGGCTGAGGCGAGGATTTTGTTTCGCGAGGATGGATCGGCACAGCGATTGGATGCGAAGGGCGGGTTTACGCTGGCCACCACGAAGGGCGGGCACGTGGCTGCGCCGGTGGCATGGATGGATTTTGACGAGCACAGCGAGCCGGTTCATGGGCACATGGAGGGCGGCGTGACGATGGACTCCGCGAATGAGGGACGCACGATGCATGGGAAGTCGCCGGCGGCGGAGCTGAATTTTGCTGCAAAGGGCGAGTTGAAGAGCGCGCATTTGGAACGCGGCGTGGAGATGACGAGCGTAGAGACGAGCGCGGAAACGAGCGGGGAGAGCGCAGGACAAACTTCGGGAAAGGGCGGACTGCACGTGAGCAGGACGTGGCGTTCGCCCGTGGTGGACATTGGTTTTCGGTCGGGGCAAGGTGCGGGGCAACATGCGGGCCGGGGACGGGCAGGCGAAGGACAGTTGGAAGTGGAGACGATGCGCGGATCGGGTGGGGTGACGATCACAAGCGAGAGCAGGCGCGGCAATGCGCCGGCAACGCCATCGAGAATGAGCGCGGATGAAGTGACGGGGAGTTTCGGTGCAGGGTCGGCGTTGCGTACTCTGAGCGGCGTGGGTCATGCGGAGATCGATGAGACAACGGCGACGGGAACGCGGCAGACCGCGAACGGCGACCGGCTGGAGGCGAGTTTTGCGCCGCCGGCTGCGGCGCAAAACAGGGATCAGGGATCAGGGATCAGGGATCAGAAAAACAGAGACCGAGCCACCCCAGCGGGCATAAATCGCCCGCCGGGGACCCCGGCAGGGACCAAGGGAACGAGGGAACAAGAAGACAGGGAACGAGGGGGAGCTAGAAGAGGCGTCGGATCCCCGGTCTCAGAATCGAGACCGGGGGCACCCATGAGTGTGAGCGCAGGGGCGACCGAAGTGCAGTCGGCGGAGTTGGATGGGAATGTGGTGCTGTTTGAGCAGCCGGCACAAAAGCCCGGAGCGCCGGCGCAGTCGCAACCACCGCTGCGCGCGACGGCTGGCAAAGCAGTGTATGAGGGACAGGGCGAGTGGCTGCATTTAACGATGAGTCCGCGGGTGGTGAACGGTGGGATGGAACTGACAGCGGAGAAGGTGGATGTGTCGCAACAGTCGGGGGACGCTTTCGCGCACGGAGATGTGAAGGCGACGTGGACGGGCGCAGGAGTGAGCGGGACGACTTCGGCGGTCGGGGGTGCTGCGGCCGGCGGCGGTTCGGGCAATGATGGAGCGAGAGGCGGCGCTGCGAAAAACGATTCGGGCGGCGGGGCGAATAATGATTCAGCGAGAGGCGGCGCTGGCGACAAGACGGGCGGAGTGACTCTCGGCGGCAAGGGGCCGGCGCATGTGGTTGCAGAGGAGGCGCAACTGAGCCAGTCGAGCGGTGAGGCGACTTTTCGCGGACATGCGCGTCTGTGGCAGCAGACGAACTTTGTGAGCGGGCCGGTGATTGTGCTGAACCAGCATCTGCAAACGTTGGTGGCGAGGAGCAATGATCCGGCAGAGCCGGTGCGGGTTGTGATGCTGAGCGCGAGCGCGGGCGGGGCGGACGGCGGCAACAGCGCGAGTAGAGTGGGCGGTGGAGTGGGTGCGAACGGGACAGGCTCGGGCGCGACGCGAGCTGCGGGACAGACGGGCGCGAGTAATGCAGGCCAGCCTGCGGCTCCGTCGGTGATTCGCGTGCGTGGAGGCGAGCTTAGGTACTTCGACGCAGAGCGCAGGGCGGTGATGCATGGAGGCACGCTGGGCGCGGTGGTTGCGGAGACGGGCACGGCAACATCGTCGTCCGATGCGGTTGAACTGCTTCTGATGCCGGCGGGGAAACATGATGCAAGCGGTGCCCATACTCTGAACGGGCAGGCGCAAAGCGGGCAAGCGCAAGTGGATCGGATGACGGCAACAGGGCATGTGGTACTGACGTCGCAGGGCCGGCGCGGAACCGGAGAGCAACTGGTGTATACGGGAGCGACTGGTGAATACGTGCTCACCGGAACAGCAGCCGTGCCACCGAAGATGAGCGATCCGGAGCATGGAACGGTGACGGGCGAGGCTTTGATTTTCGATAGCCGCGATGATAGGGTCAGAGTCGAAGGCGGCGGCCGCGAGACTGAAACGGATACGACCGCTCCGGAAGCGCACGGGAAATAGGCGCCAGATTTTACCCCAGCGAGACTCATGGAAACACTGATTGCCGAGGGAATCGGAAAGAGCTACAAGGGGAGGCAGGTTGTAAGAGACGTCAACCTGAGGATCTCCCGCGGCGAAGTGGTGGGTTTGCTGGGACCGAACGGAGCCGGCAAGACGACCAGTTTCTACATGATTGTGGGACTGGTGCAGCCCGAGAGCGGGCGCGTGATGGTGGACGACACCGACATTACGCGGGTGCCGATGTATCTGCGGGCGCGGAATTTCGGGATCAGCTATCTTCCCCAGGAGCCTTCGGTTTTTCGCAAGCTGACCGCGGAGGAGAACATCCTGGCGGTGCTGGAAGCTCAGCCTCTGGGCAACCGGGAACGGCGCACGCGTGCCGAGAAACTGATCAACCAGTTGAATCTCGGACACATCCGGACCACACGCGGATATGCGCTTTCAGGGGGCGAGCGGCGGCGAGTGGAGATTGCGCGGGCGCTGTGCATCCAGCCGAATTTCATTTTGCTCGACGAGCCGTTCAGCGGCATCGATCCGATAGCGGTGCTGGAACTGCAAAAGATCATCTTCGACCTGAAAGCAAGCGGGATCGGGGTGCTGGTGACGGACCACAACGTACGCGAGACGCTGAGCGTGACCGACCGGGCATACATTATTGCCGAAGGGCGAATTTTCCGGACGGGAACGCCACGCGAGCTGGGCAATGACGTTGAGGTGCGGCGCATCTACCTGGGCGAGGGATTCTCGCTGAATTAGAGCACATTTGGGGTGCATTTGGATGGCTCCCCGGGCGCTGGACGGTCGACGTAAATCAGGCATATTCTGAAGGTTCCAGCGGCGGAAGGGTGACTCCGCTCAGTTGTTTTCTTCTAATGATTCCGAAACGGGCCAAGCCCCAATTCGGTACGATGACACGAACGGGGGAGCAATAGCAGAGCGTTTCTGTACTAATCTTTATCACGCACCACGACTAGACTTGCATTGAGCCAAAACGGGACACGACGCATTTATGCCATTACTGCAACCAAGACTGAGTTTGAAAGTGTCCCAACGTCAGGTGCTGACGCCGGGCCTGATGCAGATGGTGAGTGTGCTTGCGTTGAACAAGCTCGAGTTGAAGGAGATGATCGATGCGGAGTTGGTTGAGAATCCCGTCCTTGAGGAGATTGACGAAACGGTTCCAATGCTGGATGAGGTTGCGGGCCGCGAGGAGCGGCTGGAGCGCAGCGTCGAGGAGACGGCCGCGCCACCCAAGGACGTATTCGAAGAGATCGATTTTGGTTCGTACTTCCAGGAGTACCTCGATCCCGGTTACCGTACACAGCCGGAGTTCGAAGAGAGCGATAAGCCCTCGTTTGAGAACTTTCTCTCCCAGCCAACGAGCTTGTCCGATCATCTGGCGTGGCAGCTGGGGGCACTGAGCCTGGTCCGAAAGCTGCTTGAGGCAGCGCAGTTTGTGGTCGGCAATCTGGATGAAGATGGTTATCTGGCGGCGAGCGAAGAGGAGCTCGCCTCTTCTTTTTGCGGGGTTTCGCTGGAAGTGGCCGCGAACAACGGCCATGCGGCGGAGCTGGCCGCGGCGCTTGATTTGATACGGCGCGGGCTGGACCTGGTGAAGCATTTGGATCCGGCGGGAGTGGGGGCGCGCGACCTGCGGGAGTGCCTGATGCTTCAGATTGCGGCACAGCAGCACGAGTTCAGCCATATGTACGGGCCGGGCTCAGAAGAGATTGATGTGGAGGCGGGAACCGAACCGCACAGGAGCCTTCGCGAGGAGGCCGAGGCCAAGATCGATGAGCGGCGGCGGGCGATGGAGGTGGCGACGCTGATTGTGGAACGCCACTTGCCTCTGTTGCAAAAACGGGACGTAAAGGACCTGGCGCGAGCAGCACAGGTGACGGCGGATGAGGCACACGCGGCTGTCGAGTTTATACGGACGCTGGACCCGCGGCCGGGGCGGATGTACAACCGCGAGCAGACGCGGCTGATTGAGCCGGATGTGTATTTTGTGAAGCGCGGCGCGGAGTGGGTGGTGAGCATGAATGAAGAGGACCTGCCCAGCCTGCGACTGAGCCAGCGCTACAGGCGGATGCTGGTTTCATCCGAGACCGACAAGGAAGTGAAGGAGTACGTGAAAGAGCGGTTCCGCTCCGCGCTGCAACTGATGCGGAATATCGCGCAGAGAAAGAGCACGATTTTGCGGACATGCGATGTGATTGTGCGGCGGCAGCAAGAGTTTTTCGAAAAGGGCGTGGAAGGGCTGCGGCCGATGATGATCAAGGAAGTGGCCGAGGAGATCGGGGTTCACCCCTCGACGGTGAGCCGCGCGGTGGCCAACAAATACGCGCACACGCCGCAGGGCGTGCTGGAGCTGCGGTTCTTCTTCTCGGAAGGCTCAAACGGGCCGGAGGGCGCGGATACGCCGCTGCTGGTTTTGAAGCGCAAGGTGCGCAAGTTCATTGAGGACGAAGACGCGCGGCACCCGCTGACCGACGATCAGCTCGCGGCGATGCTGCAGTCGCAGGGGATACAACTGACGCGGCGGACGGTGGCGAAGTACCGCGAGGATATGAACATTCCGTCGACGCATCAGAGGCGGAAAAGAGTCTAGCCCTCAACTCTCAGCTATCAAATTCCAGCTTGTTCGTGCCGGTCTGGGGCGCAGAAGTTTTCGCACCGGCTGCTCAATGAATTTGTACGTGAGCAGCGAGGCGGCGATGTTGCGCAAAACCAGGTCTTTTGCGCGAGCCGCTTTGGACGATTGGTGTGGTGCCACGAGGTTCAATCGAGAGCCAGATGCGAGAGACCGATTTTACATTGCTTCGGGGCTTTCGATGCCCAGGAGGGCGAGAGAACCGACGAGTTCGCGGAGGGCGACGGCGGCGGTGGCGAGCAGGAATGTTTTGCGCGCGGGATCTTCTTCGGTGAGGATGTGGTGGCGATGATAGAAGTTGGCGAACTCCTGCGCGAGCTGGAAGGCGTGCCGGGCGAGATGGGCGGGCTCGGAGGTGGCGATGCATTGCTGTAGGATTTGCGTGCGACGTCCGGCGCGCAGCCAAAGGGACCAGATGTCCTGGTTCTCGTCGCCGGAGAGATAAGCGGTCAGAGTGGAAACCTCGGGGGCTAAAGCCCCCTCATTTTTAGTTGTCGTTGCGGCACGACTGAAGTCGTGCCCCTTCAAAATGCCGAAGGAATGGGCGAAATCGGCGAGTACGGCGTCGGGCGTGGCGTTGCCCTTGCGGAAGATGTTGCGGATGCGGACGACGGCGTATTGAATGTAGGGGCCGGTTTCGCCCTCAAAGCTGAGCGCATCTTTGAAGTCGAAGGCGATGACCGAATTGCGCGTGACCTTGAGCATGAAATAGCGCAGGGCGCCGATGGCGATCTGCTCGGCGATCTTCTGGCGCATGACTGCGGCGTTCTCGCCCTCTCCTCCGGTTTGGCGTGAGTCGACTTCAGCGCGCGTGGCGGCGATGAGCTTGTCGATGAGGTCGTCGGCCTTGACGCCGAAGCCCTTACGGCCGCTGACTTCGATATAGGATTTTTTCTGGTCTTCTTCTGAGATGTTGTAGCCAAGCTCGACGGCGCAGCGGGGCGTGAGTGCGACCATCTCATAGCTGAAGTGAGTGTAGTGGTCCGCCTGCTCGGTGTAGCCCATTCCACGAAGGGCCTGGATGACATTGGCCTGCGGGTCGGATTGGCGCGCATCGATGACGTTATAGATGGCCGTGGCGCCGCCGAAGTGAGGATGGTTCGGCTCGCCTGATTCCGCCGAGATCCAGCACTCGTGGTCGGGGTAAGTGAAGAAGTGCTTGTAGCCGAAGTCCTTGCCAAGCAGGCCGAACTTCCAGAGGTGATAGGCGATGTCTTTGCCGACGTAGGTGACGGTGCCGTTGGAGCGGACGATGACTTTGGCGTCTTCGTCAATACTCGTGGGACCCTTCGGGCCGTTCTCGTTTTGGAGCAGATCTGTGGGTGCGCCTGCGCGGGACATTACCCAACAACCTTTGTTCTTGCCTTCGTTTTCGAAATAGAGCACGCCGGATTGTTTTAGCTTTTCGAAGGCGGCTTCCCAGAATTTGAGGTGAAGGATTTCGCTCTCGCGCGGGAGGAAATCGTACTCGATGCCGAGGCGGAGCATGGTTTCAAGATGGCGGCGAAGGACGGCGGTGGAGATGAGGTCGGCAATTTCGGCGGTATCGTTGCCGCCGTGTTCGATGCGGTGCAGCGTGTCGAGGCGGATTTGTTTGCGGGCAGATTGCTCTTCG
>Ga0208849_1002098_pt1 | contig 11655 bp, 11 predicted proteins | sample NGESurdeep072012_10_FD_184470 | JGI IMG/M metagenome (GOLD analysis project Ga0208849, IMG submission 184470) | Arctic peat soil microbial communities from Barrow, Alaska - NGEE Surface sample 53-3 deep-072012 (SPAdes) | ecosystem: Environmental > Terrestrial > Soil > Wetlands > Peat ...
GCTGGAGTTGAAGGCCACGACCAGGTTGAGGGCCGCGGAGAAAAACATCAGGCCGGACCATGCATAGCCGAACATGACGGCGATATCCGGGACCAGCTCGATCGCGATCTGCGGCAGATAGCGGTTCATCCATCCCCGCTTCAGCATCACGACGCCGACGATGAAGTAGATCACGCTGGGCTTGATCATGACGAAGCGCGGATCATCAGTAATCAGCGTGACGGTGCCCGCACCCAGCACCAGGAACAGGCTCATCCATTGCATGGTATCGATCGGCTTGCGCTGCGCGAGCTGCCAGCCAATCTGGGCTATGCCCAAAGCCATGCCGAGCAGCACCGACAATACGAGATTGCGGGTCAGCAGAAAGAGCACGAGAAATAACAGTGTCGCCGCCATGTCGAGAAGCAGCATCCTTCCGGCTTCGAGCAGGTTCTTCATGAGCTGGCTCCGGACTTTGCAACATCGTCGGCGATGACGGATACGGCGGCGGGGTTGCTGACGATGCCCATGTGGTTGACGCCATCGATCAGCTTCACATCGACCGGCCTCAAGGCCCCGCGCACCGCCTCGGCGTATTTATCCGCGATCATCAACTCGTCATCGGCGCCGGAAAAAATCGTGAGTGGTCGGGTGACCGCGGCGAGATCGGTCCGGTAGTCCAGATGTACCCCGAAATTGCTCCGCAACCGCTCGCTATAGGCCGACACCAGTCGCATCTGGGAATTCGGCGGCACCGCGAAGGCCAGCACGGGAAGCGCGTCGCAACAATCGATCCCGAATCGGCGCAACAGCATCAGGGCGATGATGCGGGGCATGTCGGGATTGGCCCAGCCGCCGGAGTTGGGCCGGTTGGTCGGGGCGAAGGGACCGAGATAGGGCGCGAGCAACACCGTGCGCGCGAACAGGTTCTGAATGTTCGAGCCGGCCACGCGAAGCGCAAACCCGCCGCCGGCGGAATGGCCGATCAGGGTCAGCGGCGCGGTTGGATTGGTCTTGCGAACCACCGCGACGAAATCTTCCAGATCGTCCTCGAGCTGCCCGAGATAGGCGATATCCCCCCGCGTGCCCGACGCCCCGTGGCCGCGAATATCCACCGCATAGCTTTCTACTCCGCGCTGCGCCAGGGCCCGGGATAGCGCGTGGATCGGGCCATTGCTGGAACCGGACGAGCCATGGACGACGATGGCAACGCGCCGGCTCGATGGGCCGATCGCAGCGTAATGCCTGAAGCCAAGCGCAGTACCATCGCGGGCCTGAATCCGCTCGATCGCGGGCAAGCTACTCATGTCGACCGTGCCGTGTACCGCCGAGATCGAATGCAGTTCAGGCGGAGCGACAAGGGGGGGCGCAATCATGAGCAAGAGCACCAGAGCCGCGGCGCCGACGGCACTTAAAGCCCACCCGATGGCACGGAACAGCGCCATGGCGATTTTCCTGGAATTGAGGTTCATCATGATCCGCTCCCTGCCTTCGCCACGTCATCCGCGATCACAGAAACTGCCGCGGGGTCGCTGACGATCCTCATGTGATTGACGCCTTCGATCAACCTGACGGGCGCACGCCGACCGACGGCATCGATGTATTTATCGGGAAACATCAGTTCATCGGCGGCACCGGCGAATACCGCGACCGGCTTGCCGGCGGCGGCAAGGTCCTCGCGAAAATCGCGCGAGCAGCCGAAATCGCGCATCAGGCGATACGAATAGGTCGATGCCAGGATCGCGCTGGTATTGGGAGCAACCGCGAAGGCGATGGTCGGCAGCGATTCACAGCAGGCGATGCCGAGGCGGCGCAACACCGTCAGGCCGAGGAAACGCGGAATGTCGGGGCTCGCCCATCCGCCGGCGTCCCGCCGGCTGCTCGGCGCGTCGTAGCCGAGATAGGGCGCGAGCAGCACCGTGCGCGCGAACAGGGTCTGGATCGGCGATCCCGCTACCCGCAGCGCAAACCCGCCGCCGGACGAATGGCCGATCAAGGTCAGCGGTGCGGCGGCATTGTTCTTGCGGATCTCGGCGACGAAATCCGAAAGATCGTCCTCGAGTTGCCCGGGATAGACAATGTCGCCGCGGGTGCCGGATGCGCCATGGCCGCGAATGTCCGGCGCGTAGGTTTCCACGCCCCGCGCCGCCAGTGCCTTTGCCAGCGCGTGGACGGCGATGCTCGATCCTGACGAGCCGTGTATGACGACGGCGATCTGCCCGCTCGCCGGCGAACCGGCCGGATAGTGGTGATAGGCCAGTTCGGTGCCGTCGCGGGCGTGAAACCGGTCCAATCCCGGCATGCCGCGGCGATCCACCCCGCCCGCAGTTTTCGACACCGAAACCAGTTCCGGCGGCCGCCGGACCGGCGTGGCCACCAGCGCCGCCAGCACCAGCGTTGCGAAGCCCACGGCGGCAAGGCTCCATAGGATGGTCTTGAAAGTTCCCGAAAGGATGGTTGCGGCCATGGAGGACTCCAATGAGTTGAAATTCTTCAAAACACGAAAAATGCGGAGCAAAGGATATCTCATCTCTTTTATTCGACAGATAACTCTGTATAATAGAGTAATCTGAATTGCAAGCATCGATTTGCGGTGACGGTTCAAATCCCTACCTTGCGTGCGGATGCAAAAAGCCCGATTCGATTGACCGAGATGACCGCAGCCGAAGCCCTGATCAACGCGCCGGAATTCACGGTGTCCGAGCTGTCCTCCGCCCTGAAGCGGACGGTCGAGGATGCCTATGGGCAGGTCCGGGTGCGCGGCGAAATCTCCGGTTTCCGCGGCCCGCATTCCTCCGGGCACTGCTATTTCGCGCTCAAGGACGAGAGCGCCAAGATCGAGGCGGTGATCTGGAAGGGCGTCCACGGCAGGATGCGTTTCAAGCCGCAGGAAGGCCTCGAGGTCATCGCCACCGGCAAGCTCACCACCTATCCCGGCTCGTCGAAATACCAGATCGTGATCGAGGCGATCGAGCCCGCCGGGATCGGCGCGCTGATGGCGCTGATGGAAGAGCGCAAGCGCAAGCTTGCCGCCGAAGGGCTGTTCGACCAGGCGCGCAAGCAGCTGCTGCCATGGCTGCCGGAAGTGATCGGCGTGATCACCTCGCCGACCGGCGCTGTGATCCGTGACATCCTGCACCGGTTGGAAGACCGCTTTCCGCGCCGCGTGCTGGTGTGGCCCGTCAAGGTGCAGGGCGAAGGCTCGGCCGAACAGATCGCGGCGGCGATCCGCGGCTTCAATGCGCTGCCGGAGACGGGGCGGATTCCGCGGCCGGATCTTTTAATCGTCGCGCGCGGCGGCGGCTCGCTGGAGGATCTGTGGTCGTTCAACGAGGAGATCGTGGTCCGCGCCGCCGCCGAAAGCATGATCCCGCTGATCTCGGCGGTCGGCCACGAGACCGACATCACGCTGATCGATTTCGCCGCCGACAAGCGCGCGCCGACGCCGACGGCCGCTGCCGAAATGGCGGTGCCGGTGCGCAGCGAGCTGATGGTCGAAGTCTCCACGCTGGCGCGGCGCACCATGATCTGCTGGGCGCGCGGCCAGGAAAGCCGCCGCAACGAGCTGCGTGCCGCTTCACGCGCGCTGCCGGCCGCGAGCGAGTTGCTGGCGATCCCGCGGCAGCGGTTGGATGGCGCTGCAAGCGCCCTGCCCCGCGCGCTGAAAGCCAATACCCACGCCCATTTCCGCCGCTTTGCCGCCAGCAGCGCCAAACTGACGTTGGGTGTGCTGCACGCCCAGATCGGCCACGCCGCGCAACGACTGGCGGTCAACAATGAGCGCTTGATCCTTGGCGCCCGGGCACTGATGCGCCGCCGCCGCGATCGCTACGCCGGACTTGAAATCCGGCTGAAGGCCTCAAAGCTTTCCAACGCGCAGGCGCAGCGCCAGGCCATCGCGCGCAACCGCGAGCGCACCCAACGCCTGGCCGAACGCGCCCGCCGCGCGCTGGCAACCGCGACCCAGCGCCTTCAGGCCCGTGTCGCCCACAGCCGCCAATTGCTCACTGCGCTGTCCTATCGCAGCGTGCTGGCGCGCGGTTTTGCTTTGGTCCGCGATGAGCAGGGCTTTGCCATCCACGCCGCCGCTGCAATCGGCCCCGGCGCGCGGCTCGCAATCGAATTCGCCGACGGACACGTCGCGGCCACCACCGACGCGGATCGGCCGGCCGCGACGCTTGCGACAAAGCCGATCGCCAGCGAGCCGAAGGCCGCCGCACCCAAGCGCGTCACAAAACCGATCGGTCAGGGAACTCTGTTTTAGAGAGCGCGGCGGCGCCGGCGATCATTCAACCTCGCCCGCTCTTTTGCGGGGAGAGGTCGGATTTGGAGCAAATTAAAATCACGAATTTTCGGGTCGGCGGGACATCGAAAAAACTTTTGAGTAGTGCAATTCCCCGGCTCGATAGTCTTTGGTCACATCAGGCGCAATGCCTCGCCCCTTGCCGCTCACAAGCTGCTCGCGACCTCTCCCCGCAACAGCGGGCCGAGGTGAAAGACAGCGGGGCGAGATCAAGAGTCCTCACCTTGCCAGCCACTCCGCGACGCGTTTTTGCGAATCGGCGCGGGCTTCGGCGTCGGTGCCGAGATGGCCGCGCTCCGGCGCGGCGACATCCGAGGTCGCGGCCGCATGCAGCGGCAGATTGGCGCGGTCGAAATCGTGATAGGCGCCGGGATAGACCACGATCCGCGCCAGCGCGCTGCGCCCGCGCGCGCCGTCGATCATCTGGCGGCAGGCCGGCGGCGAACTGATGTCATCCTTGGCACCGATCAAGAGCAGCGTCGGCACCCGCGTGCTCCATCCCAAACCCGACGAGACCCGGCAGTCCGGATAAAACGCCACCGCGGAACGGAAATCCGGCTCGACATTGCGTGACGACAGTTGCGGCCGCACCGCCCACAACAGCGCGCTGGCGCCATTGGCCCAGCCCAACAGGCTGATGCGATCGTGCGCGGCCCAGGGCTGCTGCACCAGCCACTGCCGCGCCGCCATGATGTCGGCCACCCGTTCGCGGCGCGCCAGCACGTGGCGCTCCTTGACCCGGCATTGCGGGCCGAGCTCGCGCGAGCCGTAACTGTCCGGCAGCAGCACCGCCTCTCCCTCTTTCAGCAATTGCTCCGCCCAGTCGCGATAGCGCGGCAGCACGGCCTCGGAACGGCCGCCCAACCCGCCGCAGCCATGCAGGGCGATCACGGCCGGAAACGGGCCGGCGCCGTCGGGCTTGTAGAGTTGCGCATGCAGGATCGCATGGCCGGAGGGAATGTCGACCTGCCGCGGCGCCGGCAATGGCGCCGCATGCGCGGCAAAGGCCACGGCAAAGAGCGTCAGGAACGCAGTGGCTGACAGCAGGCGCATCAGGTTTTCCGGATCGTTATGGCGCTGGGAAAACAGCGGCCCATTGTAGTGATGGTATCATGCGGCGGATGCGGAAATTCATCACAAATCAGTGGGTTTGTCGGGCGGACACCACCGCCTATTTATGATAGATCGTTTTCCGGGAATATTGAGCCTGGCCGGATTGCCGGGAGCGAATCGGAGATTTCGACCGTGCTGAATAAATTCGGTCCCTCGGGCCATGGCGAAGCGCAGGTGCAGTATCTGGATGGCGATTTCCGCGTGATCTCGCCGGGAACCTATGTGCGATGCGCGGTGACCGACGCGCGGATCCCGCTCGACGAACTGAAATATTGGAGCGTCGATCTGCAGGAAGCCTACGCCATTCCGTCGGCGGTACTGCAGCGGCATTTTCCCGGCACGCTGAAGACCCAGGGCTAGAATCGGGTGGGCAAAGGCGCGTCTGCGTCGTGCCCACCCTCGTCAATCAATACAGCTTCGGCATGAATTTGGTGGGCACGCAAACTGCTTTGCCCACCTTACGAATCGGTGCGAAATTTCTTCTCGCGCGCTTTGAAGAGCCGGTCGGCGACGAACTTCCGCAACTGCGCGGGATCATCAAATTCCAGCGTCACCTTGAACGGCACGACGTCGCGCGCCCAATCCGGAAGCCCGTCGGCGCCTTGAAGCCGCGCCAGATCCTTTTCCGTCGTCACCAGCGTCAACGCATCGCGTTTCGCCTCGGCGATCAGGCTTTCGATCTCGCCTTGCGAAAACGAATGGTGATCGGCGAAGGAGCGTTGCCGCACCAGTTCGATGCCGCTGGCGCGCAGCGTGTTGAAAAACCTGGCGGGATCGCCAATCCCGGCAAAGGCTAACACGCGTTTGCCACTGAGCGAAGCCACCGACGCCTCATCGGCTTTGATATGGGCCGACAGCACCGGCCGGCCGCGCGCGGTGACGGCGGCCGCGATCGCCGCCGCTGCGGCGCCATCGCCGACCACGATCAGCGCGTCGGTGCGGACGAGTTGCGGCGGCAATGGCGCGCGCAAGGGCCCTGCGGGAAACACTCTTCCATTGCCGAGGCCGCGGCCGCCGTCGATCACGATCAGCGAAGCATCCTTTGATATTGCCGGATTCTGGAAGCCATCGTCCATCAGGATCACGCTGGCGCCCTGCGACCGCGCCAGGGCGACGCCGTCGACGCGATCGCGCGCCACCACCACTACAATCGTCCGCGCCAGCATCACGGGCTCGTCGCCGACATCGGCCGCAACGTGCCTTCCAGGATCGACCTTGACCGGCCCGTGCAATCGCCCGCCATAACCGCGGCTGAGCACCACCGGGGTCTCGCCGAGATCGCGCAACAGTTTTGCAAGGGCCAGCACCGTCGGGGTCTTGCCGGCGCCGCCGACATGATAATTGCCGACACAAAATACCGGGACGCCGGCTTCGATCTCCTCGCCCTGCAATCGCAGGCCTGCAATCCAGCCATAGACGGCGCCGAGCGGCAGCAGCAATCCTGACAACCATGAGGGCGGCCGGTACCAGAAGGCCGGCTCACGCATTGGCAGCCCCCATTTCGAGCCGCAACTGCAACAGATACGGCTCGAGCGCTGCCAGCGTGCGGTCGAGCGCGCCGCCGAGCCGCTCGACCACGCGCTCGGCGGCGTCCACCGACGACTGCCGCGCCGCCGGATCGGCCAGCAACTGGCCGAGCTGCTTCACCAGCGCTTCCTGGGTGTCGGCCTGCCTGGCGCCGCCGGCGCCATCGAGCGCCTGGTAGACATCGCTGAAATTGAAGACGTGGGGACCATGCACGATCGACGCGCCGAGCTTGACCGCCTCGATCGGATTCTGGCCGCCATGGGGGACCAGCGATCCGCCCATGAACACGATCGGCGCCAGCCGGTAGAACAACCCCAGTTCGCCCATGGTGTCGGCGACGTAGATATCGGTGGTCGCGGTCGGCAACTCCTCGTGCGAACGCAAAGCCACCTGCAGGCCGGAAGCCGAGATCGCGCGGGCGATGGCTTCGCCGCGATCGGGATGCCGCGGCACCACCACGCTCAGCAGCGACGGAAAGAATCCGGCCAGCGTGCGATGCGCTTCCAGCCAGATATCCTCTTCGCCGGGATGGGTCGACGCCGCGACGATGATGGGACGGCCGCGCGTCACCGCCATCAGCCGCTCCAGCTTGGCAGCGTCGGCGGGCGGCGCCGCAACATCCAGTTTCAGGTTTCCGGTGGTGACGACATTGCGGCTGCCGAGTGCCGTGAAGCGCTCGGCGTCGACCTGCGACTGGGCGAGGCAAACATCGAAGCGGCCGAGCAGAGCCGAGATCGTGCCGGTAATCCGGCGCCAGCGCGGGAACGAGCGATGCGACATCCGGCCATTGATCAACACCATCGGCAGCCGCCGCGCCGCGCTCGACAGTATCAAATTGGGCCATAAATCGGATTCGATGAACAGCGCGAGAGAAGGCCGCCAGTGATCGAGAAACCGCGCGACATAGCGCGGCGAATCGTAAGGCACGTATTGATGGATGATATCGGCGGGAAACCGCTTGGCGACAATCGAGGCCGAGGTCACCGTGCCCGACGTCAGCAGGATCCGGATGTTGAGCGCGCGCAGCTTTTCGATCAGGGCCGCCGCCGCCAGCACTTCACCGACGCTGGCGCCGTGAATCCACACCAGCGGTCCGTGCGGCCGGATGCCCCGGCTGATCCCGCGCCGCTCGCCGATCCGCGCCGGATCCTCCTTGCCCTGTTTCAGCCGCCGCTTGACCAGCGCCGGCACCAGCGGCACCACCGCAGCGGACAGCCTCTGGTAGATCCGCAGCGTCATCGGCAGCGCGTCAGCCATGACCGGCCTCTTCCGGACGGCCTGCCTGCTCATAGGCGCGGCGGGTCGCGTCGTTCAGGGTCGCCTCCAGTTGCGCGCGCAGTCTTTCCATCGTTTCGCTGTCGGCGTCGGGCGGGACCATCATGATTTCGCCTCCCGCCAGTGCACCGCGCCCGAATGGCAGATTGATGGTGGTGCGGTCCCAGTTGTTGAGGCGGATGAAGCGGCTGGTGGCCATCGCGAACGGCATGATCGGCCGGCCGGATTCCCGCGCCAGCATGATGATGCCGAGGCCCGCGACCCGCGAGCGCTTCGGCACGTCCGCGGTCAACGCCACGTTATAATTCTCTTCCAGCGCCCGCACCATTTCCTTGAAGGCGCCGACGCCGCCCTTGCGGTGAAACGCCGAGCCGTGATCGCCGGAGCCGCGGATGGTGCCGATGCCGAGCCGTTCAACCGCGATCGCGTTGAACTCGCCATCGCGATGCCGCGAGATCAGCACCTTGCCGCGATGGCTTGGCTTGGTCTTGATGAACGGCGTCATCAAATGCTGGCCGTGCCAGAATGCGAAGATCGCCGGCATCTGCGGCTCGACGCTGTCGTAGATATCGGCGGGATCGAAGCTGAATTTGTTGGTGAGCCAGACCAGCCGCAGGAATTCGGCCGCCAGAAACCCCACAGCGCGCTGAACCCAGCTGCCGCGCAGCACGTTGCGAAGTATTTTTTTCAACGGGCAAGCTTCAAATCTTGGCTCGGATCGAGCAGCCGGTGGAGGTGAACCACGAAATAGCGCATATGGGCATTGTCCACGGTCTGCTGCGCCTTGGCCTTCCAGGCCGCATGCGCGGTCGCGTAATTCGGGAACACGCCGACGATTTCCACCTGGTCGAGATCCTTGAACGTGGTGTGTTCGAGATCGGTCAACTCGCCGCCGATGACGAGATGGAGCAACTGCTGGGCACTCTCTGGCATGATTCGTTTTCCTAACGCGGTGCCCGGCGAGGCTGAATTCCCGACGCGCAGCGAGCGCGCTCAGGGCAGCGGATGATTGCGGAAATGCTCGACAATGCCTGCATGACGATCGCGCCCCGCTGCCACCAGCACCCCGTGCGTCACCTCCCGGCGGTTGTAGAGGATGGTATCCCCCGAGAGCGTGGTCATGCTACCATTGGCTTCCTGCACGATCAAATTGGCCGCGGCAAGGTCCCAGTCGCGGCTTTGGCCGCCGGCAAAGGCCGCATCGAGCCTGCCTTCCGCGACCAGACACAGCCGCAGCGCCAGCGATCCGATTCGGGGATAAAGCGTGATGTCGCCTGCTGACCGGTTCAGCCGTTCGACCAGCGGTTTGGGGCCTGCGATACGGGAAAAATCCAGCGCGGTGCCCGAGGTCGCGTGAACCGGCACGCCGTTGCGTGTGGCGCCCTGGCCGCACATGGCGAAGAAGAATTCGTCGCTGGCCGGGACGAACACCGCCGCCAGCACCGGTGACGCGTGCTCGACCAGCGCCACGCTCACGCACCAGTCTTCGCGGCCGGCGAGATAACCGCGGGTGCCGTCGATCGGATCGACGATCCAGGCCAGCTGCCTGGCCAGCCGCGTTTCGTCGTCGGCGCTTTCTTCCGACAGCCAGCCATAATCCGGCGTGGCCGATCGCAGCCGCTGTTCGATCAGGTCGTTGACCGCGATATCGGCTTCGGACACCGGCGAGGACGCGCCCTTGGTCCAGTTCTTGAGCTCGGTTCGAAATAGCGACAGCGCCAGCGCGCCGGCCTCGCGCACGGTATCGGCCAGCAGCACGGCGTCGCGCGCGATACCCCGTCCCAGGGGGTTGTTGTGCACGCTGCCGGCGCTAACGTCCGCCAACCGTCAGCCCCTCGACGCGCAGCGTCGGCGCATTGACGCCGTAGCGGAATTCCAGATCGTTGGCGGGCACCAGCGATTTGAAGATCTCGAACAGATGACCCGCGATCGTCACCTCGCTCACCGCATAGGTGATCTCGCCGTTCTCGATCCAGAACCCGGAGGCGCCGCGGCTGTAGTCGCCGGTGACGCCATTGACGCCGGAGCCGATCAGGTCGGTGACGTAAAAGCCCTGCTTGATGTCGGAGATCAGTTCGGCCGGGGTTGGCTCGCCGGCTTCGAGATGCAGATTATACGAGCCCGGTGACGGTGACGACGAGACGCCGCGATGGGCGTGGCCGGTCGTGACCAGTCCGAGTTCGCGCGCGGTCGCCGAATCCAGTAGCCACGAGGTCAGCACGCCGTCATCGATGATCGCGAGCTTCCTCACCTTGACGCCCTCGGCGTCGAAGGTTTGCGAGCGCAGTCCGCGCACCCGCAAGGGATCGTCGATAATGCGGATGTTCCTGGCAAACAATTGCTGGCCGAGACGGTCTTTCAGGAAACTGGTCTTGCGCGCGATCGAGGCGCCGTTCACCGCTCCCACGAGATGGCCGACCAGCGATCCGGAAACCCGGGGGTCGAACACCACAGGCACCTTGCAGGTCTCGACCTTGCGCGGATTGGCGCGCGCCACCGTACGCTCGCCGGCGGTACGGCCGACGCTTTCGGGCGAAGCCAGATCGGAAGCATGTGGCGCCGCGGTGTAATCGTAGTCGCGTTCCATGCCGGTGCCGTCGCCGGATATCGCGGTCATCGAGATGCCCTGGCTCGAGCGCAGATAGGAGCCATGGAAACCGGTAGATGTCACCAGCACCATGCCGCCAATTCCGGTCGAGGCCGACGCCCCGCCCGATTTGGTCACACCCTTGACCGCAAGTCCGGCCGCTTCGGCCTCGCAGGCGCGGCGTTCAAGCTCCGTGGTCGACGGGATCCTGGGATCGAGCAGATCGAGATCGGGGAAATCGCGCGCCAGCAATGACGGATCGGCGAGACCGACATATTTGTCGTCGGGCGCGACGCGCGCCATCGCCACCGCGCGCTCGGCCAGTTTGGCGACGCCATCGCCGCTGACGTCGTTGGTCGAGACCACCGCCTGGCGCCGTCCCACCAGCACCCGCAGTCCGACATCGTCGCCTTCCGAGCGCTCGGATTCCTCGACCTTTCCGTCGCGCACTTCGACGCCCTGGGAAATGCCGCGCACCGCCACCGCATCGGCGGCATCGGCGCCGGCGCGCCGGGCGGCCTCAACCAGCCGCTGCGCCAGCGTGCTCAGCGCGGACTGATCGAACAGGTCGGAAGTGGCGGCTTTCGATGAAAGCGGCGAAGCGGCTGATGGTGAAGAGATCACGAACAAAATCCCAAAGATTGAAGGAGGGTTGAAGCCGGCTGGCTGCAAATCGGCAGACACATGAGATGTGCCCGATTCACGCGGACTTCAAGCATTTCATCGGTCCAAAGCCAAAGATTTTCGAACCGGCAGCAAGCTCTCGTCAATCATGTGAGCCAAGGTCTTGTCAATCATGCGGGCGAATGCGGGACAGGTGACCTCGGGTTAACCAGCCTTTTTAAGCCGATACGGACGCGGCTCGGCTAGG
>Ga0208849_1002099_pt1 | contig 11653 bp, 12 predicted proteins | sample NGESurdeep072012_10_FD_184470 | JGI IMG/M metagenome (GOLD analysis project Ga0208849, IMG submission 184470) | Arctic peat soil microbial communities from Barrow, Alaska - NGEE Surface sample 53-3 deep-072012 (SPAdes) | ecosystem: Environmental > Terrestrial > Soil > Wetlands > Peat ...
GCAGGCCCTTACGCAGCTGCTCACGGATACCGAATGGGGGGCACTGGATTACCTGGTGGTCGACATGCCGCCGGGCACGGGAGATATTCAGCTTACGCTGGCGCAGCGTGTGCCGGTCTCGGGCGCCATCATTGTGACCACGCCGCAGGACATCGCGCTGGCCGACGCCCGCAAGGGACTGGTCATGTTCGAAAAGGTAGCGGTACCGGTACTCGGCATCATCGAGAACATGAGCGTATACGTGTGCAGCCACTGCGGACACGCCGAGCACATCTTCGGCGCCGGCGGCGGGGCGCGCCTGGCCGCCGAGCACGGCGTCGCATTGCTCGGGGAACTGCCATTGGATAGGCACATCCGTGAGCAGGCCGACGGCGGCCGCCCTACGGTAGTTGCCGATCCGGACAGCGCGGCCGCGCGAGCCTACATCGAGGCCGCGAGACGCGCGGCGGCCGTGCTGTCGCGCCGGAATCGCGATCGCAGCTCGTTATTCCCCAAGATCGTGGTCGAAGACAGTTAAATGAGCATCAAATCGGACAATTGGATCCGGCGCATGGCGCAGCAGCATGGACTGATCGAGCCATTCGAGGCGCAGCAGGTGCGCGACAATGCCGGCGGGCGAATCATTTCGTATGGCACCTCGAGCTACGGCTACGACGTACGCTGCGCGCGCGAGTTCAAGATTTTCACCAATATCAATTCGACCATCGTCGATCCCAAGCACTTTGACGAAAAGAGCTTCGTCGACGTGGCGGCGGATGTGTGCATCATTCCGCCCAATTCATTCGCACTGGCGCGCACGGTGGAGTATTTCCGCATACCGCGCAACGTGCTCACCGTGTGTCTGGGAAAATCCACCTACGCACGCTGCTTTAGCGGCGATACCCAGGTAGCGCTCGCCGATGGCGGCAGCGCGAGGCTCGAAGAGATGGCGCGCCGGCACGACAATGGCGAACGATTCCGTGGCTACAGTGTGGGGCCGGACGGGTGCATCATCATCACGTTGCTCGACCGGCCGCGCTTCATTGCCCGCGATGCACTGATTGAAATCACGCTGGATAATCAGCAACGCATTCATGCGACCCCTGACCACATTTTCCTGCGACGCGACGGACGCGGCGTCAGTGCCGGCGCGCTGCGTCCCGGAGATGCGCTGATGCCGTTGTATCGCGAACTGCGTCACGGCCAGGAACATCTGTACCAGCCCTTCGGCGGCGAAATACACATCGCCGGCCGCGGCATGGGCTTTCATGCGCCTGCGGTCCGCAACCATAAAGTGCTGGCGGTCGGGGAGCTGGCAGGGGATCACGACGTCTACTGCCTGACCGTGCCGCAAACTGGGAACTTTGCGCTGCAAGCTGGTGTTTTTGTTCACAATTGCGGCATCATAGTCAACGTAACTCCACTCGAACCCGAATGGGAGGGGCACGTTACGCTCGAATTCTCCAACACCACGCCGTTGCCGGCGAAGATCTATGCCAATGAGGGCGTGGCGCAGATGCTGTTCTTCGAATCCGACGAGGTGTGTGCGACTTCATATGCCGATCGTGGCGGCAAGTACCAGGGCCAGCGCGGCGTGACGCTGCCGAAGGCTTAAGAGGCAATCGGGGGCCGGATGAGGAAAACAGCAAATCGCGCGGCACTGGCAGGCAGTGGGCGCAAATTTCCGCGCGGCGCGAAATTGATCGGGCCCGCGCCCTCACAGCAGCGCATCCAGGTGACACTGCGGTTGCGCTCGCGTCGCGGGGCCAATCCACTCAAGGAAGTGCTGGCCGCGATGGCCTTGCAGTCCCCGCGTCAGCGCGAGTATCTCTCGCGCCGCGAATATGCCGAGCGCTTCGGCGCCGATCCGGCCGATGTGGCCCAGATCGAGGCGTTCGCGCACGCGCAGGCACTCACGGTGATGCGCGTGGATCTGCCGGCACGCATCATCCGTCTGGAAGGTACCGTGGCCGCGCTCAGCGCCGCTTTCGCCGTCAAACTCAGTCAGGTCCGGCTCGATGGCGGGCAGCGCCGAGTGCGGCGGGGCGAGGTGTTCCTGCCGCCGGAATTACGCGGCATCGTTCTGGGTGTGCACGGACTGGACAATCGCCCGGTTGCGCGTCCGCATTTCCGCGTGCTTCACTCCAGTCAACGCGAGCGTGCGCGCGCTGCTCCGGCCGGCAGCTTCCTGCCGGCGGAAATTGCAAAACTCTATGATTTTCCCAGTGGACTGACCGGTGCCGGTCAGTGCATCGCCATCCTGGAACTCAACGATCTCAACAAGAGCGGTGCCGCCAGCGGCGCCGGCTATAAGACCAGTGACCTGCAGGCGTTCTTCCGCAAGGCCGGTATTGCGCCACCGGCAGTCAGCGCGGTCGGTGTCGACGGCGGCGCCAACCTGCCCGGCAAGTCCGCCGCCGACGGCGAGGTCGTGCTCGACATCGAAGTGGCCGCTTCAGTGGCGCCCGGTGCGCGCATCGCCGTGTATTTTGCTCCCAACACCACCAGCGGTTTCATCGATGCCGTCAACGCCGCCGTGCACGACGATATGCGCAGGCCTTCCGTGGTATCGATCAGTTGGGGCGGCCCGGAAGATCCCGATGGCCACGTGACCGCGCAATTCCTCGACGGTCTCAATGAGGCGATCGAACAGGCGGCGGTCATGGGCGTGACCGTGTGCGTCGCGGCCGGTGATGACGGTTCGGCCGACATGGGCAGTGACTGGGACGGCAAACCGCACGTGGATTTTCCGGCGTCGAGTCCGTTCTCGGTGGCGTGCGGTGGCACCACGCTCAAGGCCAGTGACAGCCGGGTCAGCCACGAAAGCGTATGGAATGACGGGGCGAACGGCGGCGCCACGGGCGGTGGCGTCAGCAATTACTTTGCACGCCCGTCCTACCAGCAAGGCCTCGCGGTGCCGGTCTCACCCACGGGACTCAATGGCCGCGGGTTGCCGGACCTGGCCGGAGATGCCGATCCCAATACCGGCTACCGCATTTTCCTCAACGGCAAGTGGCAGGTGTTCGGCGGCACCAGTGCCGTGGCGCCGCTCACGGCCGGACTGCTGGCCTTGATCAATGAGCAACTGCAGAAACAGTTTTCAAAAACCGCCGGCCATATCAATCCCCTCGTCTACGCCCAGGACGCGGTTGCCGCGTTCCGCGATATCACGGCTGGCAACAATGATGTCAGCGGCAAACAGCACGGTGAGTACAGCGCCGGCCCGGGATGGGATGCCTGTTCGGGACTCGGTGTGCCCGACGGGGCCAAGCTGCTGCGATTGCTGAGCGTCTAATCGCCCGCGAGCGTCTGGATCTCGAGGGTCCATTCCACGCTGTCGATACGCTTCTGCTGCACCCGCACGGGTACGTAGCCTCTCGACGGTGCGCACCAGAAGCGTGTGACCCGCGGCGACCCCGGGTGACGGCTGGCATAGATCACCGTATCGATTCGCCCCAATTTTGTGTCGATCGTCTGAGTGCCTTCGCGCTGGTAGCTGTAGTCGCGAATGGAATTCTTGTCGATCATCGATAAATCACCCGGCGCCCGGCCCTGGCGCAATGCATACAGCAGCGCGATCTGAATCGACAGATCATCCTGCAGGCCGCTCTTGAGCGCCAGATCCACTTTTACGCCCTCATACACACCGCTGGCGCGTCCCGATTCCCAGTCAAAGGTCACGTCGGCGCCGCGTTCGTTGGCGGACGTGCCGTCCGTGGCGTGATAGTTGAGCGGTTGTACACCCTGGTCCGTGACACGCAATACGCTGCGCAGTTTTGGCCTCATCGGATAGAGATTACCCAGGCCGCGCGGTTCGCTGCTGGAGCTGTAGATCCAGGTATCGCCCTGGCGTTGCTCGAGCTTGAGCGTGGAGACGGCGATAACCGCACCGTGCCAGCTCCAGCTGTAGCTGGCGGTGAAGGGCGTGAGCGCGTCGGCCGCTGCCGGCATTGCCGCGCTCAGCGCGGCAATGAGCCACAGCAGCGCGGCGCCGAGGCGTTGCAGATCAGGCAGGCGCGACATGCGATTGCTGCTCCAGCAGCGGCTGCGCAAGAGCGCGCCCATCCAACATTACCGTCGCACCACGTAATGCCAACCGGCCGGAGGCAATCAGGCCGATCACTTTGGGATAGATCCTATGCTCCTCCAGCAGCACGCGCGCCGCGAGGCTTTGCTCGTTGTCGTCGACTCGGACCGGCACGCGCGCCTGGCAGATGACCGGACCGCCATCAAGCTCTGCGGTCACGAAATGGACGCTGGCGCCGTGCTCGCGCCCGCCCGCCAGCAGCACGCGCCGGTGCGTGTCCAGGCCCTTGAATTCCGGCAGCAGCGAGGGATGTATGTTCAGCAGCCGCCCTGCGTAGCGTTCTACAAACGCAGACGAAAGAATGCGCATGAAGCCGGCAAGCACCACCAGCCCGGCGCGGCTGGCGTCAATGGCCTGTGCCAGCGCGGCTTCAAACTGCGCGCGATTTTCAAACTGGGCAGGCTCGAGCACGACGGTGGCCAGGCCCAGGGCCGCGGCAGCCGCCAAACCGTGGGCGTCGCCGCGATCGCTGATGACGACTACGGGTTGGGCGGCGATCTGTCCTGCCAGGCAGGCGTGGGCGATGGCCGCCATGTTGCTGCCGCGTCCGGAAATCAGCACGGCGAGCCTGAGCGGGCCGCGCGTGCCCGGATCAGCGATCGCTTTCAATCACGACGCCCCGGTTGCCGGATCGCACCTCGCCCAGCAACACGGCCGTCTCGCCCATGCGGTTGAGCAATCGCAGTGCCTCATCCGCGCCTTCATGGGCGACGATCGCAATCATACCGATGCCGCAGTTGAACGTGCGGTGCATCTCCGCTTCTTCAATCCGGCCGGTCTGGGCGAGCCATTCGAATACCGCGGGCCGCGGCCACGCGGCGCGTTGTAGTACTACTTCGAGCCCGGCGCGCAGCACCCGCGGAATGTTGTCGGTCAGGCCGCCGCCGGTGATATGAGCCAGTGCGTGCACCGGCAGCTCACGCATCAGCGCCAGCAATGGCTTGACATAAATTCGTGTCGGCGTGAGCAGCAGGTCAAGCAGTGGCCGGCCGTCGAGTAGCGTCTCGCCGGTGACGTGCGCCAGTGCGACCAGTTTTCGGATTAGCGAGTAGCCGTTGGAATGCGTCCCGGAGGAGGCCAGGCCAATCACGGCATCGCCGGCCTGAACTCGCGTACTGTCGATGATCGCATCCTTCTCGACTACGCCGACGCAGAAGCCCGCGAGGTCATAGTCGTCGCCACTGTACAGCCCCGGCATTTCAGCGGTCTCGCCGCCGACCAGCGCCGCGCCGGCCTGGGTGCAACCCTCGACGATACCTTCGATCACGCGCGCGGCGACATCGACATTCAAGTGAGCCGTGGCGAAGTAGTCAAGAAAGAACAACGGCTCGGCGCCCTGCACGACCACATCATTGACGCACATGGCGACCAGATCGATGCCGATGGTGTCGTGGCGCCCGGTCTCGATGGCGAGCTTGAGCTTGGTGCCGACGCCGTCGGTGCCCGACACCAGCACCGGCCGGCGAAAGCGCCCCACCGGCAGTTCGACCATGGCGCCGAAGCCGCCAATGCCTGCCAGTACTTCCGGCCGCATGGTACGCGCCACCAGCGGCTTGATACGCTCGACCAGGGCATCGCCCGCATCGATATCGACGCCGGCATCACGGTATGTATAGCTGTGTGGCTTGCTCATGAGTGCTGGCCAGGGAACACGTTATAGTAGCTGAGGGAGCCTGACGAAACATGCATCGCGCGCGCGAAATTTTTTTGTCCTGGTCGCTGCTTGCGCTGATGGCGAGCGTATGGGCCCTGAACGCGAGCGCCGCACCGGTGCCGTCGCTGTTTGCGGCTGTGGTTCCGGAAGCCGATCCGCAACGCGCGGCACAACTGGCCATGCGCGAGGTGCTGGTGCGGCTGGTGGGTACGCGCGAAGCCGCCGACGATCCGGCGCTCGCCGGCATCATCGAGGACGCCAAGCGCTACGTGCAGCTCGAGCGCAACACCACGCGCGGCGCAACCCAGGTGATCTTCGACGGCGCGGCGCTGCGCGGTGCGGTCGCAGCGGCCGGGCGCACTGTCTGGAATCCGGATCGGCCTTTGGTATGGGTCGTGCTGCCGGCACTGGTTGCGGCCGCCACCGATGATCTGCGCGCTCAGCTCAACGCCGCCGCGCAGGTGCGTGGTCTGCCGATCGCACTGGTGTCGGCCGACAGCCCCGGTGCGGTTACTGCGGCCGACAGCGCCAATGCCGGATCGGCGGAGGTACTGGCCGCGGCACGGCGCGCGGGCGCCGGGGCCGCGCTGCTGGCGCAAGCCTCGCCGTCGGACCCGCAGGTGCTGCAATGGACGCTGGTGGCGCCGGCCGCGGAGGGTCATTGGAGCGGGGGCGCGCCGGCAGCCATCGATGGGGTTACCGATGCGCTGGTTCGCGCCTGGCGCGAAATCGACAGCGCGCCATTGACGGAATTCGACTGCCGCATTGCCGGCGTGCCGGATCTGGCCAGTTTTAGCGCCGTACTTGGCACGGTCAGCTCGGCTCCGGGAGTCAGCGAGGTGGCGGTCAGAGCGGTTGCGGGCGATGAGCTCACGTTGCACCTCAAGGCGCGCGGCGGTGCCGCGGGGCTGGCACACGCGTTGGCCGGTGAGCGGCTGCACGCCACAGGCGCGGCAAGCGACGGCGCCCAGCAATACCGCTACCAGCCCGGCTCCTAGTGCTTGCATGCGTCATCTGCCGAACCTGATATCGCTGCTGCGCATTGCCTTGATCTGGCCGATCATCGTCTCGCTGGAGCAGGGCGCTTACTCGCGCACCCTGCTGTTGTTGTTCATCGCCGCTTTCAGCGATGCCCTCGATGGTTTTCTGGCAAAACGCTACCATTGGACTTCCGAACTCGGCAAAACCCTGGATCCGATCGGTGACAAGCTGTTGCTGATCGCGGTGTTCCTGGTGGCCACCTGGTACGGACTGATCCCGCACTGGCTCACAGTGGTGGCGGTGGCGCGGGATGTCATGATCGGTCTTGGCGCCATGATCTACCGCGTCGGCTGGGGGCCGTTGCATGGCCGGCCGTTTATCAGCAGTAAGATCAACACCCTGCTGCAGCTGCTGTATGTGCTGGCGGTGGTCGCGCACGCAGGTTTCGGACTGCCCGCGCGTGGCGTAGTGGTCTTCCTTGGATGGCTGACCTGCGCCACGTTGCTGCTCAGCGGCTTTCTGTACGCGCGCGAGTTCACGCTGCGCGCACTCCAGGTCGCGCGCGCGTGAGCATGCAGCAGCTGCCGCTGGCCATTGGGCTGCGCGAGCGCGCGGTGTTCGAAAGTTTCGTGCCCGGCCTCAATGTGCAGGCAGTCGAACACCTGCGGGCGATCGCACAGGGCGACGGCGCCGGGGTGTGCTGGCTGTGCGGACCGGCCGGGGTCGGCAAGAGCCATCTGCTGCAGGCGGTGTGCGCGCTTGCGCAGCGCACAGGCGTCACGGCCGCCTATCTGCCACTGGCGCAATTGCGCCCACACGGACCCGAGGCTTTGGAGGGCTGGCACGGCGTGCGGGTGCTCGCGCTCGATGAGCTCGGGCAGATCGCCGGCGATCTGCCCTGGGAGCAGCGCCTGTTTGGACTGTACCGCGAGGCGCAGGAGCGCGGTGCGGTGCTGATCGCCGCCGCGGTCGAGCCGCCACTGTTGCTGCATTTTGCGCTGCCCGATCTCGCCTCGCGCTTCGCAGCCGCCGCTCTAATGCCGTTACGGCCGTTGCCGGAAGCCGGACAGCGCGAGGCTCTGCGTCTGCGCGCGCACGCGCGTGGGCTGGAACTGCCGGAAGAGACGGCACTGTACCTGCAGCGGCGCTTCCGCCGCGATCTGCCGACGCTCTATCACCTGCTCGACACCATCGATGAGGCTGCGCTGCAGGCGCAGCGTCGCCTGACGGTGCCGTTCATTCGCTCGGTGCTTTCCCCGGACGTGTCAGAGTGAGCGCGAGCAGGGCGACGCGCCGGCCCAGTGCCTGTGCCAGTACGCGTTCATCGTCGCTGATCTCCTGCTGCACACCCCCCACATGCGAGGCACCATAAGGAGTGCCGCCGCTGCGCGTGGCATTCAGGCCACGCTCGCTGTACGGCAGGCCCACCAGATACATGCCGTGATGCAGTAGCGGCAGCATCATCGATAGCAGCGTGCTCTCCTGTCCGCCATGCATGCTCTGGCTGGCGGTGAACACCGCCGCCGGCTTGCCGGCCAGCGAGCAGTCGAGCCACAGAGCCGCCGTGCTGTCGATGAAATACTTGAGCGGGGCCGCCATATTGCCGAAGCGGGTCGGGCTGCCGAGCATGAGTCCATCGGCGCGGCGCAGGTCCTCGAGCGTGGCATAGGGCGGACCCTGGTCGGGCACGGGTTTCGCGGGCGCTTCGCTGCTGGAACTCACGGGCGGCACCGTGCGCAGTGTGGCGCTGGCCCCGGCCACGGATTCGATACCGCGACAAGCCTGGCGGGCGAGTTCGGCGGTGCTGCCGTCGCGCGAATAATAGACCACGAGTATCTGCGCCATCGGCGCTCAGTCTATCATTGCGAATGAACGCCTCATCGGCACCTGCTGACCGGCCCATCGTGCGCCGCTGCCTGATCTCGGGGCGCGTTCAGGGCGTCTACTATCGCGCCAGCGCCGCACAGCGCGCGCGCGCGGCCGGCATCACCGGGCACGCCCGCAATCTGCCCGATGGCCGCGTCGAAGTGCTGGCAGTCGGCAGCGACAGCGCGGTGAGCGAATTCATCGCCTGGCTATGGATCGGCCCGGCGGCGGCCAAGGTCAGCCATGTGGCGGCCGAGGCGCTCGAGCTCAGCCCCGAGCAGCTGCCGCAGGAGTTCAGGACCGTTTGACCGGCGCGCGCCCGAGATCGTCGGCACCGCTCCAATAGCTGGTCCAGCGCACGATCACACGGTCCGGATAGTCTCGGTGACCGATGCTGCCGTTGTAACGCTCGAGCGCGCGCCGGACATCGCGTTGCTCGGCATCGAGGTAGTAGCGCAGGATCGCGCAACCCATGCTGACATTGGCGGCCACGCGCGTGAGTTCGTAGCGGCGCATGCCCAGCCGCTCGGGCCAGAACGGCATGACCTGCATGAGTCCGACGGCGCCGGCGCTGGAAACAGCCCAGGGATCGAAGCGGCTTTCGACATCGAGCACCGCCATCACCAGTCCCGCCGGCAGCACCGAGGCGCCGCTACGATGGGTCTCGCAGTACACCGTGCGCAGGATCTCCAGCCGCTCGGCATCGTTCTTGACGTAGCGTCGCAGCCTTGGCTCCATCAGCGTGTACCAGACCGCGGAGTCGTACTGATCAGTGAAGCACTGGGCCTGCGTGATGGCCTGTTGTACCACCGCCCGCAGTTCCGGGTCCTGTTGTGCCGGAGCGGCACAGGCCAGCGCGCTGCCGAGCGCCAGCCAAAGCAGGGCGAGCCCGCGCAGTGGCGCGCGGCTAAAGCTGCAACCGCGAACGAATGAACTCGAGCGCCTCATGCTGCGGAAAATCCTCGCTGTCGCTCGCGCGGCGATGACGGTATTCGAGCGTGCCGGCCTTGAGTCCGCGTTCGCCGATGACGATGCGGTGCGGGATGCCGAGCAATTCGGCGTCCGCGAATTTGACTCCCGGCCGCGCGTCGCGATCATCGTAAAGCACCTCGATACCGGCCGCGAGCAGCTGCGCGTAGAGCGCCTCGGCCGCGGTACGCACCTGCACGGATTTGTCCATGTTGAGCGGCACCAGCACGACGTGGTAGGGCGCAATGGGGTCCGGCCAGATGATCCCGCGGTCATCGTGATTTTGTTCGATCGCGGCGGCCACGATGCGCGTCACACCTATGCCATAGCATCCCATGAACATCTTCACCGGCGTGCCGGCCTCGTCCAGCACCGCGGCATTCATAGAAGTCGTGTATTTGCAGCCGAGCTGGAAGATATGACCGACCTCGATGCCGCGAACGATGCGGAGCTTGCCGCGACCCGAGGGGCTGGGATCACCGGGCACGACGTTGCGCAGATCGGCGCCCGGGGGCTCGGGCAGGTCCCGGACCCAGTTGACGCCCTTCCAGTGCAGGTCCTTTTCATTGGCGCCGCAAACGAAATCCGCGCTCGCCAGCGCGGCATGATCGGCATATATGCGCACGCCCGTGAGCCCGAGCGGACCAATGAATCCGGGCTCGCAGCCGCACGCTGTCTTCACTTCAGCGGCGCTGGCCATCCGCAACGGACTGGCGACTCCCGCCAGGCGCTGCGCCTTGACGGCGTTGAGTTCATGATCGCCCCGAAGCACCAGCGCCACCGGCGCGCTATCGCTGCCCGCCACGATCAGTGTCTTGAGGCACTGCGCGGCCGGCACGCGCAGCAGTGCGCTGACCTCGGCAATGGTGCGCGCGCCGGGGGTGGGCACGCGCTCGAGCGCTGCCGCCGGTGCCGGGCGCGCAGCTGTCGGCGGCAGGGCGGCGGCAAGCTCGACATTGGCGGCGAAATCGTCAGCGTCGGAGACTGCGATCGCGTCCTCGCCCGAAGCGGCCAACACCTGGAATTCCTCGGAGGCGCTGCCGCCGATGGCGCCGGTGTCGGCGTGCACGATGCGAAAGTTCAATTGCATGCGCTCAAACATGCGCGCATACGCGGCGCGCATGGCGGCGTAGCCCTGTGCCAGCGAGTGCTCATCGACATGGAACGAATAGGCGTCCTTCATGATGAATTCGCGGCCGCGCATGATGCCAAAGCGCGGTCGTATCTCATCGCGGAACTTGAGCTGGATCTGGTAGAAATTGACCGGCAACTGCCGATAGCTCTTGAGCTCGCGCCGCGCGATATCGGTGATGACCTCCTCGTGCGTCGGGCCGATGACGAAGTCGCGCTCGTGGCGGTCCTTCAGGCGCAGCAGCTCCGGTCCGTATTGATTCCAGCGACCCGACTCCTGCCAGAGCTCAGCGGGCTGAACCGCGCTCAGCAGCAGTTCCAGGGCGCCGGCGCGATTCATCTCCTCGCGAATGATGGCTTCTACTTTGCGCAGCGTTCGCAGCCCCATGGGCAGCCAGTTGTAGATGCCGGCGGCCAGGCGGCGAATCAGTCCGGCACGCAGCATGAGCTGGTGGCTGACGACCTCGGCCTCGGACGGGGTTTCCTTGACGGTATTGATCGGGTATTGGGACAGACGCATGAATGGACAGGTGCGCTTACGGTGGCTAGGGGCCGGTAATCCTAACAGGCCTGTTGCCTTACGCCGCAAGCGACCTATGATGCCGCCACATGGATCCAGACAGCCTGCCCGTGCGTACCCAGTCGCGCGGCATCTACCTGCTACCCAACCTACTGACTACCGGTTGCCTGTTTTCCGGTTTCTACGCCATTGTCGCCGCCATCGACGGCAACTTCGAACGTGCCGGCATCGCGGTATTCATCGCCATGATCTTCGATGGCCTGGACGGGCGCGTGGCGCGGCTGACCAGCACCGAGACCGCATTCGGCAAGGAATACGACAGCCTGGCCGACATGGTGGCCTTCGGCCTGGCTCCGGCCATCGTTTCCTATCAATGGGGCATCGCCAGGATCGAGGAGTACGGCAAGCTCTGGTATCGCTTTGGCTGGCTGGCCGCCTTCTTTTACGCCGTGGCGTGCGCCCTGCG
>Ga0208849_1002100_pt1 | contig 11646 bp, 12 predicted proteins | sample NGESurdeep072012_10_FD_184470 | JGI IMG/M metagenome (GOLD analysis project Ga0208849, IMG submission 184470) | Arctic peat soil microbial communities from Barrow, Alaska - NGEE Surface sample 53-3 deep-072012 (SPAdes) | ecosystem: Environmental > Terrestrial > Soil > Wetlands > Peat ...
ACCCTCAACGGCATCAAGAAGGCCTTCGAGCCGGGCGTCAAGATCGGCGACAAGACCTACAAGATCGAGATCATCACCAAGGACAGCCAGACCGACGAAAGCCGCGCGGCCGAAGTCGCCAATGAGCTGATCCTGAAGGACAAGGTCGACATCATCACGGCGTCGAGCGGATCGATCGACTGCAACCCGATCGCCAACGTCGCCGAACTCAACGAAGTCCCCTGCATCACCTGCGACGACCCGTGGGAGTCTTACTACTACGGCCGTAATCCGCCGAAGGAAGGCTTCACCTGGACCTACCATTTCTTCTGGGGTCTGGAGCAGGTTCTGGCCGCCTTCATCGGCCTGTGGAAAGAGCAGGACACCAACAAGGTCGTCGGCACGCTGTTCAACACCGCGCAGGACGATAACTCCTGGCACGACGCCTTTATCCCGGCGATTCAAAAGGCCGGCTTCACGGTCGTCGACCCCGGTCAGTTCCCGGCGTTCGGCAACGACTTCACGCCGCAGGTTACCGCCTTCAAGAAGGCCGGCGTCGAGATCGTCACCGGCAACCTGTTCACGCCTGATTTCGCCGGCTTCTACAACCAGTGTGCGCAGCAGGGCTATCAGCCGAAGGTAATCACCCTCGGCAAGGCGTTCCTGTTCCCGTCGGACGTGGCCGCCCTCGGACCGCGTGGCGTCGGCGTCACCAGCGAAGTCTGGTGGACACCGGATCACCCCTACACGTCGAGCCTGACCGGCATCAATTGCCACGACCTCGCCGCCGCCTACGAGAAGGACACCGGCAAGCATTGGACGCAGCCGATCCCCTTCAAGCACGCCCTCTTTGAAGTTGTCTGGGACGTGCTCAAGCGGACGACCTCGACCGATTCGAAAGACATCCTCGACGCGATCACCAAAACCGACATCAAGACCATCGTCGGACCGATAAAATGGACGGGTAACCCCGTGAAGAACGTCTGCACGACACCCGTCGTCGCCGGTCAGTGGCAGAAGAAGGGCGACCGCCTGGACATCGCCATCGTCAACAGCGGCGAATTCCCCGAAATCAAGACGACCTCGAAGCTTCTTCCGCTTGCGTAGGAAGTAAGGTCGGGATTAACACCAGCTGCAGCCGCTCAGTGAGCGGCTGCAGACTTTTCGGGGGACTCGTGGGCGTTATCCTGTCGTTGGAGAAAGTGTCGAAGGCCTTCGGCGCGGTTATCATCGCCGAGGATATGGACCTGACGCTTTCCGACGGCGAGGCACTCGGCATGCTTGGCCCGAACGGTGCCGGCAAGACCACCCTCTTCGGCATTATCACCGGCACGCTGGCGCCCGATTCTGGCCGCGTGATCTTCGACGGTCACGACGTCACGCGGACGCCGCCTGCCCAGCGTTGTCGACTTGGCATCGCCCGTTCATTCCAGATTCCGCAGCCATTCGGCGGCATGACCGTCTTTGAGAATCTGGTGGTCGCCGGCGCGTTCGCCAAGAACCGCCGCGAGGGCGAAATCTACGATCTCGCCGCGGAAATCCTCGCGGACTGCGAGCTGGCCGACAAGGCCAACGTCAAAGCGCACACCCTGACGCTCCTTAACCGAAAGCGTCTCGAGCTTGCCCGCGCCCTCGCCACGCGGCCACGGCTGTTGTTGCTGGACGAGGTCGCTGGCGGTCTGAGCGAGATCGAATGCGAGTCGCTTGTCGCGCTTATCCAGCGCATTCGCGCTACGGGCGTCTCGATCATCTGGATCGAGCATATTGTCCACGCCCTGGTCGCCGTCGTCGACCGAATCGTCGTGCTTGCCGGCGGCCGCTTCATCGCTGACGGCGCCCCGCGGGACGCCATCCGCAATCCCAAGGTGACCGAAATCTACATGGGGATACCCGCCGGTGAATAGATCGAGCGGCTCACGCGGCAGCTTCGGACGATAGTTGCAAATGCCGCTCCTCGAAGTCACCAACCTCAAGGCCTTCTACGGCGATTTTCAGGCCCTGTTCGGCATCTCGATGAGCGTCGAGGCGGGTCAGGTCGTCTCCGTTATCGGCGCCAACGGCGCCGGCAAGAGTACGTTGCTGAGATCGATCGTCGGCATGCTCAAGGCCGCCCCCGGCATGATCCGCTTCGACGGGGAACCGATCGGCGGCGTTGGCACTGCCAAGCTGGTCACCCGCGGCATCACAATGGTGCCGGAAGGCCGCCGGCTTTTTCCCTCGCTCTCGGTCGAGGAGAACCTGATGATAGGCGGTCAGCTTGCCCGCCCGGGTCCGTGGTCGCTTGAGCGTGTCTATGGTCTCTTTCCGGCGCTCAAGGACCGACGCGGACAGCGCAGCATGTCGCTGTCTGGCGGCCAGCAGCAGATGGTCTCCATCGGTCGCGCACTGATGTCGAACCCCCGGCTTCTCCTCTGCGACGAGATCAGCCTCGGCTTGGCGCCAATCCTGGTGCAAGAAATTTTCCAGATGCTGCCATCGATCGTCGCCGAAGGCACGACCGTCATCGTCGTCGAGCAGGACGTAATGCAGGCGCTGGCAGCCTCGGATCACGTCTATTGCCTGCAGGAAGGCAGGATATCGTTGGAAGGCCCATCCCGCACCCTCGATCGCGGCGCCATCAGGGCGGCTTATTTCGGAGTGTGATGACCCATGGATCTGCTCAACATCATCGTTCAGGGCATACTCCTCGGCGGCCTTTACGCCCTGTTCGCCGCGGGGTTGTCGCTGATCTTTGGCGTCATGAAGCTGGTCAACGTCGCCCATGGCGACCTGATCGTTGTCGCCGCCTATTTTGCCTACTTCGTCATGCAGTTGCTCGGCATTGGACCGTTCACCTCGCTCATCGTCGTCGTGCCGGTGATCGCGCTGGTTGGCTACATCCTGCAGCGCGGACTTCTGAATTTCACCCTCGGCGACGACCTGCCTCCCCTGCTGGTCACCATCAGCCTGTCGATCATCATACAGAACGTACTGCTCCTCCTCTTCACCCACGACAGCCGGAAACTCTATGGCGGCGCCATAGAGATGGCGAGTTGGCGAGTCACTCAGGATATGGCCATCGGGGTCCTGCCGGTCATCCAGTTCGTGATTGCCGTCCTTATCATCGGCGGCCTGCAGCTTCTGTTTTACCGCAGCGCCGTCGGTCGCGCCTTCCGCGCGACGTCGGACGATCGCGAGATCGCCCAGTTGATGGGTATCGACAACAACCACATCTTCGCCATCGCCATGGCGCTCTCCCTGGCGGTGGTCGCGGTCGCTGGCGTCTTCATCGCGGTGCGCACGACCTTTAATCCCTTCTATGGGCCGCAGCTGCTGATCTTCGGGTTCGAGGCGATCATCATCGGCGGACTTGGCAGCCTGTGGGGCACGCTGGCGGGCGGCATCGTCCTTGGCCTCGCCCAGGCCATCGGCGGTCACATCAATGTCGGCCTGCCGTTCACCGCCGGACATCTGGCATTCCTGGCGGTTCTCATCATCCGGCCCGAGGGCCTGTTCCCGAAGGCAGTGCAGTGACCGCTATCGATCAAGGCAGCGCGCCGGTGGGTGAAGCCAAGCCGCGCTCCGGCTTCCAGGTCACGCACACCAGCTTGTCGAGCCGGCTCGGACTGATTTTCTGGGCCGGCCTCGTCGTCGTTCTCATCGCGGTTCCCTACTGGGGCGATCGGCAGACGATGCGGCTGCTCACCGAAATCTATTCATTCCTGGCGCTCGCCAGCCTGTGGAATCTCCTCGCCGGCTACGCCGGCCTGGTTTCGGTCGGCCAGGAGGCCTTCGTCGGCCTCGGCGGTTACACGCTCTACCTGCTGGCGCTCTGGGGCGGCTTCAATCCGATACTCGGACTGCCGCTCGCCGGTCTCATTGGCTTTGTCGTCTCGATCCCGATCATCTTCCTGCTGCTCCGCCTGCGCGGCGCCTACTTCACCATCGGCTCGTGGGTGGTCGCCGAACTGTTCCTGCAGATTTTCCAGCTCGTACCCGCTGTCGGCGGCGGCTCTGGCATCAGCCTGCCGGCGGCGGTGGTGAAGTCGATCGCCGCCTCCCGCGACGGACGCGAGTTCCTCATCTACTGGATCTTCCTCGCCCTCGTGGTTGCCGTTCTGGCCGTGATCGTCCTGTTGCTGCGCACGCGCTACGGCCTAGCCCTCACCGCCATTCGCGACAACGAGATGGCCGCCAAATCGAACGGCATCGACGTCAACCGCACCCGCACCATCGTCTTTGTGGTCGCCGCCGCCGCCACCTCTATGGTCGGCTCGATGATTTTCCTGCAGAAGCTGTCGATCACGCCTTTCTCGGCCTTCAGCTTTAACGACTGGACGGTCAACATGATCTTCATCACCGTCATCGGCGGCATCGGCCACGTCGAGGGGCCGATCATCGGCACCATTATCTACTTCGTCTTGCGCGAATATCTCGCCGACTACGCCAGCACCTATCTCATCATCCTGGGCCTGGTTGCCATCGTCATCATGCTGCGCGCACCGAAAGGAATCTGGGGGCTGGTCGCCGACCGCTACGGTTGGCAGCTGTTTCCCCTGGCCCGCCGCCTGAAGCGGCGGGAAAGCTCGCCCACCGCGTCTCCACAGCCCGGGACCGGCCACTAGCCTCCATGTCGCCCGACCGGCAAATCCTCGCGCGAATTTCCGACACGGAACTCAATCGCCGCTGGAGCGCCGTCCGCGCCGCAATGGCCGACCGCAATATCGACGCACTGGTCATGCAGAACACCAGCGACTGGATCGGCGGATACGTGCGCTGGTTCACCGACATTCCCGCCACCAACGGCTACCCGCGCTCGGTCATCTTCTACAAAGACGGCCCAATGACCGTGGTTGAGATGGGGCCGTTCGGCCAGCGGCGGGCGCTCGACGGCAAGGATGCGCTGCATCGCGGCGTTGGCGAGATCTTCAACACACCGTCATTCGCATCGATCTCCTATACCCACGGCTACGACGGCGAACTTATCGCCGCCGCGCTTAAGAGACAGGGCGTGCGCAAGATCGGCGTTCTCGGCATCGACCAGTTGCCGGCCGGCTTCATCGCCGCCATCAAGGCCGCCCTCCCCGAGCCTCGCGGCGCCGAGGATGCCTGCGATCTCGTCGACCCGATCAAGGCGATCAAGAGCGAAGAGGAAATCGGCCTCATCCGTCGCGCCGCCGCAATGCAGGACGCCGCTTTTGCCGAGGTGCTGAGCAAGGCACGCCCGAGCATGCGCGATTTCGAGATCGCCGGCATCGCCTGGCAAGCCTGTCAAAACCTGGGCAGCGAGCAGGGCATCACACTTGGCGGGTCGACGCCCGTGGGCCGCGCATCGGTTTTTGTCCCGCGCTATCGCCAGAACCGGAAGATCGAGCCCGGCGATCAGCTCTCGTTGCTGATCGAGACCAACGGCCTTGGCGGCATGTACACCGAGATCGCCCGCACGATGGTCTTCGGTCGGGCTTCAGCGGAGCTGCTCGACGCCTTCGCCACTGTCGAAGAGCTGCAGCGCGAGACGCTGTCTCATATGCGACCGGGAGCGCTACCCCGCGACATCGCTGCTGCCAACGACGAGGCGTTGCGCAGTCGCGGCCTGTCTCCGGAGCTTCGCCTTTACAGCCACGGTCAGGGCTACGACATGGTCGAGCGTCCGCTGATCCGCCGCGACGAAACCATGGAGCTCGCCGCTGGCATGAACCTCGCGGTTCATCCGGGCTTCGAGACACCATCGGTGCTGGGCGTGATCTGCGACAATTACCTGATCGGACCGAACGGCGCGGGCGAATGCCTGCACCGGACCGAAAAGAGGATTTTCGAGCTCACCTGAGCGAACGCTAACCCAAGTCGCCTTCAGGATATTTTCTTCAGGCATAACTTTGCGGTACGGTGCCTTGAACATCGATTCTGGCAGGCATTCCGCATGCAATCCCGGCTGCTCCGGCATTTTCTGGCCGTCGTCGAACGCAAGAACATAACCGCCGCGGCAGACGATCTCCACATCAGCCAGCCGGCGCTGACGCGCAGCATCCGTCAACTCGAGACGACGGTGGGCGTGCCGCTCTTCGAACGCCTGCCGACCGGCGTGGCGCTGACCGGGCATGGCGAGGTGCTCGCCCGCCGCGCCCGCCTGATGGATCTGGAATATCAGCACGCGCTCGCCGAGATCGGCGCCATGCAGCATGGCCTTGCCGGGGTGCTGCGCATCGGCGCTGGCCCGGTCTGGATCACCACGTTCCTGCCGCCCGTGGTTGCCGCCTTTCACAAGCAGTTCCCGCGCGTCAAGGTGCGCCTGACCAGCGGCGTCATCAATACGCTCGTGCCTGAGCTGTTGGCCGGCGAGATCGACGCCATGTGCGCCAATCTTGATTTCGCGGCGCAATCGGAAATCGTCAAGGAGCCTCTGGTCACCATCCGTCATTCGGTGGTGGCGCACGCCGGCCATCCGCTCGCCGGGCGCGGCACGGTGTCGGCGGCCGACATGGCAAAATTCTCCTGGCTTGTTCTTGCCAACGATCAGGTTGGCACCAACCGGGTAGGATCGTACTTCGTCGCCAATTCGCTCGAGCCGCCGAACATTGCCGTGGAAACCGTCGCCCTCGGCATCGTGAAGATTCTCCTCGAGGGGGATTTTCTTGCCCATTTTCCCTCGCGCATGCTCCCTGACGCTGAACGCTTCGGGCTGGTTAGCATCCCCCACGAGGGAACCTTCTGGGAGGCTGAGGCCGGCATCGCCTATCGCCGGACCAACCGGCCCGTGCGCACCGTCGAATCCTTTAAGGCGATCCTGCGTGCATCGATTTCCGGCTGAATTCGGCGGCAAATCGGGCATACCGCACGGTTATGTGCCGGGGCGGAGTTTGAATTTGCTGCCCCCACGCGGGCTATCCACAGTAACCGCGATTCCTCTCCGTCAGAGGAGGACTTCTCTCGATCGGCAACGGGCGAGAGCCGCAGGAGGACGGTGATGGCCGGCATTGCTGAGCCCGGAACGGGTCTGGTTTTCTACGAGCTGAGCCACGTCTGGGGCCACGGCGTACCGGCGCTGCCGGGCTACGACGACGTCAAGCTCTACCGCTCGTCGCAGCACGCCAGGAACGGCGTGATGGCGCACCGCATCCGCACCGTCATGCACACCGGCACGCATCTGAACGCGCCGATCCATCTCATCCAGAAGGGCGTCGGCGTCGGCGACGTGCTGATGGAGCGGCTCTTCGGTTCCGGTGTCGTCGTCTCGGTCCCCAAGAACAAATGGGAGCTGGTGACCGCCGTCGATCTTGAGGCGGCAAAGCCCGCGATCGAACCCGGCGATATCGTCGTTATCGTCACCGGCTGGCATCGGAAATACAGCGACAGCATCGAATATTTCGGCCACGCGCCAGGACTGGCGCCGGACGCCGCCCGGTGGCTCGTCGACAGGGAGGTCGCCCTGGTCGCAGTCGACACGCCGCAGGTCGATCACCCGCTGGCGACTTCGCTGGGCCTCCACAGGAACGGCCCGCTGATGAAACGCATTCCAAAGGAATACGAGGCGGCGACCGGCCGCGCCGCCAGTGCCGACTTCCCTGACTGGAACCCGGCACACCGAGCGCTGCTCGACGCAGGCATCCCGACCGTCGAGAACGTCGGCGGCGATATCGACGACCTGCTCGGCCAGCGCGTCACGCTGCACGCCTATCCCTGGTACTGGCATGAGGGCGACGCCTGCCCGATCCGCTTTGTCGGCATCCTCGATCCGGGCGGCACCTATCGCCTCGAATCCGGCGCGGCCGCGTGAGAAGGGACTGAGGCGATGTCGACCACAAACGGAAACGGCAAGCTCAAGTTCTACAACCTGTCGGCCCGCTGGGGGCACGGCATGCCGGAGTGGCCGTCGGCGCCCGGCATCAACGTGCTCACGCATCAGTATCACGCCAACCACGGCATCTACGTCACCGAGTTCGAGGGCATCATGCACCGCGGCACCCACATGGATGCGCCGCTGCACGTGACCGAGAACACGCCGACGATTACCGGCTATCCGGTCTGGCGCTTCTTCGGCACCGGCGTCGCGGTCTCCATCCCCAAGGGCAAGTGGGGCGTCATCACCGCCGATGACCTCGAGAAGGCGTCGCCGGTAATCCGCAAGAACGACATTGTCATGATCAATACTGGCACGCACCGGAAACTTGCCGACACTGACGAGTACTATGCGTACTCGCCGGGCCTCTACAAGGAGTCGGCCGAATGGCTGGTCGACAAGCAGGTCAAGATGGTCGGCGTCGACGTGCAGGCGCTTGATCATCCGCTGGGAACCAAGCTCGTCGATCACGGCCCCGGCCCGTCGCACCCGCATCTCTTCGAGGAATACAAGCGCGAGACCGGCCGCGACGTGATAAAGGATTTCCCCTACTGGGAGATCGCCCACAAGACGCTGATGGTGAAGGGCGGCATCCCCGGTATCGAGAACATCAACGGCGACCTCGACGCCATCACCGGCAAGCGCTGCACTTTCATGGCATTCCCGTGGCGCTGGCCGGAAGGCGAAGGCTGCGGCGTGCGCGTGGTCGCTATCATTGATCCGGATCAGTCGTTCCGCATCGAAACCGGGAAATAGGTTCACTCCATGATCAGCGAACCGCTGCGCAATCCGCTTTCCCTCTTCGACGTGAAGGGCAAGGTTGCCGTCATCACCGGCGCTTCCGGCTCCTTCGGCCGCGCCTGCGCCCTCGCGCTGGGCTCGCTCGGCGCGAAACTGGTTCTCGCTTCCGGCTCGCACAAGGAACTCGACGGCGTCATCGCGGAAGCGAAGGAAGTCGGCGCCGACGTCACCTGGATCAAGCGCCGCCCGGAAAAAATCGCCGACGCCGAGGCGATCCTCAAGGCCGGCCTCGACGCCTTCGGCCATGTCGACATGCTGGTGGTGGCGTCCGGCAGCAACAAGGCCGGCTTCATCCAAGACCAGACCTACGAGGAATGGCAGGGTGTCATGGACGCCAATGTGCGCGGCGAATGGCTGATGGCCAAGGCGGTCGGCACCTACTGGATCAAGGAAGGCGTCAAGGGCAAGGCGCTGCTGCTTTCCTCGACCCGTGGCCGCCACGGCAACTTCTCCGGCTATACCGCCTACTGCACGTCGAAGGGCGCCACCGACGCGCTCACCCGCGTCCTCGCGACGGAGTGGGCGAAGTACGGCATCACCGTCAACGCGCTGGCTCCGACCACTTTCCGCTCGAAGCTGACCGAGTGGATGTGGAAGGATGACGAGGTCGGCAAGGCGACGCGCACGCGCACGCTGTCGCGCATTCCGCTTGGTCGTCTCGGCGAAGCGGAGGATCTTGTCGGCATGGCGCTCTACCTGCTCTCGCCTGCATCGAGCTTCTGCACGGGCCAGGTGATGTACGTCGATGGCGGCTTTACCGCCGGCTAGCCGGGCATGACCGCCCCCCCGCCCATTGCGGTGCTGGGCGCCGGCCTCATGGGGCACGGCATCGCCTACCTGTTCGCTGCGGCCGGCCATGAGGTGCGCGTCCACGATCCGGTAGCTGGCGCCCGCGACGCCTTGCCGAAACGCCTCGGCGAAATCCGCGATCTTCTCGGCGGCGATGCTGCGCTGCTGGAGCGCGTCACCGTATTTTCCGATCTCGCCGAAGCCGTCGGGGACGCCGCAGTGGTCATCGAGGCGGCGCCGGAGAAACTTGAACTGAAGCGGCAGCTGTTCGCCGATCTCGACCGCTTGACGCGCCACGACGCCATCCTCGCCAGCAATACCTCGGTCATCCCGATCACCGAGATCAGCACCGCGGTGCGCGACAGGACCCGCGTACTGGGCGCCCACTTCTGGAACCCGCCCCACCTCGTGCCGCTGGTCGAGGTCATCATGATGGGCCCCGGCAATCGCCGCGCCGCCGACATCCTGATGGGCCTGCTCAAGGGCGCCGGCCGCCATCCCGTGCTGGTCAAGCGTGACATTCCCGGCTTTATCGGCAACCGGTTGCAGCACGCCCTGAAACGCGAGGCGATCGCTCTGGTCGCCGCCGGCGTTTGCGATGCCGCGACGATCGACGATGTGGTCAAGCTCGGCTTCGGCGCCCGCATGGCGGTGCTGGGGCCGCTGGAGCAATCCGATCTGGTCGGGCTCGACCTCACCAAGGCGATCCACGACACGCTCATCCCCGATCTCGACGCCACGCCGCATACGCATCCCTACCTTGATGCGCTGGTGGCCGAGGGCGCGCTCGGAATGAAGACGGGCCGCGGCTTTCGCGAGTGGACACCGCAGGAAGCCGAAGCCGTGCGCGAGCGGCTGCGTCGCTTTCTTGCCGACGCCGCGGCAAAGAAGAAATGATCGAGAGAGAGTCCGGATGCACGTGACCCGCTTTGCCGACGCCAAACCCTATGACGCGGCGCGCCACTTCAACATGACCGGGCTGCGCCTGCAGGGCTTCGATGCCTCGCCGACCACGGAATTCTGGGTCGGGCTGTCGCACTTCCTGCCGGCCGGCGGCGCCGAGAACTCGGCCTCGCCGCTCGCGCGCGTCTATGTCTGCGTCGCCGGCACCGTCACCATCGTAACCGATGAAGGCGACGTGGAGCTGAAGCCGATGGATTCCGTTCATCTGGCGTCGGGCGACAAGCGAGCGATCATCAACCGCACCAACGACATTGCCTCGATGCTGGTCATCATGCCCTATCCCGAAGGAACGGCGCGGCCGTGAGCGTCAACCGCCGAGGAGAAAGACCGTGACCCGCAAAGTGATGATCGCGTGCGCGCTGACCGGCGCCGCCGCCTCACCCGACAAGAACCCGGCGCTGCCGGTGACGCCCGAGCAGATCGCCGAATCCGGCATCGCGGCGGCCAAGGCCGGCGCCGCGATCATCCACATTCACGTACGCGATCCGAAGACCGGCGCCCCCAGCATGGCGCTGGAATACTATCGCGAGGTCGTCGACCGCATCCGCTCGAGCAGCGTCGATGCCATCATCAACCTGACCACCGGCGCCGGCGCCCGCTTCGTGCCCGGCGCCGGTGATCCGAAGGTCGCCGATCCGCGCTCCACGTTGACGACGCCGGCCGAGCGCATCGGCCACGTCATCGCGCTGAAGCCCGAAATCTGCAGCCTCGATCTCGGCAGCATGAACATGGGCAACTTCGTCTTCATCAACGCCGTGCCGCATGTCGAGGAGATGGCGATCGCGATTCGCGATGCCGGCGTTAAGCCGGAACTGGAAGTCTTCGACCCCAGCCACATCCTGCTGGCGCAGAAGTTGATCAAGTCGGGACATGTGACCTCGCCGTCGCTGGCGCAGATCTGTCTCGGCGTCGGCGGCGGCGCGCCGGCGACGCCGGAGACGATGATCTACATGCGCAACCTGCTGCCGCCCGACTGCACCTGGTTCACCTTCGGCGTCGGCCAGCATCAGTTTCCGATGGTGGCGCAGGCACTCCTGCTCGGCGGCCACGTCCGCGTCGGCATGGAGGACAATCTCTATCTTGCCCGCGGCCAGCTGGCGCCAAGCAACGCCGCGCTGGTCGAAAAGGCCGTGCGCATCATCGAGGTGATGGGCGAGGACGTTGCCACCGCGGCGGAGACGCGCGCCGCATTGGGATTGAAGAAGCCCGGGTAGTGCCCGGCACGCGGCTTCTCGTTCTCGCGACCGCATGCGGCCCGGGTCATCGTCTCCTTCCAAGACTTTTTCCTCGCCTCGTGC
>Ga0208849_1002101_pt1 | contig 11640 bp, 11 predicted proteins | sample NGESurdeep072012_10_FD_184470 | JGI IMG/M metagenome (GOLD analysis project Ga0208849, IMG submission 184470) | Arctic peat soil microbial communities from Barrow, Alaska - NGEE Surface sample 53-3 deep-072012 (SPAdes) | ecosystem: Environmental > Terrestrial > Soil > Wetlands > Peat ...
TGCCCGGCCTGATCGGAATCCTGATGCTGACCGGCATCGTGGTCACCAACGCCATCGTCCTCCTCGACCTCATAGAGCAGTACCGCGACCGCGGCTTGAGCCTGCACGACGCCATCATCGAGGGCGGCCGGCACCGTCTTCGCCCGATCCTGATGACCGCCTTCGCCACCATGCTGGCTTTGGTCCCGCTCGCGGTCATCGGCGGTGGGGGCGGCATTGGCGGCGCTTTCATCAGCCGCCCACTGGCGATCGTCGTCATCGGCGGCCTATTCACGAGCACGGTGCTGACCTTGGTTCTGGTCCCAGTCCTCTACTCGCTGGTGTCCCGCTTCGCCAGTCGTCGCTCCACCAAGGACCTGGATGAGCTGCTGGACGCCGCCCAGGAGCGCAGGTTCAAACCCATTGGTAGTCGGGGATCCGCACTTGCGGCTGCCGCCACGTCCGGCGATGGGGTTGGCAGAACATTCTCGGTCAGCGTCCTCCTGGAGCCGGAGCCTGGCCGGCAAGGAGATCCAGCAGTGCTCCAACGGCTTGCCAGCAGCGGCCTTTCGATCGCTCCGGTCACAGGCTCGGCCCAATTCACCATCACGATTGCAAATGTTGCGGCTGAATCCGAGGCCGCCGCCAAACACGTCGCTGTTTCCACCATAAAAGGAATGCTTCCGCGAGAGGGCTATGTCGTCTCGAATCCCGAAGTCCACGTTACGGAAGGGCCAGTGGCGGCCGCCACGGCGCAAGTTTCGGCATGAGCCGAGGATCTCGCGAGGTCCATGGCGATTTTTTCTGGACCATGGCCGGAGCTCGAGGGCTGGCCCACACCGTGAGCCTTAGCGTCTTGATTCCCTCAGCCCTAGGCACAGCAGCGGCTGGCCAACGCTAGAACGCCAGCAAAGGACTAAGCAGATGGCAACAATCGAGGAACGTCGTCCGGCGGCCGCACAGGAGCTCGTCACCGAGCCGAGCGGGGCACCACCATCGCTGATGTCGTTGGCCCCACGCGCGAAATTGACGATCCTGGGGGCAATCCTGCTGACCATGTTTCTGGCCTCTTTGGACCAGACCGTGGTTGGCACCGCCCTTCCGCGCATCGTCACCGATCTCAACGGGGCCAGCCTTTATGCATGGGTGGTGAGCGCCTACCTGTTGTCGTCGACGGTGACCGTTCCGATCTACGGGAAGTTCTCCGACGTCTTCGGTCGCAAGTTGATGCTGATGATCGGTGTGTGCCTCTTCCTGGCCGGTTCGTGGCTCTCCGGCGCGTCCCAGAACATGAACGAGCTGGTGGCGTTCCGGGCCGTGCAAGGCCTCGGGGCCGGGGCTCTATTCCCGATCGTCATGGCGATCATCGGCGATCTTTACAGTCCTCGTGAGCGGGGCCGATTCCAGGGCTTGTTCGGCGCCGTCTTCGCCCTCAGCTTCATCGTCGGGCCGTTCATCGGTGGCTGGATTACCGACCACATCAGCTGGCATTGGGTCTTCTACGTCAACGTGCCGTTTGGAATCGCCTCGCTGGTGGTTCTTGCGATAGTGCTTCCTAGCGCTGGACGCCGGAAGGCATCGCTTCGGGATCTCGACTACCTGGGGATCGTCTTCTTCACGGCCGGGGTGGTGCCGTTCATGCTCGGGCTGACCAACAAGGGGAACGTGACCAGTTCGGGTCAGCTCGCCAGCTGGACCGATCTCAACGTCGGTGGGCTAATTGCGCTCGGCCTGGTGATTCTGATGGTCTTCTTGTTCGTCGAGTCAAAGGCGAAAGAACCCATCCTCCCGCTGGACTTGTTCAAGCGCCGCGACTACTCGGTGAGCATGGCGGCGGTATTCGTATTCGGCGTCGCGATGTTCGCCGCCGTGATCTTCCTGCCGCGCTTTTACCAGACCGTTCGTGGCATCAGCGCCACCGCTTCCGGTTACTACATCTGGCCTCTGCTGGTCGGCCTGATGGGAGGGAGCATCGGCACCGGCTTGTTGATCAGCCGGCTCGGACGATACAAGTGGCTGATGACTGCCGGCGCGGTGGTAATGCTGGTCGGCGGCTTTTTGATGACGCACTTGACGGCCGGCGTTTCCGACTGGGTGCTCTGGTCGTGGATGCTCGTGCTCGGCCTTGGCATCGGGCCGGCGATGGCGGGCTACACGGTTGTGGTTCAGAACTCGGTTCCGATGGATCGTCTCGGTGTGGCCACCAGCACGCTGACTTTCTTACGTCAGATCGGAGCCTCGATTGGACTGGCCGCTGCCGGCACCATCTTCTCCTCATCCTTCGCTAGCAGGTTGCCGACGAACCTTGCCGAAGAGGGTGTTCCGCAGTCCCTGATTGCTCAGCTGGTAAAGCTGTCGGGTGCCCTACAGAACGTTGGCAACGGGCGCACATTGCTCGAGCAGGCGCTGCCTGGGCCGCTGCAAGCACTGATTCCCAAGGTGATCGCCGGCGCCGACAATGCCCTGGCGCTGTCGATTGGTGATCTTTTCTGGATCACGCTCGTGGCCGGGGCTTTAGGGCTGGTATGCACCCTGATCCTTCGTGACCTACCGCTACGCACCGCCGCCGAGCTGCGGTCTGGTGCGGCCGCAGGGGGTGATGGACACGTCGCTGTTGTCGGTGCCAACGTTTCTGAGTCTGCGTCCTAGCGATTACGGAGGCGCTGGTCAGCGGGCGTCCGGCTTTAAGCCCACGACTTGAAGGAAGGGTGATGTGTGAGTCCTGCCCTCCTTGACTGTGGGGTGCAGGTATCACGAGTGCGTCAGGATCGATGCCGCCTCGAAGCGGCAGAAGTAGTCGTAACCATGGGAGATGGTCTGCAGTGAGCGGATGCGGACCACCGGAAGACGAATCCTCGATTAACGAGTCAACTTCCAAGCATCCTGTACGAGCCGACGACGACGACACCGAGAAGGCGATTCTCAACGGCTGCAGTCGAGATCCTCACCGCGTCCGGTCTTGCCGAGATGACGATCGAGGGGGTGGCCGAGCGGGCGGGCGTAGGCAAAGCCTCGATCTACCGACGCTGGCCAAGCAAGGGGGCGCTGGCCTTCGAAGCGGTGGTCGACGGTATCCTCGCGACTCAACCCACCCCCGACACCGGCAGCCTCGAAGGCGATCTAACGCAGGTCGCAGAGAACTGGGTCCGGTTGGCGAACATCCGCCGCGGCGGCCGCATCGTGGCCCATTTCATCGCTGAGGTGCAGAGTGACCCTGACCTGGCCGTTGCCTGGCGGGAGCGTTTTGTGAACCGGATCCGCAGGGAACGGCGGCCCATCATCGAGCGCGCGCTCGCGCGTGGCGAGATTCCAGCCGGCAGCGACCCGGAGCTGATCATGGACCTTCTTTTCGGCCCCCTCTACCACCGCTACCTCAACGGGCACCTGCCACTCGACGAATCGTTCGCCAGAGGTGTTGCGCGGGTGGTGGCGGCGGGCGCCCTCGACGGCGCCGCGGCGAAGAAGTAGCCTCGTCTACGGTCGGTCCCAGCAACCTCCCAGCAACCTCCCAGGTCCGGCCCACCTCGTCCTCACCTCGCCCTCAGGTGCCGTCGGCATCTTTAGAGGCGTTCAAGCAGCAAGCCGGCTCCTTCCCGGAGACGGCGTTCGCGAGGTATGTTCGATGTTGGACTCTGACCGTTTCGCAAGCGAATCCATCGGCTCATCCGGCGGGTTGACGCCCCCGACTGATCCGCCACTGGATCCCTTCGATTCACCTCCGGGCTGGCCCGCGCCGCCGGGCAAGACCCAGCCCACGCGGGGACCTCGAAGGCTGGCCATCGGGGCCACGGTGGTCGCCCTCGCCGGCATGGTGTCGGTCCTCCTCCTCGGCACAAGCACAGCCAGCGCGGGCAGCGGAACGGTTCTCAGCGCCACCGCGCCTATCGCTGCGGTGTCGCAGTCCGCAACCGCACTCAGTGGCGCGAGCGTTCAGGCCTCGACCGTCGCGGCCAAGGTCGACCCGGCGGTGATCGATATCAACACCGTGTTCCAAACCGCAAGCGGATCCGGCACGGCAGCCGGCACCGGGATCATCCTGACCTCCGGCGGGGAAGTCCTGACCAACAACCACGTCGTGGAAGGTGCGACCAGCATCACCGTGCAAATCGCCGGTCGCGCCGGCACTTATACGGCCTCTGTCATAGGCGTGGATCCGACTGCTGATGTCGCCCTCATCCAGATCGACGGAGTTTCCGGGCTTCCGACGGCAACCCTCGCTGACTCCTCGACGCTTCAGGCGGGAGAGTCGGTGGTGGCGATCGGAAACGCCGGTGGAGTGGGCGGCGCGCCCAGTGTCACCTCAGGGACCATCGTCGCTCTGGGCCAGTCGATCACTGCAACAGATGGCGCGACCTCCGAACAGCTCACGGGCGTGATTCAGAGCGACGCGACCATCGCGCCTGGCGATTCGGGCGGCGCGCTTGTCAACTCCACAGGCCAGGTGGTCGGGATGATCACCGCCGGACAGAGCACTTCGCGCAGCGGCGCCACACAGGTCGGTTTCGCAATTCCCACCGACAATGCCCTTGCCGTCGTCAATCAGATCCGTGCCGCGCAGGCCAGCTCACAGGTCATCCTCGGCCAGGTCGGCTACCTCGGCATCTCGGTCACCGACCTCACCTCGGCGATCGCGGCCCAGCTCGGGCTGAACATCACGTCCGGGGCAGTCGTGGTCGGTGTCGCCAGCGGGTCCCCAGCCGATCAGGCCGGCCTCGCTCAGTCCAGCGTCATCACCGAGGTCGCGGGCAACCCGATCAACTCGACCACCGACCTCGGCAACGTCTTGCATTCCTACAAGCCCGGTGACCAGGTCCAGGTGACCTGGACGGACCAGGCTTCGGCCATCCACACGGCCACGATCACTCTGACCACGGGTCCGGCGATTTAGACGCAACCCGTCGCAGCGATCCCCCTCTCCCCATTCAGGGGAGAGGGTCGGGGAGCAATCAGTAAGTCCGAACCTCTTCGCGCCCGCGCGCAGGGGCGCTCGAAGCCACACAATTGGCCGCCGCCGCATTTGTAAGGGATCTCGCGGCTTCTTACAGGTCGATGACAGGATTCGCAGCAGACTCTCAAAGATCTCACACACGTCCCCGAGGCACCCACGTCAGCTTGGGTTCATGCGCAAGGACGTTGTTGGCACCGTCGCTAGCCGGACCAGCCCGGGCCGTTGGCCTGTCGGCCTTTCGTCTGCGGCTCAACTCCTCGGTGAGTGTGCGGCCGGCATCGTCGCCGGTGCTCCAGGCGTCCTTGCGTATCGATCAGTACTGATTGCGGCCGAACAGCGCGGAGAAATCACTCTGCGCTCACTGAACAGGAGCGGGTCGTGAATTAGCCGCAGGCCCGGCTGCCGGCGCCAGCCCGCGTCCCAACCCGGGTGGTCTAGCCAACCTGAGCAATGTCAGCGGCGAAGTGACCGCGGTCAGCGGCACCTCCGTGACCGTGGTGACGCTGACCAACACCAGCCAGAATCTCAACCGACTCGCAGCGTCCTCCCAGCCGATGCTCATGGACCCGCGCCACTCTGGTAATCAGGACCGGCAACGGCCACTGAAGAGATAGGAGTTAGAAGCCATGAATACGTGGATCTACAAGATGGTGGCAATGCGTCGTCGCTTCCGCGTCGTTGCCGAGCAAGCGCCGCTCAGCGATTCGGAGCGAATCTATTGGGACCGGCGGTCGCGGAAGTGGGACGCCGTGCGATCGCATGTAGTTGAGAGCAGACCAGGATGCTGAGTGCAAGGTCCGTGCGAGCTGATGGCGATCTTTTGCAGATTCGCCTCCGCCTAACGGCGATGGCTGAGGTCCTTGAGGAGCGGCGCCATGCGTTGGACTCCAATTTGGAATCCATGCGGGAGGAGGTGCTCGATGAGCTGGACCGCGCACAGCGCGTTTCCGAGGTCAATTTCGCCACCGCCCTCGAGTCGGCCATTGTCGATGCTTCGGCCCAACTGGCCCATGCGGTAGCTGTCCTCGACGCCGGCGGTTATGGCCTGTGCGAAGACTGCGGAGCTCGAATCAGTGCGGCTCGGCTGAGTTTCCGCCCGGAGTCCACCAGGTGTCTGACCTGCCAAGGCATGGCAGACTCAAGGCGTTCGAGGGCTTGAGGCTAGATTGGTTCCAGCGCTTAAGCGGGGCCGGACAGGCTCCCTCTTCCCATGGTTCCTGGTCGGCGAGAATCATCGGGTGGGACCGAGCCTGAGTCGGGGGGATTTGTATGAGCGCTCGTACGAAGTGCGAGCTGCCGCGGGCGAGGACGTTCATGGGGAGGCCAATTTCGTCACCCGTTTTTCGCCCGGAACCGTCCTGGATGCGGGCTGCGGCACGGGCCGGGTGGGCAGGGAGCTGCACCGGCGAGGTATCGATGTGGTTGGCGTGGATCGCGACGCCGAGATGCTTGAGACAGCCCGGTCTCGGTGCCCCTCGGCGTCATGGATCGAGGGTGACATCAGCGCTATTGATCTTGGCCGCACGTTCGACATCGCCTTGATGGCCGGCAATGTGATCAACTTCGTCAGTCCCGAGTTCCGGCGGCAGGCGCTCGAGAATCTCGTGCATCATCTGAATCCGGGCGGCCTCCTCATCAATGGGCACTCGATCCGGCCTGATGGCTGCCCGCCCGCCTTGTTTGCGATCTGGGCCGAGGCCGCGGGCCTAGAACTCGTCGAACGCTGGTCGACCTGGGATCAGGACCCCTTCGCCGGCAACTCGGACTACGCGCTTACCGTTCATCGCCTCCGCGCCTGACGAGAGCTCCGCTCGAACGTGAGCGCTGCCCGGGCCCCCGACCATCTCTCGCACCTCAATGCGACATCGGTTGCTGAGCACGCCTCGCCGAATGTAGCAACCCAGTTCCGGACCCACCATTGAGAGAGTCTCGGGTGGTATTACGATCGGGCCTCGCATGAGATTGCCCGGCCGGACTTTTGGGGACGAGGTGCGGTACGTCGCTCGCCAGCTGTGGCCATCCTTGACCGCCTAAGCGAGCCCGCCCTTCACAACCCTGTGAATTTAGGGCCTTCAATTCCCCTGAATTTAGGGGTAGGGCGCCGTGCCCGCACATGGTGACTTTAGGAGGCGCCGGAGTAAACATTGTGAGCACATGACTCTGTCAGTGTGCGTGGACTCGGAACACGACATCTTCGCGCTGGCAGCAGCCGCGGAGGCGAAGGATGCGTACACCGAAAGCCACACCCGCCGGGTAGCGAATAACGCCGTCCACATCGGCACGCGACTAGGACTTCAGGAAGCGGACCTGGTTGCCCTGTATCGTGGCGGCCTCATCCACGACATCGGCAAGATAGGTGTGGCCGACGCAATCCTGCGCAAACCCGGACCGCTGAACGCCGAAGAAGAAAGGCAGATGCGTGCGCACCCGGTCATCGGAGAAAGCATCGTCAAGTCATTGCCTTCCGTCGCGGACACCTTGACCATTATTCGCCATCACCATGAGCGATTCGATGGTGGTGGTTACCCAGATGGACTGTGTGGCTACAAGATTCCTCTCTTGGCACGGATTGTGTCGGTCTGCGACGCGTATGACGCGCTGGCGAGCGACCGGCCCTACAGGGCTCGACGCAATCCACAGGAAGCGATCGAGACCTTGATGCGAGGCGCAGGCCAGCAGTGGGATCGAGAGCTTGTCTCGCTTCTGTTGTCCGAACTGCCCGCGTTCCGATTCGAGGTCGCCAGTTGACCTGGCGATAACAGGCGGCATCGAGCGTTAGGTAGCAGCACTTTGTGCGCATACGTGCCGGTCACCACACAAACGGGATGTGGCGCGCTCAGAATGCAAAAGAAGAGCACGATCGCGACCGGATGACCGGCGAAGTCAGGCCTCATCGCGTTCTCCCTGGGTCGTGGTGACCGATCAAGAGAAGCTGCGAAGCTTTCCCCAGATCTTTGGGATCGGAGCCTTGAGATGACAGAAAGTAACCGGAGCGCCTTGCTCTAGACCTGCGACGTGGTAAGGCACGGTGAGATGTGCGATGAGCGTTGGTGACAGGCACATCCACGCCACATCAGACGGTTGGTAATCCACCATCAGCGCATCGGTTGCCGTGAGATTGTTCGGCAGCCAGTACCAGTCACTCAGCTGTGGGCTGACGGCGGTGGGACGGTCGCTCGGGTTGTCATAGACGTCGAGCGCCCCCGGCACACCGTAATAGGCCGAGATGATGACCGTGCTTGAGCGCTCCGAGGCGGGGAGATCGTCATAGATCGTTGTCACCTGGTGCGCGATATCGTCCCACCCCACGCTGTCAGCAAACACCTCGTTGATGCTGTCGAGACTGAGAGCATGAATACGATCAGGAGGTGTGACCGGGACGACGAGAAAAAAGAACGTGACGAATTCGAGCACGGTCGTAACGACGACGGCGATCTCAAGGCCCGAGCGAAGCCTTGGACGCTTGATTTGGGAGATCGCCATCAGCCCTTGAGCCAGGGCGATCGGAATTGTCCCGGCCGCGTAATAAGACTTACCCACGAAGAGGAACATGAGCAGCGGAACGGCGCAGGCAATTCCGACCGGTCGCAGCAGCTGGCTGCGGAACAGGGAAATCATCCCGGCCAGCCACAAGGGAATGAGAAAGGAGAAGTAAACGCCGAACTGGATGAGGTAGGCCACAGGGCCACCGCCGCCCCCCCCGTGGTTGACGATATAGATGAGGGTGGGGAAGCCCTCGAGGACCTGCCAGACGAGATTCGGCGCCCAGATGAGAAGCGCGAGCGCGGCGGCGATCCAGGGGTATTTCGTCCGCAGCTCCGTCCGCAGCGAAGGAGTGAGAAAGACGGCGATGCCGATCCCCGCGATGAGACCGACGATGGTGTACTTCACCTCGAGCCCGATCCCGAGCGTGATGCCCAGATAGATCCAGTACCGTGGCCGCCGGTCGATGAGCAATCCGAGAAACCAGTAGAGGGCGACCATCCAGGTCACCTGATCGAAGGTCACGGTCTGAAAGACCCAGTTCGAGCCGAGCAGGTATGGCGCCGCAATGGCAGTCAGCAGCGCAATTCCCTGGAGCCGCAGCGAACCGCCAAGCCGGCGGACGTAGGCGCCGGAGAGTGCAACGAGGAAACCGCCCAACAGCGATGGGAGCACGCGAAGGGTCCAGGGACTGACCCCGAGGAGTCCGGTCTCTAGGCGAGCGAGGAGCGGGACGATCGGCGGGAAGTCGACGTATCCAAGCGCCGGATGGAGGCCGCAGGTGAGGTAGTAGAGCTCATCGGTATGGAAACCCAGAGTGCTGTTGGTTGCAAGGTGGAGGGCAATGATGCCCACCGCTGCACCTCCAAAGAGAAGCACAGTTGTAAGGCGGGAATGTTGCCGGCTGGGCTGAGCTTTCAAGCCGAGCGACATCGACGGCAGGGTACTGCTTAAGAGGCGCTCACGCTCGCTGCAAATCGCTCGGACTCGGCTCCCGTGGAACCGCGACGTCGGGGTGGGTAAACGCCAGGTACTCATGGACGGAGCGCACCGCCGCCGAACCCTCGCCTAGAGCGGCCGCAACCCGCTTGCCCAGAAAGATTGACACGTCAATCACTTCGTCAGCTGCTTCTACCGGAGCGACTCGAACTCCTCGTCCGTGAGCTCGATCTTCAACGCCGCCAGGTTTTCCTCGAGGTGGTCGAGCGACAGCGTGCCGGGGATGGGCAGCATGGCCGGCGACCGCCTGAGGAGCCACGCGAGCGTGATCTGCCGCGGCGTTGCCCGGTGCCGCCGGGCGATCTCTGCGACCTCGCCGCCGCCGGCGCCCCGCAGCGGAAAGAATGGGACGAAGACGATGTCTTCGCCGGCGCAGTAGTCGACGACTGCCTCGTACTTGCGCTCCAAGAGGTTGTAATGGTTCTGGACCGCGGCGATCGGCAAGACCCGCCGGGCGCACTCGATCTGTTCGGTCCCGACCTCCGAGAGGCCGACCTGCCGGATCTTGCCGCGGTCTTGATAGTCCTTGATCGCGGCGAGGCTGTCCTCGAGTCGAGTCTCTGGGTCGACCCGATGTAGGTAGTACAGGGCGATGCTGTCGGTCCCGAGCCGGCGAAGGCTCTCTTCGATCTCGGCGCGCAGCACCTCCGGGCTGCCGCTTCCAGCTCCGCCGCCGCCGCCCTTGGTGGCCACGATGCAGCCGTCGGGGATCGGTGAGAGGGCCGCACCGATCGTCTCCTCGCTCTGCCCGCCGGTGTATGAGTGCGCGGTGTCGATCATCTGCACGCCGGCGGCGACCGCGGCTTTTATGAACGCGACGTGGTCGCCCGTTCTCGTGAGCCGGTTCGTTCCAAGCCCGATCCGAGCCACCTCGATGTCACCAAGCTTCAAGGAGTTCCCCCTTCACCAGTCGGTTTCAGACGCCAAACGGGACAGCCTTGATCGAAACTTTGGGCAACGGTGTCGCATTTCATGGGCAGCATGGACGAGCTCGGCCTCTTGAACCGTGCGCGGCTTGGAGACCGGCATGCGTTTGAGGAGATCCTGCGACCACTGATCGAACCCGCCTACCGCCTCGCATTGGCGATGCTTCACGAGCGCGAAGCTGCCGAGGATGCCGTCCAGGAGATGGCGCTGAAAGGGTGGCACCACCGCAGCCGGATCCGGCCTGAGCTGGGCACGGTGCGCCCGTGGTTTCTGGCCATCGTCGCCAACGAGTGCCGGATGGTCCGCCGGGGACGCTGGTGGTCGGTGCTCCGGGTGACGGACCCGTTCGATCGCGCCCTGGGCGAGAGAGACCTGGTCTCGGGCGTCGATCTCCGGCAGGCACTCGATCGTCTGCCGTACCGGGAGCGGCTGCTGCTTCATCTCTATTTCGTGCTCGACCTGCCGATGGCCGAGGTGGCGCAGGTCCTTGGAATCAGCGTTGGGGCCGTCAAGTCACGCCTTCACCGGGTGACCAGGCGTCTCCGGCCCGATCTCGACACCGTGGAGGTGGCCCCATGAGAGAAGAGCGCTTGGCGGCGCAGATTCGGGCCGCCTTCGACAGCACGCACGTCCCTGATCCGGGGCTCGAGAACCGGGTGGTGTCGGCGATCCCGTGGAGTCGCTCGGCGGAGCGCACGGCGTCTATGCCCCGGGCGGCGGGCGTCGTCGCCGCCACCCTGGCCCTGTTGGCGGTGGCAATCCTCGTGGCTCCAACCCTCCTCAGCCGGCTCAATATCCAGATCGCCGGTTCCGGCAACGGCCCCGAGCCCCCTGCCTACTCGCTTGCAGCTGTCAGTGGCCGATCCGTTTACATCGTGCAGCGCGGAGTAGGCGTGGTGCCCGGACAGCCGGCGCGCAACGTGCTGATGGAGTCCGGCGATGGCGGCCGCACGTGGACCGACCGCCTCCACTTCGACGGGATCTATGACGGTATGCAGGTCTTGGGGACGGACGGGTTCATCTGGTCGATCGACATGCAGTCGCCCGGCTGCAAGGGCGCAGAGGTCGGCTGCACGCCCCCGAGCTGGGCTCTCAAGCTGTACAGAACCACTGACGAGGGGACAACCTGGACTGCCCTTCCCGCCACCGACTTCCCGGTCAACGATGCCTTCTTCCTGGATGCATCCCGAGGCTGGGCGGTATCGAGCTCACCCCAGACAGGGCCCAGCGTAGAGGTGCTTTATGAAACGACCAACGGAGGCGAGAGCTGGGCTCGCGTCGGCGCGCTTCCGCAGCCGGCTCCG
>Ga0208849_1002102_pt1 | contig 11640 bp, 9 predicted proteins | sample NGESurdeep072012_10_FD_184470 | JGI IMG/M metagenome (GOLD analysis project Ga0208849, IMG submission 184470) | Arctic peat soil microbial communities from Barrow, Alaska - NGEE Surface sample 53-3 deep-072012 (SPAdes) | ecosystem: Environmental > Terrestrial > Soil > Wetlands > Peat ...
ACTTCGACTACGCCAAGGTCGTCGCCGCGCTGTCGAGCTTTATGAACGTCGATCTCTCGGCGTTCTATTTCGACATCCGCAAGGACGCGCTCTATTGCGACGCGCCCTCGAGCGCCCGCCGGCGCGAGGCGCTGACGACCATCGAGCGCATCTTCCGCTATGTCACGCTGTGGCTGGCGCCGATTCTCGTCTTCACCTGCGAGGAGGCTTGGGCTTCGCGCGAGCCGGGCGCGCACTCCGTCCATCTCGAACAATTCCCGCTCGCCCCGGCGGCGTGGCGCGACGAGGCGCTGGCCCAGCGCTGGGAGGCGATCCGCCGCGTGCGCTCGGTCGTCACCGGCGCGCTGGAGAAGGCGCGCGAAGCCAAAGTGATCGGCTCCTCGCTGGAAGCTGCGCCGCGCGTTTATGTCGATGACGCGGCTTTGCGCGCCGCGCTCGGCGGCGGCCGCGGGCGCGCTCGTCGTCTTGCGGGTGAAGGCGCTCTTGCTCCTCTCGGCGCTGATGTTCGTGCTCGCTGCCGCGGTGGTCGTCGTCATCCCGCTCCGTTACCGGACGGCGCCGGCCGCCGCGAAGAGCGCGACGGTGACGGGCTTCGTAGGCGCGCTCCGCGAAGAGCCGTTCCTGAAGCAGGTGGCGCTCCTCGTGGCCGCCTCGACGGCCACGTTGCTGGCGCTCGACTATTTCTTCAAGTGGACGGTGGCGCGCACGGTCCCTCACGCCGAAGTGGGGATGCTCGTGGCGCGCGTCTATGCGGCCCTGAACGTCGCGTCGCTCGTCCTCCAGCTCGTGTTCGGCGCCGCGCTGGTCCGGCGCGTCGGTCTCGTGGCCGCGGTTCTCGTCACGCCGGTGCTCCTGCTCTTCGGCGCGTCGGGCGCGTTCGTGCTCGGAGGGGCCCTCGTGGTCGTCGTCTTGCTCAAGGGCATCGACGGCAGCCTTCGCTACAGCGTCCACCGGATCACGACGGAGCTGCTCTATCTCCCGATCGGCTCCGACGTCCGCGGACGCGCGAAGCCACTCATCGACGGCGCCCTCGTGCGGACGATCCAGGCCGCCACGGCCGGCGTCCTCCTCGGAATCAGCGGGCGGGCGTTCCTCACGCCGCGGCTCTTCGCGGCCATCGTCGCCGCGCTCGCCTTCGCCTGGGCGGTCATCGCGGTCCGCACGCGCCGGCCCTACATGGATCTGCTCCGCCGCATGGTGATCGGCTCGTCCGAGGTGGCCTGGACGCCCGACAGCGCCGATCCTCTCGATCTGGCGACCGCCGAGGTGCTCGTCGAGTTCCTCGCGCGAGACAACCCCGTCGAGGTCCTCGCCGCGATGGACGCCCTCAGCCGCCGCGGGCACGGGCGGCTCATCCCCGCGCTCATCCTCCACCACGAAGACGACCGGGTTCTCGTGAGCGCGCTCGTGCTCTTCGGCGCGTCACCGCGAACCGACTGGCACACCCTCGCGCGGCGGCTCCTCGACCGCCCGCGCGAGCGGGTTCGCATGGCGGCGGCGCGCGCGCTCGCCATGCACCGCAAGCTCGAGACCACCCGGCTCGCGGGCGACCCGAGCTCGCGCGTCGAAGCGTACGCGACGCTCTACACGGTGCTCGCGGACCACGTCGACCCGGCGTCGAGCCCGCGCATCACGGCGCTCCTCCGCCGCCAGGGCGCGGCCGGCGAGGCGACGCGCCTCGGTCTGCTCGCGGCCCTCGCCGATGCCCCCGCGACGCCGCGCGCGACCACGCTCCTCCTCGAGCTGACGCGACTCGGCCCGACGCCCGACGTCGCCGAGTGGACGACGCTCGTGGCCCGCGCCACGGCGAAGCACGGCGTCACGTCGATGATCCCGCTCCTCTTCGCGCGCTTGCCGGCGCCGAGCGGGCGCGAAGAGCTGCTCCGCGCCCTCGTCGCTCTCGGCGATCCGGCGCTCGAGGCGGCCTGGGACGGGCTTCGCGACGAGACGACCGAACGCCGGCGGCGCGCGCAGCTCCCGAACGTGCTCGCGCGCTTCGGCACGAAACACGCGGCGATGCTGCTCCTCGAGAGCGTCGAGACCGTGCGCGACCACCTGATCCGCTACCGGTCGATCCGGGCACTGGGGCGCATCGCGACCGACACGCGACCGCGGCGGGAGCGCGTGCGCGTCGAGCGTCAGGCGTACGCCGACCTGCTCGAGCACTTTGCGGTCCTGGGCCGCAGGGTGGCCCTCGACGTCGCGGTCCCCGACGGCGAGCCGGCGGATCCGCGCCGTCACCAGGTGACGGGGCTACTCCTTCGCGGGCTCCTCGACGACAAGCTGCGGCACTCCGTCGAGCGGACGTTTCGCCTGCTCAAGATCGCCCACCCGGCCGAAGACATTCACCGCGTCCAGATTGCGTGCCTGGCCGACGACCTCCACGCGCGGGCGAACGCGGGCGAGTTTCTCGATGCGCTGCTCACGCGCCACGACCAGCAGCCGCTCCGCGCGCTCTTGCGCCTGGTCTCGGACAACCTCTCGCCCGCCGAGCGCCTCCGGCGCGCGGTGCCCTTGCTCCCGCGAGTCCCGCCCCGCACGCACGACGAGGCGCTCCGCGAGCTGGTCGAGGGCCCCAACACGGCGCTCGCCGCCCTCGCGGCCCAGCACGCGATCTCGACGGGCGGTGCGTCGCTTCTCGTCGTCGACGACGCCCGCGCCCGCAACCCCGACATCGACGCGGTGGCGTCGCGCCTCTTCGAAGACGACGAGGACGACGCGACGTCGCACCCGCCGTCGCTCTTGACCCTCGTCGCCCAGGGGCGCCATGGCGGATGATCGGCGCCTGCAGCGCCTCACGCGCGAGCTCTTCTTCGTGGCCGCCACGCTGGGGACCGGAGAGAGCCTTCCGAGCTGGGTCGTCGACCGGATCACGTCGCTCTTCGACGAGGTCGACGTGTCCGCGGGTCAGACGATCTTCTCGGCCGGCGACCCGGCGGAGTTCATCTACTTCATGGCCGACGGCAGGATTCGCCTCACGCGGGACGGGGCGGCGCCGTGGATCTACGAGGGTCGCTGGGCCATCGGCATGTTCGAGGTCGTGCTCGATCGGCCGCGCGCGCGGACGGCCACCGCCCTCTCGGACTTTCGCCTCATGAGGGTCCGGGGCGACGCGTGGCTCGACATCCTCGAAGACAGCTTCTTGCTCGGGCGGGCCGCGCTCGAGCGCTCGTCGGCGACGGTCGTCGCCATGGCCGAGCAGCTTGCCGCGCAGGGGCTCGCCTTCGAGCCGATGGTCGCCTCGCTCATGCCCCTCTCGCGGGGAAAGCTCAATCTCATCGAGCGCCTCGCGGTGCTCTACGAGCTCGTCTTTCTGCGAGGGTCGGGAATCCAGACGCTGGCCGAGCTGGCGGCCGTCGCGGAAGAGATCACCGTCGAGGCCGGCGCCCGCGTCGCCGAGGCCGGCGCCCGCAAGGACCGGACGTTCGTCGTCCTCAGCGGGGAGATCGAGGCGTCGCGAGCCGAGCTCGCCGTCCCGCGCACGTTCGGGCCCGGTACGGTCGTCCTCGGCCCGGCGAGCTTCGGCGAGGGCTCGATCCCCTGGGGGGCGCACGCCACGACGGCCACGCGCATGCTGGTCTTGCGTCACGACGACTGGTTCGACCTCCTCGAAGAGCATTTCGACCTGCTCCGCTCGGCGCTCGGCGCGTTGGCCATGCATCGTGACAGAATGCTCGAACGGATGGCCAACCAGGCCGGCGGGCTGACTCTCAGATGATCCGGAAGGGCGAGCGAATGAACGCGGAGGAGACGATCGTGGTCAGGGAACGGTCCGCCGCGCGGAGGTTCGCGGCCGGGATCGCGGCGCCTCTCCTTGCGATCTCTCTGCTCGCGCCGGCGTCCGCCCGCGCCGACGATCCGCCGAAGACCGTGGAGCCCGAGAAGGCGCCTCCTCTCTTCAAGGTCGATCCGGTGGCCGACTCGGTGCTCATCGCCGCCGGGCTCGGCTTCTCGGGGATCGACGAGCTCATTCTGTCGACGGGCGAGATCGCGCCTCAGCGGCCCGGGAGCACGAACAACCTGCTCGGGATCGATCGCATCGCCGTCACCCAGACCATCGACCCCAACGCCTCCACCTATTCCAACATCGGCCTGGGCGTGGCGCTCGGCTTCGCGGCCCTCGACCCGATCCTCTCGGGTCTACGCGACGGGCCCGACGCCGGGCTGGTCGACGGCATCATCTACGCCGAGTCGCTCTCGCTCACCCTGGCCATCACCGACATCACGAAGGTCGCGTTTCGCCGCCCGCGCCCCATCGCATACCAGGAGCAAGCCGCGCTCGACGCGCAGTACGGCGGCGCCAGCAAGGCGCCGTCGATCTCCGACACCGACGCGACGCTCTCGTTCTTCTCGGGGCACGCATCGATCATCGGCGCGGCGAGCGCGACGGCCACGTACCTCGCGTTCATGCGGTCGCCCGGCACATGGCGTCCCTGGGTCACGCTCGTCGCGGGGACGCTGCTGACCACGGGGGTCAGCTACGAACGTGTCCGCGCGGGAGCCCACTTTCCGACCGATGTCATCGCGGGCGCGCTCGCCGGCGGATGCATCGGCGTGCTCGTCCCGCATCTCCACCGCTTCGACTCGGGCGTCCATCACTTGTGGGTGGGCGCGAACGCGGTGGAGGGCGGGGGCCAGGTGACGCTGGGCGGACTCCTCTAGCCCGGGCTAACCGCGATACGAAGAGCGAGAGATAAAAAACAGGAAGCCACGAAGACCCGAAGTATTTTTGGGTGGATACGACGCGAACCGACGCGCCGTATCCATCAAGAAAATCTCGGGTCTTCGTGGCTTCCTGTTTTTTTATCTCCAAGCTGGCTATGGGAGCCGTGGTGACGGCTCCACGCTCCCTGCGGACGACCACGCTCCTTCTCGCGGCCGGCGGCGGCATCAGCGTCGCGAACATCTATTACTGCCAGCCGCTCCTCGGAGAGATGGCCCGGACGTTCGCCGTGACCGACGCGCAGGTCGGTCTCGTCCCGACGATGACCCAGGCGGGGACGGCCCTCGGCATGCTGGTCTTCGTCCCGCTCGGTGACGTCTTCGAACGGAGGCGGCTCGCCGCGTGGATGTGCATCGTCTCGGCGTCCGCGGTGGCGCTGACGTCGATGGCGCCGTCGTTCGCGTGGCTGGTGGCGGCGAGCCTCCTCGTCGGCGTCGCGAACAACATCCCGCACCTGCTCTTGCCGTTCGCCGCGCAGATCGCGCCCGATAGCGAGCGCGGCAAGGTCGTGGGCACGGTCGTCAGCGGGCTACTCGTCGGCATCCTCGTGTCGCGCTTCGCGAGCGGCTGGCTCGGCGACCTCCTGGGCTGGCGTGCGGTCTACCGGCTGGCCGCCGCCGTCATGACCAGCCTCGCCGTCGCCATCGCGACGTTGCTGCCTCGCAGCCCGCCGTCGGTCCGCCTCGGCTATCGCGCGCTTTACGCGTCGATCGCGACGCTGGCCAGGAACGAGGGCGATCTCCGGTCGGCGGCGGCCTCGGGAGCCCTCCTGTTCGGCGCGTTCAGCGCCTTCTGGACGACGCTGGTCTTCTTTCTCGGCACGCCGCCGTACCACTACGGGGCACGCGCGGCGGGCTTCTTCGGCCTCGTCGCCGCGGCGAGCGCGGGAGCGGCTCCGCTCGTGGGCCGCGCCGTCGACACGCGTTCGCCGCGCGTGGGTGTGGCGTTCGGAGCTCTGCTGTCGGTCGTGGGGTTCGCGTGCCTCTGGGGCGTCGGCTCGCACCTCTGGGGCCTCGTCGCCGGCGTGGTGGTGCTCGACGTGGGCGTGCAGTCGGGACACGTCGCGAACCAGGCCCGCATCTACGGCGCCTTTCCGCACGCGCGCAGCCGAGCGAACACCGTCTACATGGTCAGCTACTTCGTCGGCGGCGCGGCCGGCTCCACGCTCGGGGCCTGGGCGTGGAGCGCGTTCGCGTGGGCCGGTGTCTGCGCGGTCGGGATCGCGTTCAGCGGGGTGGCCTTCGCGACCACCCTGCTCAAGAGCCGATCGAGCCTTTCTGCCACATCGCCAGCGCGCTCGTGAGTAGAGAAAACCGCGGGCGGTCGCCGGACCGGAATGTTATGAGGCTCGCATGAGTAGCGAGAGCTATCACGAGCCCATCGAACTCCTGTCCGAAGACACGAAGAACATGCACCGCGCGATCGTCTCGCTCAAAGAGGAGCTCGAGGCGGTCGACTGGTATCAGCAGCGCGCCGAGGCGTGCTCCGACGCCGAGCTCCGCGCCGTGCTCACCCACAACAAGAACGAAGAGATCGAGCACGCCATGATGGTGCTCGAGTGGATACGACGTCACAGCCCCACGTTCGACGCGAACATCGGCACGTACGTGAACTCGACGGGCTCGATCCTCGAGGTCGAGAAGAACAAGACCGGTGGCGGCTCGGGTGGTGGCGCGTCGACGTCCACGTCGCTCGGCATCGGCAGCCTGAAAGCGGGCGTTTGATGGACCTCCTCCGACGAGAGCTTTCGCCGGTTCTTCCCGAAGCCTGGGAGCAGATCGACGAAGAGGCGCGGCGCGTCCTCAAGCTTCACCTCGCGGCCCGCAAGATCGTCGACTTCTCCGGACCCCACGGCTGGACGCTCGGGTGCATCAACACCGGGCGCTTGAAGCCCATCCAGCCCGGCCCCGTCCCGAACATCGCGCATGCGCTCCGCGAGTCGCAGCCCCTGGTCGAAGTCCGCGCGGGCTTCACGATGAAGACCCTCGAGCTCGATTTTGCGGCGCGTGGCGCCAACGACCTCGATCTCGATCCGGTGATCGCGGCGTGCGAACGCATCGCCCTCGCCGAAGACGGCGCGATCTTCAACGGCTTCAAGGACGCGCACATCCGCGGAATCATCGAGGCGAGTCCCCACGCGCCCATCCAGGTCACTGCCGCGGTCGAGTGGCCCCACGCGGTTGCCAAGGCCAAAGAGTCGCTGCGCCGCGCTGGCGTCACCGGTCCCTACGCTCTCGCGCTCGGCCCGAAGGGCTACGACGAGGTGACGGCCGCGAGCGACGAGGGGTACCCCCTTCGAAAGCGCATCGAGACCAACCTCTCCGGTCCGGTCGTCTGGGCGCCCGCCCTCAAAGACGGCGCCCTCTTGCTGTCGACCCGCGGAGGCGACTTCGAGCTCACCGTCGGACAGGACCTCTCGGTCGGCTATTACGCCCACGACCGCGAGAACGTCGAGCTCTTCGTCATCGAGTCCTTCACCTTCCGCGTCCTCGAAGACAAAGCCGCCATCCTCCTCAAGCGCACCTAGGGCACACCCGTACGAGAGAATTAGCCGCAGAGGGCGCAGAGATGATGGGTTCGGCGGTCGCGATTCGTCGCGATTCGTGAGCAAGCGAAACCGCTCGCTCGCGCGAACCGCGACGTATCCACCTCAAATCCTCTGCGCCCTCTGCGCCCTCTGCGGCAAATCTCTCGAGTCTTCGTATCGTGTGGTTAGGGCGCCGGCTTGAGGGGATCGCCGGAGGGGGCGGCCGCGGTGACTTCCTGGGCGTAGCTCTTCAGGACTGCGAACGAGAGCGTGACGATGATCGGGCCCAGGATGAGGCCGATGATGCCGAAGACTTCGACGCCGCCGAAGAGGGCGACGAACGTGAGAATGGCGGGGACGCCCTTTTCGCGGCCGACGAGGCGCGGGCGGATGACGTAGTCCGCGAGGATGCCGACCGTCAGCGCGCTGTAGACCAGCTCGGCGAGCCCGGCGCCCGCGTGGCCCGTCAGGATCTCGACGATCCCGATCGTGACCCAGACGAGGAGCGTGCCGATCCCGGGGATGAGCGAGGCGAGCGCGGTGAGCGCGCCGAAGAAGGCGGGTTCGGGGATGCCGGTGATCCAGTAGCCGAAGGCCGCGAAGATGCCCTGCACGAGGCCGGTGACGACGGTGCCGAGCAAGACCTCGCGCCCGACCGTACGAAATTGCTCGAGGAGCGCGTGCGTGTGTCGCCGCTCGAGGGGCATCATGAGCTCGAGGCGCGAGACGATCTCGGTCCAGTGACGCAGGACGAAGTACGCCGCGAGCGTCATGAAGAAGAGGGTCAGGAGACCCGTGAAGGTGGCGCCGGCGATGTCGGCCGCGATGCCCGCGGCGCGCGAGCCCATCGACACGGCCTGGTCTTGAAGCTTTCGTGAGGCGTCGGCCACGTTCACGTGCAGGGACGTCAACCGGCTCGCCGCGTCTTCCGCCGCGTGCCTGAGGGGTCCGTCCGGACCGAGCTGCACCTTGAGATCACCGAGCAGGCTGAGCCCCCGCGTGACGAGCAGCGTGCTGAGCGCGATGACCGTCCAGGAAATCACCGTCGCCGCGCCGAGGGCGCACGTCAGCGCGGCGGCCCCGGCGCGCATGCCCCGGTGACCGTTCCGGCCCTTGCGCAGGCGCGCGTAGATGGGCTCGAGGGTGAATGCGAGGAGCGCGCCGAGAAAGAGGCCGATGCCGACCGGCATGGCCAGCCGCACGATCGCGGCCAGCGCCACGAGCGCGAGCAAGCCGAAGACCCGGCGCTCGTGCACGCGCCTCGGGGTCACGACCTCGATCGGGCCGGAGGCGGGCGGCGTCGAGCTCGTGCCCGGGATGGGGGTCATCGCCATGCGAGTGATGCGAGTGTTACCTCACCCGAACCCGGCTGCGCGAATCCGCCGCGCATCCGCGGCGAATCGGCCCCCGGCCCGGCTCTGCCCCGCGTACTTGCGAGGATCACTTCACGGTAGTCTCGGCGCCGTGACCGCACGATGGATCCCGAGCCGCGCGGGCGCGCTCCCGCTCGGCCTCGCCGCGATCGCCGCCGTCTACCTGGTGTCGTGCTTCGTCAAGGCGTGGCCGTTCACGGTCGACGACACGTACATCACCCTTCGCTACAGCCGGAACCTCGCCGACGGCCTCGGGCCGACGTTCAACGCCGTAGGCCCCCGCGCCGAGGGATACACGACGTTCCTGTGGATGCTCGTCCTCGCCGTGCCTCACCGCGCCGGCCTCGACGCCGCGACCTTCGCGAAGGGCCTCGGGATCGCGGCAACGTTGTCGACTTGTGCTCTCGTGGCGCGGTGGGCCTGGCTCGAAGCCGAGAACGCCGCGGCGAGCACCGCCGCCAGCACCGCCCATGCGGGCCAGCCGCTCCACGCGCGCGCATGGGCGGCCGCCGCGGCGGCAGCGTGCTTCGCGTCGATCCCGGCCACGGCGGTGCACGCGGTCTCCGGCATGGAGACGGCGCTCTTCACGATGCTGCTGACGGCGATGTTCGCGGCCTCCGCCGACCATGTGCGCGGTCGCGAGGCGGCGAATCGCCTGGTTGTGTGCGCGCTCCTGGCCGGGTTGACCCGACCCGAGGGCAACCTGGCCGCGCTGGTGGTCATCGCGACGACCGCAAGGCTCGTGGTGCCGGCGGCTCGTCGTGCGCTGGCCATCCGCGCCCTCGTCTTCTGGGTCGTCCCGATGGCCCTCTACGAGCTATGGCGCCGCCACTACTACGGCCTCACGTTCCCGCTGCCGTTCTACGTCAAGCTGGCGACGCCGGGACTCCTTCCCGGGTGGCCCGACGTGATCGAGTGGCTGGGCGGGACGGCGCTTCGCTTCTCGCTCCTGGTCGTGCCGGCATTCGTCGCTGGCCCCGTTCGTCCGCCGCGGTCTCTCCGGCCTGCGCTCGCGGCGTTCCTCGTCTTGACGGGCTTCTTCGTCTTGCCGCAGCACCAGATGGGCTACGACCACCGCTACCTCGCGCCGCTCGATCCCACGCTGGCCGTGCTCGCGGGCCTCGGACTCGCCGTCCTCATCGCACGGCGAACGCGCGTCGCCATGGCGGTAGCGGCCGCCGGCCTCGCCGTCGCGCTGGGGGTCAACGTCGCCGGGGCGCCCGGCACGATAGGAGGCGAAGCGGACTACGGCCGCGGCCTCGCGGCAGCTCACGTACGACTGGGCCGCGAGCTCCTGGCGCTCGATCGCCCGTCGAGTCGGCTCGTCATCTCGGACGCGGGCGCCGTGCCCTACGTCTCGCGATGGTGGACGCTCGATCTCGTGGGCCTGAACGACGCGCACATCGCTCTCTCCGGCAGGCCCGATCCAGCCTGGGTGCTGGCCCAGCGTCCCGACGTCGTCGTCCTGGCGTCGGCCCGAACCGATCGCTTCGAGACCTGGGACTGGAACCCCTGGGAAGGCGCTCTCTACGACGCCTGCCTCGCCGCGGGCCTCGTCCGTGTCGCGGTCCGCCCCTTCGCCCCCGACTACTGGCTCTGGGTCATGGCCCTCCCCAACTCCCCAGCGGCCCACGCCCTCCCCGAATACTGAACGTCCCACTCGAAGAGAGAGATTGGCCGCAGAGGGCGCAGAGGGCGCAGAGTCTTTTGGTTCGTATCGAAACGGGCCACGTGAGCTCGTAGCGCTGATCGCGATCGTCGTCGGGCTCGTTCTCGCCCCCGAATCCTCTGCGCCCTCTGCGGCTAAATCTCTTTCGAGTGGCCGAGGTTAGCGGGGGGCCGTGCGGTTGCCTTTCTCGTCGTAGTGGTAGAAGCCGCGGCCGGTTTTTCGGCCGAGCCAGCCCGCGGCCACGAGGTTTCGCAGCACCGTGGGGGCGCGGTATTTGTCGTCGCCCATTTCGCGGTGGAGGACGTCGGCGATGGCGAGCACGGTGTCGAGGCCGATGAGATCGCTGAGCTCGAGGGGGCCCATGGGGTGGTTCAGGCCGAGCTTTGCGCCGGTATCGATGTCCTCGGCGCTGCCGACGCCTTCTTGAAGGGCGAAGCAGGCCTCGCACAGCATCGGGATGAGGATGCGATTGACGAGAAAGCCCGGGGCGTCGTGGGTCGTCGTCGTCTTCTTGCCCATGCGCTCGGCCAGGGCACGCGTGAGCTCGTAGGTCTCGTCGCTGGTCTGCACGGCGCGCACGATCTCGACGAGCTTCATGAGCGGCGGGGGATTCATGAAGTGCATCCCGATGACGCGCTCGGGGCGCGACGTGGCCGCCGCGAGCTTGGTGAGCGAGATGCTCGACGTGTTGCTCGCGAGCCACTTGCCGGGCGCGAGCGCGGCGTCGCACTTCTTGAGGATCGCGATCTTGAGCTCGAGCGCTTCGGTGGCCGCTTCGATGACGAAGTCGCACCCGCCGAAGTCTTCGGGGCCGGAGGCGCAGCGAATCTTGGCGAGGAGCTCGTCGCGTGCTCCGGCCGCCATCTTTCCCTTGTCGACCTGCTTGCCGAGGACCGTCGCGATCCGCGCCTTGCCGCGCTCGGCGAGTTCGAGCGACGCGTCGACGAGCACGACCGTCAACCCGCTGGCGGCGGCCACTTGCGCGATGCCTCCCCCCATCTGGCCGGCGCCGACGACGCCGACGGTGCTCACCAGCGCGGCGCGCGATTCGGTGCTGGGAAACGGCGTCTCGTCGGGGGGAGCCATGACGAGTGGGATACTACGTTTTTCGCCGAGCGAGTACGGCCACCACTATCCCTCCGACGAGTCCGACACACGCGTCGACGTTCCCGAGGACGTGGGGATCGCTGCCCCCGAGACGCGTCGTCGCGTAGCCGGCGAGCGCGCCCGAGAGCATCTGCAAGAACCCGAGGGTCGCGGACGCCGTGCCCGCGATCGCCGGGACGGGGTCCATGGCGAGCGCCGTCGCGCTCGGTCCTGACAGCCCGAGCCCCACGAAGTACACGAC
>Ga0208849_1002104_pt1 | contig 11630 bp, 11 predicted proteins | sample NGESurdeep072012_10_FD_184470 | JGI IMG/M metagenome (GOLD analysis project Ga0208849, IMG submission 184470) | Arctic peat soil microbial communities from Barrow, Alaska - NGEE Surface sample 53-3 deep-072012 (SPAdes) | ecosystem: Environmental > Terrestrial > Soil > Wetlands > Peat ...
CCGTCAAACCATGGCTGGGGTGGAAGGATTCGAACCTCCGAATGGCGGGATCAAAACCCGCTGCCTTACCACTTGGCGACACCCCAGCAGAATCCAACTCAACTCAACCCAACCCGAGCATGGCATGCAGCGGCGAGCGGTCGAGTCCGCGCGCCACAAAACTGCCCCAACCGTCCGGAACCCGCTGCGCGATCTGTCGCGCGTCCTGCTCGTGCTCGAAAGCCGCAAAGAGGCATGCGCCGGTACCCGTCAGGCGCGCGCCTTGGCGCGCACCGCGCCCCGGAAGTTGCTCATCGAGCCAGTCCAGCGCCGCGGCCACCGCAGGATAACGTGTGCGCACCACTGGTTGACAGACATTGCAACTCTGGCCGTCGGCGAAGGCGCGTATTGTGATGAGGCTAGAATTTCGTGTCAATTCAGGAGCCTGGAAGATTTCGCGGGTGCTCACTGCGACTTTGGGGTGAATGATCAGAAACCATCGCACCGGCAGGGTCAGCGGTCGCAGGCGCTCCCCTCGCCCCTCGCCCCAGGCTGAGGAGCCGTGAATGAACACCGGGACATCGGCTCCCAGCGCCAGCCCGATTCGCGCGAGCTCGTCGAGTGCCAGCCCGGTCCCCCAAAGCTGATTCAAGCCTATTAATGCGGTAGCGGCGTCCGAGCTGCCGCCGCCAAGGCCGCCGCCGGCGGGAATATGTTTAATCACATGCAGGTCGGCGCCGGCGTGCACGCCGGTGTGCCGCTGCAGCGCCTGTGCCGCGCGCACCGCCAGGTCGTGCTCACTGGCCACCTCCGGCATGCCCGTCACCCGCTCGATGCGGCCGTCGTCGCGCACGGCCAGCCCGATTCGATCGCACAGATCGATCAGCTGGAACAGCGTCTGCAGCTCGTGATAACCGTCGGCATAACGGCCGACGATGTGCAGGAACAGGTTCAGTTTAGCCGGCGCCGGCCACCATGAGAGCGCCGGGGCTACAGCCGCCACGTGTCGACCACGAGCCTCAGCCGTAACGACTGGCGCGTCACGGTCACCCGTCGCGGCAGCCATTGCTGTCCCACCTGCGCATAGTCCGCGAGTTCCACCAGCCAGCCATCCTGCTCCAGGTGCGTGAGGTGCTGTTGCTCGTCGACCGATTCCTGCGCCGGGAAATTCGGATCGCTGGCCCCGAGCACCCAGTAACGCAGACTGTTCAGCGGCGGCTCGAACCCTAAGGTCGCGGCCAGCTCATGGCTGGCGGCCGCTTGCGTTAGCGTGACGCCTTTGCTGGTGGTGACGCTCAGGCCCTGGGGCGACTGCTCGATGTGGGCCGCGCCGAAGCCGAGCGGCGCAGTCAGATCGATGGTGGCCGAGTCGTTGCGTTGTTGCCAGCGCAGTCCGGCGCTGAAACCCTGGTGGCCGTCGCTGACCGCGACCCGGCCATTGAGTTCAAATCCGGCAATGGCCTGCAGCTCCGGCAGACGCTGCTCCCAGCTCGCAGGCGGCGCGCTGGCCTTCAATTGTGGCTGCGTGGCGCAGCCGGCGCACAGCAGCGCTGTGAACCCGAGCGCGCGCAGCGCCGGCCTCAAATCGAGGTGCCGGTACCCGATGCGGGCATCTGCGGCACGCCCGCGCGCTGCTGCGCAGCGCGGACCAGTGCGTTGTCGGGATCGGCGATCAGGGCGCGGCTCCAAGCCTCGCGCGCCTTGACCTTGTCACCGGTGGCCCAGAGCACTTCGCCCCAGTGTGCGCCGATATCGCCATCCTGGGCCAGGTGGAAAGCGCGCTCGAGCAACAGCAGCGCATCGTGCGAATTGCCGCGGCGAAAGTCGAGCCAGCCCATGCTGTCCAGAATCGCCGGATTGTCGGGTTCGCTCTTCAATGCCGCGGTGATCAGTTTATCGGCATGCGCGAGTTCGCGATTGTGGTCGGCGAGCAGATAGCCGAGGGCATTGGCAATCGCGCCGTCCTGCGGCCGATCGTGATACAGACTTTCGAGCTGTGCCACCGCCGCAGCGGTGCGGCCGGCCTTCTCGAGCAGAATCGCCTTCTGGTACAGCAGATCGGGGTGATTGGGAAAACGCGCCAGCGCATCGTCGATGCGCGCCAGGGATTGATCGGCCTCGCCGCCGTTGGACAGCAGTTGCGCCTGCGCGATCTCGGCACTGAGCCGGGCCGGCGGGCTGGCCTCATCGGTGGCCTGCAATACCTTCAGCGCCTGATCGCGCTGGCCCTCTTTGTACAGAAGCGTCGCCACGCGATCGCGCGCGGCGGCGTCCAGTCCCGAGCCGGCCAGCAGCTGGTAGCCGCGAATGGCGGTGGCGACATCGTTGCGCCGATCGGCGATGGCGGCCAGGTAGTACACCGCGATCGCCGAGGAATCGTGGTCATTGAGCAGTTCGGAGAAGTCGCGCTGCGCCTCTTCGTAGTCGCCGCGATTGAAGGCCAGCAATCCCAGCCGCCGCTGCGCCTGCATGTGCAGCGAGGCGTTATCGCGCAGCGTCTCAAGTTCGGTACGGGCCTCGCGTTCGCGCCCGAGCAGTATCAATACATCGACCGGCGCGAAGCTCTGCTCCTTGGGCGATGCGGTACGGGCCGCCGCTGCCGCCGCCACGGCCTGGTCCGCCTCGCCCAGTCCGGCGTGGGCGCGGGCCAGCAGCAACTGCGCCGCTCCTGCCGGGGCACCGGCGCTCAGCGCGTTCTGTCCATACTTGAGCGCTTCGCGGTAATTCCAGCCGTCGAGTGCCAGCTCGGCCAGGGCCAGCTGCGATGCGCCGCTGCGCAGCGCCGGCGCCTGCGAGCCACGCAGCATGGCCAGCGTCGCGGGCACGCCAGACTCCTGCGCTACCTGCCGCAGCGCGTCGGGCGCACCGGGTGCATCCGCCAGGCCGCCGGTCTTGACCCAGCCGTCGAAGGCGCCGCGCGCATCCTCGATCCGGTACAAACCCAGGTCGGCGCGCATGACGGCGTGCAAAGCCGCCGGCTCCTTGGGCACGAGCGTGCGCCAGCGGGCCGCAGCGCGTTCCGCCGCCTGGAACTGACCGCACTCCAGCGCCACGTCCGATGCGCGCTCGGCCAGCTTGGCATCGCTCAGGCGTTGGGCTGCGATCGCATAGTTGGCCGAAGCACGGCCACAATCGTTGCGCTGCAGGGCAATCTCCGCGGTCATGATCAGCGCGTTGGAGTCTTCGACCTGCTGCGCGCCGCGGGCTGCCGGGGCAATCAATGGCAGCACCAGCGCGGCGCCCGCGAGCAGCGAGCCGGCAGCGACGTTGCAGTGGCGAGGCTTCATGGCCGCTAGACTATAGCCGAAGATGAAAGCATCGATCCGCCAAAAACTCGAAAAAGCAGAGCAGCGTTTTGAGGAGCTGGCCAGCCTGCTCGCCGACCCTGAAATGCTCGGAAATTCGCAACGTTTCCGGGAGTTATCGGTCGAATACGCGCGCCTGCAGCCCACCGCCGTCGCGTTCGCCGGCTATCGCGCACTGGAGCGCGACCTGTCGGCCGCCGAGGGCATCCTGGACGATGCCGATTCCGAGATGCGGGCGCTGGGACAGGAGGAAATCACCGCCATCCGCAGCCGCCTGGACGAGTGCGATGCCGGGCTGCAGCGGCTGCTGCTGCCCAAGGATCCGCGCGATGAGCGCAACATCTTTCTCGAAATCCGCGCCGGCACCGGCGGCGATGAGGCGGCAATCTTCGCCGGCGATCTGTTGCGCATGTACGGCCGCTACGCGGAAGGCCAGGGCTGGCAGATTGAAACCCTGAGCGAGAGCCCCGGCGAGCACGGCGGCTACCGTGAAGTGATCTGCCGTATCGTTGGCCGTGGCGTGTTCTCGCGCCTGAAGTTCGAGTCAGGCACCCATCGCGTGCAGCGCGTGCCGGCGACTGAGGCGCAGGGGCGCATCCACACCTCGGCGGTCACGGTCGCGATCCTGCCGGAACTCGATGAGATCGACAAAGTCGAGATCAATCCGGCCGACCTGCGCATCGATACCTACCGCTCTTCCGGCGCCGGTGGCCAGCATGTAAACAAGACCGATTCGGCGGTACGCATCACCCACGTGCCCAGCGGCATCGTCGTGGAATGCCAGGACGAGCGCTCGCAGCACAAGAACCGCTCGCGCGCCATGTCATTGCTGTCCGCGCGCCTGCTGGCCGCCGAGCAGCAAAAGCAGCTGTCGGCGCAGGCGCAGTCGCGCAAGCTGCAGGTCGGCAGCGGCGATCGCTCCGAGCGCATCCGCACCTACAATTTTCCGCAAGGCCGCGTGACCGACCACCGCATCGATCTCACGCTCTATCGGCTGGCGGCCATCATGGACGGCGCGCTCGATGAACTGCTGCAGGCGCTGAGCCAGGAATATCAGGCCGAACTGCTGGCAGCGGAGTGAATCACCAGCATCAGCGCGCTCAGGAAGACCAGGAACAGCGCTCCATATGCCACCGTGATAGCCGTTTCGACCGCGGCAAAAGCCGAGCTGTTGCCGGCCAATAACTCGGCTATGACGCCGACGATCGCGGCCACGACCAGGCCGCCGATGACGAACAGCAGCATGAGGATCACGCATGCCGCCAGCGCCTTCCACCACAGTGGCCGCAGCAACCGCACGCTGCGCAGCGCCGCGGCCAGCGGTCCGAGACCGTCGAACAACACCAGCGGCAACAGCGCCAGGTAGCACACCATCAGGAATACGCCGGGCAGGATCAGCGCCAGCAGGCCGATGACCACGCTGAATCCCGCGAGCAGCACGCTCGCGAGAATCACCGGCAGGCGCCGCAAGGCCACCCGCAATTCCGCGCCGGAGCGGATCGGCGCGCCCAGCACCACCGCCCGCTGGCGCAACATCATCGCCCCGAGCAGCCACAGTTCCACCGCGATGCCGGCGATGGCCAGCAGCTGATAGTTGGTGTCGTAGTCGGCAGTGAAACTCAGCACGTGACCGGTCGCCATCCAGTAGATATTGGCGGCCTGTGCGCACAGCACCGCTACCATGCCCATGGGCAGGCACTTGAGCAGCGATGCCCGAAACAGCTGTGCCGCCGTGGCCAGCAGATCACTGACGCTGGCGCCGCCCGGGGGCGGCCTGGAAGCGGTCATAATGGCTCCGTCATGGAAACGGCGGACAATCTAACAGAGCCGCAAAGCTCGCTGCAGCGGCTGCTGGCCGAAGCGAACGTGGCGCGGCTGGATGCCGAGCTGCTGCTCGCGCATGTGTTCGGTACTACGCGCAGCGCCGTGATCGCGCATGGCGAGCAGTGCATCGGCCAGCCTGAGGCGCTGCGCTATCGTGCATTGGTGGCGCGCCGCGCCGCCGGCGAGCCGCTCGCCTACCTGACCGGCGAGCGCGAATTCTGGTCGCTGCCGTTGATGGTCAGCGAGGCGGTACTGATCCCGCGGCCGGAAACGGAACTGGTGGTGGAGCGCGCGCTGGCGCTGCTGAGTGAGCCGCGCACGCACGCCAGCGAACCGCGGATCGCCGACCTGGGCACCGGCAGCGGCGCCATTGCACTGGCGCTGGCTTGTGCACGGCCGCGATGGCAGCTGCTGGCCAGCGATCGATCGGCGCAGGCACTGCAGGTGGCGCGCGCCAATGCCCGGCGGCTGCAGCTGAATCAGATCGAGTTCGTTGAAGGCGACTGGTTCGCGCCCCTGGGCACGCGCCGTTTCGAGGCCATCGTCAGCAATCCGCCCTATGTGGCAGCGCGCGACCCGGCGCTGCAGGCGCTGCGCTACGAGCCCGCCGCCGCATTGACTCCGGGAAACAGCGGCATGGAAGCGTTGCGGCATCTGATCGCCCTGGCACCGGATCATCTGTGTCCGGGCGCGTGGCTGGTGCTCGAGCATGGCGCTGATCAGGCACGCGAGGTGGCGGCAGCGCTTGTCGCGGCGGGCTATGCTCGCGTACGCTGCCACCGCGATCTGGCCGGCCACGATCGCGTCACCGAGGCGCAGTGGCCGTAGGCTTCCGGCGAGGAGAAACGCAATCATGATTCGATTCGAGACCTCACACGGTGGCTTCACCATCGAACTGTATGAAGAGGATGCGCCGCTGACCGTGGCCAACTTCCTGCGCTACGTCGATGAGGGCTTCTTCGACGGCACCATATTCCACCGCATCGTGCCGGGCTTTGTGATCCAGGGCGGCGGCCTTACCAGCGACTTTGCGCAGAAGAAGACCAACCCGCCGGTGCGCAACGAAGCCGCCAATGGCGTACGCAACCAGCGCGGCACCTTGTCGATGGCCCGCACCGATGAAATCCATAGCGGCACGTCACAGTTTTTCGTCAATCTCGCCGACAACGATTTTCTCGATCAGCGTCCCGGTCAGTACGGTTATGCCGTGTTCGGTGAAGTGTCCGAAGGCATGGACGTGATCGAGCGCATCGCCAAGGTGCCTACGGGACGCCGCAAGGGCTTCACCGATGCGCCCATGGAAGATGTCATCATCACCTCGGCGCGGCGGGTGGAACCGGCGAAGTAACTCGATGGCAAGAGCACGGCGACGCAGCGCGCCCTGGCGCCTCGGACGCGCGCTACTGTACACGGTGACCGGTGCGCTGGCGCTGGCGGCACTGAGCGTGCTGCTGCTGCGCTGGATCGACCCGTTCACCTCGGCATTCATGCTCGAGGCGCGCATCGAGGCACTCTGGCACGGTGAGCATGACTATCAGACACGCTATCAATGGGTGCCGCTCGAGGCGATCGCGCCGCAGGCGGCCATTGCCGTGATTGCTTCCGAGGATCAGCAGTTCCCGTTTCACGCCGGGTTCGATTTCAAATCCATCCGCGAGGCCGTGCGGGCGCACGAGCGCGGCGGCAAGCTGCGCGGCGCCAGCACCATCAGCCAGCAGGTGGCAAAGAACCTGTTCCTGTGGTCGGGCCGCAACTTCGTGCGCAAGACACTGGAAGCGATGTTCACGGTAATGATCGAGGCCATGTGGCCCAAGGAGCGCATTCTCGAGATCTATCTGAACATCGCCGAATTCGGCCGCGGTGTCTATGGCGTGCAGGCCGCGGCGCGGGTGTTCTTCCACAAGGATGCCTTGCGGCTCAACAGCGCCGAGAGCGCCCTGCTGGCCGTGGTGCTGCCCAATCCGCGCCTGTACCGCGTCGATGCGCCCTCGCGCTTTGTATTGAATCAGCGCGAATGGACTTTGCGGCAGATGGCGAATCTCGGCGGCGCTGCCTACCTGAGCGCCATCGAACCCCACTAGCAAGAATGAGGAAAGCCCACGACATGGCCACTGCTGCCACGCCTTCGCGCCAATATCGCTTCTATGATTTTCTCATGGCGGCCTACGTCTGCATCGTGCTGTGCGCCAACCTGATCGGCGCGGCCAAGAAATCCACGGTACATTTGCCGCTGTTCGGCGAAGTCACATTCCTCGCCGGCGTATTGTTCTTTCCGCTGTCTTATCTGTTCGGCGACATCCTGACGGAAGTTTACGGCTATGCACGCGATCGGCGCGTGGTCTGGGCCGGCTTTGTCGCCCTGGCATTTGCCTCGCTGATGGCCACCGTGATCGTGGCGCTGCCGCCGACGGCCGACGGCGCCGAGGAGCAGCAGGCGGTGGCGCGCATATTCGGCCAGACGCCGCGCATCGCCGGCGCCTCGATCATCGCCTTCTGGTGCGGTTCGTTCGTCAACAGCTATGTGCTGGCCAAGATGAAGTTGTGGACCGACGGCCGCTGGCTCTGGACGCGTACCGTGGGCTCGACGCTGTGCGGCGAACTGGTCGACTCGGTGCTGTTCTACACCCTGGCCTTCTACGGGCTGTGGGATCCGGGTCAGCTCGCGGCGGTGACGCTCACGCAGTACCTGTTCAAGAGCGGCTGGGAGATCATCATGACGCCGGTGACCTACCGCGTCGTGGCTGCGCTCAAGCGCGCCGAGCGTGAGGATTACTTCGACCGCGGTACCAACTTCACGCCGTTCTCGCTCAGTTGAGCGACTGCGGGGTCTCGGGGCTGGCGCCGAGCGCAAACAGCCGCTCGACGTCGATCGCATCGTATTGATAGGGTCGTCCGCAAAACTCGCAGGTCACCGTCACCGCGCCCTGCTCGGCCAGTATGGCGCGCAGTTCCTCGACGCCCAGCGAGCGCAGAACATTGGCGACGCGCGTGGCATCGCAGCGGCAATTGAAATGCACCGGCGCACTGGCGAACAAGCGGCAGTCGTATTGCGCGCACACGCGCTGCAGCACTTCCTCGGCGGTGCCGAGGCGCAGCAGCGAGGCATCGAGCGTCGCCACGCGGGCCTGCAGGGTCTCCCAGGCCTCCTGCGACATCGCTCCGAGCGCCTCGCCCTGCGCATTCGATAACGGCAGTTTCTGCAGCAGTATGCCGCCGGTGCGCTGGCCGTCGGCCGTGAGCGCAACGCGGGTCGGCACCTGCTCGGAAGTCGCGAAGTAATTCTCGATGCACGCGGCAAGGCTGTCGCCTTCGAGCGCCACGATGCCCTGGTAACGAGCGGCGCGCTCGTCGGCCTCAACCGTGACGCTCAGGCGGCCGCTGCCGATCAGCTCGCGAAAACTCGGCTCGCCGACGATCGCGGGCGCCTCGCGTGCCACCGCGCGCACGGCAAAATCGTGGCTGCACTGTGCAACCAGCAATGACACCAGGCCGTCGCCCGCAAGCTGCAGCGTCAGCGTGCCGTGGAACTTCAGTGTCGCCGCCAGCAGCACCGAGGCGGTCACGGCTTCGCCCAGCAACGCCTCGACGCCGGGTGCATAGTGCTGGTGATTGCGCAGCTCGCGCCACGCCTCATCCAGCCGGATCCAGAATCCGCGCACCGGGTGACGCTCGAGTATGAAACGCCGCAGTTCGCCGGAGCCCGCCGCGAACGGCTCAGCCACTGAGTTTCTTCTTGAGCAGCTCGTTCAGTCGCGCCGGATTGGCCTTGCCGGCGGTGGCCTTCATGACCTGGCCGACAAAGAAGCCGAACAGTTTGTCCTTGCCGGCGCGATAGCCGGCCAGCTGCGCCGGATTCGCCGCCATGACGGCGTCGATGGCGCGCTCGATCGACGACTCATCGGTGATCTGCTGCAGTCCGCGTGCCTCGATGATGGCATCGGCCTGTGCCCCCTCCTGCCACATGGCTTCGAGCACATCCTTGGCGATCTTTCCGGAGATGGTGTTGTCGGCAACGCGCGTGAGCATGCCGGCGAGGTTATGGGCGTTGACGCGGCTGTCGACAATCTCGAGCCCATCGCGGTTGAGCAGTCCGGAGAGATCTCCCATTACGGTGTTGGCGGCAAGTTTGGAATTGACCGGCAGCTTGAGACGGGCGTCCATGTCCCGCACCACGACCTCGTAGTAGTCGGCAAACTCGGCGCTGGCGGTCAGCACCCCGGCATCGTATGGCGACAAGCCGTACTCGGCGATAAGCCGCTGCGCTTTCTGATCCGGAAGTTCCGGCAAGCTACCCGCGATGGTATCGATATAGACCTCGTCGATCTCCAGCGGCAGCAGGTCCGGATCGGGGAAATAGCGGTAATCGTTGGCCTCTTCCTTGGAGCGCATCGACCGGGTCTCGCCGCGGTCGGAATCGTACAGGCGCGTTTCCTGCAGCACCTTGCCGCCCGCTTCCAGCAATTCGATCTGGCGCGCCACTTCGTAGTTGATGGCCTTTTCGACATAGCGGAAGGAATTGAGATTCTTGATCTCCGCCCTGGTGCCCAGCTTCTCCGTGTCGCGCACCCGCACCGAGACATTGGCATCACAACGGAATGAGCCTTCCTGCATGTTGCCATCGCAGATGCTCAGGTAACGCACCAGCGTGTGCACCTTCTTGAGATAGGCTACCGCCTCGCGTGCCGAGCGCATGTGCGGCTCGGAGACGATTTCAATGAGCGGCGTGCCGGCCCGATTCAGATCGACCCCGGTGTGCCCCGCAAGCCCTTCATGCATCGATTTGCCGGCGTCCTCCTCCAGATGTGCGCGCGTGACGCCGATGCGCTTGCTGGTGCCGTCCTCGAGCACGATATCGACCGCGCCGCCACACACGATCGGCAGTTCGTACTGGCTGATCTGATAGCCCTTGGGCAAGTCAGGATAGAAATAATTCTTGCGCGCAAACACCGAGCGGCGCATGACGCGCGCATTGATGGCAAGACCAAACTTCACGGCCATGCGCACGGCTTCGGCATTGAGCACCGGCAGCACGCCCGGAAAGCCCAGATCAATGAGATCGGCCTGGGCATTGGGTGCGGCGCCATAGGCGGTCGCGGCGCCCGAGAAGATCTTCGAGCGGGTCGCGAGCTGGGCATGAATCTCAAGCCCGATGACGGTTTCCCATTCCATCACGCAAACCCCGGCGGCGACCGGCGGTGCCAGTCGGTCTCTTGCTGGTAGCGATGGGCCACGTTGAACAGCCTGGACTCGCCAAAGTGCGGGCCGATGATCTGCATGCCCACCGGTAGTCCCTGGACCAACCCGCAGGGCACCGATATGGCCGGCAGCCCGGCGAGATTGGCGCCGATAGTGTAGATGTCGTTCAGGTACATGGTCACCGGATCGCCGGTCTTGGCGCCGAGTTCGAACGCCGGCGTCGGCGTGGTTGGGCCGATCAGCACGTCGACTTCGTGAAAGGCGCGCTCGAAATCGGCGCTGATCAGCGCCCGCACGCGCTGCGCCTTGAGATAGTAGGCATCGTAGTAGCCGGCCGACAGCACGTAGGTGCCGGTCATGATGCGGCGTTTGACTTCGGCGCCGAATCCTTCCCCGCGCGAACGCTGGTACAGATCGAGCAGGTCGCGCGGACTGTCGCAGCGATAGCCGTAGCGCACGCCGTCAAAACGCGCCAGGTTCGAGGAGCACTCGGCCGGCGCAACCACGTAATAAGTCGGCACTGACAACGGCAGGTTGGGCAGGCTGACTTCCCTGAGCACGGCCCCCTGTTCGCGCAGCGTATCGAGGGCGGCGCGAATGCGCTGCTCATTCTCGGGATCGAGTCCGGTATCGAAGAATTCCTTGAGCATCCCGATCTTCAGTCCCTTGAGCGGCTGCTCGAGGGTGGCGAGGTAATCGGGCACGGGCAGTTCGACGCTGGTCGAGTCACGCTCATCGAATCCGGCGATCGCCGCGAGCAGCAGCGCCGCATCCTCGGCGCTGCGGGTAAGCACCCCGGCCTGATCGAGGCTCGAGGCGAAGGCGATCATGCCAAAGCGCGATACCCGGCCATATGTGGGCTTGATGCCGGTGACGCCACACAGCGCCGCGGGCTGGCGAATCGAACCGCCGGTGTCGGTGGCTGTCGCGGCCGGCGCCAGACGCGCGGCCACCGCCGCCGCCGAGCCGCCCGAGGAGCCCCCCGGCACTCGTTTGAGGTCCCAGGGATTGTGAACCGGGCCGTAGTAGCTGGTTTCGTTGGACGAGCCCATGGCAAACTCGTCCATGTTGGTCTTGCCCAATATCACCGCACCGGCCGCGCGCAGCCGCGCGACCACGGTGGCATCGTAGGGCGAGACGAAGTTGGCCAGCATGCGCGAGCCGCAGGTGGTCTTTTGTCCGCGGGTGCAGAAGATATCCTTGTGAGCGATCGGCACGCCGATCAGTGCTCCGCTCTCGCCGGCGGCAAGGCGCGCATCGGCGCGCCCGGCTTCCGCGATCGCCGCCTCATCCAGCACGCTGATGAAGGCATTGAGCCCCTGCTGG
>Ga0208849_1002105_pt1 | contig 11629 bp, 10 predicted proteins | sample NGESurdeep072012_10_FD_184470 | JGI IMG/M metagenome (GOLD analysis project Ga0208849, IMG submission 184470) | Arctic peat soil microbial communities from Barrow, Alaska - NGEE Surface sample 53-3 deep-072012 (SPAdes) | ecosystem: Environmental > Terrestrial > Soil > Wetlands > Peat ...
TCGACGAATTCGTGCACGCCGGCGCCCGCCTAGCCGGTCCGTGTCCGCGCCCACGGCGTGAGCAGTCTCTGAGCGATCACCAGCAGCCCGTCGGCCACGAGCGCGAGCGCGATCGCGAGGCCGCCCGCGACGATCAGCTCGGTCTTGAAGGGCCCCTCGCCGAGCGCGGTGTGGATCGGCACGCCGAGCCCGCGGTTGTACACCACGTACACGATCGTCGCGAGCGCGATGATCGTGACGATCGCGATGCGCAGGCCCGCGACGATCGCCGGCAGCGCCAGCGGCAGCTCGACTCGCAGCAGCGTCTGCGTGCGCGACATGCCGGCGCCCTCGGCCGCGTCCAGCACCTCCGCGGGCACAGCCCTCAGCCCGGCAAGGATGTTGCGGAACAGGATCAGCAGCGTGTAGGAGACCAGCGCGATCTCGGCGGTGAACACGTTCAGGCCGACCGGCGCTACCAGCAGCTTGAACAGCGCCAGCGCCGGAATCGTGTAGAGGGTCGTCGTCACCAGCAGCGTCGGGCGCTCGAGCCAGCCGTAGCGGTGGGCCGCCAGCCCGAGCGCCATCGAGATCACGAACCCGATCGCGACGGCGACGAGCGCGAGCACGATGTGCTGGCGCAGCGCCGGCCACAACACAGGCCCCCAGTTGCGGCTGACCCATCCCGCGCAGAACAGGCGGTTGTGGATTTCACAGCTGGAGCTCTGTGCGGCGAAGTTCGGGATCACCGGTCCCGCTGCGGAGGCGGCGAGCGGACCGAGCGTCACCGCCGGCCCTCCGGCCGAGGCTCTGCGGCGTCCTCGGCCGGCTCCGCGGCCTCGTCGCTGAGCAGCTGCTCGATGGCTCCCAGCGTCAGCAGCCCCTCGACGCGACCGTCCCCGTCCACCACCGTGAGCGGCTCGCCGCCCTCGGTGAGCATCAGCGACAGCGCGTCCCTGACGGACGTCTCGGCGCTCACGCGGCGCGCGCCGTCCGCGCGCAGATCCGGACGCAGCCCGTTGGGCTCGGTCAGCTTCAGCTCCGCGACCTTCGTCAGCGCCAGCCGCTTCAGCCCGCGGTCCGCCCCCACGAACTCGGCGACGAACTCATCCGCCGGGTGCGTGAGGATCTCGCGCGGGGTGTCGTACTGCGCGAGCACGCCTCCCTCGCGCAGGATCGCGATCCGGTCACCCATCTTGATCGCCTCGTCGATGTCGTGCGTGACGAACACCACCGTCTTCTTGACCTTTTCCTGCAGGCGCAGGAACTCGTCCTGCAGGCGCGCCCGATTGATCGGATCGATCGCGCCGAACGGCTCGTCCATCAGCATCAGCGGCGGGTCGGCAGCCAGCGCGCGCGCCACCCCGACGCGCTGGCGCTGACCGCCCGAGAGCTGGGCGGGGTAGCGCCGGGTCATCTCCTGATCCAGCCCGATCAGCTCCAGGAGCTCTTGAACGCGCGCCGCGATGCGGTCCTTCGGCCAGCCGAGCAGGCGCGGCACCGTCGCGATGTTCTCGCCGACCGTCTGGTGCGGGAACAGCCCGACCTGTTGGATGACGTAGCCGATCTCACGGCGCAGATGCCTGGGCTCGCGCTCGAGCACGCTGCGACCGCCGAGCAGGATGTCGCCCGAGGTGATCGGGATCATCCGGTTGATCAGCCGCATCGCGGTCGTCTTGCCCGAGCCGGACGGGCCGACGAGCACGCACACATCACCGGCGGCCACCGTCAGCGAGAGGTCGCGGATCGCGGGCTCGCGCTGCCCGGGGTATCGCTTGCTGACGTTTCTCAGCTCGAGCTGGGCCGCCTGCGCGAACGCTGACGGCCCCTCACTATGGGCGGTGTCTGCAATCTTCACGGGAGCTCCCGGGCGGGTGCGCCAATCCTAGCCAACCCTCACCGCCCCTCAGCTCTCGCCGAGCTGCGAACGCTAGCCTTGGAGTCCCCACCGGGGGCGCGTAGCTCAGTTGGCTAGAGCACCTCGTTTACACCGAGGGGGTCGCCCGTTCGAGTCGGGCCGCGCCCATCGCACGCAGCACCCCAAGCACACACACTCCCGCACCCAACCACAACCAGCACACGGCCGATGAACGACGAACCCCCCATCCGCATCGCAGTGGTCGGCTCGGGCCCCGCCGGCTTCTATGCCGCCGGGCACCTGCTCAAGGATCCGCAGGGGCGCATCGAGGTCGACATGCTCGAGCGCCTGCCGACGCCGTGGGGCCTCGTGCGCTCGGGCGTTGCGCCCGACCATCCGAAGATCAAGTCGGTCACGCGCATCTATGAGAAGACCGCCGCAAATCCGCGATTTCGCTACTTCGGAAACATCACGTTCGGCGTGCACGTCTCGCGCGAGGACCTGCTGGCGCACTATCACGCGATCGTCTACGCCACCGGCTCGCCGTCGGACCGGCCGCTGGGCATACCGGGCGAAGAGCTGCCCGGATCGCACGCGGCCACGGAGTTCGTCGGCTGGTACAACGGCCACCCCGACCACACGCACCTCGAGTTCGATCTCACCACCGACTCCGTCGGCGGTGCCGCAGCCGAGCGCGCCGTGGTCATCGGCAACGGCAACGTCGCACTGGACGTCGCGCGCATGCTCGTGCTCGCGCCTGAGGAGCTCGCGCCGACGGACACCGCCGACCACGCGCTCGAGGTGCTCGCCGCCAGCCGGGTCTCCGAGGTAGTGATCCTCGGCCGGCGCGGACCTGCGCAGGCGGCGTTCACGAACCCTGAGCTGCTCGAGCTAGGCGAGCTCGCGGATGCCGACGTGATCGTCGACGAGGCCGAGCTCGAGCAGGCGCTCGCGGTCGCCGACCCGGACGCCGAAGAGGACATCACCTGCAGGCGAAACGTCGAGATCCTGCGCGACTACGCGACGCGTCCCGCCAAGGGCCATCGCAAGCGCATCGTGCTGCGCTTCCTGCTCTCGCCCGCCGCCTTCCTGGCGGACGAGCACGGCCGGCTCGGCGCCGTGGAGCTCGTCCGCAACGAGCTCGTGCCCGCACCCTCGGGCGGCCTGCGCGCGGCTGGCACAGACGAGCGCGAGACGATCCCGGCGGGGCTCGCGTTCCGCGCCATCGGCTATCGCGGCATCCCGCTGCCGGGCGTGCCGTTCGACGAGCGCTCGGCGACGATCCCCAACGACAGCGGCCGGGTCCTGGACCCCGACAGCCATGCGCCTGTTGCGGGCGAGTACGTCGTCGGCTGGATCAAGCGTGGCCCCTCAGGCGTGATCGGCACGAACAAGAAGGACGCCCAGGAGACAGTCGACGCGATGCTCGCCGACCTCGCGCCGTCGAGCAACGGCACAGCCACTTCCGGCGAGCACGCCGGCACCCATGTCCCCGACACGCCCGACGCGGCCGCCGTCGAGGCGCTGCTGCGCTCGCGCCAGCCCGAGCTCGTCACCTACGCAGGTTGGGAGGCGATCGACCGCCGCGAGCGCGCGCTCGGCGAGCCGGCCGGCCGGCCCCGGGTGAAGCTCACGCGCATCGAGGAGCTGTTGCAGGCGGCCGCCGCCGAAGAACCCTAGGGCATGGTCTGCGAGACTGTTCGCCTTCAGGGCCCCGTTAGCTCATCTGGTAGAGCGCCGGACTTTTAATCCGGTGGGGCGAGTTCGAGTCTCGCACGGGGCATTGGGAAGTGGCTGGAAACTGGTGGGTTTTGTTGGAGGACGAGAGTCGGATCCCGCAATTGGTCCCCAGTTGGTCCCGAGATCGACCGCCACAATGAGGTGCGCTCAGAGCCGGCGGACGATCGCCGCTGGTGTCGAGACCTGGGATCGGCACCCAGGAGGTCGGGGCTCGCGTCCCCCTATCTCCCAGTTCTGTCGGTGCCCATCGAGCTACGATGCTGGTGGTAGCGGCGGCGGGCCGGGACGACCTTCGGGGCCTCTCGGGCCTTCGCGTCCGTGCGGGCCTTCGGGTCCGGGCTTCCCAGCTTCGCCTTTTTCGCCGCGGAGACTCTTCACCGTCACGGAGTCTGAACCTTGTGTCGACGGTTGGCTCGCCCAAGCAGCCCACAGGAGAGCGCCCAGGTAGATGGCGACCGCCACCGCGAAGATCCGCGTCGCCGGTCCGATTGCTTCCACCATTTTCTCGTTGTTGCTGCGGATCTTGCCCGCATAGATGCCCCGGTCTTCGCCTCGCGTTCGGCGGAGCAGCCCGAGGCTAAGCGCTTTGGCTACCCGTCGGAGCGAGTCGAGCATGATCGCGGTGCCGACCACGAACACACCAAGGATCGCGTTGCGTTCCCAGCCGCCCACATGGACGACGGCGAGCGCTGTCGCCAAAAGCCCGACGACCCCAGCGCCCGCCGCCAAAAGCGCTCCCGCCCTAGCCTCCAGACCACGACGCTCCTCACGCTCGGCGCGTTCCTCTTCGAGCGCCAACTGCTCAATAGGGTCTTGCAGTGGAAGTGAGCCGCCACCGCCCGCCACATCCGACACGATGGTGGAGACCGCGGACGGAACCGGGTCAGTTTAAACTAGGTGCTGCTATGCGGCGCCTGCGCGCGCTGAGAGCCTCGGCTGCCGCGCCGGATCAGCGACGATGAGTCCAGACAGTGCGTTGACGGCGGCCTCGACATCTCGAACGATCTGGCCACCACTCGATCGTATGAAGTGCTCGACCTGCATGTTGACCGCAGCAGCTTCGTTGTCGCCCGCGAGCCGGGTGTCGAGTCTGAGGCCCACGATCGGCTTCCCCAGCCCCGCCGCGAAGCCGATCTCGGCTGCTGTTCCCGAGTCCATATCGAGGCCGTCGAGAACGGCAAGCATTGCATCTGCTCGTTCGATGCCTGTCGCGTTCGCCGCCCCGAGCCGGTCGTTGATGCGGCGATATCGCTCTCTGCGGGTCTCGTTGAGAGGCATCTCGGCAGTCTCCTTCAGTTCGGCCTCCACCGTAGGGTCGTCCCACGGGTCGATCGGCTCAATCTCTCGATCCTTAAGCGCCTGGAGCAGCACATGGTTGTAGTAGAGGCGGGTCGCATCCGAGAATCCGAACGGGCTCGCGACGTAGACACAGGTCATGAGTAGACGGTACGCCACTCCGCGGCGGGCTGCTCTGCCTCCGGATAACACGACGGCTGGGTCGCCCGCATGGCGGCTCGCGTCGGCCAGAGGATGGTCGTGTGGGTGCATCAGGCCCGGTGGCGTGCAGATGCCAGATCGCATCGGCCGCTTGGACCTCGTTGCCGAGTGCGGCCCCGATCTCCGACACGCTCGGCTAGCCGAGAGTCCGGTCCTCCAGCATGAGGTGCAGGATTACGCCCTCGACCTGATCGTCTTCTTCCTGCGGGTCTTGGCCCCCAGGTTAGTCGTCCTGCATCGGAAGGTTCCGTCTTGCGCTGCTGCGACGCCGGAGCAGTCGCAAGCCGCGCCGGAGCCACTATGCACGAGTGGCTACGGATGACCTCCGGGAAGAGCGCGGCGACTAGAACAACACGTCGCGTCGTCGGTCAACCGCCACGAGGTTGTCGAACCCAAAGCGCCGACTTACAGCGCTATCTAGCCGCGCATCCGAAGCGCCATCGTCATTGGCGTTAAACACCCAGAGCTCCCAGAGGCCGAGGTGCTGACGCCGTATAGCGAGGTAGGGGCCCGCGGTTTGGTCGAGGGGCGTCGCTCCACCAGACCGGTTCGAGAGCCAATGCTCAATACGCGAGTATCCGGGAGCACGCTTCGCGCAGTAGATAAGCACATCCTGCGGTTGTAGTTTCGCGTCTTTGGCTATCCCAGCCTCGAGCTCAGCGCGTGCTTGAGGATCGAACACCCCCATCTCGGCGAGCCGTTCCCGTCGGGCACGGTAGTGAGTGTCATTCTGGTCCGCGTCCTTCAGGAGTTTTGCGCGATAGACAGGCCGCGGCAGTTCGCGGCGGAGCAGGCGCTCGACGCCCTCGCGGGCGGTACTCACCCTTGAATTCTGCAGCACTCCGAGCAGAGCATCGTCCCCCAGCCACTCGATCTTCTCCTCTGAGAGCTCAGAGCGCCCTCCTCGTGGCCGGTACATCTCGGCTGCGATCGCCTTTCCCAGCAAGGCCGACGCTGCCGCCTTACGTGCGTGGGTATAGACCTTCAGAAACAGCGCATAGCGTTCCCGGAGCAAACTCTCGACGGCATATTCGCGGTCCAGACGTAGCCCGCGCTTACCATAGAGAAGAGAAACGAGATGATCATCTTGCCCGGCGGACCCGCTCTGGAGCCGGAACTGCCGAAAAATAGCACTGTCGACGCGGTGGTCGAGTCCGCAGTAGAGTGCATCGCGGTCGATGTAGTCGAGCACATCGGCACCCGTTGAGCCGGACACGATCTCCTCCACCTTACTTCGACCGTGCACACTCGCGTCACTTTCGAAATATGTGAGCACACTGGCGCCGATCTCCGAGGACACGAGCACACTGTGGAGTCGTGATTTGGCCCCGAGGATGAGACGTTCGACACGGGCCGTGTTGTGATCGTGGCGCTGAAAGAATCCGAGCTCGTCCTCAAGAGTGTGGCCAAACGCGATGTGTGGCACGTCGTGAACCAATGCGTACATGCGCGCGGTCAGGCGGGTCTCGCGGTCGATAGTAACCCCTTCGATGGCCTCAATTGCCCCCAAGATCTGCTCGACGCGAAAGACGCATCCGATCGTGTGGCTCAGCCGGCTGTGCTCTGCGCCCACGTAAACGAGGTTAGCCAGGCCCAGCTGCCTAATCCAACGTAGTCGCTGCAACTCGGGGCAGTCGAGAACTGCCCACTCGTCGTCCGTAAAGCGCACATCCCCGTGTAGCGCGTCCCTCGTAACATGGGGGAGCTGGACCCGTCCCGGGATGCCAGAGCGCTTGCCGACCGCGAGTTCGAGTGCCCTCAAGAGTTCCCTCGCCGCAATGACGGCTTCTGCAGCCGTCGGGCGCTCGTCATCGTCCGTCCGAATAAGCGCACCGATGAACTGCGCCACGCCGGATGTCACACGGCTGTTGAAGTCGGTGACGGGCTTGGCGGGTTTCGTCTGCAGCTCCCTCATGCTGCTGACGTCGGCGTCAGGAGGAGCGTTCCACGGGTGCGTCCCCGTCACCATGAGGTATGCGAGCACTCCCACAGCGAACACGTCTTGCACTGCGACCGCCGCAGCCGGGTGCGCGAGCTTTGCCGGAGGGCTAAACCGTGCGGCGCCTACGCGCCAAAACGAATCGGATGTGCGCGTCTCGGTCTCTCCGTCTGCCTTGCTGAATCCGAAGTCAAGGAGCGCCACCTCCTCGCCGGACGCCGTAATCATGACGTTCGCGTCCTTGATATCGCGGTGCACGATTCCCATTGAATGCATGTATGCCACAGCTTCCAGAAGCCGCAGGATCGCGCGGACCATCTCAACATCCCCAAATACGTTCCCGTCGGCTTGGCGCTGCTCAAGAGCCGCCTTTAGAGTGATTCCTCGCATCAAGGACATCACGAGATAGGGTCGCTCGCTCCAGACGCCCGCCTTGATGTATCTCGGGATTGACCGATGCTTCAGCTGCCGCAGAATCTCCACCTCACTTCGCAGCCGCATTCGGGCCGCGTCGTTGCCGTCGTGGCAGAGCTTGAGCGCGGATTCCTTTTCCTTGTCGCGGACACGGTACACCGAGGCGAAATCACCACGCCCCAGCACGCTCACGACGCTGTAATCGTCGATCTGGTCGATCGACGTTGACTCGCCGACTCCTTTTGCGCTCATCTCAATTCGTCCCCGGCCACTATCCCGAAGATTGGCACAATGCGAAATTGCGGCGCTGCGTGGTCGCCGATCACGGCCTCAGGCCGGCTCGACATCCGCTGCCCAGCCTAAACCGCAACGTGATCGCAGCAGTGTGGTGGCAGGGAATCGACCCGCGGGGGTCCTTCGTGCTCTTCGCCGCGTAGACGACGCATGGGACGTCCGATTTGGCGGACGGGACCAGAGTGCGTCCGCTCAAGCCTGCGACATCGGCGGGGATTCAACCAGTATCACCACCGCAGACAATACGCGACAGCCGTCTGGCACAACGGAAGCTCGTCTCCAAGACCATGAACGCATTCGCGCCAGGTTTGCCCGGTTTGCTGGTGTTCCGACTGGCTCGGGTGTAGCGTTGCTCGTTCGATGAAGAGTGGCCCCGGCGCAGTTGGCGCTGCCCGGGGCCGTGGCACGGAAAGGAGGAACCTTCCCATGCAGGATCAGCCTATTGAGGTAGATGTGGGGCAGGTGGATGAGCAGGCCGAGCGTGAGGTCCTGGCGCTGCTTCTGGAGTCCATGGTGTCTGGGCCGTGGTCGGTCTGGGAGCTCGGGCTGCAGATCGGCAGCGACGCGCGGGCGGCCGACGCGGTGATGCGGTTGCACGCCGCCGGCTTGGTGCATCTCTGCCATGAGTTTGTGTGGCCGACGCGCACCGCGGCCCGGTCGCATCAGCTCGCAGACGCCGCGTAATCGTAGGACTCGCAGCACGCACAGATAAATAGTGCCCCCGCGCCGCGGGAACGGCCGGGGGCGTGGCACCGAGAGATTGTGGCTCCCGGCGCACGGGCAGCGTACCCCCGCTGAGGTTGGCCGACCCGTGCTTGCCGTTGGCTGTCTCCCGGAGCCTCCAACCGAATGGAGGAACCGATGGGCACTACCGAGATCACCGATGTAGTCACGCTGGCGGCTGTCGAGAGGGCTGTTCGCCACCGACCGGTGGGGAGGCCGCGCGCTGCGCCTCTGTGGGAGATCTACGAACACCTGGGGGTATCCAGTCGGTCCCGAGCTGGCCGGTGCGTGCGTGCGCAGCTTGCTGCGTTGGACGGTTCGTGGTTGTCGCGTGGCAAGCGTCACGGTGTTGTGACGTGGGAGCTCACCGCGGCCGGCAGGCGCCGTCTCTCGCGGCTCCGCGCGAAGGGCGAGCTGGCTGAGCTGGGCGAGTCGCCGCAGCATCGGGCCTGGCGCGAAGCGCGTGCTCTTGCGGAGCAGAGGATCGAGGGATTCTCGTCGGCGCTGTTGGACGACGTCGAGCGGGCGCACGATCTGCTGGGCTCACCGCACGTGCCGGGACGCACGCCGTCGGACGTGTGGTTCGAGCTGGCGGAGCGGCTGCAACAGGGGTGTAGGGACCTCGCGTCGGCGACGTACTGCCTGTCTGAGTGGCAGGAGCCAGACGACGCCCGAGCCGATGTTGACAATCACATAGACCCCGACGACAGGGCGTTGGATGCGAGCGAGCGCGCCAAACGCCGAGCGCGCAGGGCGGGGCGGCGCAACACGCGGCTGTGGGACTCGGACCCTGACCTGGTGTATCTCGGGCGGGCGATCCGTCGAGAGCGTCAGGAACTTGGCCTGAGCGAAGCCGAGTTCGCGAGGAAGGTCGGGGTCGGGAAGCGTCTGATCGTCAGGCTCGAGGACGGTGCAGCGCAGCCTGATTTCGAGCTGCTGATAGCGCTCGCTCGCGCGCTCGGCATCAAGCCGTCGGTGCTGATCGGCCGGGCACGCGAAGCGAAGGACGGGCTGCTGTGATGTGCGTCGCGATCGTTATGTCCTTGCTCCCGCGTGTACGAGAGCAGGTGCCATAGCGGCCTGCGCGTGGCGGGTGGCTGTCGTGGTTGTTGTCGGGGCTGGCGTCAGGTTTCGCGTCAGGTTCCGGGCGGGTGACGCACCCTGCTTTTGGCTCTAGAGTGCGGCTCTGCCTGCCCTGGGTTCGGCCGGGGTGGGTGGGTTCAGGTCATTGACCACCCCCTCTCCGCTTCGCTGTGATGCGGTGGTCAATGACCTGACCTGGGTTGGTGGGGCAGGCAGAGCGGAGTGGGGTTGTTGTGGGCAGGGTGCTGGTGGTTGGTGTTCTGGATGGTTCTGGAAATAGAAAAACAAAGAAAGAAGATCTCGGGATGGCGACGTGGTGGTTGCCGTAGGTGGGCTGTCAAGGCGGGTAAGGCCGGTCCTGCGCTGGTGCTCGGAGCGGCCTTACCTCCTACATGATATGTAGCTGACGCGTGTTCTTGACAGGCATGACTTACGGCGTATTATGTGTCGAGCGCTGTCGTGTTCTTTGATCTTGGAGGCTTGTTTTGTCTGAGCATTCGCGTGGCGTCATCGGCCGAGCTTCGCGTGGCGTTATCGCTGAGATCGACGAGCGCCTAAAGAGCCTTGATGAGCAACTCGCCTCACACGAGCAACTACTAGCCGAACGCAACCGGCTACGCGCGGCCAGATCAACCCTGCTCGGGGAAACCACAACGGGACAGATATCCCAGGACGACATCGCGGCGTATCTCGCAGAGCATCCCGGGTCACGGCCCGGGGAGATCGCGGAAGCGCTCGGCGTGTCATCCGGGCGTGTCTCCGCACACCTTTACCGAGCGAAGACCACACGGTTCGTGAGCCGCAGCGACGGCTGGTATCTCCGCGAGAAGCCCGCGAAGGGCACGCGATGAGGCGACTGGTCGACCAACGCAGGTTGACGCCCGCGAGGCGCGGGGTCGCTGCTGGCGCTTCCGCCGGGCGCCGTGGAGGTCACGAGACGCTTCGTCGCCGTGACCTCGACGTGCTCTGCTGGCTTGGCGAGCAGTACGGCGCCCGCGTCGACCAGCTTGAGATCTTCATGGGGTGCGGGCCGCGGACGGTGCAGCGCGTCACCGGCCGGCTACGCAACGCAGGGTTGGTCACGACGCGGCGGCTGCTCGTAGGCGACCCCACGTGGGTCATCCCGACCGGCGCCGGCCTCCGCGCCGCCGGCCAGCACTACGGTGCGTGGCAGCCGCGCGTCGGGTTGCTGGCTCACGTCGCGGCCGTCAACGACGTGCGCCTGCACGTGCAGGACCGCTCCCCGGAGAGCGAATGGATCCCCGAGCGGCTACTCGCACGCGACCGCCAAGCCGGCGAGCACCTACCCGACGGTGTCGTCATCACCCACGGGCGGCGTGTCGCGATCGAGGTCGAGCTGACCGTCAAGTCACAACGCCGCGTCACCGCGATCCTCGACGAGCTCACCGGACGCTTCGACGCCGTCCTCTACTTCTGCGCTCCAGGGCCACACCGCCAGCTCACCCAGCTCTCGGAAACCGGCCGCTGGCCTGGCCTCGGTGTGCGCGAGCTGCCCCGCCCGAGCACGAGCACCCGATGAACACGCTGACGACCTTCGCCACGGGACGGGGCGTTCTCCCCCACCGGACGCGGGCATCGCTGTTTGGCCATGGCCGCTCAGCGTCACGCGAGACGATCAGGGCAGCACAGCCCAGTGGTGGCACGTTGGTCGGTGAAGCTGACGGTGAGCGGGGGTTCACGCTCGCGATGCGCCTCGCGGGCGAGCGTGCGCTGCCCGTGGACCGCGGGATGGTGCTGCTCTCCCCCCAGCGCCTGTGCCGGCACCTGCTCGTGTGCGGCGCCACGGGCTCAGGCAAGACCGAGACGGTCCTGCGGTTGGCGTGGGCCGTGGCGAAGGAAAGTGACGCTCCAGTGTTCTATCTGGACGGGAAGGGCGATCGCGAGACCGCCGAACGGTTCTGCGGGCTCATGAGCGACGCAGGACGCCTGACCAGGGTGTTCCCGAACGAGCCGTTCGACGCCTGGCGCGGGCAGCCGCACGAGATCCACGGACGGCTGATGGAGATCATCGACTACACCAGCGACGGACCCGCCGCCTGGTACCGCGACGTCGCGAAGAACGTGCTGCGGCTCGTGTGCGA
>Ga0208849_1002106_pt1 | contig 11621 bp, 15 predicted proteins | sample NGESurdeep072012_10_FD_184470 | JGI IMG/M metagenome (GOLD analysis project Ga0208849, IMG submission 184470) | Arctic peat soil microbial communities from Barrow, Alaska - NGEE Surface sample 53-3 deep-072012 (SPAdes) | ecosystem: Environmental > Terrestrial > Soil > Wetlands > Peat ...
TGGCTGACTGGTCAGGACTTTCGGCCCTATTCCATACTGCCTATAGCTGTGACGCTCCACATGGACCGCTGAAGCGATAAGCGGCCCGGGAGGCTTCATGATCATCTTCGGCTTAGTGCTTCTGATCATTGGGTTCGTCGCAATGATCCCCATTGTGTGGTCAATCGGGGTCATCGTGCTTGTGGTAGGTCTGATCCTCACGCTTCTCGGAGCATTGGGCCACGCCGTCGGAGGCCGACGACACTATTACTAACCCGGAACGTCGGCCTGGCTCGGTCCGCCACCGGTAAGACCGATCACCCAAGCCTCGAGTGTGTTCAGTTGCAGCAGTAGGGAGAGACACCCATTGATCGAGGAAAGAGGCCTCATGACTGAGCCCACCCGGCCAACACGTCCGAGCACTGAGACTCGCGAGGCCGAGCGCGCCGAAGCGCAGGTGACACACGAGTCCGACCGTGCTCCGACGCCTCAAGAAGATGCCGCGGCCGAGGCACGAGAGGTCGATCCCGACGTCGCCGAGCACGAAAAGGAAATGCTCGAACGTGGCGCCCACCAGAGGGGCGAGGGCCGCCTCCCGTAGCCCAGCTGCCCGCCACTAGGAACATCAGGGGGCGCCACCCGCGACCTCGACTGTCCGCCGAATAGCATTCGGGAGCCATGTTCCGAGGTCTCTTCGGCACGGATACTTCCCGCTGGCCCGGGGATCAAACCCCGCGAGGCGCTTCCTGTGCCCGTCGCCCACCCCTGAGCCTTCGAGCTACTGGTTCGGGCGACAGATCGAATTCGCCGTGTTCCGCTCATTCAGGCGGTCACTTGACGCAGCCGCCAGATGGGACAAGCGGCAAATGGGTCATCAAGAAGGCATCCAGGTTCGCGCATGCGCAAAATGCTTGCTCAGGAGGCATGCTAAGGCCCGATGAGCGAGCAAGCAGAGCTGTCTACGGCTGACCGAATCACACTAGCTTCGCGCGGCCCATTCGAAGGAGAGCCAGAGTGGGTGCGGCATCCCCACGATCGGGCCTTCGAATGGCGTCGCCTGTTCTCCGAATTCTTCGGCACGTTCCTTCTCGTGGCGGTGGCCGCCGGTGGTCCGGTCGTGAATGCAGTCCACCACGGTCAAGTTCCCGTCGATGCGCAGGTCGTGGCGCCCGGCTTGATGGTGATGGCCATCATCTACTTCATGGGCATGGTGAGTGGGGCTCATTTGAACCCCGCCGTCACGCTTTCGTTCGCGGCGCGAGGCGACTTTCCGTGGCCTCGCGTTCCCGGATACCTCGTTGCCCAGGTCGTCGGTGCAACCACCGCTGCCGCGTTCTTGCGTGGTCTATTCGGCGATGTCGCCCATCTCGGTGCCACTGTTCCGGGCATTGGTACCGCACTGTGGAAGTCAGCGATCATCGAAGGTCTACTCACGCTCGGGCTCGTCAGCGTCATTCTCGGGACTGCATCAGGTGCCCGTAACGTCGGTGCCAACGCCGCGATCGGTATTGGCGGATACATCGCCCTGAGCGGCCTGTGGGCCGCTCCGCTCACGGGTGCATCAATGAACCCTGCTCGATCGTTCGGCCCCGAACTTGTCAGTGGGCACTGGCAAGGTTGGTGGATCTACCTGGTCGGACCGATCCTCGGCGGGCTATTCGCCGTGGGCGTGGCCTGGGTCTTGAGGGGTCCGCCGAGCACGACCGCTGCTGCAGTGGCCCAGGGAGATGAGCACGACCCTGCAAGCTGATGATCAACCTGAGCAGCAAGACCTCTCTGCTGCCCATACGTACTTGCCGCTCCTAGGGGGAGGCTCTATGGCGCGCCGCCCGATAGAGCATCGTCAGGTCTGGCCAGAGATGGTGTTTGATGACTGCAGTTCTCGGTACCTCCCCTGAAGGTTGAGGACCTCGTGAGGAGGGATGGCGACTACGAGCCGAATCGAGGTGGCGGCCCCGGCTACGACTACGACCGGACGCAATCGATGTCAGAGTGCCATCTCCGTGCCCCGACTGCACTGGGGCGTCGAACCCGCAATGCGGACAGTCAAGCGCGGTGATGCAGGTCACGAACGACGTGTGGTGACTGAACCACATTTCCAAGGGCAGATTTCTTGGACAAGTGTCCCTCGTACAGGTGACGGCGTCGTCCCGGTGGACCACGACGGTCCCCAAACACTCACGTAATGGCATAGCTCCCATCGTTCCCCCTCTTAACGCGTCACCTCACACACGGGATGTCTGGCCTCGAACCGCGGAGTCACTGGCTCCACCGACCAGAACAACCAGGTATCCACAACGGCTTCCCCAGTGCCGTTGGAATGCTCACCTGCTACTTATGGACAACAACAGAACACGCTGGCGTATTTCCTTGCAGGGTTGGTGATCGAAGGTCCATGCACCTGGCGAACTGGAACTCGTCACAGGGATCGAACTAACCGTCATCGCAGTGCGACGGCTGATGCAGCGTCGTTCGAGTCGACGACACCGAATTAACCCACACACAGAGTCCTCTGTCCGACCGTAGTTTCGAGCCGGAATAACCATCATGCCGTTGTGCTCTAGTTGTCGCAACCACTTCGTGCCACAGTTGAAGTGTCCTGCCCCCCGATGGGGCGGTTCGGGGGCTACGTCCCCATCGGGGTCAGGCGTTCCTGTGGCAAGTTGCGATCTGGTTGGATTTCCAACCTCTCGTTTGCCCGAACGGCTCCTTGCTCAGCGTCGAGCCACAGTGGTTCTTGGACCGCACGCCACATGACGCTCGTGGGGTCAGAAGGTGAAAGACGATGAATGTACGCACGCAGACGGTAGGCGGAGAGGTATACAACGACCATGATCGGCCTCCAAGGAGGTTCTCGCCGGGACGGGTGTGCGCGGAGCACGACTGTGGTGTGCACGTCTCGATCTACAACGCGAGCGACTACTGCTCGCTGCACGAGGTAAAAATGGCACCTCGTATTCGGGGTAAGAAGGTCAGGTGACCTCGGGAGCAGGGGCATAGGACATTCCGTCACATATCCACAGCCATTCCGACAATGGGCGCACTGAGATAGCTCCCACCCATCGACCCCTGGAACTGAGCATCGCCAAAGTTCAAGATCCCTCTGTCGGAACCCACGAACCAGTATCCACCGGCATCGCGGGTTTCAGTCATCCCAACAATGGATGCGTCGAGAGCAGATCCACCCATCGAGCATGGCGATGGAGCGTCCCCCGATGACTGGTGTTCATTGACGACGATCACGGTAGGACCTGGCTATCTCCCGTAGTGGTTGCTGACGTCTCTCCATACGGACATCGTCGAACGTGAACACGTCGGGGAAGACTTGACCATCTGAAAGTCGCCTTATGCGGTAGCCGTCAATGAGCACCTCTGCTACCTCGAAGCCGGTGCTCCAATCTCCGAGAAAGCGATTCCGCACGTAGACCCTCGTCCCCACATCCAGCGTCGAAACCGGATCGTCGTTCAGGGTGAACGTCTGATGGACGTCATGGGACTTGTCATGATTCACACTGCCACCTTCCGGCCTCCCGGAGCTTTCGGCTATGGAAGCGCCACCGACTCCCCGGCGGTGCTCACCGAGGCCTTGGGCATGGAACTGCGGTCACCGATAACCACATCGGTCGCTCCGATCTGAGCGCGAGCCGTGGTCCAGAACTCCGACCAGTAGCCGCGCCAGTCCGAGGACCCGAGCCCCACGCCAGGGCAGCGATTCCGAGCCCACCCACGACTATCCGGCGCACGGACAGAGGATCGACAAGCTGGGCATGGTCCTTTAGGTGTCCCGGATCAAGTGGCATCTCCGCCGATGCCGCATCGGCCCGCATCCCCCTGGATCATGGGTTTCAAGGGGCCATTCGATATGACCATCTTGTTGGGGATGGGCCTGGGGGTGTCAGGATGGTTCGGGGGTGGCAGGGCGGAGCAACGGCAGGCGGGGGAACCAGCACAGCGGACTTCGCACTCCCCAGCTCTCAGTCCTGCGCCGCTCCGAGGACGTCGTCTCGGAGCGGAGGAGGCGCAGGAGCTTACTTAACGAACTTGGACGGCCCTGTGTCCCATTGGAATCTTGTTGAACTTGCTCACGGCCCCTGACTTCGTTCGCACGAGCTGGCTCGTGCGCGAACCTGGGCGGCGGCAGCCGTGGCCGCGATAAGGCGAATGGGAGATACCGGTTTGTGTAGGCACTCGACAATCGTTGATCCGAAGCGTCTCAGTATCTCAGCTGCATCCCACTCCCCAAAAGCCGAGCACACCACGACGGCAGGGGATTCATCGAGCTCTTCCAGCAGGGTGGGGCCGTCCATGCGGGGGAGTCCTAGATCAAGAATCATGACGTCGATCTCGTTCTTGCGTAGCCTCTCGAGAGCCTCGATACCATCGGCGGCTCTGACGACCACGTAGCCCTCAGCTCGAAGAATCGCGACCGTGGTGTCTTGTACGTCCTTCTGGTCATCAACGACGAGCACCCGAGGGGAACTGTGGGCGCCCTTGATGAGTTGCACTGCTGGTCGCTCGACTCCCTCAGCATCGCGTGATCGACGCGGTCGAAGCTCGTCGGAGCTGGCTTGATTTGCGACGCGTGGTCCGCTCCTGTTGATTCCAGCGATGCGGGCGGAGATCATTGGTGTCATGTGGTGGTCAAGAAGGCGAGTCCGCATGAAGGGCCTTGCTAGTGTCAGTTCGTTCCGGCACACGGGGCAAAGGGCGAGATCGTCGCTTCCGGCGGGATTGGAAAGTCGGAGACAGTTTCCGCATCGTCGGTCGGATGCCACGACGGTAGCCACGTTGGTCACCTCCCGAACCACCCCCTGTGGGTGGGAGTGTGTCCTACACACCTTGGTACATATAGAACACCTCGGGAATCGAGGAACCACCTAGAAGATCTAGGGGATTCCACCTGACCCTAAGGAATGCGACACGCGGGTGAAGGAAGATTGACCGTTTGGTTGCAGTCCCCGGGGGTCAAGAGTCAAGGAACCGCAGGACGGCCAGGACGCGGCGGTGATCAGACTGCGACTCTGGCAGGTCAAACTTCGTAAAGATATTGGTCACATGCTTTTCCACGGTGCCTTCGGAGATCTCGAAGGCACCGGCGATGGCGGCGTTCGAACGACCCTCGGCCATGAGGGAGAGCACGTCCCTCTCCCGCGCTGTGAGGACCGAGATCGAGCCCGTGCGGCGTGACGCCCCGAGGAGCTGGGTGATTACTTCCGGGTCGAGGGCCGTCCCTCCCGATGCCACCCGGGACAGGGCCTCGACGAATTCGCTCACGTCGGCCACGCGGTCCTTCAAGAGGTAGCCGATCCCCGAAGCATCGTCGGCCAGCAGTTCGGCGGCGTATCTGGTCTCGACGTACTGGGAGAACATCAGGATCCCCAGTCCCTTGTGCAATCGACGGAGGTCCAGGGCGGCCCGCAGTCCTTCGTCGGTGAAGGTAGGGGGCATCCGGATGTCGACGATGGCCACGTCGGGCGCGTTCTCGTCGACCGAACGGCGAAGCGCGTCAGCGTCGCCCACGGCGTCAGCCACCACAAAATCGCGATCCACGAGCAGCTGGACCAGGCCGTCGCGCAGGATGGCGGAGTCCTCGGCAATCACGACGCGTATGGGCCCGGCCATCAGGCGTGCAACGGCAAGTCGACGGTGACAACGGTCGGGCCTTGGACGGGGCTCACGATCTCGATCCGTCCGTCGACGGCGTGGACCCTGTCGCGGAGCCCGCTCAGTCCGCTCGATGACGATCCCAGATCCGAGAGCTGCGCCCCGCCGGTCCCGTCGTCGCGCACGACCAGGCGCAACCATCCGCCGTGTTGCGTGCAGCGGATAGATGCCCGGGAGGCTCGGGCGTGCTGCGCCACATTGGCTAGGAGCTCGGCCACGCAAAAATAGGCGATCGACTCGATGGCGGGCGTGGGCCGGTCGCCGAGCGCCACCGTGAGATCGGTGGGGACGGTGCTCCTCGCCGCCAGGGTGGACAGGGCGCCCTCGAGTCCTACGTCGAGGGCGGGAGGGTGGATCCCCCGGGCCAGGTCCCGCAATTCGACGATGGCCTCCTTGGCTCCCCGGTGGGCGTCGTTGACCAACTCGACCACCTGGTCGAGATCCAGGTGGTCCGGATCGGCCAGCTTCTCCTTCACCATCCCGAGCCGCATGGCCAGGGCCACCAGTTGCGCCTGGGTGCCGTCGTGGAGATCACGTTCGATACGACGGAGTGTCGCGGCCGAGGCGTCGACGGTCTGCGCCCTGGCGTGCTCAAGAGAGCGCACGCGAATGGACACGGCGTCTGGGCCAAGCAGAGCCCGCATCAGGAGCCGGTCGACTGTGACCACGACCCGCGTCGGCCAGGGCGCCACGAAGACGAGGACGACACCAATGATGAAAACGGCGACGCGGTGGAACCCGCCGATCTCGGGCGATAACAGTCTCGCCGGGAGAAAGACCCGTGGCAGTCCGAATACGGCGGGCTGCTCGCCCCCTCCCCACGGGGTGACGAGGCAGCTGACGGCGTCGAACCACACGCTGAAGGCGGTGAGGATCCCGAGGAAGGCCAGCAGGACCTTCAGGGCCAGATAGGCGACGCTTCGCCAAGCCGTTCGGTCGCGTAGGGCCGACTGGATCCAACCGAGGAACCCTGGTCGGGGGGCGAAGAGCCCCGGTTCCTCGATCCGCTCGTCGAGCAGAACGCGGGCCATATGCCGTTGGACGTTCCCGATCCTCCTCGCGCCCCGGAGTGACAGACCGATGATGGCGAGGCCCAGGAACGTGACGATCAGGACGACGCCCGCCGCCATGGTGAACAGGACGAAGGCAAGTCCCGCAGCAGCCAGGGCGGAACCGACCACCAAGAACAAGAGCTCCTGCCCCGTCCGTCGGGTGAACGGGGTCCGCGCCACGGTGCGGGCGATGTGACGGAGGCGAACCTCGAGCTCGTCAGAGACCACGATCCATTTCGCCGATTCCATCACAGGCATTGACCTCACGCGTCCCTGGTCATCATCCGCCACGCGCCGAGGATCGTCCAGCCCACCAGCCAGGCGATGATCACGCATACGGCCACGATCGTCGACTCCGGCAGCAACCCGGGATTCCCCGAACCGCCCGTGGGACCACCACCGCCGCCGCCGAGCACGGGGAGCCCCCCTGGTGCCAGGTGGGCCGTGGCCAGGCCCACCACCGCACGCTGCAGATTCAATAGGTGGGGGATCCGCGCCCGGGAGAGGATCGGCGTCAGGACGACCTCGAGGACAATCATCATGATCACCGCGACCGTCCGCTGTCCGATGAGCGATCCGAGCCCCAGCGCGACTACGAATCCGATGACGGCTTCGAGTTCGAGCCACAGCCCGCTCTTGATCATGAGGGAGTTCGACGGATACAGGAACTGTCGTGCATAGTCCGAGTAATTCATCCCTGCAATCAGGCTGGCCGTTTCGCCGATCTGCGTCTGAGAGGGTTGCGGTTGACCTTGCGGGCCCGCCGGCTGATTGACGTTCGGTCCGGGGCCGCCACCGGGGCCGTTTTTGCACGGAACGCTGTTGAGCACGGCGTTGAGCGTCGCAGCGTTCGGGGTGGACGGCCCGATCCTGATGCCAAAGTTGCAGATGACCTCGTCTGCATGGTCGGCGGCCCACCCCTCGAGGCCCGCTCGCGACAGGTTGACAGGCACGTTGACACCGTTGAAGGAGAGCCGGGTTGGCGACGCGAACACGCACACTGCGCAGACGATGGTGAAGCCCACCGCCACCAGAGGGACGATGACGGCAAGTCCCGCGGGGATTCGAGCCACGTAGAGTGCCAAGCGCGAGCGGCCGGTCACCACCAGGTGCCGGAACATCCCGTCAGTGAGGTCGGCGGACCCCGCGGTGGCGCCCAGGGTGGCGGCCACGATGAAGCCAAGAACGTAAAGCACGCCCGAGACAAACGCGGTGTAGATGGAATAGCCGCCGGCAGGCCCGTAGGTCTTCGGCGCAAAGGCATGCAGCAGCAGTCGAATCGTCAGGAAGACGGTGGGGATCCCGATGGTCACCAGAATCAGCGTGATCATGAGCCCACGTCGGCGGCGTAGCTCCATGAACCGAGTGGCGATCATGCCGCCCGTGGGGATCCAAGATCCCCGCCGATCAGGCGCCACATCAACCCGGCTTGCCGGAACCGGGGTAGGACCGGTTGCGCCAACGTCGGACAACGTCGTCATTCCGAGCTTCCTAGGCGACTCGTGACCTGAAGGAACCACGATTCGAGCGACGCCTGGATCACTTGGAGCCTGTACACCGCTATCCCGCCCTCGACGAGCAGACGGTTGATCTCGGCAATCACCTCGCGCCCTGTCCCCGCCGACAGCGTGACACCCAGCCCGGTCGGGTCGGCGGTGACCTCCGCCCCGTCGTCGGCGCCGATGGCAGTCGCGGCGATCAGCGCGCGGGCTCGATCGGGATCGGAGCATTCGACTTGAAGCTTGAGCGACGCGCCCGCCAGCAACTCGGAGATCGGTCCCTGGCGTACCACGCTGCCCCGGTCCACGATCGCCACGGCGTCGCAGGTCCGCTCCACCTCGTCCAAGAGGTGCGAAGACAACACGACCGTACGGCCCTCGGCCACCAGCGAGAGGATCATCTCGCGCATGTCCTGCATGCCGGCGGGATCGAGCCCGTTCATCGGCTCGTCCAGGATCAGCAGTTGGGGGTTGCCTATCAGGCAGGCCGCAACGCCAAGGCGCTGACGCATTCCCATGGAGTACTTGGACACCTTGTCGTCGGCGCGGTGCAAGATGCCAACCCGTTCGAGCGACGGCCCGATTCGGTGGCGCGCTTCCGGCTCGCGAGCGGCGGCGAGGATCTGAAGGTTCTGCCTACCCGTCAGATGGCCGTGGAACCGAGGCTCGTCGACGATGGCCCCGACTCGCGCCAGAGCCTTATCGCGATGCCGGGGAACCTTGTGTCCCAGCAGGAACATCGTACCGGCGTCGGCGTGAGTGAGGCCCAGCAGCACCCGGATAAGCGTGGTCTTTCCCGCCCCGTTCGGACCCAGGTACCCGAAAGCGCATCCTCGCGGGACAAGAAGCTCCACACCGTTTACGGCGACGTTTTCCCCGAAGCGCTTGGTCAGCCCGCGCGTCTCGACAGCCCACTGGCTCTCGTTGACCTCACTGTCGGAGGCGGCGGGGAGTGTCAAAGATTCGATCATTGACCCACCATAAAGACTCCCGTCCCCCTTGAGAAGGTAGCTAGCCGGGACCATTGCGGTGGGGGTCAGCCCCCATGTGCTTACGGCCGATGCCCAAGGGGCGTCGTAAAGGACGGCACCCGCGAGCGGGGGGAGAGCCGGTGCACCACTCCGATCCGCACCACAGTTGCTGAGCCCGCCAGGGCTAATAAGCGAGTCGAGAGGGCGACAAGCCGGATCGGACTACCTGTGTGGGCCAGTTGGAGCGGGATGGCGGCTTCCGCGCCGTCCCTGCGTTCCAGGATCTCCTGCACGAAAACTGTCAATGTGCGAACGCCTGTCCCTTTGAAGACTTCGGCGCTGAAGTAAGCAACTGCCGGAGGCCGCGTACGACCGGCCGTTGGTCATGTGTTATAGGCGCCCACACATGGAGGTTGAAAGCGCCTGCGAGATGGGGTCATCGTAAGTACAGCGTTCCGAGTGCCAAGTCGATGGCCTCTTCGAAACCGGATGTTCTGCCTTTGGCGTACGCGCGCTGAAACTCCTCATCTCCCAGATGCATACTGACCTTGTCGATGCTGACCTGGCGCAATGGCTCGTAGTACAGAAGGCACGATTGTCCCATCTGGTCGAGGAAGGCCTGAGCGACACCGTGGAGTTCAGCCGCGCGGCGCCAGTCGCCGAGATCGACACCAAGACAGGCCAGACCAAGGGTCGAGTACGCGAGTCCAAAGCGGTCGCCGCTGCGTCGACTCATGCGGAGCCCTCCTCGAGCATCTGTCCGGCCCCCTCCCGAGCCCCGTCTGTCAAGAGAGTTCCTGACGACCCAGGTGCCGATGGATCGGGCACCGGTCAGATAGGAAGGATTGCCCGTGGTTGCAGAGAGGCGGCGAGGGCCATCCCGATCCAGGCCATGTTGCCCACGTCACTGGTCTAGTCCCTGATTCGGACTCTGGTACGCAGGTGCCCTCGTCCCCTCGCGGTGACGAGCGGCATCGGAGAATATGCGGCTCGAATACGACCATCGTGAGCCGGGTCGTGGGCCTGCACGATGAGCAGAGAGTTTCCGAGGGTGGCTGCTCGCGTCAGTCCATTGGCCGTTCCCTCGGCGAGGAAGGCATCAATGATCAAGGCGTCGTCGTAGGTCTCTGCGTCGGTGAAGCCCTGCCGGCCGAGTGTCCCTCCCATGAAACTCTGCACCAGCCGAGGTGTTGACCCCTGGGCGTACAGATCCATCATCTGGTTGAGAAACGTGTAGGCGTTATGGACACTTGGCGTCGCCGCCGAGGCCGAGCTGGGGAAAACAGGTCCGGAGGGTGCCGAACACGACGACGACCACGAGAGGGTAGAGGCCCCACCTCCAAGGTTTCATCTTGGAGGAACCGGCTGGCCGCACGCCCACTGTCAAAATGCGTCAGCGCCTGATGACCCAGACAAAGTCAGCGGCTGTCGACGCCGCACCGTCTGACGCCGCCACCGAGCTGGCTGACCGCCCCGGCCGCTGCGGGGTACCGGAGATGATCCCGGATGTGGCGTTGATCGCTAGGCCGCCAGGCAGGCCGACGGCGGTGTAGTTCAGGCTGCGTCCACGCACATCGGAGGCGCTGATCTGCAGGCTGAGGGGAGTCCCGTCAACCCCCCTCTGTTTGCCAGGGATGACGATCAAGATGGGGGAGTGGGTGTTCTCGCACCCTCCCCTCTTACCCAGGTCGTTGGCCCAGATCCCCTGCACCGCGAAGACGCCGGTGGCCAGCGACACATAGGTCGACCCACCGGGCTGGCCACCGATGAGGTTTTCACACTTGTCAGCGACTTCATTCCCATGTCGGTCGGTCCAGCCGGATGAGGGGAATGGGTCGGTGAGGACTTCGGCGTACTCGTGACTGATGGTCTCATCGGCGCCGTCCAGCACGCCCGGGTGGAAGAACGAGCTGCATTCGGCTCCGACGTCGGGAACGTAGGGCATGTTTGTATAAGGAACGTTGGGTACGTTCACGCTGCCAAGGAAGTCTCCGGTGTTGTCGTGATAGGCGCAGTATCCGTTGCGGGGGCTCAGCCACTGATCAGGATCGCTTCCCGTCGGCGACACGATCACGTATTGCGCGCCTGGGGGATTCGAAAAATGACGAGCTGCATTTGCTCCCTCTTGTGCGATCTGCTCCCCTGTGGCCGCAGTCAAAGCGGAGGAGGTGTCCTCCCACACGCCGGCAAGCACAGGAGTGCTCGGGTAGGCCACGTGGTTGGTCGAGGGCGACAGCGGGCAGATCTTCGTTCCGACCGGGACTCCCTGGCAGTACTGCGTGAGGATCGCGCTCCACGGCTCGTTATTCGTGCCCAGGCCGTCGAAGAAGGCTTGCAGGTTTGGCGCGAGACCATCCGGGTCTCCTGAATAGACGTCGTAGCCGCCCGCGCCCGTGCTTTGGCTGCCCCACTGAGACCCCCAGAACACGAGGTAGACCTTGGGTGCCCCTGTCACA
>Ga0208849_1002107_pt1 | contig 11615 bp, 8 predicted proteins | sample NGESurdeep072012_10_FD_184470 | JGI IMG/M metagenome (GOLD analysis project Ga0208849, IMG submission 184470) | Arctic peat soil microbial communities from Barrow, Alaska - NGEE Surface sample 53-3 deep-072012 (SPAdes) | ecosystem: Environmental > Terrestrial > Soil > Wetlands > Peat ...
GCGCGCTCTGCGCAGCTGGTGGTGGATCGGCGCCGCGCCCGCGTTCATCGCGCTGGCGCTGCTGTTCGCCTTCATCGATCCGTACCTGATCTCGACCGAGCCGCTCCAGAGCCCACAGCTTCGCGCCGCCTCGACGCGGCTCGAGCGGATCGAGCACGTGCGCCACATCCCCATCGTCGTGCAGACGGTGCACAACGTGACGTCGCTGCCCAACGCCGAGGCGATGGGACTCGGCCCGAGCCGGCGCGTGGTGGTGTGGGACACGCTCGTGAGCGGCCGCTTCACGGAACGCGAGCTGGCCGTCGTGATCGCGCACGAGCTCGGCCATCTCGCGCACCACCACATCTGGAAGGACATCGGCTGGTACGCGCTCCTGGCATTCCCCGGCACGTTCCTCATCGCGCAGTCCACGCGGCGGCGCGGCGGCATGGCGCAGCCGGGGGCGGTGCCGCTGTCGCTGCTCGTGCTCGTCGTGCTGACGTTGCTCGCGCAGCCGCTCCAGAACGCGGTCTCGCGCCACATGGAGGCGGAGGCCGACTGGTCGGCGCTCCAGGCCACCCGCGATCCGGCCGGCGCGATCGCGCTGTTCCGGCGCTTCGTGCCGACGACGCTCGACGAGCCGAACCCCTCGACGTTCGATTACCTCGTGCTGGAGAACCACCCGACGATCATGCAGCGCATCGCGATGGCGATCGCCTGGCGGCGCTATGCCGCGTCCGACGCCCAGTCGCCGTAGAGCGACGTGTAGAGCCCGCGCGCCGCGAGTAGCTGGTCGTGCGACCCCTGCTCGACGATCAGGCCGTGCTCGAGCACGACGATCAGGTCGGCGTCGCGGATCGTTGACAGGCGGTGGGCGATGATGAACGCCGTCCGCTCGGCGAGCAGGATCCGCAGCGCCTCCTCGATCCGCCGCTCCGTGCCGATGTCGACCGACGACGTGGCCTCGTCGAGGATGAGGATCCGCGGGTCGGCGAGCAAGGCACGCGCGAACGCGACGAGCTGACGCTGGCCGAGCGAGAGCCGGGATCCGCGCTCGCCGAGCTGCGTCTCGTAGCCGTCCTCGAGGCGCAGCACGAACTCGTGCGCGCCGACGGTCTGCGCGGCGCGCACGATCTCCTCCGCTGTCGCGTTCGGCTTGCCGAAGGCGATGTTCTCCGCGACCGTGCCGGCGAAGAGGAAGCCCTCCTGCGGCACGACGCCGAGTTGCGCGCGCAGCGAGCGCTGCGTCACCTCGTTCAGGTTCAACCCGTCGATCGTGATCCGCCCGTCCTGCGGCTCGTAAAAGCGCGCGATCAGCTTCGCGATCGTCGACTTGCCTGCGCCGGTGTGGCCGACGAGAGCCACGGTCGTGCCCGCCGGGACGTCGAGATCGATGCCGTGCAGCACCTCGTCGCCGCGCCCGTATGCGAACCGCACGCCTTCGAAGCGCACGTGGCCGGCGACGCGCGGCAGCTCGCGCGCGTCCGGTCGGTCGACGACCTGCGGCTCCTCGTCGAGAATGCCGACGATCTTGTCGAGAGCGGCGGCGGCGGAGAGGAACGTGCCGTAGAGCTGCGAGAGCTGCTGCACTGGGTCGAAGAAGTTCTGGACGTACAGCATGAACGCGAACAGCGTCCCGAGCGTCAGCGCGTGCGCGAAGTACAGATGGCCGCCGTATCCGAGCACGACGGCGAGCGCGACCGAGGACATCAGGTCGACGAACGGGAAGAAGAGCCCGCTCAGCACGACGGTCTGCATGTTCGACTCGCGGTAGCGCTGCGCGACCGCCCGGAAGTTGCGCTTTGCCTCCTGTTCGCGCGTGAAGGCCTGGACGATGCGCATGCCGGCGATGTCCTCGGCGAGGGTCGCCGTCACGAGCCCGAGCCGCTCGCGGACATCGGCGTAGACGCGCTCCGAGCGGGCGCGGAAGAAGAACGTCGCCACGCTCACGAACGGGAGCACAGCGCAGGTAGCGAGCGCGAGCCGCCAGTCGAGGACGAAGAGGATGATCGCGGTGCCCACGAGCGTGAGCGTGCTCTGCACGAGCGTCGTCACGCCGTCGGTGACGAGCTGGTCGATCGCCTCGACGTCGTTCGTCAGGCGGCTGATGATCACGCCGGCGCGGTTGCGCTCGTAGAACCCGAGCGAGAGCCGCTGGAGGTGCGCGAACAGGCGCATGCGCAGGTCGGCGAGGATCCGTTCGCCGACCCAGCCGGTGAGGTACGTCTCGACGTACGTCATGCCCCAGTTCGCGAGCCCTGCGCCGACGAAGATGGCGACGACGACCGTCAGGCGCGTGCCGTCGCGGTGCTGGATCGCGTCGTCGAGCGCGTACTTCGCGAGGAACGGCGGCGCGAGCGCCGTGGCCGTCGCGGTCAGCAGCGAGATCACCGACAGACCGGTCCGGCCGCGGTAGGGACGGGTCAAACGCCAGAGCACGCCCAGCCGGCGCCGGGTCTTGTGCCACGACCAGTCGTCGACCTGTGCGCCGCGCTCCCTCGTGAGGCTGCTCCCGGGCTGGTGGACCCTCACGCGACCTCCCCGATCCCGCCGCGCGCCTCGATCGCATCCGTGAACCGGCGCTCGAGCAGGCCGTGGTCGTGGATCTCGCGGTATACGGGGCTCGTCTCGAGCAGCTCCCGGTGCGGCCCGCGCGCCGCGACCCTGCCCTCGTCGAGCACGACGATCTCGTCCGCGAGAGCGATCGTCGAGAGGCGGTGCGCGATGATCAGCGTCGTCCGTCCCTTCATCGCGGCACGCAGGCCGACGCGGATGTGCGCCTCGGTCGTCGCGTCCACCGACGCGGTCGCGTCGTCGAGGATGAGCACGCGCGGATCGACGGCGAGTGCGCGCGCGATCGCGATCCGCTGCCGTTGTCCGCCCGAGAGCGTGATCCCACGCTCGCCGATCACCGTCTCGTAGCGCTGCGGCAGCCGCTCGACGAACTCGTGCGCCTGGGCCGCGCGCGCGAACTGCTCGACCTCCTCGTCGCTCAGCTCGCCGCGGCCGAAGGCGATGTTCTCGCGCACGGTCGCGGAGAAGAGAAACGGATCCTGCGAGATGACGCCGATCTCGTGCCGCAGCGACGTCAGTGTCACGTCGCGCACGTCGACGCCGTCCACGGTGACGCGACCGCTCGTCACGTCGTAGAAGCGCGGCACGAGCGACGTCAGCGTCGTCTTGCCGGAGCCGGTATGCCCGATCAGCGCGACCGTGCGGCCGGCGGGGATGTCGAGATCGACGTCGCGAAGGACGGGTCGGCCCGCGAGGTACTCGAACGAGACGTTCTCGAAGCGGATCGCGCCGTCGCCGGGCGGCAGCTCGCCCGCGTGCGCTGCGTCGGCGACCTCCTCCGGCTCGTCGAGCACCTGGAAGATGCGCTCCCCGGAAGCGGTCGCGCGCTGCGCCTGGCCGATCCACATGCCGAGCGAGCGCAGCGGCGTCACGAGCATGCCGAGGTAGAGGAAGATCGCGCTGAAGCTGCCCGGCGAGAGCGTTCCGCGCGCGACCATGCGCGCGCCGACGAGCAGCACGGCGGCCTGCGCGAGCATCGGCACGAACGAGATCAGCGGCACGTACGTCGCGCGTTGCCGGTTCGCGCGCAGTGTCTGGTCGAACACGAGCTCCGAGCGCACGCGGAACTTCTCCTCCTCGGCCGGCTCCTGGGCGAACGCCTTCACGACGTGGACGCCGACGATGTTCTCCTCGGCCACGGTGGCGACGTCCGCGAGCCGCTGCTGCACGTCGCGCAGGGTCGGGTGCGCGATGTGGCTGTACCGGTACGCGAGCGCCACGAGCGGCGGCGTGATCGCGAGCGCGATCAGCGCGAGCTTCCACTGGAAGAAGAAGAGGACGACCGTGACCGAGACGACGGTCAGCGCGTTCTGGAAGAAGAACACGAGGCCGTAGCCGAGGAAGAAGCGCACGCCCTGGAGGTCGACGGTCGCGCGCGACATCAGCTGGCCCGTCTGGTGGCGGTCGTAGAAGCCGAAAGAAAGCCGTACGAGCTTCGCGTAGAGGCCGTTGCGCATGTCCATCTCGACGTCGAGCGCCTGCCGGCCGGAGAGGATGCGTCGCCCGACCATGAGGACGGCGCGCAGCGTTCCCAGCGCGAGGATCAGCACGACGTAGAACCAGAGCCGGTGCGCGTCGTGGTGCACGATCGCCTTGTCGATCACCTCGCGCCCGGTCACCCAGATGAGGGCGATCTGCGCGCCCTGGTAGCCGACCGCGAGCACGGAGGACACGGCGACCCCGACGCGGTAGGGCCGCAGGAATCCGAGCAGCCGGACGAACGTGGTCCGGTATGGGACGGCACTCACGGAGACAGGGTAATCCGCGCCAGTTCGCCGTCGACGAGCTCGAGCGCACGGTCGAGCCGCTGCCGGTTCGCGGACGCGTTGAGCCAGCCGCTCGCCCCGGATGGGTGCGGCAGCGGCACGACGACGGCGCCGTCGCGGTCGAAGCGCTCGCCGACGCACGGCGTCAGCTCGCGCAGGCCGAGCATGCTGCGCAGCGCGAGCCCGCCCACCGTGACGATCAACGGCGGCTGCAGCAGGTCGAGCTCCCACCGCTGCCAGAACGCGCACAGCTCCTGCTCGCGCGGGGTCGGCGTGCGGTCGCCGCGGCCCGACGCGGCCCGGCCGGGATAGCAGCGCGTCACCGAGGCGCAGTAGAAGGTGGCGTAGAACGCGTCCTCGTCGAGCTCGAGCCAGCGCCGCAGCGTCCGGCCCGCGCGCCCGCGCCACGGGAGCCGTTCCTCGCCCTCGACGATGCCTGGTGCCTGCCCGAACAGATAGGCGCGCCGGCCGCTGCCGGGAACCCGCACGGGCAGCGACTCGAGCGGAAACCCGGCCTCGGCGCAGACCCGGCAGGACGCGAGGTCGCGGTGAAGCGCGGCGAGCGAGCGGTAGGACGATTTGCGAGCGGTCATGCGCGCAAGGCAGAGTGGACAGGGATGCGCGCCCTCCTCTCGTTTCCCAACCCGGTCAACGAGACCTCGGCGCGCGTCGTGGCGGGATCGGTCGCAGTGCTCGCCGTGCTCACGGTCGCATTCCAGCAGGGCTGGCTGCTGCCGGTGCTGATGTACGGGTTTCTCGCGCGCGTCCTCACGGGACCGAAGCTGAGCCCGCTCGGCCAGCTCGCAACACGCGTCGTCACGCCTCGGCTCCACGTGAGGCACCGCTACTCGCCCGGACCCGCGAAGCGGTTCGCGCAGGCGATCGGCGCCGTGTTCACCGTCACCGCGACCCTGCTGTGGTTCGCGTTCGGCGAGCATGCCGTCGCGCTCGGGTTCATCGGCGTGCTTGCGGTGTTCGCGTCGCTCGAGGCGGCGTTCGGCCTCTGCGTGGGATGCCGGACGTTCTACCTCGGCATGCGGCTCGGCCTCGTGCCGCCGCACGTCTGCGAGGAATGCGCACGCGTGCTCGCCGCCGAGCCGTAGGCTCCGCGCAATGGCTCTCCCGCTGGAAGCGGTCCCGAACTTCTCGGAAGGACGCGATGCGGCTGTGCTCGACGCGATCGGCGCGGCACTGTCCGCGCGGGCGTCGCTGCTCGACGTGCATGCGGACGCCGACCACCACCGCTCGGTGTTCACGCTCGCCGGCGACCGCGCGCAGCTCGTCGAGGCGTTGCTCGCGGGGATCGTGTGCGCGCGCGAGCGGATCGACCTGCGCTGCCAGGAAGGCGCGCACCCGCGGATCGGCGCGGCCGACGTCGTGCCGATCGTGCCGCTGCGAGCCGATGACGCGGCGCGCGCCCGCGAGACCGCGCTCGAGCTCGCGCGGCGCATCGGCGAGGAGCTGGGCCTGCCGGTCTTCCTCTACGCCGAGCTCGCGCCTGGGCGAGGTCCCGCGTTCTACCGCCGGGGCGGGCCGGAGGAGCTGCAGCGCCGGATCGACGCCGGCGAGCTCGCGCCGGACTTCGGACCGTCGCGCCTTGACCCCGCCGCCGGCGGCGTGATCGTCGGTGCGCGGCCGCCGCTGATCGCGTTCAACGTCAATCTCGTCGGCGCGAACGTCGAAGCCGCGCGCGAGATCGCGCACGTCGTGCGCGAGCGCGACGGCGGCTTCCCGGGCGTGCGCGCGCTCGGGCTCGATCTGCCGCGGGCCGGGCACGCGCAGGTGAGCATGAACGTCGAGGACTGGCAGGCCGCGCCGCTGCACGAGCTCGTCGCCGCGATCGAGAGGGAGGCACGCGCGCGCGGCGTCGAGGTCGCCGGCTCCGAGCTCGTCGGACTGATGCCCGCTGCTGCAGCGCTCGCCGCGGCCGGCGCTGCGCTCCGCCTCGACGGCTTCGACGCGTCGCGGGTACTCGAGCTCCGCCTGCTCGGCGACGCAGGCGCTAGCAGTGGCCGGACGTGATCGACGCGGACGGCCCCTTCTTGTTCAACGTGATGCCGTCCTGGGTCAGCTCGATGCAGTAGCTCGCCGCCGTCGCGCGGACGATCTTCAGTCCCTGGTCGATGCCGCTGTCGTAATTCTTCGTCAGGTACGCCAGCGTCATGCCCTGGTATCCGCTGCCGAACTTGTCGGGGTCGTGCGCCCCGCCCGCGTTGTTGTCGGCGTTGTACGCCTCGACCGAGGCGACCGCGGCACGAACGGCTCCGTCGACCTGCGCATCCCAGACCGCGCCGGCCGGCGGCAGCGCCACGTGCACGGGCGTGCCGAACGCGGCGAAAGCCTCGTCGATCGTGGCCGTTCCTCCGCTGCCGAAGGGCACGGCCGTATGGAAGAGGCGAACATCACCCGAACTGTCGAGCCAGACGACCGCAGGTACCCCCGCCGCGAGCAGCTTCTTGGACGCGGCCGGCGCGAGCAGCGTCGCGTCGAGAGGACTGATGTGAATCGCGTACTTCGTCGTCGACACGGTGCCGAGCCGGACGGTGCCGAGCTTGTGCCCGCCGCGCGAGCCCAACCTCAGTGCGAGGCCCGGATCGATGAACGGCGCCGTTGCCGCGCCGTCGTCGCGCTCCCACGTCTTGCCGTCCGGGAGGTTCTTGACGACTCCGCCGTGGATGAAGGTGGTGAGATGCGGCGATGACGCGATCACGGCGCCGAAGGTTGCGCCGGTGCTCGACGTCAGCTGCGCCGTCGCGAGCCCGCGTGCGTTGTCGACCGCTCCGGAGCCGTCGATCACGATCGAGCCGCTCGTCGTGACCGCGCTGATCCGGAGAACGAAACGGGCGGACGTCGCGCCCCCCGGTGTGCGGGCCCCGGACGCCGACGTGGCCATGAGCAGCACAACGAGCAGGCAGGACGAAACGGCGAGGCGGCGCACTGGGACTCCCCGGTCAGAATGACGCGTGGCAACTGCATCGGCATCCGCCGACCGGGGCTGGACCAGGACTAGACTCGCCGCGTGGGAGAGCGGACGCCGATCGCGCTCACCGGAGACGATCTCACCGTCGAGGACGTGTGGGCGGCATCCGTCGAAGGCGTCCGGGTCACCCTGGCGGATGCCGCGCGCGGGAAGATGCGGGCCGCGCGGGAGCTCGTCGAGCGGGCGGCACACGGCGCGCGCGAGCACACGTACGGGGTCAACACCGGCTTCGGCCGCTTCGTCAACCGCTCGATCCCGGAAGAGCTAACCGAGGAGCTTCAGCTTCGCCTGCTCCGCTCGCACGCGTGCGGCGTCGGCGAGCCGTATGCCGACGAGATCGTGCGCGCCGCCATGCTGCTGCGCGCGAACACGCTCGCGAAGGGGAACTCGGGCGCGCGGATCGAGACCGTCGAGCTGCTGCTCGAATGTCTCGAGCGCGGTGTCCTGCCCGTCGTGCCGAGCCGCGGCTCCGTCGGTGCGTCCGGAGACCTCGCTCCGCTCGCACATCTCGCGCTGCCACTCGTCGGCGAAGGCGAGGCGTTCGTCGCGGGCGAGCGGCTTCCCGGCTTCGAAGCGCTCGCACGCGTTGGGCTCGAGCCGATCAGGCTCGGCGCAAAGGAAGGCTTGTCGCTCATCAACGGGACGCAGTTCATGGCCGCATTCCTCGCGCTCGGGCTCGTCCGCGCCCGCCGGCTCGCCCGCGCCGCCGATCTCGCCTGCGCGCAGTCGATCGAAGCGCTGCAGGGCTCGCGCACGTCGTTCCTGCCGCAGATCCACGCGCTGCGGCCGCTGCGCGGCCAGGGCGACGCAGCCGCGAACGTGCTCCAGCTCCTCGAAGGCTCCGCGATCAACGAGGCGCACCGCTGGTGCGACAAGGTGCAGGACGCGTACTCGCTGCGCTGCGCCCCGCAGGTGCACGGCGCGTCGCGCGACCTGCTCGACTACGCGGACTACACCGTGTCCGTCGAGCTGAACGCCGCGACCGACAATCCGCTCGTGCTCGTCGACGACGAGGCGCTCGTCTCGAACGGGAACTTCCACGGCCAGCCGCTCGCGTTCGCGCTCGACGCGCTCGCGATGGCGGTGGCCGAGCTCGCGAGCATCTCGGAGCGGCGGGTCGAGCGGCTCGTCAACCCGAACCTCTCCGACGGGCTGCCGGCGTTCCTCACCACCGACGGCGGCCTCAACAGCGGCTTCATGATCACCCAGTACGTGGCCGCCGCCCTCGTCTCCGAGAACAAGGTCCTGTGCCACCCTGCGTCGGTCGATTCGATTCCGACGAGCGCGGGGCAGGAGGATCACGTGTCCATGGGCAACGCCGGAGGCCTGAAGGCGTGGCAGGTGCTGTCGAACTGCGAGAGCGCGCTTGCGATCGAGCTGCTCGCGGGCGCGCAGGCGGTGGAATTCCATGCGCCGCTCGAGCCCGGGGTCGGCGTGCGCGCGACGCGTGCGGCCGTACGAGCGCTCTCGCCGCGGCTGCGCGACGACCGGTCGCTCTCGCCGGACATCGAGGCGGTCGCGGACGGCATCCGCAGCGGCTCGATCCAGGCCGCCGTCGAAGGGGAAGTGGGGGCGCTGCGATGAGCGCAACCGAAACACTCGGCGCGCGCGTCGAAGCGCTCTGCGGCGATCTCTTGCACATTCGTGCGCCGCGGGGGACGCGGCTGAACGCACGCCAGTGGTCGACGGAGGCGCCTCTGCGGATGCTGCTGAACAACCTCGACGCCGAGGTGGCGGAGAAGCCGGAGGAGCTGATCGTGTACGGCGGCTCCGGCAAGGCGGCGCGCAGCCACGAGGCGCTGCGCGCGATCGTCGGCGCGCTGCTCGAGCTCGGCCCCGACGAGACGCTGCTCGTGCAGTCCGGCAAGCCCGTCGGCATCTTCACGACGCACGAGAACGCGCCACGCGTGCTGATCGCGAACTCGCTGCTCGTGCCGAAATGGGCGACGTGGGACGAGTTCCGCCGCCTCGAGGCGCTGGGGCTGACGATGTACGGCCAGATGACCGCCGGCTCGTGGATCTACATCGGCACGCAGGGGATCCTCCAGGGCACCTTCCAGACTTTCGCCGCGGCGGGCGAGAAGCACTTCGGCTCGCCCGACCTGAGCGGGCGGACGATCCTGACCGCAGGGCTGGGCGGCATGGGCGGCGCGCAGCCGCTCGCGGGAACGATGGCGGGCGCGGCGATCCTCTGCGTCGAGGTCGACCCCCACCGGATCGAGCGACGGCTCGAGACGCGCTACCTCGACGAGGCGACCGACTCGCTCGACGACGCGCTCGCGCGCATCCGCGCAGCGGCAGCCGCTGGCCGCGCGCTCTCGGTCGGCTTGCTCGGCAACGCGTCGGAGGTCGTTCCCGCGCTGGCGGCACGCGGCGAGCGTTTCGACCTCGTCACCGATCAGACCGCCGCACACGACCCGCTCACGGGGTACGTCCCCGCCGGGCTCGAGGTCGACGAGGCATCGGCGTTGCGCGCGTCCGATCCGGACGAGTACCTGCGTCGCGCGCGGGAGTCGATCGTTGCGCACGTCGAGGGCATGCTCGAGTACGTCCGGCTCGGCGCGTATGTTTTCGATTATGGCAACAACCTGCGAGGTGAGGCCCGCGACGGTGGCGTAACGGAGGCCTTCTCATACCCGGGCTTCGTCCCGGCCTATATCCGGCCGTTGTTCGCTCGCGGCGTCGGGCCGTTTCGCTGGGCGGTGCTGTCCGGGGACCCGACCGAGATCGCGACGATCGACGCGGCACTCGCAGCGCTGTTCCCGGACGATCCGCTGCTCCAGCGGTGGCTCGAGCTCGCGCCGGAGCGCGTCGCGTTCCAGGGGCTGCCCGCGCGGATCTGCTGGCTCGGCTTCGGCGACCGCGCCAAGGCAGGGCTCGCGATCAACGGGCTCGTGCACAGTGGCGCGGTGTCGGCGCCGGTCGCGATCGGGCGCGACCACCTCGACTCCGGCTCGGTCGCTTCGCCGTACCGCGAGACCGAGGCGATGCGCGACGGCTCCGACGCGATCGCCGACTGGCCGATCCTCAACGCACTCGTCAACGTCGCCGCAGGAGCGACGTGGGTATCCGTGCACCACGGCGGCGGCGTCGGGATCGGCAACTCGATCCACGCGGGGATGGTCGTCGTCGCCGACGGCACCGACGAGGCGGCGGAACGGCTCGCGCGCGTGCTCACGAGCGACCCCGGCACCGGTGTGATGCGCCATGTCGACGCCGGCTACGAGGACGCGGTCGAGGCAGCCGAGCGGGGCGGGCTGAAGATCCCGTCCGCGCCGCACGACGCGTGAGCCCCGCGCGGCTGCTCATCCGCGACCTCGCACAGCTCGCGACGCCCGCCGGTCGCGGCGCCCCGTTGCGAGGCGCGGCGCTCGACGAGGTGGAGCTGCTCGAGGACGCCTACGTCCTCTGTCGCGGCGAGACGATCGAGGCCGTCGGGCGGATGCGCGATCTATCCGCGCTCGACGGCGACGTCGTCGAGCTGGACGGCCGCGGCCGCTGCGCGATCCCCGGCCTCGTCGACTGTCACACGCACGCGGCGTTCGGCGGCGACCGCGTCGAGGAGTTCTCCTTCCGGGCCGCGGGCGCGTCGTACGAGGAGCTGCACGCGCGCGGCGGCGGCATTCTCGCCACCGTCGACGCGACGCGCGCCGCGGGCGAGGCCGGCCTGCGGGCCGCGGTCGAGCGGCACCGCGGCTGGATGCTGCGCCACGGGACGACGACGTTCGAGGCGAAGTCCGGCTACGGCCTGGACCGCGACACCGAGCTCGCGTCGCTGTCCGCGATCCGGGCCGCGGGCGGGATCCCGACGTGGCTCGGCGCCCATGCCGTACCGCCCGAGTTCGAGGGCGACGCCGACGCGTACCTCGACTTCGCGCTCGAGGAGGTGCTGCCCGAGGCTGCCCGGATCGCGGAGGCGGCCGACGTCTTCCTCGAGCGCGGAGCGTTCGACGCGGAGCAGGCGCGCCGCTATCTCGAGGCGTGCCGCGGCGCCGGCCTCGCGCTCCGCCTCCACGGCGACCAGTTCACCGAGCAGGGCGCGATCCCGCTCGCGGTCGAGCTCGGCGCGCGCTCCGTCGACCACCTCGAGGCCACCGGCGGCGACGGCGTGCGTGCCCTGGCGGCCAGCGGCGTCGTCGGGGTCGTCCTGCCGGCGAGCGCGCTCTTCCTCGGGCGGCCGATGCCCCCGGCCCGCGCGCTCGTCGACGCGGGCGCGGCGGTGGCCCTCGCCACCGACTTCAACCCGGGCAGCGCGTTCTGCGAGAGCCTGCCGCTCTGCTGCTCGCTTGCGGCGACACAGCTGAAGCTCTCGCCCG
>Ga0208849_1002109_pt1 | contig 11606 bp, 11 predicted proteins | sample NGESurdeep072012_10_FD_184470 | JGI IMG/M metagenome (GOLD analysis project Ga0208849, IMG submission 184470) | Arctic peat soil microbial communities from Barrow, Alaska - NGEE Surface sample 53-3 deep-072012 (SPAdes) | ecosystem: Environmental > Terrestrial > Soil > Wetlands > Peat ...
TCCTGAGCATCGCCCTGACCTTCCCCCCAATCGCCGACCTCTTCTAATCCTCCTTGTCCGGAACAATATTCGTCGCCGGCCAATGCATCGGATCCGCATTCAAATTCGGCTCAATCGAAACCGCACCCTCCACCGGCTTCACCGCGACATTGAACCCATCCACCAGCACCATCGGCGAATCATTCCCCAGGTCCTTCGTCGCGAACTGAATCGTGATCGTCCGCGACTCGCCCGGCACCAGCGTCAGGTAATTATCCGAATAGAACGCCGGCAAAATCCTTTTGCCTGACTGCTTCTGATGCAGCTGCAAATGCGTCATCAGCGCAATATGATCCGTCGGATTTGAAACCGTCACCGTGAGCACCGTATTCTCTCCCACCACCTGCGAAGTGCCCTCCGCCTCGATCTCCGTCGTAGGCAATTTCTCCAGCTCCGTAAAGTCATCCTGCGCCACATTCTGCCAATAGAAGTTGGTAGAAATCACCTGACCATCGCTCCCCAACAAATCGAGCTTGATAAAGTACACCGGAGAAATACGCGTGTCCGGTTGAATCTCCGCGATCTTCACCGTCGTGCTTCCCGGCAAGGTCGCCACCGAATAATCGTTCACCCCGTCCACCTTGCTATCAAACTCATACGTCGTCATCTTCACCTTCAGCCCGGTCAGGGCCTCCGGCTTATTATTCACAACCTCAATCCCGCCATTCGACTCATTGAGCTGCACATGCACCGTCTCCGCCGCCTTCTTCACCGCATACAGCGCCGAGTTCGGGTCCAAATCATAGTGGTACAGCTGCCACACAAAACTAGGCTGCGCCGGATGACTCATCCACGTAATGATTCCCGTCGTCTCCTTGAACATCAGCGAATTCCGCCCCTCATACATCGCTCGAAACGCCTCATAGTTCGCGAGCTGCGCCTTCCGCACAAAGTCCGCAAGATTGCGAATATGCCCGTACCGCCTCGCCAGCGTAAACGGATATTCATTCCCGCGCTGCGCCCCCTTCGCCATATCGTGCTGCGCCCAATCGTCGTTGATCGTCTCCCAATCCTTCTTCGGCATCATCCCCTGGATCGACTCGATCGTCGGCACCGACACCGATCCCGTCTCCGTCTTAAAGCTCTCATTCAGCCGATAGAAATACCGCGGAGCCCGCCAGTAATAAGGCCCATGCGACGACACGCCCCGCCCATCAGCCGAGTTCGATTGATACAGCCGCGTCGGATCCAGCTTCCCCATCATCGCCTTCAGCGTGTCGTCCAGATCCTTCGGCGGATACCCCTCATTCCGCGCGCACCACACCGCAATCGACGGATGATTCCGGTACCGCAAAATCTTGTCCTTCACATTCGCCAGGTACGTCGGAATGTCCGTTGGATCAGGCCCGTCCGAAGGATTCGGCTGGAAGAACTCATCCCACAGCAGCATCCCGTACTTGTCCGCCATCTCATAAAATTCCGGATTCGTACTCTGCCCCACCCAGTTCCGAATCAAGTTCATATTCGCCAGCGCATGCATGTGAAACTGAGCATCCAGCCGCTCCCTCGGCACCCGCTTCATCGCCTCATCGAGCCCCCAATCCCCACCCCGCACCATCACCTTCACGCCGTTCACAGAGATCGTCAGGTTCTCCGAATCCGGCACCTGGTACTCAATCCTCCGCACGCCAAACACAGTCGTCTGCGCGTCGGAAGTCTCCTTTCCCACCTCAAACTTCAGTTGCAGCGAGTACAGATTCTGCGGCCCATATCCATTCGGCCACCACAGCTTAGGATGCTCCAGATGCAGCGCAGCCGTCGTCTTGCTATCCACCGAAACCACCGCGTTACTCTTCGCCTCGACCGTCACCTCCTTGCGAAACACAACCGGCTCACCCTGTCCCGTAATCGTTCCCACCAGCACGCCGCTCACAGCCTTCGCCGAAACATTCTCCACCGTAGCCGACACCGTTAGCTCCGCCGACTCATTCGACTTCGCAAGATCGCTCACCACAAACGGGTCCTTCACCACCACCGGTCCCGTAGCATCCATCGTCACCGGAAGCCATATCCCCGTATCGCGATCGCGGATCGCCATCAACCAATCCCAACCAATCGTCGACAGAAAAGTAGGCCCATCGATCGCCGTGATTCCACCATTCTTCCCCACGCCATTCGCAACGTTGTGCTCATGCGGAATACCCGGATGCGGCTGCGGAGCCACCAGCGCCGCCACCGTCGCCTCCCTGCCCGGCCTCACATACGCAGACACATCAAAGTCTCCGCGAATAAACGCTCCCCGCGTCGTCCCCACCTCGTGGCCATTCACCCACACGTCAGCCGAGTAGTTGATGCCCGCAAAATGCAGCCACGTCTGCCGCCCCTTGTACCCCGCCGGAACCATCACCGTCGTGCGATACCAATAGCTCGTCTTATTCAAGCTCTCCGGAATCGGCCGCATGTTCTCGCCATACAGCGGCTCCGGATACACCTTGTTGTCCACCAGCGTCGTCAGCACCGTTCCCGGAACCGTCGCCGCATACCATCCCTCCGGCTTGAATCCCGCCGCAGAGACCACTGCGGGCGCAGCCGCAACCTTCGCCACATCCTGCAGCTTCCATCCACCCACCGTCACCGCGCCCTGCTGCGCATACGCCATCGATGCCTGCAGAATCAATACCCCAAACACCATCTTCCGAACGTTCATAAGCCGACGCATTCCCTTCAAAACTTGACTCGATAACGATATCAATGCGACGAGTCTACAACCACCAACTCACAACGCGATACCAACAACTCTTTATGCAACGATTCACGGCGAGAACCTATTCAAAGCTACAAGTAAGACCACACAAGCGCTCCTTAACCTCAAACAGCCTATAGAACATCCGTCATACAAGGAGCATGCGAACAATCTTTACTTCATCTTTCGAGAGGGCCCGGGAACGAAACTTGGAGATTCTCAGTGCCAAATCCCCGCCCGGTTTAGTACAAATCGCCGTATCCACAGCGTTTGATCTCAGCGGTACAGGCCCTTTCGTGGCATTCATGGCAATACCGAGATCGAGACCGCGCAATATCGGCAACGCTGGCAATGGTTCGGTATCAGATGAACTAGCGAGTCGCATCCGAAGGAATTTCCCAATTTTAAGGCGGCAGCGCCACGTCAAATTTGCGGTTTAAATCGGGGCTTGTCGCCCGTGTCGCCGAGCGCAATGCGCAGCTTCATCATGGCGGCATTAATGCTCCGGTCGAAGTCCACGAAGGTGTCGTTCGGCCAGAGGCCCTTGCGAATCTCCTCGCGCGAAACCACCCTGCCCTCTGCCAGAAGCAGCATGTCGAGAATCTTGAACTGCTGCTCCGCCAGGCGCAGCCTCCGGCCATCGCTGCGCAACTCAGCGGCTTCAAGGTCGAGTTCGAACGGTCCGAAGCGAACCAGGACAGGCGTTTTGCGTCTCCAGACAGGAAACAATGCACGCGAGCCCAGCATCTCTCTGACAGAGGCAATCGTACAACATCATCGGTTTTCAATCACTTGCAAAAAGTCATTTCGAAGTGATCTCGAAATCACATCCAGACAATTGCTTGTTTACCCGGCGCGGGTGAAAGTGGGTCGCACTTGAAACGGCTTCCTCGACCGGCGGCGATTGATCGGGCGAATCAAGACTGAAGTTCCGGTAGAAGGGCGACGACATGCGATTTCTTCTCAGAGTCTCATTCCCGGTCGAAGCAGGAAACTCGTCGGCCAGGAAAGATGGTTTTGCAGCAAAATAAGCAATTCTCCAGAATCAAAAACCAGAGGCCGCCTACTTCCTCACACAGGATGGAAAACGGACGGGCCTTTTGATCCTCAACGTTGAGGATGCTGCGCAGATCGCTGAATTGGCTGAGCCATGGTTCCTGGCATTAAACGTGGAAGCCTACTGGTCACCAGTAATGGTGCCTTCAGATCTTGAAAACGCAGCTCCCGCCATTGCCGAAGCGGTCAAGAGTTACGGACAATGCTTGTCCAGTCAGGAGTCGGATCGATCATCAACGCCCCCACTGCTGCAGACGACGTTGAGTTAGATCGAGCCTCTTGCGAGATCAGCAATGCTCCGGTCTCTACACCGGGGCCGGAGAGAAAGGTTCATATGAACTTAGGACTTCGCAGCATTCTTACGACGGTCGCGATCTGTGGCTTTTTCATGACCACAACTGTAATTGGAAGAGCCCAAACTGTCGGGCAGGGGTCTTGCATTGGAGCCTGCAAGGGTGAGGTAGTCGGAATCCTGGTCGGTATAGGTGCCGGCGGCGCGGCACTTGGAATCGGCGTCTATTACGCCGTTCACCATAGCCACACTCTCACAGGCTGTGCAGGCACGAGTGGAAGCGGTCTCCAACTGCAAAGTCAGAGCGATCGGAAGACCTACGTTCTTGTGGGAGAAATAGCTGGCATCAAGCCTGGGGAGCGTGTTAGTGTCTCCGGCAAGAAGGAAAAGGGATCAGGCATTCCGCAGCAGTTTTCTCGTGGAAAAGCTGACCAGGGATTACGGTGCGTGTCCGGCATCGTCCTAGGTAACGCGCCATCGAGGACCATAGACCGCGCCAGGCTGAGCGATCGTGAAACGGGCCACTCTTTGTTTGACTCGATGCAGACGTCTTTCGGAAATAGCCATGGGCCAGGTTTAAAATCAGCTTCTTCAAATTCGAGAGGTTCTTATGAATGCAACTCGCCGTACACCATCTGCTCCTACCTCCATAGCCGGACTTGGGAATAGGAATGGGGATGCAAGCGAACGTCTGTCCCGCACCCGTTCGACCCGTTCAACAGATCGCCGACTGCACCGCATCTTCAGCTTCGTTGCGTTGCTGTTTTGCTTCAGCACCGTCGCGGCGTCTGCTCAGGAGGCGGTCCACGGTCCCGACTACACCTCGATCGTTGTCTTCGGCGACTCGCTCTCGGACACCGGCAACGTCGCACATCTCACCCAGGCCAAGTACGGTATCCGCATCCCGGGCACTGCGGCCGATTACACTGATGGCCGCTTCACCGACGGCGCAGACACCGCGCCCGCCGCGCAGAACTTCTTCGGCGTGTGGATTGAGCAATACGCCGCGACGCTGCCTTCGAAGCCGAAGGTGACGAACTCGCTCGACGGCGGAACCAACTACGCCTACGGATTCGCCACCACGGGCGAAGGGACCGGGGTATTCACCTTCGGCCCCTCGGACGCCCTATTCGTCGATGTCAACAACATCGGCGAGCAGATCACAACCTACCTCGCGACCCACCCGAAGATCGACGACAAGACGCTCTTCGTCGTCTGGGGCGGCGCCATCGACGTCCTCTACGCACAATCTTCAAACGACGTTGTCGACGCAGCTGTTCACCAGGTCGCCAATGTTCAGCGTCTTATCGACGCCGGAGCCTCTCAGTTCATCGTCCTCAACCTTCCGCCGCTGGGCCTCGTGCCCCGACTCAACGGCTCGCCCGCGACCGCCGTCCCCGCAACCCAGGCGAGTGTTCTCTTTAACCATTTCCTGCACGACGGCCTCGCAATCCTGCTCGACTTCAACCTGCGCCGTCACCTCCGCCTGTCGCAGTTGGACGTCTATGCGCTCTTGAACAAGGTCGTCGCATCCCCGTCCCGCTACTCTCTGGTGAACGTCACCGCCAGCTCCCAGGGCGAACCTGTCAACCCTGACACCTACCTCTTCTGGGACGATCTTCACCCGACAACGCGCGGTCACAGGATCATCGCGGAGAGGGCCGCGAAGGTCATTGCGCAGAGCCATTGCCGAGACCGTGACGATCGTGATTTTGCCGATTCGCATTCACCCTGCGACCGTGACCATGCAAGCGATTCGACGGCGGCACCCCGCTAAGAAAGAGGGAGCGTTATGGGGGCTAGTGCAGGATTGGGTGGCGCTGCGCAGCTCCTCGAACTTCATGGCCCGCGTCTTCCATCGATTTGAGTGCGAGCCTGGCCTGGCACAGAAGGATTCGCCGGAGGTTACTCGAATGAAAGATGCACGTAGGTGGTCGCATTCGTCTCCCCTTCTTTTCTCACTCTCCCCATCGTGGCAATTGCAGCCGTCGTTGTCTTTCTCTCTGGAAGCGCAATGCCGATAGAACATGCAGACAACAGAACCTCTGGCTCCGTCACCATCGACGCTCCAGACGAGGCTCTGCCGCGAGCCAGTTCCAGGGAACGTCCGTGCTCGGCGTGAATGTCGGCGGGGACGTTGTGGGATTCGAGACCGACTCGAGCGGAGTGCATCATGGCCTCGTACGCGCCGCGCCCGGCACCATCACGAAGTTCGATGCGGCAGGTTCCGGCACAGCGAAAAATCAGGGGACTCTCGCCTTCAGCATCGACACAGCCGGCGACGTCACTGGCGCCTACGCAGACACGAACAGCGTCTATCACGGCTTTGTGCGCGCCGCTGATGTCACGATCACGAACTTCGATGTTACGGGCGCAGGCACAGGGAGGAATCAGGGAACCAATCCCTTTAGCATGAATGCGGGCGGGGAGATCACGGGATTCGATACGGACGCTGGCGGCGCAACGCACGGTTTCCTGCGCGCTGCGAACGGCACTCTTACCACCTTCGATGCGAAGGGCGCAGGCACAAGCAGGGGTGAAGGAACAAGGTCCTTCGGCATCGATTCGGCGGGAGATGTGACAGGATTCTACGCGGACACGAATGGCGTGTTTCACGGATTTGTGCGCGCTACCGATGGCACGATCACGAACTTCGATGCAGCAGGAGCAGCGGCGGTCAGAAATCAGGGAACTCTCCCTTTCTGCATCGACGCGGCAGGGGATGTCGCGGGATTCTACTTTGACATCCATGGTGTGTCGCACGGCTTTGTGCGCGCTGCCGGCGGCGCCATCACCGAATTCGATGTTCCCGGCGCGGGCACCATCATGCTTACAGGAACCTTCCCCGTCAGCATGAATACCTCTGGGGTCATTGTGGGTCTCGACCTGGATACGAAGGGAGTGTTGCACGGCTTTACGCGTGCAGCCAATGGCATCATCACCACCTTCGATGTACCGGGCGCAGGCACAGGTTCGGGCTCGGGCGAATACGAGCTTGAGGGAAGCGGAGGCTTCGGCATCAACAACTCGGGCGAGATTGCCGGATCGTATCTGGACTCAAATTCCGTCAGTCATGGCTTCGTCTACGCTGCAATGCTAACTGCGCCTAGCTTCACGGTGAGCGGCACCCCCGTGTCTCTCGCCCCCGGTGCGACAACCGGCAATACCTCGGGAATCACCCGTACCCCGAGCGGCGGCTTCACCGGCAACGTAGCGTTGACGGCAGCGATTACATCCAGCCCGACCGGCGCGCAGGATCCACCCACACTCAGCCTCGGTTCTACCACTCCCGTCGACATTACTGGCACCAGTGCGTACACGGCCACCCTGACCATCCTTACCACGGCAGCCACCACAGGCGCTCTGGCGGATCCATGGCACGAAGGGGTTGGCTGGCGAAGAGATGGCGGCGCTGTTTTGGCGTGCATCCTGCTCTTTGCTGCGCCGACAAGCCGGCGCAGATGGCGCAAAGGGGCGAGCCTGCTGGCTTTGTTCGTGATTCTCGTAGGCGGTCTGGCCGCCTGCGGTGGAGGTGGCAGCACGGACACAAATGGCCCCGGAAACTCCGGCACAACGGCGGGCACTTACACAGTCACTGTAACCGGCACCTCAGGCGCAACGATTGAATCGAGCACCGTCAATCTTACGGTCCAATAGCCCATGAACGACCGCTGTAAGACGCGTCTGATATTCCAATGCGGCGTGAGGGATGCGAGACGGAATTGTTTGCCAGTTTGTGTCTTCCTGGTGCTGATCGCGTCAGCCCCGAGCTGCGCGGCGCAACCCGAGACACTGACCGTAAAACTGGGGCTCAACTGGAGAGCCATACACACGAGGCAGGAGAGAGGCCATGTAACCATCGGATGTCTTTCCAATAGCGGCAGTATCCCTCGTCCAGACTTTGGCCCGTGAGGAACAATTAGGCTTTTATTTCCTCTCGCAGACGGAGATAGCCACCATGCCTTCGCCGAAGTAAATTCGCGAGCCATCGGTCTCCAGTCTGCCGGAGTTGGCTTTGACCCCACCGTCGCTGGTGAGCTGGGTTGCCGTCGTCACCACCGGAACCGCTGGCGGTTGCCTCCACCACCACACGGACAGCGCTCCAGCAAGCAGAATTGCCGCCGCCGGCCCGACCCAGGTCCACCAGCTCTGCGCGGCCGCCTCGCGCGGCGCGGCGACCCCTGTCCCGCCCGCATCAAAAAGCGCCTCGAGCGCGAACCCAAGATCGGACACATGCTGGAAGCGGCGCTCCGGCTTCTTCTCGAGACACCGGTTCACTATCCGCTGCAGCGCGGGAGGAAGATTCTTCACCGGCTGCTCCAGCGGCGGCGGCTCTTCATTCAGAATTGCGCTCAGCGTCTCCGCTGATGGGCCCCTTCTGAATGCTCGCTGGCCGGTCAGCATCTCTAGAGGACGACCCCGAAGGCGAAGATGTCGCTGCACGGATTGGGAGCGTGTCCCCGCAGCTGCTCGGGCGCCATGTAGCCGACGGTGCCCGACACCTCGCCGCTCTCAGCGTGGTATGCGAGCGTAGCCGTCGTACTGTCGGCCGATTCGGGCTGCGTGAGTTTGGCCAGACCGAAATCCAGGATCTTGAGGCGCCCGTCCCTCGTGATGAATAAATTTTCAGGCTTAAGATCGCGATGCACTATCCCCGCATCATGCGCAGCAGCCAGTCCACGAGCCATCTCAATGCCGCAATCGCAGGCTTCGCGGGGCTGCATCGCACCGCGGCGCAGGCGATCCCTCAGAGTCTCTCCCTGCAGCAGTTCAGTCACGATGTAAGGACAACGATCGTGCTGGCGACGTGAAAGATCGAGACAATATTCGGATGATTCAGAGCGGCAGTCGCCTGTGCCTCCCGCTCGAAGCGGTGCAGACGCTCTTGGTCTCCTGACCAATCCGCGGGCAGCACCTTGATCGCCACGTCCCGCTTCAGCGCCGGGTCGCGGGCGCGATAACCTTCACCCATTCCCCCCGCACCCAGCGGAGCGATGACTTCATAGGTACTCAGCCGAGAGCCGCTCGCTAGTCGCATCGGTGGGCGGAACTATACCGCGCAACGCAATGCTTCGCAGAAGCCAACACATTCCGGCCACGCGAGAGCAGTGAAGCGTCGACTGCAGGGCAGCCGATTCATCGTCTGTCAAGCCTCTGCCTGAAGCGCGGTTAGCCACGAAAGAGCAGGTGGAGCAAGCGCAGCACAAGTCTGTATGATTGCGGTGGGCCAGGAAGCGATAATGGAAATTATGGTTTACCTGATCAAGCGATGGAGGGCTTATGCCGGGACCTTTGTATCAATATATGGAAGACGATCATGAGAGGCTTGACTCATTATTGCAGCGTGCCGAGGCCCGGTCCGGTGTAATGGATGCGGAGTCGTACCATGAATTTCGTAAAGGTCTTCTGCGGCATATATCCATGGAAGAGAAAATCATATTGCCTGCCATCGCCAGGTGGCAGGGCGGCAGGAAGGCAGCCATAGGGGAACGGCTTCGCCTCGACCACGGAGCACTTGTTGCGCTTTTAGCTCCTCCGCCAACGCCGTCCATCATGCTTACGATGCGGTCGATCCTTGAAGTTCACAACCAACTCGAAGAGCAGGAAGGCGGCTTCTACGAATTGATGGAAGACATGGCCGGCCCGGAGGAGGAGCAGATGCTCGCTCAGCTCAAGGCTGCCCCGCCCGTCCCTGTGTTGCCTAACAATGACAAGCCGGAGGTTTTTGAAGCGGCGAAGAAGGCTGTTGCGAAGGCTGGTCACGAATTCAAGGTGGCATCCTAGACTGCCAGGGAGCCTGCCGTTCATTCCATCGGATTTGGATCTTCACCCATGCCATCCTCTTCCCATGAATCGACCAGTTGAGGCCGCCGGGTTTTGAGAAACTTCTCCACGCCTGATATCGCCAAGGAGTTTCAACTTCCGTTCAGATCGTCATTCGGGAACGACCCGGATTATCTCCCCACAAGCCGACATCTCGGTACGAACACGAACATCAATGAGGGCATTGGCGATTGAGGCCCAATTGAGATGGGCGACACTTGACCAGCTTCTGGAGAATGACAACCAGAGATCGACCAGCTTATGCCGCTTGGGGGGTGGCTGCTTTTACCTCAGTGTTTGATAGCAAGTGCAGCTAGCTTCAGCAATATGCATGCCTCTTAGAGGCGCCCCGTATAAACTTCCACAAACCAGGGTTCTGATGCCCAGCTTGAGGTGATCTCCTCCCGTCACCTCTATCGAAGATCAACATCCAAGGTTGCCCCGGAATATTCAAGCGGCCTTGACCTGGATGGCATCGCTCCACCGGCACCGGACCCCGGAGAAACGAGGACGACCTCGAACGCAATCGTCTTCGCCATTCCCGGATACGATCCCATACGCGCACCGAAGGTAAGGGTTCGGCTTTTGTCGTTCCAATGAATTGGGATCGTTACATACTGACCTTTCTCATAGTCGTAAGAGTCGCCAGCGTCTCTATAGAGATTGAAGTCAGCATCCGCGCCGGGGTAAACCCGAATCTCGATCGGGTCCTTGGCGCTCTCGGCTGCGTACTGGCTTGGTGCGCCGAGAGGAACGATGGAGCCTGCCTTAATAAAGAGAGGGATGCGGTCAAGGGGAGCACTGGCTTCGATCTGCTGATCGCCTGCAACTCGCTCTCCAGTCCAGAAGTCATACCAGCCGGGAGCGGGAGGGAGATAGACTGACCGCACAGTAGCTCCCTGAGTTGTGACCGGACTCACCAGAAAGGAGGGGCCAAACATGAACTCGTCGTCTATATAGCGAACTCGTACGTCGTTGCGCCAATCCATTACGAGTGGACGCTGGATGGTGTAGTCCTCATGCGTGACCTTCCAGGCGAGTGAGTAGGTGTAGGGCAGAAGACGTGACCGAAGCTTGTCGTAAGCAATCAGTGTGGGCGTCTGCGCTCCGTAGGAGAACAGCTCATTCGCAGGGCGATGGCCGTGGGTCCGCAGGATAGGGCAGAAGGTGCCGAACTCAAACCAGCGAGTGTAGAGTTCCTGATATTGAGGATTGCTGGGCGCATTCTCCTCTGGTGTTGTGTATCCGGCGATGTCGGTGGTCCAGTAAGGCATGCCGGAGAGTGCAAAATTCAGCCCTGCGGCGATCTGCCGGCGGAGCACAGGGAAGGTGCCGAAGATGTCCCCTGACCACTCAACCGTTGCATTGCGCTGCTGCCCGGCGAACGCAGAGCGCGTTAGCAGAAATATCCGCTTCTTGTCCGTCTCCTGGCGCCAGTGATCGTAGACATTTCCTGTGTGCATGAGCGGGAAGATATTAACGTAGAGCGCACCGGGACCGATGTGCAGTTGCTTGTCTTCGAGGACCGCATCGCTCTCACCTTTCCAGGTCTCGGGCTCGGAGCTGTCTAACCAAAAGCCATCCCACCCCTGTGCGAAGAGCGGCTTGATCAAGTGATTCCAGTAATAGTCGCGTGCCTCGGGGTTTGTTGGGTCATAGTCCGGTGTGCCGGGTATCAGGAGATGCTGGGCGAGCATTGCCTTGTAAATGTAT
>Ga0208849_1002110_pt1 | contig 11606 bp, 12 predicted proteins | sample NGESurdeep072012_10_FD_184470 | JGI IMG/M metagenome (GOLD analysis project Ga0208849, IMG submission 184470) | Arctic peat soil microbial communities from Barrow, Alaska - NGEE Surface sample 53-3 deep-072012 (SPAdes) | ecosystem: Environmental > Terrestrial > Soil > Wetlands > Peat ...
CGGAGCTGACCGGCAGACCGGCGCTGATCTCGCTGCGCGCCGACGCGCTCAACGTTGAAGCTTGAATGCCGAGATGGCCGCGCTCGACATGGAGCGGCACGCCAAGCACCGATATCGGAAGCCCGCCGTACAGCGTGACCGAGCCGCCTTGATCGACGCCGAGGTAGAGGTGGCTGTCGGATTCGCGCACGGCGACGGCGGCGAGCGTGGCCACCCAAAATAGGCCGAACGCGAGGAACAGCGCGGCGATTTGCATGCGCGAATTGCGCCGCAATCCGACTTTATCTTTTTGCGTGCCGTGCTCGGTGGCGTCGCGCACGAACACGACGGTGGCGTTGTCGGAACTCCCAAGCGCGCGCGCACCGCCGACGATGCGCTCGGCGATCAAATTCGGCCGGTCGTTAGCGCTCACGTAGGTGTGGAGATCGTTTCGCGCGACGCCCCGGCAAGCACCGTCGGTGCAGAGCAGCAAGGCGTCGTGTGGGAAGAGCGTGTAGTGCGTTATTTTTGGCGGCGTGTTCACGGCCGGCTCGAGGCCGAGCGCGCGCGTGAGAAGCGGCGGCGCAATGCTGAGACGATCCGCCCCCTGACCCGTTCCGCTGGGGACAAAGTCGGTGACGATCGATTCGTCAGTGGTGAGCTGCACGAGTTCGCCGCGCCGCATGAGGTAGGCGCGCGAATCTCCGATGTGGGCGACGAACGCTTCGTCGCTGACGATCAACACGAGGCTGCAGGTGCACCCCGAGCCGACATAATCGTCGCTGCCTCCGCTTATGCGAAGCAGGCGATCGTTGGCGTCGGCGAACGCGCCGACGAGAAGCTCGCGCAAGTCGTTGCGAGTGAGGCTGCGCGACGGAACCGTCGCTCGGCGCAGCTCGCGCCTAACATGATCTCGTACGGAGTCGATGACGACCGTGGCCGCGGACATGCCCTGTGGACGTCCGAATCCGTCGGCAACCGCGAGTAACGTGACGTTCTTGTGCAGCTGTTCCGCGCACCAAGCATCATCGTTTAACCGCTGGGCTGTACCGACGTCGGTGGTCACCGCGACTTCCATCCGAGCCGACGACCTTTCGAAAAGGCTAGTGATGCGCGCGCCCCGATCGCGCGATTCCTTGGAACACAATTTGGTTGGTTCCGAGGCCAATCCTGTCGCCGCGCCGGAGCGCAGTAGGTGTTTCGATTCGTTCGCCGTTGACGAAGGTCCCATTTGTGGACGCCAGGTCTTCGATGCTGGCGATGGTGCCATCGCAATGCAGGCGTGCATGCCACTTGCTTACGGCAGCGTCGTCGAAGGGAACAACGCAATCACGAGCTCGACCCAACAGTGCGCCGTTCTCAACATCGACCCGCTGCACGGGTTGACCTGGTCTGCGGACTTCGATGCGGGCGACGAGGCGACCGACGCTTTCTTCAGGATCGCGAGGCGTCCGGCGGCGATGCCGGCCGTCTCCAAACGCCCACAGCGCGACAGCCGCGATCGCCACCGTCACAGCGAGCGACACCCAACGGATGACCAGCGGATCGGTCATGCCGGCCGACGTTCAAGCCGGGCGTAGAAAAATCCGTCGGCGCCGTCAATGCCCGGAACGATCTGCAGATACGGCCCTCGCATCCGAATTTCAGAGCCGGTTCCTTCCGGGGATTCCCGAGCGAGGGTGATCGGGACTGCTTGCCACTCCCGGTTCGAAACGAGAAACGCGTCGACCGTCTCTTCATCTTCTTTCTCATGCGTCGAGCACGTCGCGTAGACCAGCGTGCCTCCTGGTTTCACCTTGGCCGCCGTGCTTGCGAGGATCGCTCGCTGAACAGGCGAGAATCTTGCCGGATCATCCGGCCGCTTTCGCCAGCGAGCATCGGCGCGCCGCCCGAGCACACCCAACCCGGAGCACGGCGCATCCACGAGCGCACGGTCGGCGCCGTCGGGCACCGAATCAGGCAATGCCGTGCGAGCGTCCGCGCGCACCACGGTGTTGCTGGATTGGCGCGCGCCGTCTCGGCGCAAGACGGCAAGCTTCGAATCGTCATCGTCCACCGACACCACGCGTCCGCGGCCGCCGAGGCGTCCGTTGATCATGCCCGTCTTGACGCCCCTTCCTGCGCAGATATCGAGGATCGTTTCGCCCGGCTGCGGGTCGAGAAGGTGCACCGCCAACTGACTCTCTTCGCTCTGGACCGTATATGCGCGAGCGGCGTCGGTGAGGGAATCGACGATCGCGGTTTCCGGCACGCCGTATTGGCCGGGTTTCGCGCCGGGCGGCGGGCTCTGACCCGCGCTCATCCGCACCGCGCGCCGCGGCGCACCGTTGAGTCCTTCGGCGGCACGCAGCGCGTCGTCGAATCCGAAGCGGGCGATGAAGTGAGCGGCGATCCAATCGGGAAGCGATGCGTAGATGCCGAGCGCGCTCGCGGGATCGTCAGCGGATGGCCGCGGCGGCTTGAGCCGCTCGATCGCGATCTTTCGCAACGCAGCATTGGCGAGCCCGGCCGTACCCGCGTGGCCGTGCGATCTCGCGAGCTTCACGCTCTCGTCCACCGCGCCGTGCGCGGGCACGCGGTCGAGATACAGCAATTGATACGCGCCGAGCAGCAGAACCCAGCGCAGCGGCGGGTCCAGGCTTTCGAGCGGCCGGCGAAGCGCGGTCTGCACCGACCACGCGAGTGCACGCTGCATCTTGAGGGTGCCGTAAGCGAGTTCGGTGGCGAACGCGGCGTCGCGCGGAGCGAGCTTTGCGACTTTTAGTTCGGCGTCGAGGTCGCCGGTTGAATCGCCGCCCCGCAAGAGCGAACGCAATGCGGCGTCACGTGCGGTCACACGCGAAGCCCGCGCGCGAACTCTCGGCCGCTCATCTGGCGTTTGCCTTCGGGAATGACGGTTGTCAACCGCAGCGCGCCGTCTACCGTGGCGACGATCGGCTCACCGTCCGCGGTCATGCTCAAAGTGCCGGGCGGTCCTGTGGGCGGGCGGCTTTCGGAACATGCGGCAAGGATTTTCAGCCGCCTCCCTTCGTGCGAGATCCACGCGCCTGGTTTGGGAGAAAACGCCCGCACGCGATCGGCGAGCTCTTGCGACCGCTCCGTGAATCGAAGCTCGAGGTCCGGCTTTGAGATCGGCCGCGTGTACGTCGCTTGTGATTCATCTTGCGGCATGCGCACAAGTTCGCCGCGATGAAGTAGATCGAGTGCGGCGAGCAGCGCTCGCGCGCCGATCTCCGACAGACGGTCGTGCAGCGCCCCGTAATTCTCGTCGGGCTCGATGTCCGTCGCGGCTTGCAGCGCGATGTCGCCGGCGTCCATGCGCGCCGCCATCCACATGATCGTGACCGCGGTGGTCGCGTCGCCTGCGAGCAATGCCGCCTGGATCGGCGTCGCACCCCGGTACTTCGGCAGCGCGCTTGGATGCACGTTGAGCGCCGGCATCGCTGGATTCGTGACGAGCGCGGCGGGAAGGATCTTCCCGTACGACGCGCACACGAGCGCGTCTGCCTGAAGTGCGATCACGCGTCTCACGAAGTCACCGTCCAGTTTCACCGGCGTTTCAACCGCGAGCCCGATTTCGCACGCTGCATCTTTGACCGGCGATGGCGACATGGACAATCCGCGACCCGATGGTTTGTCGGGTTGCGTGACCGCAAGGACGACGTCGTGCTCATCTGCGAGTGCGCGCAGAATCGGCACGCCAAAGGCCGACGTGCCGAAGAAAATGACGCGAAGTGCCTTTGCCACTTTAGGCCTGTAGTTCGTGACTGGCCTCGGCCTCCGCCTGAATTTCGACTGGAACGGCCTCGCGGATGTCGGTGGCTTTGTCGATGATCAAGATCCCGTCGAGGTGATCGACTTCGTGCTGAAAACATCGGGCGAGCATGCCCTCAGTCTCGAGACGCATTTTCTTGCCGTGACGATCGAGGCCGGTCACCGTGCATTTCTCCGCTCGCGTGACGTCGCCGATCTTTCCCGGTATGGATAAGCAGCCTTCGGTGGCCACGGATTCGCCTTCGAAATCGGAAAGCACGGGGTTGATGATCGCGAACGGCCCCTCGTCTTCGCCGACATGGACGACGATGATGCGTTTGGCGATGCCGACTTGCGGTGCGGCAAGACCGATTCCGGGCGCCTCGTACATGGTTTCGAACATGTCATCGATCAGTTGCTGGGTGAGCGGCATCTTCAATTCGAGCTCGCTGACCTTCTTCGACACTTTGCGAAGGATCGGATCGGGCTCGATGACGATGCGGCGTTTGTAGGCCATTGCTCTCCGTTGTGCCGGGATTACAGTATATACTGCGACAAATCGTGGTCTTTGACGATGTCCGCGAGACGCTCCTCCACGTATGCGCGGTCGACGACCACATCGCCGGCGCGCTCGGGCGCCTCGAACGATACGCCTTCCAGCACCCGCTCCAACATCGTGTGGAGGCGGCGCGCGCCGATGTTCTCGGTGCGCTCGTTGACGAGCGTCGCGAGTTCGGCGATGGCGTCGATGCCGTCATCCGGAAATGACAGCGTCACGCCGTCGGTGGCCAAGAGCTGGCGGTATTGCTCGATCAGCGCGTTCTTGGGCTGCGTGAGAATGGTTTTGAAGTCGTCCTTGGTGAGGCTGTCCAACTCGACGCGGATTGGGAAACGACCCTGCAGTTCTGGGATGAGGTCGCTCGGCTTACTGACGTGAAACGCCCCGGCTCCGATGAACAACACGTGATCCGTCTTCACCGGACCGTGTTTGGTGATGACGGTCGATCCCTCCACTATAGGAAGTATATCGCGCTGGACGCCCTCCCGGGAGACGTCGGGTCCTCGCGAACCATCGCCGCCACCAGCGATCTTGTCCATCTCGTCTACGAAGATGATGCCGTTCTCTTCCGCGCGCCGCACGGCTTCTCGCTTGAGCACCTCGGTATCGACGAGTTTCGCCGCTTCTTCTTGGGTGAAAACGCGGCGCGCGTCGGCGACGGTGACCCGCCGCTTGGTCCGCTTCTTCGGCAAGATCGATCCGAGAATATCGCCCATGTTGCTTCCCATCTCGTCCATCTGCGCGCCGCCGAACGCACCGACGATCTGAGGCGTTTCTTCCGTTTCGATTTCAATCATCCGGACGTCGTAAAATCCCGAACGAAGTTCGTCTTTGGTCTGGCGGCGTTTAGCTTCGATGTCCTCCGAGCGCGGCGGGGCCGGCGCGTCCGCGGCCGCGCTCTGCTGCGGGCCGCCGAGCATAGCGTACAGACCCGTCAAGGGATTAGCCGCGGCGGAATGTGCCTTCGTGGAGGGCTCGAGGATGTCCACAAGACGCTCGAGCGCTAGTTCTTCTGCTGCATCGCCGGTTTCAGCGATGCGTTCGGCTCGCACCATGCGGATGGCGGCCTCGACCAGATCGCGGACCATCGATTCCACATCGCGCCCGACGTAGCCGACCTCTGTATACTTCGTAGCCTCGACTTTTACGAACGGTGCACTGACGAGCACCGCAAGCCGGCGCGCGATCTCGGTCTTGCCGACGCCGGTGGGACCGATCATCAATATGTTCTTCGGAATGACTTCGTCGCGCATCTCGCCCTGCAGGCGTTCGCGGCGGTACCGGTTGCGCAACGCGACTGCCACTGCGCGCTTGGCTTGAGCCTGGCCCACGATGTAACGGTCGAGTTCGGCGACAATGCGCGCTGGTGTGAGGTCTTGCGGATGCATGTCTATTACTGCGCGAGAGGCATGACGACTTCCGTCCGGTACTCGTGCGGACCGGCGACTTCCGTCGGATCGTTCAGATAGATCTCCCAATTCGGCCCGGCTTGGCGCTTGCCGTTCTTGGCGGCCCAATCGGCGAGCGCCGCGCCAGCGTCGGGCAAGCGTTCGTACGGTCCGATGTGCACGGTCGAAGCTACCGGCCCCGCAGGGAGTTCTCCGGCGATGACTCGCTCGCTGCCATCCGCCGCGTTTGCGATTGGCATCCCGGCTTCGAGGTCGATATTCGCACCGTCGATCTTATGATACCGCGTATATGGCATGCCGGCCGGCTGGATGCCGTGCTCGCGCAGATGGCCGCCGACGGCCGAGAGAAATTCGCCGATCGATTGCGCGATTTGTGGAATGGTCGTCGCGCCGCGAACAAAGAGCGTAGGTTGTGCGGCGACAGTCTTCGTTGCGATTTCGTAGGCCATGGCCCAGCTATTCTGGGCGTCGGTTGCCTCACCCCGCCACGTGGGGGCTGTACTAGGGCAAGCCTCGCATGCCCAGTTCTGCAGGAGGGTGAGCAACGCTCACCCATGGGCAAGCGATGATTGCCCTCCTACATAATCGGAATTGGGTTTACTCTTGGTCCGAGCCCGGCATGTCGACGCGCCACATCTTGGCCGGGTCGGTCTCGAACGGATAGATGTGAACCATCCAGTTGAACAATACCGGTTGGAACCGTCCGTTCGCGGCGTCGCACGCGGTCAGCGTGTTGATCGATCCGAGCAATCCGAATTGCGCGCCCGCGCCCAGATATTGCGATTTGCTTGTTCCGGGCGGTCCCCAGCAGATATTGACGTGCTGATGCCAACGCGCGATGCTCAGCGGTAAGCGCGCGTCGAGTTGATCCGGCGTTGCCGATCTCGGCGCGGTGTACATCGCGCCCATGAGCTTGTATCCGTCGCCGTCCTTTTCGTAGAGAAGCGATGTCGGGCGGGTAGCGTCGAAACCGCGCTCGGCCGCCATGGCGTTGCTTCTGTTCGTGAAATGGTAGCGAGGCTGTTTGACCTTCGCCAAGAATTGCACGTAGCCGTCGGCTTCGGCGACGCGGTAGTCCTGGTACTTGGCAAGCGTCGTGCGAAGTGTGGCCACCACCGCGTTTGCGCGCGCCTGATCGCCGGACTGCATAGGCCGCGTCGGCGACAGTTTCATATGCGGTCCCATCGACATGTCGGATGATTCGGCGGCCGTTTGCGGCATCGTCATCGAACCGCTCATCGCGACCTGATGCTTCGACATATCGCACGAATCGCCGCAGCTGACGGGCGTGACTGCCGCATGCGAAGACGCCTTGACGGCCCCGAACAGGCACAGCGCGGCAGCGAGCACCGCGATGGAGACGACGACTCGTTTCATGACTTTCTCCGTTTCCTACCTTATCTTTATATTATACGGCCTTAAGTGCGCGCGCAATGAAAGGCCGATGACAATCGGATGAGAGGGATGAGAACTCTCTGAAGAAGATTTCTTGCCAATCGGCAGAATACGACGCCCGTCCGACACTAGAGGAGGGCGCTCATTGAACGTTGCCGTGCCGAAGGAATCCGCCCCTGGGGAATGTCGCGTAGCGGTGACCCCGGATATAGCGGGCCGGCTTGTGAAGTCCGGGCTGCAGGTCAGCGTCGAATCGGGAGCCGGCGCCGCGGCCGGTTTTCTAGATGACGCCTACCGGAATGAGGGCGCGACCATCGCTCCCGATGCGGCCACGCTATATGGCGGCGGCGATTTTGTCTTAAAGGTGCAGCGACCCAACGCTTCAGAGATCGCAGGTCTTCGCAAAGGCAGCGCGCTCATCGCGTTTCTTCAGCCGCTGATGTATCCAGCCGACGCATCCGCGCTGGCAAAACAGGGCGTGACTTCGTTCAGCATGGATGCCATACCGAGAATCAGCCGCGCACAGAGCATGGACGCGCTCTCGTCGCAATCCACCGTCGCCGGATATAAGTCGGTGCTTTTGGCGGCCAACGCACTGCCGAAGTTTTTCCCGATGCTCATGACCGCGGCAGGCATGATCCGGCCCGCGCGCGTGCTCGTGCTCGGCGCCGGCGTCGCCGGCCTTCAAGCAATCGCGACCGCACACCGGCTTGGAGCAGTCGTCACCGGATTCGATCTGCGCGCGGCCACGAAAGAACAAGTTGAAAGCCTAGGCGCATCTTTCATCTCGCCGCCGATCACCGGGGAAGGATCCGGCGGATACGCGCGCGAGCTTACGGCTGACGAACAAGCCGCCAATCGCGAAGCGTTAGGAAAGGCCGTTGCGGACTCGGACGTCGTCATCACCACAGCGCTCGTGCCAGGGCGCAAGGCGCCGCTCCTCATCACCGACGCGATGGTGAAAGCCATGCGCCCGGGTTCGGTGGTGGTGGATCTCGCCGCTGAGGCTGGCGGAAATTGCGAATGCACCAAGCCCGGTGAGAATATCGACGCGCACGATGTCCACATCCTCGGGCCGTTCAACGTACCATCGTCCATGCCGCAGCACGCAAGCCAGCTCTATGCGAAAAACGTCAATGCGCTCTTCACGCATCTGGTGAAGGACGGCGCGCTCAATGTGGACATGAGCGATGAAATCACAAAAGGCGTGTGCATCACACGCGACGGCGCGATCGTGAACGAGGCCGTGGCAAAACTCGCGACCGGAGGAGCGGCATGACCGAAACGCTACTGTTCGAACTCACCGTTCTCGTTCTCGCGGTCTTCGTCGGCTTCGAGGTCATCTCGAAAGTGCCGTCGATGCTGCACACGCCGCTCATGTCGGCCACGAACGCTGTTCACGGCATCGTCGTCGTCGGTGCGATGCTGGTGGCCGGCGCCGCAATCGGAGGGACGACAGGCACCGTCATCGGCGCGGCCGCGATGGTGCTGGCGGCTATTAACGTGGTGGGCGGATTCACCGTCACCGGCCGGATGCTGCAGATGTTCAAAGCGAAACCGGGGCCGAAGCAATGAGCGCGCTGGACACGTCGCTCGCGCTGGCTTACCTCGTCACCGGCATTCTCTTCATCATTGGTCTGAAGTTCTTAAGCTCGCCTGCCAATGCAAAGCGCGGCAACACGCTTGCCGCGATCGGCATGGTCATCGCGGTGGCGGCCACCTGCCTCGATCAGCATATCGTCACGTGGCCCATCCTCATCGCCGGCGGCGTTGTCGGCGCGGCCATCGGCTACTTCACGGCGCGCGCGGTCAAGATGACGGCCATGCCGCAGATGGTCGCGCTGTTCAACGGCGCGGGCGGCGGGGCGGCGGCGCTCGTCGCCGGCGGCGAGTTCCTCAAGTTATCAGAGTACGGAAGCGCATCGGCCGCCGACATGGTGCCGGTCGTGCTGAGCCTCATCATCGGCTCCATCTCGTTCGCTGGCAGCCTGATCGCGTTTGCAAAACTACAAGAACTGATGCCGGGACGCCCCATTACCTATCCGGGGCAGCAGATCGTCAACGCGCTCATCGCGCTGTCGGTGGTCGGTCTTGCGGTTTGGCTCTCGATGGGCAACCTCGATCCGGCGTTCTTCATCGGATTGGTGGTCGCGGCCGCGCTGCTCGGCATACTCGTGGTGCTGCCCATCGGCGGCGCCGACATGCCGGTCGTCATCTCGTTGCTCAACTCGTTCACCGGCGTTGCCGTCGCCATCACCGGCTTCGTTCTGTCGAACACCGTCCTGATCATCAGCGGTACCCTGGTCGGCGCATCCGGAACGCTGCTCACCATGCTCATGGCCAAAGCCATGAACCGCTCCATCGGGAACGTACTTTTCGGCGCGTTCGGCAGCGTTGCAGCGGTCGACGCAGGAGCGCCTGGCACCGCGGCAAGCGCGTCCAACGTCCGGTCCGCGTCGGTCGAAGACGTCGCCACCCTTCTCGCGTATGCGCGGAGCGTCATCATCGTGCCGGGCTACGGAATGGCGGTTGCGCAGGCGCAGCACGCCGTGCGCGAACTCTCGGCCAACCTTGAAAAGCGCGGCGTGGACGTGAAGTTCGCCATCCATCCGGTCGCGGGGCGCATGCCCGGCCACATGAATGTTTTGCTCGCCGAGGCGAACGTGCCGTACTCGCAGTTGCACGAGATGGATGAGATCAATCCGCAGTTCGAACACGCCGACGTCGCGCTGATCATCGGCGCCAACGACGTCACCAATCCGGCGGCGCGCAACGTGACGACGAGCCCGATCTATGGCATGCCGATCCTCGACGTCGACAAGGCGCAAAACATCGTGGTTCTCAAGCGGTCCATGAACCCCGGCTTCGCGGGCATCGACAATCCGCTGTACGAGAATCCGAAGTGCATGATGCTGTTCGGCGATGCGAAGGCCACCGTGAGCGCGCTAGCGGCGGCGGTGCCGACCGCGTAGCCCGATGTAGGAGCCGACCTTTATGGTCGGCTCTGCTTGCCCTAGTACGGATACCCGTCTACGAGACTATCACGCTCGGGCGCGGATTCACGATTCAAACCACGCGCCGCGCGAATCTTCGCCGGCCTTCTTCAAACCGAGCTTTTTTGCAAGCGCGATCGATGCGGCGTTAGCTGGTTCGATCGTGGCGCGAATCGTTCGTGCGGCGTAATGTTCTTTGATGTGACTGACGACTGCGCGACACGCTTCCACCGCGTAGCCATGTCGCTGGTGCTCCGGGAACACCAGATACGCAAGGTCGGCGCGTCCGTCAGCGTGCACGGTCGCCTGGAACCATCCTACATAGTCGGCGCCGCGCAGTTTTGCGACCCAATTCAGCCACGCTTGGGCCCCGTCAGGCGATCTGCGCGGCTCCCATCGCCGGTACTGCTCTTCGAGAATGTCGACCGATTTGGGCGGCTCCGAGTCGAGAAATTCGTACAACGTCGCATCGCGCAAGCGGGGAAATAATTCCGGCGCGTGCGCCGGGACCAGCGGTTCGAGATCGAGCCGCTCGGTTTGAAGCGCGATCAATCCGCTACAGTGTCTCGACCGAGATGTCGGAGTTCGTGTAGATGCAGATGCGCGCTGCGATCTCAAGCGCCTCCCGAGCGATCTGTTCCGCAGAGAGCGCGCTATTGCGCACGAGGGCCTGTGCGGCCGCTTGCGCATACGGTCCACCGCTGCCGATAGCCGCGACGTCGTCGTCCGGCTCGACCACATCGCCCGTACCCGACAAGACGTACAAGTGCGCTGTGTCGCCGACGATGAGCAATGCCTCGAGCCGGCGCAAGAATCGGTCGGTGCGCCAATCCTTCGCGAGTTCAACCGCCGCGCGTGAGACGTTGCCGTGGAATTCGGAGAGCTTGGCCTCGAACTTCTCGAGGAGCGTGATGCCGTCGGCCGCCGATCCGGCAAACCCGGCGAGCACCTTGCCGTCGCCAAGGCGGCGGATCTTGCGCGCCTTATGCTTCATGATGGTGTTGCCGAACGTGACCTGACCGTCGCCGGCGATCGCAAGCTTGCCATCGCGTCTGACGGCGCATATCGTTGTTGATCGATTCATGCGGTGCACATTACGGGGCAAGCGTTGCTTGCCCTAGTACAAACGGAGAAAAAAACGGGGCAAGCGATGCTTGCCCTAGTACGGGCTTGCCCTCCTACACAGGTACGGCGGCGAGGCGTTCGGCGGCGAGCGCGGCAGCCATCGCGTCGATGATGGTCAGCGCGCGCTCCGCCATCGCATGACGGCGTGCGCGCTTGTCGCGCACTGGCGTGTCCAGCGCCGCGACGTATGCGAACGTCACGTTCTGCGGCTGAAAGTCGTGCGAGGTGCCGTCGGACAGATACGCCAGCAACGCGCCGTGCGCGGTTTCCGGCGGCGGCGCGAACGTTTCCGCCGATCCGCGCAGCCGCCTTACCGCGTTCACCGCGGCCATGATACCTGTGGCCCCCGCTTCGACGTAGCCTTCGCAACCACTCACTTGCCCTGCTAAAAAG
>Ga0208849_1002111_pt1 | contig 11605 bp, 9 predicted proteins | sample NGESurdeep072012_10_FD_184470 | JGI IMG/M metagenome (GOLD analysis project Ga0208849, IMG submission 184470) | Arctic peat soil microbial communities from Barrow, Alaska - NGEE Surface sample 53-3 deep-072012 (SPAdes) | ecosystem: Environmental > Terrestrial > Soil > Wetlands > Peat ...
CGGCCATGTGCAGCGCCAGGCTACCCCAGCCGCAGCCCGCCTCGACCACGCTCTCGCCGGCCGTGAGCCGCAGCTTGCGGCAGATATGATCCATTTTTGCGACCTGAGCCTGCTCGAGACTGGCCTCGGCGGTCGGGAAATAGGCGCAGGTGTAGGCCATGGTCTCGCCGAGCCACAGGGAATAGAACTCATTGCCCAGGTCGTAGTGGCGATGAATGTTGCTGCGTGAGCCGAGCAGCGTATTGGGCCGCGGCTTGTGCAGCCAGCGCGCGAGCCGCCGCGCCATTGAGCCGGCATTGGTGCTGGGTGGAAAACTGCGGTAGATGATTTCCAGCAACTGCACCAGGTCGCCCTCGACTTCGATGCGACCGGCGCTATAGGCATCGCCGAACCGCACCCTGGGATCGCTGAGCAGGCCCACCAGAGTGGCGCGATCGGCAATACGCACCTGAACCAGCGGCGCGTTGCCCGGCCCGGCGATGCGCTCGCCGGTCCACAGCAATAAAAATTCGATGGCAGGATTACCGAGTATCCCCAGCAGTCTGCGCACCAGGCGCGCATCGACGGAAGTGCCGCGCCGGGCGCGCGCAACCGGCGCCGTGCCGTCAGGCGTCGCAAGCCCCTCGGGTTCGGAGGCGGCGTCCATAGCTTATTCCTCTTAGGCCAGATCCCGCGCCGCTAGGCGAGTTGCGCCCGCAGCCTTCGCATACGACGGTACTGTAATTGCAGTCCGTATTCCAATTCCTTGAGCTGGGACTGCAGCGCCGAGCGCTCCCAGCGCTCGATCATCGCGCGCCTGGTCTGCGCCAGCCATTGCTCGCGCAGATGCGTCCAGTCGGTGACCGCCTGGCAGAATGCCTCGTACTCCTCGGCCACACGCCGGCGCAGCTGCTCGATGTGCGCATGTCCCGGCTGATGACCGGCCAGCTGTTTTTCCGCACGACGAAACTGGGTGTCGAGCAGCGCCCGCTGGATCTTGAACCACGGAACGGTCTTCAGATTGCGCGCCAGGCCCAGCCAGCGCATGCCATTGATGAACCATTTCGATGGATCCCACTGCCACCAGCGCACACCGTTGCGATAGTCGTGCGCAAACATGTGATGAAAATTGTGATAGCCCTCGCCGTAAGTCAGCAACGCCACCACGCCATTGTCCCGGGCAGTGTTGTCGTCGGTGTAGGGCTGCACGCCCCATATGTGTGCCAGCGAATTGATAAAGAAGGTGAAGTGATGGCTGACAACCAGGCGCAGCACCCCGGCAAGCAGGAAGGTGCCCAGAACATCGCCGGTGGCCCAGCCGGCCAGCAATGGCAGGCCAAAATTCATCGCCAGTGCCAGCGGTACGTAATAGCGGTGCTGCAAGCTGACCAGCGGATCGCGCTCCAGGTCCCTTACCACACTGAAGTCGGGCTCGCCGCTGGGATAGTTCTTCAGCATCCAGCCGATGTGCGAAAACCAGAAGCCGCGGCGCGCACTGTAGGGGTCAAGCTGGGTGTCATCGATCTCACGGTGGTGCACGCGGTGGGTTGCGGCCCAGACCAGCGCACTGTTCTGCAGCGCCATGGCGCCGAACAGCAGATACATCACCTTCAGCACCGGATGGGCTTCGTAGGTCGCATGGGCGAACAGGCGATGGTAGCCGCAGGTAATCGACATGCCGTTGGCGCCCAGGAACAGCACGAACAGGATCCAGGCGGTGGCGTGAAAGCCGTGGGTGAAGCCGTACCAGGGGACGCCGATGACAGCGACGGCAAAGGTCAACGCAAACATCAGTGTCGTCGTCCAGTTGCGCGTCACGTGATCCCAACTGGTGGCTCTCATACCCCGCTCCCTGGCGCGCCGCGCCCTGTCGTAATAATCCTACACGTGAACATAGATACTTTTGTAATGAAATCAGCGAGTTATCTACAAGTAAAGGGACCAGGCCCAGCGCTACTTTAACAGTATCGCCTACGCCCGTGCTGCGAACTGCCACAGCTCCCATGATACTGGGGGCGAATGGTGAAAATACCGATTTCAGGCCGCCGGCGGCGCAGCCTCGGGCGTCTCGGCCAGCATGCCCATCACCCCCTGCACCACCCGTGCAGAGGCGCAAGCGCCGTTGTCCATGAAGATCACCTTGCCCTGGGAGTGCTCGGAGACGTATTTCAGGGCATCGGTGTATTCCAGGAATAGCAGGAATTTATTGTCCACGCCGGCCTCCTTGAGGCTCTCGGCCGCATCCTTCATGCCGGTGGCGATATTTTTGCGGAACAACGCCAGTCCCTCTCCGCGCAGCGCCGAGGCCTTCTTGTCGGCCTCGGCGCCGATGGTCTTGTAGGCCGCCTCGGCCTCCGCATCCTTGGTGCGCTTGACCAGCAGGGCCGCGCCCTCGTTGGAGGCGGCCGCCAGCAGGTTCTTGGACGACACCACCCGCGCCATCGAGTCGATGATCTCCTTGTCAAAGGTCATGTCGGTGATCTGAATGTCGCGCACCACGTAGCCCCAGTTGAGCACCACATCATCGAGGTTCTTCTTGGTGTGATCGACGATTTCGGCGCGCATGCCCAGGATGTCCGACTGCTTGGTGGTGGCGACAAACTGGCGGATCGAGCCGTCAATGGTCCGCTGCAGCGCCAGCTGGAATTCCTGCGGCGTAGCGAAACTGAACACCGCCTTCTTGATCGACTCTTCTTCTGCGGCCGCCACCGCGTACAGCACCATGGTGGCGAACTTGACGTTGGCCTGATCCTGCGTGATGGCCTGGAACTCCAGCTGCAGGGCGCGATTCTGCAGCGACAGGCGATACACCACTTTCTCCCACGGCATCTTGAAATTAAGACCCTCGCGCATGATGCGATGGTATTTGCCGAACACGGTCACCACCGCAACTGTCGCCTGGGGCACGGTGCGGAACAATGCGCTCCCGAGCATCAGCACTATCGCCAGCAGAATGATCAACTGCAATGCCGGGCCGGTATTCATTGTTGAGCGCCTGTATAAAGCTCGTCGCCTCATTATAATGTGTAATGCCTGCGCGGTTTGAGGGGGTCTGGTGCAACACGTGCAACTTCTGATCGGTGGTCGTGACGTCGATGCCCGCGGCGGCGGCACCTTCGAGCGGCTCGATCCAATGACCGGCCAGGCGGCCACCATTGCCGCGGCCGCCACGGTCGAGGATGCCCGCGCCGCCGCCGATGCGGCCGCCGCGGCATTCCCGGCCTGGGCTGCCCTGGGCCCGGGCGCGCGCCGCGCCAAGTTGATGCGCGCCGCCGAACTGCTGGAATCGCAAGCCTCGCGCTTCGTCGATGCCGTGACCACGGAAACCGGCGCCACCGCCGGCTGGACGCACTTCAACGTGCATCTGGCCGCAGGCATGCTGCGCGAGGCCGCCGCGATGACCACGCAGATCTCGGGCGAGATCATTCCCTCCGACGTCCCGGGCAATATGGCCATGGCCATTCGCCAGCCGGCGGGAGTGGTACTTGGACTGGCCCCGTGGAATGCGCCGATCATTCTGGGCGTGCGTGCCATTGCCATGCCATTGGCCTGCGGCAATACCGTCATTCTGAAGGCGTCCGAAATCTGCCCGGCCACCCATCGCATGATCGGCACCATATTGCAGGAAGCCGGCCTGGGCGACGGCATCGTCAATGTCATCACTCACGCTGCCAAGGATGCCCCCGCGGTGGTCGAGGCCATGATTGCGCACCGGTCCGTGCGCCGCGTGAATTTCACCGGCTCGACCTCGGTCGGACGCAGCGTGGCGCTCACTGCCGCCAAATATCTGAAGCCGGTATTGCTGGAACTGGGCGGCAAGGCGCCGCTGCTGGTGCTGGCCGACGCCGACATCGACGCCGCGGTGGATGCCACCGTGTTCGGTGCCTTCGCTCACCAGGGACAGATCTGCATGTCCACCGAACGCGTGATCATCGAGCACAGCGTGGCCGATGAATTTGCCGCCAAGCTGGCGGCCCGCGTGGCCAAGCTGCCCAGCGGCGATCCACGCCAGGGCGAAGTCGTGTTGGGCTCCGTGGTTGGCCAGGCAACCGTCGAGCGAGTGCAGCGCCTGATGAACGCCGCCGTCGCCCAGGGCGCCAAGTTGCTCACCGGCGGCGGCGCGCAGGGCACGATCATGCAAGGCATCGTGGTCGATCACGTGCGGCCCGACATGGCCCTGTTCCGCGAAGAGAGTTTCGGGCCGCAGGTGTCCATCACGCGCGTCAGCTCGGTCGATGAGGCGGTGCAACTGGCCAACGACAGCGACTACGGACTGGCGGCATCGGTGTTTACGCGTGATCTGATCAAGGGTCTGGATGTGGCCAAGCGCATCGAGGCCGGCATCTGTCACATCAATGGCCCCACCGTGCACGATGAGGCGCAGATGCCCTTTGGCGGCATGAAGGCTTCCGGCTATGGCCGCTTTGGCGGCAAGGCTGCGATCGAGCAATTCACCGAAATACGCTGGATCACGATCCAGACCACGCCGCGCCATTATCCGTTTTGAGCCGGCGCGGCGCCGGGTGACACCAGCTGCAGGTGATGTCCATCCGGATCCACCAGCCCACGGTGGGCACGCGCGCCCGCGATACCCGGCAAAGACAGCGCAGTTTCAAATACCAGCCGCGTGGCGGCGATGTCATTGTTGCGCAATGCCAATGGCTCGCCGCGCGCGCTGCCGCGATAGCACAGCAATTCCAGATGCGCCACGCCCTGGTTCAGCGCCAAAGCACTCACCTCCACCTGCGGCGCAGCCAGGCCATCCAGTCGCGCCTGCTCAACGCCCTGGTTGAGTGAGTGCCCGCCTGGCATCAGGCCCAATGCTTCATAAAAGGCCATGCTGCGGGCGCTGTCGGCGACACTGATCGCGGAATGATCGACCCCCAGGTACAAAGCACCGGCGCGCGTCGGCTGCCAGGCCGCCGGCACCTTGCCCGGCGCAAAGGCCAGCAGTTCCAGCGGATGGCCGTCCGGGTCGCGGAATTTGAAGGCGCTGACGCCGCCGGATGATGCCGGCAGACGTTCGGGACCCGCGCTTGAGATCGCCGTCCATCCCTTGAGGCGCGAGAGCCGGGCGAATGCCCGATCCATATCGGTCACGACGATGGCGAAGTGCTGGAACCACAGGTCCGAGGAATCCGAGGGCTGCGGATACGGCTGGCCCGGCCGGTCGAATTGCAACAGTTCGACCAGTTCATAACCCAGTTGCAGTGTCATGCGCTGCGCCCCGCCGGTCACGCCCATGAGCGATTGAAAATCCGCGCCGGACAGATGTTGTGCGCCCAGCGTCCGGCACTCGAACGCCTGCTGGTAGAACACGGCCAGACGGCCGATGTTGCCGGTGGTGAGACTAAAACGCAGCAGCCTGCGCAAACGCGGCGCATCGGCGCTACTCACGGCCACCGCGCGCCGCGCCGATTGAGAAATATCGCATACAGCGTGTGCGAGCCGCCGATGAACAGCCGGTTCTTGAGCATTCCGCCGAAAGTCAGATTGGACACGCGATACGGTATCAGCAGCTTGCCGAGCAATCGCCCATCGGGATCGATGCAATGCACGCCGTCGCCCGCGCTCGACCACACATTGCCATCCTCATCGACGCACAGGCCGTCGGCGTAGCCGGGCTCGATCTTGTGAAAAATATCCCCGCCGCTGAGTTTTCCGTTGACGGCCACATCGAACACGCGGATGTACTGCCTGGGATTGTCACCGGTCTGATCGCCGGTCTCGGCCACATACAGGCGGCGTTCGTCCGGCGAGAATGCCAGGCCGTTGGGCCCGTCAAAATCCGCAGCCGCGACGCTGATGCGGCCGCTGTCGGGATTGAAACAATACAGCGCCGGCGGTTGCTCGGAGCGCTGGCGGCCGCCCTCATAGTCGTTCTGAATGCCATATAGCGGGTCGGTGAACCACACCGTGCCGTCGGACTTGACGGTCACGTCGTTGGGTGAATTCAGGCGCCGCCCGTCGTGACGATCCACCAGCCGCGTCACGCTGCCGTCCAGTTCAGTGCGGAACAGACAGCGTTCGCGGTGCGAACAGGAAATCAGCCGCCCTTGCCGGTCACGCGACTGGCCGTTGCCATAGCCCGACGGGCAGCGGTACACCGATACGCCCGCGCCCTCGATCCAGCGCATGGTGCGATCGCGCGGCAGATCCTGGAACAGCAGACATTGCGCATCGCCCATCCACACCAGGCCCTCGATCCAACGAAAACCGCTGGCGAGGGTTTCAAGTTCCGCGTTACCCAGCAGGTAATGGGCGAACTTCGGATCACGAATGTCGATCTGTTGCATGAGTGCTCAGCGAAATGCGCACGGCGATGCCCGCGCGCCATCCTTCGATTCCACCAACCAGCGTCCCGACTGCACCACGGGCGGCTCGTTCATCACGGCTGGCCGGTCGATGCCGGTGCATCGTAGGGATGACTGGAAGCGAGCGGATGGTTCCAGAATCGCCGCACGCCGGCGGCATCGCTGCCCAGGGCCAGCAACAGAAAGCCTCCGGCCAGGGCGAAGTTCTTCAGGAAATCCCAGAAGATCTCGCGCCCGGCGCTCGGACCTCTGAGGCGAAAATCCGGCGCCTTCCAGAATGGCTTCCACAGCAGCGCCGTCAGCACGCAGTAGCCGGCCAGAATGAATGCGGCCAGCCGGTCGAACAGACCCGTCAGTATGGCCAGCGACATGATCACCTCGATGCCGAAGCCCACGGCGATCAGCGCCGCAGCCAGAGAGCGCGAAGGGATGGCCTGTTTGCATTGATCGATGGCCTGCCGCGCGTTGAGGATTTTGTCGAGCGCGCTGAATGGCAGGAACAGCACCACCAGCAGGCAGCGCACCGCCAGGACTATCCAAATGCTCGACAAGGCTCGCCTCCAAGCAGCGATAATCCGGCCTCCAGTGTAACCCTTACGCCGATCAGGAGGGATCCCGTGACCACGCCCCAATCCACCGCTCCCCATATTCCGACGCAAACGATCCTGGCCGGCCAGAAAGCCCTGGTCACCGGTGCGAATTCCGGTATCGGCCGGGGGGTGGCCATTGGTCTGGCGCAGGCCGGCGCCGATGTGGTGGTGAATTACGTCAGCGGCGATGAGGCCGCGAACGCGGTGGTGGAACAGATCCGGCAGCTCGGCCGCGACAGCTTTGCCTACCAGGCCGACGTGTCCTCGGAGAATCAGGTGGCCGATATGTTCGCCGCCATGCGCCAGAAGTTCGGGACTATCGACATCCTGGTCAACAACGCCGGTCTGCAGCGCGACTCCGCCTTCACGGCCATGAGCCTCGAATACTGGAACACGGTATTGAATGTGAACCTGACCGGTCAGTTTCTGTGCGCGCGCGAGGCCATCCGTGAGTTTCTTCGTCGCGGCGTGGTCCCCGCAGTGTCATGCGCGGCCGGTAAGATCATCTGCATGAGCTCGGTGCACCAGCAGATCCCATGGGGCGGACATGCGAATTACGCCTCCTCCAAAGGCGGCATCAAATTGCTGATGGAAAGCATGGCGCAGGAATTCGCGCCCAAGCGCATCCGCGTCAACGCCATCGCCCCTGGCGCCATTCGCACGCCCATCAATACCAGCGCCTGGGATACGCCCGAGGCCTACGCGCAGCTGATGACTCTCATTCCCTACGGCCGCATCGGCGAGCCGGAGGATATTGCGCGAGCGGCCGTGTGGCTGGCATCGGATCAATCCGATTACGTGGTCGGCACCACGCTGTTCATCGACGGCGGCATGACGCTCTACCCCGGCTTTGCCACCGGCGGATGACATGAGCGATGCACACTACGATCTGATTGTGATCGGCAGCGGTCCGGGCGGCGCCTCCTTGGCGCAGCGTCTGGCGCCCACCGGCAAGCGCATCCTGCTGCTCGAGCGCGGCGATTACCTGCGGCGCACGCGCGCCAACTGGGATGCGCAGACCGTGTTCGTGGACGGCGCCTACCAGGCCAGCGAGACCTGGTATGGCGCCGACGGCCGCAGTTTTCATCCCGGACTGCACTATTACGTCGGTGGAAATTCAAAAGTCTATGGTGCGGCGTTGTTGCGTCTGCGCGAGCGCGATTTCGAAGAGCTCCGGCACGCGGACGGCCTGTCACCGGCATGGCCGCTAAAGTACGGCGATTTCGAGCCCTATTACGCCGCTGCTGAGCAACTGTTCCACGTGCACGGTCAACGCGGCGAGGACCCGAACGAGCCGCCCGCGAGCGGCCCGTTTCCCTATCCGGCGGTCTCGCACGAACCTGCGATCCAGACGCTCAACGACCGCCTGGCCCGCAGCGGCCTGCACCCGTTCCATCTGCCACTGGGCATATTGCTGGACGAGAAGGACGGCAAACCCACTCCCACCAGCATCTGCATTCGCTGCGACGCCTTCGACGGTTTTCCCTGTCCGGTGAATGGCAAAGCCGACGCCCAGGTCATGTGCGTCGATCCGGCGCTCAAGGCGCACCCGAACCTGAGCTTGCTGACCGGAGCCTACGTCAGCCGGCTCGAGACCGACGCCACCGGCCGCAGCGTCACGGCGGTGCACGTGACCCGCGATGGCCGCGGCGAACAGTACTCGGCCGACATGGTGGTGGTCGCCTGCGGCGCCCTGTCCTCAGCCTTGCTGCTGCTGCGATCGGCCAGCGACACTCACCGCAACGGGCTCGCCAATCGCTCGGACCAGGTCGGCCGCAACTACATGCGCCACAATCAATCGGTGCTCATGGCCCTGATGCGCGAACCCAACGACACGATGTTTCAGAAGACGCTGGCGGTCAGCGATTACTACTTCGGCGCCGACGACTGGCCGTATCCGCTGGGACTGATCCAGATGTGCGCGACCGCGCATGGCGCCGAGATTCGCGGTGAGGCACTGCCGGAATGGCTGGAATGGCTGCCCAGGATGCCGTTCGATGTCATGGCGCGCCACGCCACGGCGTTCTGGCTGTCGAGCGAGGATCTGCCGCATCCGGACAATCGAATTTTCTACGACGGTGAACGCGTGGTGCTCGACGTCACCGAAGGCAACATGGAAGCCCACCGGCGCCTGAGAAGCAAACTACAGCAGATGCTCAACGACACCGGCGCGCATCCCACGCTGATGGAACGCAGCCTGTACCTGGGCAAGGACATTCCGATCGGCGGCACCGCGCACCAGGCCGGGACCGCGCGCTTCGGGCGCGATCCGCTCACATCGGTGCTGGACCTGGACTGCAAGGCGCACGATCTGGACAATCTGTACCTCACCGATGCGAGCTTCTTTCCCTCCATCGGCGCGGTCAATCCTACCCTGACGATCATCGCCAACGCGCTGCGCGTGGCCGATCGGATCAGGCAACGCCTGGGCTGAAGCCGGAGACCTGGTGGCCGTCATGGTCGCGCAGGCGCAGCATGGCGAAGGCCGCGATCAGCGTCAGGCCGCTGGCGATCAGGAACGCGAGCGCGAAGTCGCGATGCTCGAGCGCTCGCCCCGCAGACGACAATGACAGCGAAGCGGCGGCGAGGCTGATTCCAAAACTCATCGACAGGCGCTGCGCAAACAGCGCCACGCTGTTGCTGCGTCCCATGTCAACGTGTTCGATATCGGCCAGCGCCAGTGCACCGATGCTGGAGAAGATCGCCGAGCGGATGGTGCCGAACACGAATATATAGGTAGCCAGCCATGCGATCGGCGAGGAGACGCGAAATTGCGTGAAGCCGGCGAGCATGGCGCTGGCGGCCGCGCACGCCCAGAACAATTCGCGCCGGAAGCCAAAGCGGGCGAGCACCAACGAGATGCACGGGCGCACCACGAAGGTTCCCGCGGAAACCAGGAACGTCACCAGGCCTGAGTGAAAGGCGGTGTAGCCGAATTGTAGCTGTAACAAGGTCGGCAACAGAATCTGGGTCGAGAACACTCCGGCCCGGGCAACGCTGCCGGCCAGGATCGCCACCGAAAAGCTGCGGATGCGAAACAGCGCCGGGTCGATCACCGGCGCCACGCGGCGCCGGGCATGGCCGGCGTATAGCCCGGCGCACAGCGCTACCAGCACGGCCAGTGCAACCAGTGCCGGTGCCGGCAGCAGTTGATGTCCCAGGGCCTCGATCAGCGTCTGCACGCCGGCCGCGGCCGTGCCCACCAATATAAATCCCGGCCAGTCGAAGCGTGCCTGCGGCAGCGGCGGGCTGGACGGGATGAATCGCCAGGCCATGATCAGTCCCACCACGCCGATGGGCACATTGATGAAGAAATTCCAGCGCCACGAGGCGTAGGTGGTGATGAAGCCGCCGATCACCGGACCGACCGTCGGGCCGACGATTCCCGGCAGCAGCATGTAGTTCATGACCGAGACCAGCGCCCGCTTCTCGACCCCGCGCGTCAGGATCAGGCGCCCTACCGGTGACATCATCGCGCCGCCCGTGCCCTGCACGAAGCGGCCGATCACCAGTGAGACGATGGAATGCGAGAAACCGCAGGTCAGCGATCCGGCCACGAATACCAGGATCGAGGCGCAGTACACGCGCCGCGCGCCGAAGCGGTCCGCCACCCAGCCGCTGATCGGAATCAGGATGGCCAGCGCGATCAGGTAGGCGGTGACCGCAACGCTCAGCCGCAGCGGCGATTCGCCCAGATCCGCCGCCATCTGCGGCAACGAGGTCAGGATGACGGCGGCGTCGAATCCCTCCATGAACAGCGCGCCGGCAACCGTGAGCGCCACGCGGCGCGGGGCGGCGTGGGTGGGCGGGCGCGTCGGGGCTTCCGGCGGTGTCTTCGTCATCGATACCGGGCATTATGGCCAAACATGACGCACCTCGTGGCCTGCGTGATCGCATCGCCAGAAAGTGCGCGCACGTCACCGATTGCAACGCTGCTGGTGGCGTGGCATTGAGCCGGCTACGACAGCCGGCTGGTATTGCCCAATACGCGCGTGAGAATCGCTGCATCCACCGGCTTGGTCAGATGCACGTCGATGCCCGCCTCCAGCGCATGCTCCTCGTCCTCCTGCTGCCCCCAACCGGACAATGCCACCAGCGTCGGACAGTGCGCGCCGCACTGGGCCCGCGCCCGCCGAGCCACTTCATAGCCGTCCACATCCGGCAGGCCGATGTCGAGCAGCACCACATCGGGCTTGAACTGCGACATTTCCAATAGCGCATCGGCGCCGCGATACACCGTCTTGGCGGTATGCCCGGAGATAGTCAGAAGAGCGCACAGGCTATCAGCGGCATCGATATTGTCATCCACGATCAGCACGCGCCGCGCTGCGGCCGGCGACGACACATCCAATTCGGCAGCCGCCGTTTGCGGCAGTTCGTTGGCGCTGAGCGGCAGACGGATGGTGAATTCCGCGCCATGACCCAGCCCATGGCTCGACACTTTTATGGTGCCGTGGTGCATTTCGATCAACTTTTTGCTCAGCGCGAGGCCTATCCCCAGGCCGCCCTGGGCGCGCCGGCCGCCGCTGTCGGCCTGCACGAACATATCGAAGATCTTCGACGCCATGTCGGGCGCGATGCCGATGCCGTTGTCCTTCACCGTGATGACGGCGTCGCTGCCGTCACGGCTGGCACGCAGCAGCACATGCCCGCCCGGACGGGTGTATTTCGCTGCGTTCTCGATGACGTTGAATATGGCCTGGGCGATGCGGATCCGGTCGG
>Ga0208849_1002113_pt1 | contig 11583 bp, 14 predicted proteins | sample NGESurdeep072012_10_FD_184470 | JGI IMG/M metagenome (GOLD analysis project Ga0208849, IMG submission 184470) | Arctic peat soil microbial communities from Barrow, Alaska - NGEE Surface sample 53-3 deep-072012 (SPAdes) | ecosystem: Environmental > Terrestrial > Soil > Wetlands > Peat ...
CGACCTCAACCCCATCGAGCTGGTGTTCCCCAAACTCAAAGGACACTTGCGAAAGGCCGCCGAGCGAGCCGTGGGCGCACTCTGGGACCGGATCGGACAGGCCCTCGACGAGTTCACCCCCCAGGAATGCGCCAACTACTTCAGCCACGATGGATACGCTTCAGCGTGACCGCAAAACGCTCTAGTGGCGCAGGCGCGGCGCGATCCGAACGTTCTGGCCCTCTGGCTCGGAGGGTCTCGCGGCAAGGGGCGACCCACCGAGCACTCGGACTTCGACTGCCTGATGATCGTGGGCGATGAGGTCTTGGCCGCCTATTGCGACCGCTTCCAATGCCGCGGGCGCGACGGCATCGACTGTCTGGTGATGACCCTTTCCGGCTTCGCAGGCTACGCGGATTGGAACGGACCGCAGCGCTGGGACCGCTACAGCTTCGCCCGCGCGGAGCCCCTTTGGTCGATAAGACCGGCGAGGTGCAGTCTCTGATCGACGACAAGGGGCGTGTGCCTATCGCTGAAAACCTTGTATTTATTGATGCCTCGCTCGATCACTTCATCAATCAGGTCTATCGCGTCGCCAAATGCAGGCGCGACGGCGATGGGTTCGCCGCCCGAATCGAGGCGGCCCGCGCGCTCGAACCCTTGCTTGACGGGGTGTTCGCCCTCGATGGCGGACGTCTGCGGCCCTTCGCCAAATATCTGGCCTGGGAGCTGAGGGCGCATCCCTTGGCAAAGCTTCCCTGGGCGCCAGAGGCGTTCACCGCCTTGCTGCTGCGCGTTCTGTCCGTCGCGGATCTTGCGGCGCTTCAGGAACTTCTGGCCGGAATCGAGCGGCTAGCGCGCGCATCGGGGCATGACGCGGTCTTCGAGGCGTGGGGCCAAAGTCTGGATTGGATGCGCGCCTTCCAGCCGGCGCAGCCTCGGTAAGTTGACTTTGGGCCCTGGATTCGTATGGTCCGCACCCTTCTTTCGAAGAGATTTTACCGGCCCCGAGCGCCGGCTGGGACAACAACGCCATGGCCAAACCAGCTTCCATCAAGATCAAGCTCAATTCGTCGGCGGATACGGGCTTTTACTACGTCACCAAGAAGAACGCCCGCACCATGACCGAAAAGATGGTGGTCAAGAAATACGATCCCGTGGTTCGCAAGCACGTGGAATTCCGCGAAGGCAAGATCAAGTAGAGCGATAGCGATAGAACGCGCGAGGCCCTTTAGCGCCCGGGGACCTTTTCTTTCCACACAAACGACGCCGTGCTGCCGGTCATAAGCCAAGTCCGGCCACTTTTCCGGTCAATCCTAGCCAACGTCCACCAGTCTTTGCCGCTGGCATTGGCGGGCGCCCACGCCAAATAGAGGTGATAGTCTCCCCTGGGGATTGGAGCAGGTTCGGCAACCGCCGCGAAAGGCGAGTCCTCAACACTGGTGAAGGAGAAAGTCTGTCCAGTCGGGACATTCATCCGGAGAAACACGCCGACGGTGTCGGGGGTGCCCGGATCCCACACGCCCTCATATTTCGCGGGCGAGGTGGCGCGGAACAGGACCGCGAGCGCCAAAATCGCCAGGACGGCGGCGAGCGCGAGGGCCGCCAAGCCGATGGGCATGGCAACCGCCCGGATGTCGGGCCTCCCCGGTGTGGATGAGATGCTCATTTGCCCGCCCCCGCGTCCAGTTCGCCAAGTTGGCTCGCAAGATGAGCACCGTTTTGTTTGAGATCGTCAAGCCCCCAGAACCAGGGGCCCGCCATCGGCTAAGCCGCCTTTGCGACCACCAGATTGCGTCCGGATGCCTTGGCCTCATAGACCGCTTCGTCGGCGCGCTTGAGTAACGCCCTGGCGGTTTCACCCACGCCGCTGGTCGCCGCGACGCCAATTGAGATGGTGACAGTCAGAGGCTCATCGCGGCCGGCGACATGGAAGACGGCCCCGGCCACCTGACGGCGCAACCGCTCGGCGATACGATGGGCATCCTCCAGGCGCGTGTCAGGCATGATCACCGTGAACTCCTCGCCGCCGTAGCGGCAAGGGACATCCACCGCCCGCACGTTCACCGCCAGCCGCATCGCGAATTCTCGCAACACTTCGTCGCCGGCGGCGTGGCCAAGGGTGTCGTTGACCGTTTTGAAGTGATCGATGTCGATCATCAGAGCCGCGACCGGTTCACCGCCCTGGCCGGCCCTGCTGACCAGCGCATCCAGCTGGCCAATCATATAGCGGCGGTTGTTCAGGCCTGTGAGCGGGTCTGTGACGGCCATTTCGAGACCGTGGTCGAGGTTGCTGCGCAGAACCTCAGCGTAGCGTTTGGCCTTCACCTGGCTGCGCACCCGCGCGGACAGCTCCTGAGGGTCGACGGGGCGGGCGAGCACATCGTTCAGGCCAAGATCCAGAGCCTTGACCAATCGCTCGCGGGCATCGAGATCGACAATGCCGAGGATCGGCAGATGCCGGGTCAACTCATCGGAACGCAACTGGGCCGCGAACCGCAGCCCGTCGAACTCCTTTGACGTAACATTGACGATCACCAGGTCGACGGGCCCACGCGCGGTCAGGTGAGCCTTTTGCGGATCGGACTCGACCACTGGACGATGATCGACCGCCAACTCCGCGGAAATCCTCAGGGCTTGACGTTGGTGATCGTCGACGATCAGGATCCTGCCTCCCGACCCGTCGAGCCTTGCAGGGGCGCCTGTAACGCCCAGGCGCCGGCCGGAAGCTTCTCGTTTCCGCAGTTCGTCGACGACCATCTTCAATCGCGTCAGACTCTTTATCCGGGCGAACAGCAACAGGTCGTCGATGGGCTTGGTCAGGAACTCGTCGGCGCCCGCTTCCAGGCCGGCGATCCGGTCCGCGCGGTCATCCAGAGCCGTCACCAGAACCACGGGTATATGCCGGGTTTCGGGATCATGTTTCAGCCGGCGTGAGGTCTCGAAGCCGTCCATGCCCGGCATCATCACGTCAAGGAGCACGATGTCGGGTTGTTGCGCGACAGCGATGGCCAAGGCTTGCGCGCCATCGCTCGCTGTCAGCACCTCATAGTATTCGGCCTCGAGCTTGGCCCGCAGCAATCGAACGTTGGCGGGAAGATCGTCGACCACCAGAATGCGGGCGGTCATGCGTCAGTCCAACAGCCCGCGGATGGTATCCAGGAAATGGCTGACCGATATCGGCTTGGCGATGTAGGCCTCACAGCCGCCGGCTCGGATACGTTCCTCGTCACCTTTCATGGCGAAAGCGGTCACCGCCACCACGGGTATGTGAGCAAGCGCATCATCCTCCTTGAGCCACTTGGTGACCTCGAGTCCCGAGATCTCCGGCAACTGAATATCCATCAAAATAAGGTCAGGCATGTGCTCGCGCGCCAGGTTCAAGGCTTGCAGCCCCTCGCGCGTTTGCAGGGTTTCGTAGCCCTGGGCATCGAGCAGGTCATGAAAGAGTTTCATGTTCAGCTCGTTATCCTCGACGATGAGGATTTTCTTTTTCATTCCTGGTCCGATTTCAAAGTGTTGCGCTCATCCCCTGGCGCACGCATCGGGAGGTAGGGCCTGGCGCCATGTCGCATTTCAGTCCCTTCGAGGCTGCGGGATGGATTGCCGCAGATCGCCCGGCCGCGACCCACTGGCGATTCGCCGCTTCTTTCCCGTCTCACAACACACCAATATCCTTAAGTCCGCGTTAGCCCAGGTGATCCGGCATTCCGAACTCCGCCCCAAATCACTGTGACAGCCTCGCGGCGCCGATCGATCCGCGAGCACCGCTGATCGTCGTCGACGTTGACGAGGTCCTGGCCATGTTCATGCGGGCATTCGAGACCTTCGTTAGGGCGCGCGGGTTGGAGATGCGGATCACCCGTTACGCCCTTTTCCAGAGTATTTTCCGCGTGGGCGAGCCCGAGCATCTGGATGTGGCCGAAGGCCGCGCGCTCTTCGATGCATTCTTTGAGACAGACGTTGGAAACATCGAGCCGGCGCCGGGCGCCCGTCACGCCCTGGCGATGCTCGCTCGAGACGCTACTGTCGTGATCCTGACCAATGCTCCGGCCCATAGCCGGGACGCGCGCGCCCGGTGGTTGGTGGAAAACGGCTTTCCATACCCGCTGCTGGTCAACAGTGGCCTGAAAGGACCGGCCGTGGCCGCGCTCTGCGCCCGGACGGCCGGACCGGCGGCTTTTGTCGACGACCTGTTGCCTAATCTCGACTCGGTGGCCAGTGAGGCGCCTGGGGTTTTCCGATTCCAGATGGTGGCCGACGAACGTCTGCGGCCATTGGCCCTAAGCGCGCCGGAGCGCCACGTTCGCATCGACGATTGGCCGGCCCTGGCCCCGGCGATTGCGCGCGTGCTGCGCATCGGCGAGGCTGACGCATGATCCGCATCGGTGTTGATTTCGGCGGCACGAAAATCGAAGCGGCGGCCCTGGACCGCGATGGCGCGTTCGTCTCGCGCGTGCGCGCGCCCAATCCTGGGGATTACGCCGCGTCGATCGCGGCCGTCGTCGATCTGGTCGCGGCCGCCGAAAGGGAGGCGGGAACCCGTCTGGCCAGCGTCGGCATCGGCGCGCCCGGATCGATCTCCCCGCGCACCGGGAGAATGCGCAACGCCAACAGCGTCTGGCTCAACGACAAACCGTTCCTGGCGGACCTCCAGAAAGCCCTGGGACGGCCCGTGCGTCTGCAAAACGACGCCAACTGCTTTGCCCTGTCCGAAGCTCTTGGCGGGGCGGCTCTCGGCGCGCGCGTGGTCTTCGGCGCCATCCTCGGCACGGGGTGCGGTGGGGGCATAGTGGTCGATGGCCACACCGTTGAGGGTCGCAACCGGATCGGCGGCGAATGGGGCCATACGCCCCTGCCTTGGCCAAGCGTGCGAGAAAACGGCGCGCATCGTTGCTGGTGCGGCCGCGAAGACTGCCTGGAAACCTGGATATCCGGCTCCGCCTTCTGCGCGGACTTTGCCGCCGCTTCGGGCCAGGCAATGGATGGGGAAGCCGTGATCGCCGCGGCGAGAGCCGGCGATGGCGCGGCGAATGGGGCTCTCGATCGCTATGTCGACCGGCTCGGCCGCGCGCTGGCGGTGGTTTGCGACATCCTCGACCCCGATATGATCGTCTTCGGAGGCGGGATGTCGAACACCGCCGAACTTTATGAGCGCGTTCCAGCCGCCATAGAACGCCACGTATTTTCCGATAGCTTCACGACACCCGTCGCGCCCGCGGCGCATGGCGACTCATCGGGCGTCCGGGGAGCGGCGTGGCTATGGCCACTGGAGTGAACACGCTTTGTCGCGACTGTCTGTGGTGCGGGACATGCCAGGGCAGCCACTGCCCTGCCTGCCGCTCGCCCCGGATTGTTGCGCACGAGGAACTGTTCGAACTGGCGATCGCCCACATCGATTGCGATGCCTTCTACGCCTCGGTGGAAAAACGTGACCGCCCTGAGCTACGCGATCGGCCGCTAATCGTCGGCGGCGGCAGGCGGGGGGTGGTGACAACAGCCTGCTACATCGCTCGAACCTTTGGCGTGCGCTCGGCTATGCCGATGTTCAAAGCGCGCGCCCTATGCCCGCAGGCCGTCGTTCTGCCCCCCGATTTTTCGAAGTATCGCAACGAAAGCCGGCGCGTTCTTGAAAAGGCGCGCGCGCTCACGCCGCTAGTTCAACCCCTTTCCCTCGATGAGGCATGGATGGACCTGTCAGGGACGGAGCGCCTGCATGGCGCCGCACCGGCCCTAATTCTCGCCCGGTTGCAAAAGGCGGTTGAAGACGAGATCGGCATAGCCATCTCCATCGGGCTCGCGCCGAACAAGTTCCTGGCGAAGATCGCCTCCGACATCGACAAACCCCGCGGGTTCGCAGTGATCGGCGCGGCCGAAGCCGCGTCGGTGCTCGCCCCACTCCCGGTCCGCGTTTTGCCTGGCGTCGGGCCCGCCCTGACCACGGCCCTGATCGCCGGCGGCCTGCGTACGGTCGGCGACATCGCCCGCATGACGCCGAAGTTGATGAAACAGCGTCATGGCGACCAGGGGCTCAGATTGTTTGAACTCTCCTGGGGCCGGGACGAACGGCCGGTGGATCCCGACCAGGCCCGAAAGAGCATAAGCGCCGAGACGACTTTCGAGGCCGATCTCGTAAGGTCTGCCGATCTGGAAGACCGACTTTGGCCCTTGTGCGAGAAAGTGGCGTTCCAAGCCCGCGCCGAAGCTGTCGCCGGTAGCGCGGTGACGCTGAAACTGAGGCGCTCGGACTTTCGAATCATCACCCGTCGGCGGACGCTGGAGCGGCCAACACAAACCGCCAGGACCCTCTTTCGAACGGCCAGGGAAATGTTGAACACCGAGGCCACGGGAGAGCAATGGCGTCTGATCGGCATAGGTCTTTCCGCACTCCAGGTCGCGGGGTCAGCGGTCGGCGACCTCTTCGCAAACGAGGAGTCGCGCCACTTGGACAGCGAACGGGCGATCGATGTCCTGCGCGCGAGATACGGCGCCGGGGTTGTCGTGAACGCCAGAAGCCTGAAGGCTTGAGTGGGCGGTTCTCTCGCCCGCGGGGCGGTTAAAGAAACCGCGGTTTTGAAAGGGGCCTTCCAATGTCCGCCACTTTCCATATCTAATCGGCTTGGCGGGGGGCCTTCCCCCCGGTGGAGGCCGTCGTGGCGGACAAGCAGCAGGGAGACGAGGTTATCGGAACTGGCACGGCGATCGTCACCCAGACGAAGACCAAGACCCAGAAACCGGCTATGTATCGCGTCTTGATTTTGAATGACGACTACACACCTATGGAGTTCGTAACGTACGTTCTGGAACGTTTCTTCAACAAATCGAGAGACCGCGCTATCGAAATCATGCTTCATGTTCATAAGAACGGGGTCGGCGTTTGTGGCGTCTTTACTTATGAAGTGGCGGAAACGAAAGTTGCTCAAGTGATAGAGACCGCGAGACGTCACCAACACCCACTGCAATGCACCATGGAAAAGGACTGAGAGGCCCCGTTTGCCATCATTTTCGCGTAACCTGGAAGAATCACTGCATCGGGCCGTCGCCTATGCGAATCAGCGCAAGCACGAGTACGCCACGCTCGAACACCTGCTGCTGTCGCTGATCGACGACGTGGAGGCCGCCGGCGTCATGCGCGCCTGCGATGTGGATCTGGCCAGTCTGAAAAAGAGCCTGGTGCATTACGTCGATACCGAACTCAAATCTCTGATTGTCGACGATGGCGAGGAAGCCAAGCCCACGGCGGGTTTTCAGCGGGTCATCCAACGAGCGGTCATTCACGTCCAGTCATCGGGCCACGACGACGTCACCGGAGCCAACGTGCTGGTTGCGATCTTTTCCGAGCGCGAAAGCCACGCAGCCTATTTTCTCCAGCAACAGGAGATGACCCGCTACGACGCGGTCAATTTTATCGCCCATGGCATCGCCAAGAAGCCCGGCGCTTCGGAGCCAAGACCGACGAAGGGGGCGGGCGACGAGGAAGAAAAACCGGCCGCGAAGACCGGCGGGGAGGCTCTCGAAGCCTATTGCGTCAATCTCAACCAGAAGGCGCGTCAGGGTAAGGTCGATCCCCTGATCGGCAGGACCAACGAGGTCGAGCGCTGCATTCAGATTCTCTGCCGTCGGACGAAGAACAATCCGCTGCTGGTCGGCGATCCGGGGGTCGGCAAGACCGCCATCGCCGAGGGCTTGGCCCGCAAGATTATCGGCCATGAAGTGCCCGACGTGCTAGCGGACGCGACGATCTTTTCCCTCGACATGGGCGCCCTGCTGGCGGGCACGCGCTACCGCGGCGATTTCGAAGAGCGCGTCAAACAGGTGATCAAGGAGCTGGAGAACCATGCCGGCGCGATCCTGTTCATTGACGAGATCCACACGGTCATCGGCGCGGGCGCGACCAGCGGCGGGGCCATGGACGCCTCGAATCTGCTCAAGCCAGCCCTGGCCTCGGGGACCCTGCGCTGCATGGGATCGACGACCTATAAGGAATTTCGCCAGCACTTCGAAAAGGACCGCGCCCTGGTGCGCCGGTTCCAGAAGATCGACATCAACGAACCGACCGTCGAAGACACGATCAAAATCCTCAAAGGACTCAAAAGCTACTACGAGGAATTTCACAAGCTGAAATACACCGCCGAAGCCATCAAGGCGGCGGTGGAACTGTCGGCCAAGTACATCACCGACCGTAAGCTCCCCGACAAGGCGATCGATATCATCGACGAGGCCGGAGCCTCGCAAATGCTGCTTCCCGAGGGCAGGCGAAAGAAGATCATCGGGCTGAAGGAAGTGGAAACGGTGGTCGCCAAGATCGCCCGCATCCCGCCCAAATCCGTCTCCAAGTCCGACACCGAATCTCTGCGTCAGCTCGAGGTCGACCTGAAAGGCGCGGTGTTTGGCCAGGAGGAAGCGCTGGGCCAGCTCTCCTCGGCGATGAAAATGGCCAGGGCGGGCCTGCGTGAGGCGGGCAAGCCGATCGGCTGCTACCTGTTCAGCGGCCCCACCGGCACCGGCAAGACCGAAACCGCCCGTCAGCTGGCCCTGACGCTGGGCATCGAACTCCTGCGCTTCGACATGAGCGAATACATGGAGCGACACACGGTGAGCCGCTTGATCGGCGCCCCGCCGGGCTACGTCGGTTACGATCAGGGCGGCCTCCTGACCGACGCGGTCGACCAGCATCCGCACGCCGTCGTCTTGCTCGATGAAATCGAAAAGGCGCACCAGGACGTCTACAACATCCTCTTGCAGGTCATGGACCACGGCTCGCTGACCGACGCCAACGGCAAGAAGGTCGATTTCCGAAACGTGATCCTGATCATGACCACCAATGCGGGAGCCCAGGACGCGCAGCGCAACTCGATCGGCTTTGGCCGGGGCAAAATGGAGAACGTCGACGAGGAGGCGATCAAGCGCCTGTTCACCCCCGAGTTCCGCAACCGTCTCGACGCGATCGTGGCTTTCAAGGCGCTCAGCCCGGAAGTCATCCGCATGGTCGTCCAGAAGTTCATTCTGCAACTGGAAGCCCAGCTGGCCGACCGTCACATCACCATCGAGACGACGGACGCTGCGATAGACTGGCTAGCCAAGAACGGCTTTGACGAGCTCTATGGGGCCCGCCCACTCGCGCGCACTATCCAGGAACAGATTAAACGCCCTCTGGCCGACGACATCCTGTTCGGCCGCCTGGTCAAGGGCGGCCACGTCAAGGTGGTGCTCAAGGACGGCAAGCTGGCTTTTGAGTTCGAAGGCGGAACCGTTCAGCCTCCCCCCCCGGAGGCAGTTCAGCCTTCCCTTCCGGAAGCAGAGGGAACCTCGAATTCCGAGGAGCCGGCGCTGGTTTAAATCCGGCGCAGCTGCGCGCTGCGGGAAATCGTCTAGGCAATTTTGGCGGCAATCAGCCGGGCAAGTTGGGTGAGTTCCTCGGGATCGGCCATGGCGCGTCCGTGCTGACCGAGGGCCACGCCCTGCCAGCGCGGAATAATGTGGACGTGCAGATGGTAGACCGTCTGACCGGCCGGCGCTCCGTTGAACTGGGTTACAACAATGCCGTCGGCGCTGAGGGCTTCCCGCGCCGCGCGCGCTACGCGCTGGACCGTCTGCATCACCGCGCACAGATCGGCCGTCGAGATATCCAGCAGATTGCGGGCCTGGGCGGTCTTGTGAACCACCAGGCAATGGCCGCGCGCCTGCGGGAAGGCGTCCATGAACGCCAGGGTGTCGTCGTTCTCGAAAATCCTCGCGGCCGGGGTCTCCCCGCGGATGACCCGGGCGAAGATATTGCCAGGATCGTACTGACCGTCGATGCTCATCTTGCTGCGCCCTTGGCGAAGAGGGACTACGACTTAGCCGACCCGCCGGAGCGCGCAAACATGGCCGACCAGACCGACGCCAGGAAAAGTGGCCGCGCCCTCCGAGATCGACGCTGAGACTGAGGCCCTGTTGCAGACGGCGTGGGAACGATCCTAAGGGGCGTTCATGGCGCGAGCTGTTTGAACGGCGAGTATTCTTCCGCCAGCCAATCCATTTCACCCTGGACCGCCCGGCGTTCCTCCTCGAGGAACCGCCCCACCGGCCCACGTAAGGCGTTGTCGGCGATGTAGTGGGCGGAGAAGACGGGGCTCGGGAGATAGCCGCGGGCGATCTTGTGTTGGCCCTGCGCGCCGGCCTCAACCCGCGCCAGGCCCATCTCGATCGCGTGCTCGATGGCCTGATAGTAGCAAAGTTCGAAATGCAGAAAGGGCACGTCTTCCAGGCAACCCCAGTTGCGCCCGTAAATGCAGTCGCCTCCGATCATGTTGAAGGCGCCCGCGATCCATCGCTCGCCCCGCCTGGCCATGACCAGCAGCACCTTATCGGCCATCCGCTCGCCGAGCAGGGAGAAGAAGCGCCGGTTGAGGTACGGCCTGCCCCACTTGCGCGCGCCGGTGTCCATGTAGAATGCGAAGAAGGCGTCCCAATGCGCCTCGGTCAGGTCCGTCCCTGTCAGGCGGTGGATTTCAAGGCCGGCGGCCGCGTCCCGCCTCTCGCGCCGGATGGTTTTTCGCCGTCCCGACGACAGGGCCCCCAGGAACGCCTCGAAGCAGGCATAACCGGCATTGAACCAATGGTATTGCTGGTTTTGCCGCAGAAGCAGCCCCTGCTCGCCTAGGAACCGCCATTCGTCAGCGGTGGGAAAGTTGATCCCCAGGGTCGAAGCGCCAAAGCGCTCGCAAAGCGTCAGGGCGCCGCCCAGCAGGGTTGAGCGCCCGGCTTCGGCATCTACGTCCGGGCGCACCAGCAGACGGGGGCCGGTCACCGGCGAAAACGGCGATGCGCAAACCAGTTTGGGATAGTACCGCCCGCCGGCCCGCTCATAGGCATCGGCCCAGGCGTGATCGAAGATATATTCGCCCTGACTGTGAGACTTCAGATAGAGGGGCATGACGCCAGCTACTTTTCCGGTCTCATCTTCGACGGTCAGGTGTTGCGGCGCCCAGCCGGTGCGTTCGACCGCGCATCCGGCCTCCTCGAGGATGTCGAGGAAATCATAGGCGATGAACGGATTTGCCGGCGCATGCGGGGCGCAGGAATCCCAGTCGGCCCGGCCCACCTCCCCTATTCTGCGATGCACCCGCACCGCCGCCTTGAGAGGCTTCACGCAGCAAAGCCTTCGAAGATCACGTTGTCGCAGTGGGGCCGCAGACTCTCCCACTCAGCGGGTGAGCGGACCGTCCAGGCGACGATGGGCATTCCCTGCTTGCGATAGTTGGCGGCCCTTTCGGTAACCGCCATGTCGATGCTGAGCGCCAGGAAATGCGGCCGAGCCAGGGAGACATGCTGCAATTTCGCATAGGATTTGCGAAGTTCCGCGGCCAGGTGCGGCGCATCGCTCGGCGCATAGGCGTAGCTATCTAGGCCACGCAGCACCTTGGGATGGTGATCGGCGAACCAGGCGTGGGAATAGGGATTGAACCCGATCACGCAGGTCGGGCCATTGTGATCGACCAGTATTTCGCTCACGCGCCGCTCCAATGGTCCGACCTCCCCGTAGGCCGTTTTGATCTCGATATGGACCATGGCCCGGTGACCGACGAGTACGAGCGTATCGGCCAAAGTCGGGATCGGCTC
>Ga0208849_1002115_pt1 | contig 11574 bp, 12 predicted proteins | sample NGESurdeep072012_10_FD_184470 | JGI IMG/M metagenome (GOLD analysis project Ga0208849, IMG submission 184470) | Arctic peat soil microbial communities from Barrow, Alaska - NGEE Surface sample 53-3 deep-072012 (SPAdes) | ecosystem: Environmental > Terrestrial > Soil > Wetlands > Peat ...
TGCGCCGCGGCGGCGCGCGCGCTGCGCACCGCGGCAAGCCGTTCGCGGTCGCGCGCGATGACCGGGTCGCCGGGGTCAAGGCGCGCGATCAGGCTGTGGGCAATATCGGCGGCGCTGCCATGCTCGCCGAGCCGAAAGAATGCCCACGAGCCTTCGCGGAAGCGCTCGACCAGGCCGGCTTCGGCGAGGAGACGCAGATGCCGCGAAAGCCGCGGTTGGGACTGCCTGAGGATCTCGGTGAGGTCGGAGACGGTCAGTTCGGTTTCCGACAACAGCGTCAAAATACGCAGCCGCGTGGCTTCACCGGCAGCTTTGAGCGTGCCCGTCAAAGTCTGAAATGACAGACGATTTGCGCCAGTCGGTTTAGACATAAGGATATCTTTATACGATTAAATGACGGTTTGCAATGGGAGGTAGCCCACCAACGTGGGAAATGTCCCCTCGAGGTGCTTTGCCGGTCTGCGGCCTTGGCGGCAGGGGGCCCGGCATGCAAATTGATCCGCATGGCTGACGCCGCAAGTCGTAATCATACCGAGGGCAGCCCGGCATCGAGCCCGGCCGGCCTGCGCGAAGGCGAAGTCGCGGTCGCGCTGCCGGAGCGGTTCGATGCCTCGCTCTATTTCATCGGCCGGATCCGGACGCCTTGGAGGCGGCGCGAGGACTGCCCGAAGAATGCCCGCGAGTCCGATGCCGCATGCACCGTCGTGCTCGATCCCCGCTGGGTCGAGGGCCTCAAGGGCCTCGCGACCGCGAGCCATGTGATCCTGCTCTACTGGATGGATCAGGCGCGGCGCGACTTGGTGCTCCAGACACCGCGTCATTACGCCGAGCAGCGCGGCAGCTTCGCGCTGCGTTCGCCGGTGCGGCCCAATCCGATTGCGCTGTCAGTCGCGCGCCTCATCGGCATTGACGGCAACACGCTGTCTGTCGTCGGCGTCGATTGCCTCGACGGCACGCCGCTGCTCGACATCAAGCCGTATTTTGCGTCGACGGATTCGGTGCCCGATGCATCGGTCGGTTGGCATGCCGATCGCAATCGCTGAACTTGTTAGAACAGCGCCGGCACCTCGCCGATCCTGATCATGCCGAGATAGACCGCACCGTCGGCAAAGCGCAGCGGCAGCGCGGTGGCGGGCTTGCCATCGATCTCGGTCGGCTGGCCCATCTTTTTGAGATCGCCGATCAGGCTGGCGTTGGCGCCCGCTGTGACAACGCCGCTCAGGCCGGGCATCAGTCGGTCGAGTGCGGCGAGCCCGCTTTGGCCCGATTGTCCAGGGATGCCGGCAAGTTGGCCGATGCCCTGGCCGATCATCTTATCGATGCCGAGGTCCGGCACGATGCTCTCGATGCCGCTGATCGCGACAGTGATGACGCCGTCGAGCTTGCCGTCCGGCTTCAGCGTGAGCGTCCCGGTGCCGACGGCAACCGCATCCGTGCGTTCGATATGCAGCGACTTGATCGTGATGCTGCCGCCGGCCGCCTGCAGTTCGCGGAAGCGCTGGGCGAACGGTTTTGGCGCGAGATCACTAAAGCCGCGCAGCACCACCTCGATCTCGCCCTGCAATGGCTTGGCGAGCGCGGAATGCAGCGCGGGTGCGGTGGCCGATGCGACATGCAGCACCGCATCAATCACGGGATGGTTGTCGGCGGAGCCCTCGATGATACGGGCCTGAAAGTCGGTGCCGTCCGCTGCGAACAGGGTCGCGGTGCCGGTCCCGGCGCCGCGAACAAGTCGCGGCTGCGCGAGACTGACGGAAAGAGCGTCGGGTTCGGGCGGCAGCCCACTGACGCTGATCCGAGCGCTCGACCAGTTCGCGGTCAGGCTCGGCGGCTGTCCCGGGGGCGCGATGGTTAGGGGACCCGTGATGTCGCCCACCAACCTGGTGGGACGGAACACCTGGGCGGTGAATGTGATGTCTTGCGCTGCCACCGCCAGTGGCGGCTGGATCGTATTCAAAGTGGCGGCCGCCTCGGTGCAATGCGTCTGGATGCGGAAAGGAAATCCCGAGGTGCCTTCGGAGCCGCAGGTATAGATCCGGCCGCCTGCGGCCTCACGCGCGACCCAGCCAGCCAGGGTCCGGTCAGCCACATTGGCCGCGTAATACCAGAGCGCGCTCCAGCCGGCGGCCAGCACAACGAGTGCGGCCGCGACACCAAAAACTGGCCATGCCCGACGGCGGGGCCTGGAACGGACCGCTGCCGGCGGCGCACCGCGCCGCGGCAGACGTCGATCCGCCTGCATCATGCTGAGTGGAGATTCACCTGCCATGGGGCCTTTTCGCCTGCCGACTGCGGCGTTTCCAAGACCTGATCAACGACCATTTCAGGAAGACTTCAAGGTCAATAAGCGGCCCGAAGGCCGCCATTGTACCGCCCCAGTCGGACTGCTAGGCGAGCAAGATCAAGCCGCCCGAAGCAATCGACGCGGGAAGCAATCAGTTAATGGCCGCCATCGACGAGCACGAAAACAGCGAGTTGTGGGTGTTCGGCTATGGCTCGCTGATGTGGCGCCCGGGCTTTGACTACCTTGAACGGATTCCGGCGCGGCTTCGGGGACTGCACCGGGCGCTCTGCGTCTTTTCACATGTCCATCGGGGAACCCCGGAGCATCCGGGCCTGGTTTTTGGGCTCGACCGCGGCGGCATGTGCCGGGGCATCGCGTATCGGGTCGCCGCATCGGCGCGCGCTAAAACGATCGCCTACCTGCGCGGACGCGAACAGGTCACCTCGGTCTATCTCGAAGCAATGCGGCGGATCGAACTGGAAGATGGTTCCAGGCGGCAACTCGACGCGCTCTGCTACCTCGTCGATCGCGGCCACGTGCAATATGCCGGTCGCCTGACGTCGGCGGAGCGCGTGCACTACGTGCGGCAGGGGCACGGTCAATCCGGTCATAATCGCGACTATGTGCTGCACGCGGTTCGCGCGCTGGAGATGCTGGGCTACCGGGAAACCGATCTGCATCTGCTGGCGCAGCGGCTCGGCGCACACGATACGGCCATCCGCGATCAGGACTCGGGCACAAAGCCTTCGGTCTTTTCTGATTCTTGACCCATTTCGGATTCCCGCACGAGGCGCGCCGTCGCGGGCTCCAGCGCCTCCTGCAACCGCGCCAGGAATTCGCGACCGCCTAATCCCGGCGCGATCGGATCGAGCACTTCCGCCAACACGGTACCCGGATAGCGCAGCAGCGAGCGGCGCGGCCAGAACAGTCCGGAATTGAGCGCCACCGGCACGCAGGCGACGCCCGATCTGACATAGAGATGAGCGACGCCCGGTTTGTAGTCCGGTTCGGCGCCCGGCAGCCGGCGCGTGCCTTCAGGAAAGATCACCACTTGGCGGCCGCGTTCGAGCTCTTTGCGCGTGCGGGCAGTCATCCGCGACAAAGCGGCCATGCCGGCGCGTCGGTCGATCGGAATCAAGCCGGCCTTCGCCATGTGCCAGCCGAACAACGGAATCCACATTAGCTCGCGCTTGAGGATGTAGGCCGGATCGTCAAGGATGGCGTAGAGCGCAAACGTCTCCCATGCCGATTGATGCTTGCAGACGACGATGCAGGCGCCTGGCGGCAGCTTGTCGAGCCCGCGCCATTCCACTTTCGTGCCGCAGACGACACGCAGCAGCCACAGGCTGGTGCGGGCGTAGGACCGGATAAAGACAAGATGCACCCGGTGAGGCAGCAGCAGTATCGGCAGCGCCACGAGCATCTGAATGATCAGGCTCGCGTAGAACAGCGCGTTGAACGTCAGCGAGCGGGCGAGCGAAGCGGTTCGCGGCACTGAACGTCCGTTTCGATTGATAGGCTCGCCTGTGCGCGAGTGTGCCGGTCGCGGCGGCATCGCTAACGCTGCGCGTCCGAGATGCGGTTGCCGCTGTCGGGCGGCACCGGCTCGAACTGCATGCGCAATTCGGCGAACAGAAACTTCAGATATTCCGAAACCACCAGGCGTGTCGTATCGGAGTTCGACCACCACGTTTCGATGTGAAGGCGATCGGACACGACCGGGTAGGGGATGAGTTTCGTGTTGGGCAATTGGTGCTCGAGTTCTGCCAGCGCGCGCGGCATGTGATAGGTCGACGTGACGACGATCAGCGAACCGAAATCGTGCTTGGCGGCCCAAAGCCGCGTCTGTAAGGCGTTGCCGAAGGTGTTGATTGCCGAATAGTCGAGGTCCACGCAGCAGGCAAACAGCGCATCATAGTGTGGAATCTGGTGCGCAATGTCGGCGGTCGTCGTGCCCGGATTGACGCCCGTGATCAACAGCCGCTTACCGCGACGGGCGGCGAGCAGTTCGAGCGCTTCGGTGACGCGCGAGTTGCCGCCGGTCAGCACGACGATGCCGTCGGCATCGCGCGAGAGTGCGAATTCCTGGTTCGGCAATCGCCGCACAAAAACAGCAAAGCCAAGGAGCAGCACAAGCAGACACAGCGCCGCCACGCGAATGGCCACCGACTTCAGCCGGCGTGTCCGCACCGCGGTCTTAAGACTTACCATGGCCGTGCGCGTCCTCCGCGCCACTCTGTTCGGCCGCCCACTGGCAGCGCCCCACGGCCCCCATCATAGCGTTAAATTCCGCTGTTAGCTTGGCAGAGACGCGCCATGAGGGGCGTTCGCGGCTCAATCGATGCTCTTCAAGGTACGGCGCACGGTGTAGCGCGACGCGAATGCCGTCACCAAAGCCATCAGGATGACTTGCCCCAGGATGGCTAGATAACCCGTGGCTCCGATCGTGAAATTGCCGAACAGCGCCATGGCCTCGTCGCCCGCGGCGGTGCCACTCAGCCAGATGTTCATGCCTTGGATGGCGCCGAACAGGACGATCGCCAACCCGCCGCCGATCGCGCCGCCCTTGAACCCCAGCATCAGAAAGTGCCGCTGGAATTGGCTGGCGACAAAACTGTCGGTAGCGCCGACATAGTGCAGCACTTCGACGATTGGCCGGTTGGTCGCCATGGCGCCGCGTGTCGCGAAGGTGACAGACAATACGGTGACGATGAGCACCAGTACGAGTACGGCGACCCCGCTCGCGGCGGCCGCGTCGGCCATGTCGTGCATGCGGCCGATCCAGCGGCGATGATCGTCGAGGCTGGCGCTCGGCACTTGCGCCGCCAGGGCTTTGCGCAGCGCGCCGAAATCCGGCGGCGCGCCGGACCAGAGCTTGACCACGATCATACGGGGGATCGGCAGGTCGTTGAGATTGAGACCGTTGCCGAGCCAGGGCTCGACCAGCCGCGCCGATTCCTCTTTGCTGTAGACCCGCACGTCGGCAATGCCGGGCGTGCCGCGCGTGATCTCGACAGTCTTGCGTACATCGGCGTCGAGGTCGCGTCCCGCGATCGGGCGGACCTGAAGGGTGACCTCGCGTCCGACGTCGGAGCTCCAATCGCTTGCCGCGCCCACCACCATCATCACCGCGCCCGCCGTCAACCCCGCCAGGAACGACATGATGGCGACGACGGCGATCAGCGAACGCCCGGCAATCGAGCCTTTCGGGACGATCGCCGTGGCGACGCGCGACCAGTGCGCGCGCAGCGGCGAGACTTCCAGATCGTCCCACGGCTCAGCCTGGATCTTGATCCTGCTGTCCAGCGGCTCAATCGTAGACATGCAGTCGACCTTCATGCAGGACCAGACGCCGCGCGTCGTATTCGTCCATCAAGGCGATATCGTGGGTGGCGATGACGATCGACGTGCCCGTCTTGTTGAGCTCAATGAACAGCCGCAGCAGCCGTTGACCGAGATTGGGATCGACGTTGCCGGTTGGCTCATCGGCAAGCAACAGCTGCGGGCGGGCGATCACGGCACGCGCGATGGCGGCGCGCTGCTTCTCGCCGCCCGAGAGTATCGCCGGCAGTGCGTCGATCCGCTCGCCGAGACCGACCCATTGCAACAGTTCGACCACCTCGGCGCGGTATTCGGTTTCGTCCCGGCCGAGCACGCGCAGTGGCAACGAAACGTTCTCGTAGGTGGTCATGTGATCGAGCAGACGAAAGTCCTGGAACACGATGCCGATGCGGCGTCGTAACGTGGCGCGGCTGTCCTTGGATAGTGTCGCGGTGTCTTGGTCGAACATCGTGATCAGCCCGCGTGTCGGCGGCAGCGACAGGAACAGCAGCCGCAACAGCGATGTCTTCCCGGCGCCGGATGGGCCGGTCAGAAACTGGAACGACTGGCTGTCGATGCGGAACGTGAGGTCGCGCAGGACCTCCGTACCGAGACCGTATCGCAAGCCGACGTTCTCGAAGACGATCACGCGGTGCCTCCAGCAGACCGTTCCGCGCGGGGTCTGAGCCGGTATTGGGGCCGGATTCCTAACAAGACTTAGATGCGGCCTGTTTGGACCCGACCCGGCCGTCCGCCCGATTCGCCCCTTCAGTCAATCTTAACATTACGGCGGCCGCAGTATGTTGGTGCAACGTCGTGGTTTCCAATTCGTTAACGGATGGCAGGCTAGGTTTGCCGCAAAGCCGCCACGCCTACTGATTCGAAGATGCTGATTGTCTGCCCGTCCTGCGCTACATCCTACGATGTCGAGCCGGCAAGCCTGGGGGCCAACGGCCGGCAGGTGCGGTGCGTGCGCTGCCGCACGGTGTGGCGGGCGGAATTAAACCGCGCCGCCCAGTTGGCGGCGGCAGCCGAGGCATTGGCTCCCGGCGCGCCGGCATTCCCGCCCCCTCTGGCCGCCGCCAGCGTTGCCAATGTCGAGATGGCCGCGGCTGCGGCGGGCGATGTCATGCAGGCCGATACTTTCCCGGACGCAGCTCCAGGTGAACAGCCGGACCCAGTAGCTGGCCAAGGACCCGCCCAAGGACTCCCCGAAGCGCTTGCGGGCGTCAGCGAACCCGATCCAGCGGACATCACTGCGATGCCGGAGGCCGACACGGTTGAGGTGGAGGCGCCGCCGCTCGCACCGGTCGATCTCGATGCCGGGCGGCCGCCCATCGAGATTGACGCCGACCGCAACGGCGTTCGGGCGTATGAGCCCGCGGAGGACCTTGAGACCGTTGCGGCGCGGCGTGCCAAAGGCGGCAGGCGGCGGCTGCAATTTCCGTCATTGTCACGCCTGCAGGCGCTCATTCTCGGCCTGCTGATCGCCGATGCCATACTGATCGGCTGGCGCACGGATGTGGTGCGGCTGTTGCCGCAGACTGCCTCGCTCTATGCGCACATTGGGATGCCGGTGAATCTGCGCGGGCTAAACATCGACGATCTCGCGACCGCCACGGAGACGCACGAGGGCGTGCCGATTCTCGTGGTGCGTGGCAAGATCGTCAACGTGACCGGAGCAATAACCGAGGTGCCGCGCCTCAAGCTCGTGGTGCGCGATGCCGCCAAGCGCGAAATCTATTCCTGGACCGTCGTGCCGCCGGTGGCCCGCCTGCTGCCGTACCAGGCCACCGATTTCTCCAGCCGGCTCGCGTCGCCGCCGGCCGGCAGTAAAGATGTGATGGTCCGATTCCTGAACCGCCGCGATCTCATGGCGGTCGGAGGCTGATGACCATGTCGCGCATCCTGATTGCCGAGGACGAGGAGGCGCTGCGCGCCATGTGCGCGCGGGCGCTCGCGACCGACGGTCATCACGTCGAGACCGCAGGCGACGGCAGCGAGGCGCTGGAAATCCTGATCCGCGAGCGCGGCCGCTTCGATCTGTTGCTCACCGACGTGCGGATGCCGATCATGGACGGGATTGCGCTGTCGCTTGCCGCGGCGCGCGACTTTCCCGACGTCACTATTCTTTTGATGACCGGCTACGCCGATCAGCGCGAGCGCGCCCAGGGCCTCGACGCGCTGGTGCATGACGTGATCGCCAAGCCGTTTTCGGTCGCCGAGTTGCGCGGCACGGTCAGCGAGGCGCTCGCCGTGCGCGCTCGCTGAGGCGCGGCGGCGCCATCAATCCTCGTCGAAGGCGGCGTAAGGCCGCGGCATCGGGTCGTGCCGCGGCTTGGATTCAGCCGATTGAAAGTCCGGCGCAGGTTTGCCGAGATCGAAATTGATCATGCCGCGGCGGATCGCCCGCCGCTCGGCGAACAAATTGTACAGCGCGTCGCCGTCGCCGTGCCGGACCGCGCGCGTCAAGGCCGCAAGGTCTTCGTTGAAGCGGCCGAGGACTTCGAGCACGGCGTCCTTGTTATGCAGGAAGATGTCGCGCCACATCGTCGGATCGGAAGCCGCGATCCGGGTAAAGTCGCGAAAGCCGCTCGCGGAATATTTGAGAATTTCCGATTCGGTTACGAGCCGCAGGTCGAATGCGGTGCCGACGATGGTGTAGGCGATCAGATGCGGCACGTGGCTGGTGACGGCGAGCACCAGATCGTGGTGTTCCGCCGACATGATCTCGACATTGGCGCCGAACGCTTCCCAGAACCGGGACAGCCCTTCGATCGCGGCCGGGTCGGTGTCTTTCGGCGGCGTGAGAATGCACCAGCGGTTGACGAACAGTTCGGCAAAACCCGCGTCGGGGCCGGAATGTTCGGTGCCGGCGACCGGATGGCCTGGAATGAAATGCACGCCGCGCGGAATGTGCGGCCCCATTGCTCGAATAACGTCGCCTTTGACCGAACCGACGTCAGAGACGATCGCGCCCGGCTTGAGGTGCGGACCGATCTCACGCGCGACCGGGCCGCAGGCGCCGATCGGGACACTGACGATCACCAGATCGGCGTCCGCCGCGGCTTCGGCCGCGGTATCCACGACCTCGTCGGCAAGCTCAAGCTCGGCGATTCGCTGCCGTGTTGTTTCCGACCGTGACGTGGCCACGATCGTCTCGACCAAACCGAGCGCGCGCGCCGCGCGCGCAATCGAGCCGCCGATGAGCCCGACGCCGATCAGCGCAAGACGATCGAAGAGAGGAGCAGAAGCGCTCATTTGCCGTCCAAAAAGTCCTTCAGTGCGGCAACGACAAGGCGATTGGCCTCCTCGGTGCCGATGCTCAGCCGCAGCGCGTTCGGCAGCTTGTAGGCGGCGACGTAGCGCAGGATCAGGCCGCGCGCGGTGAAGAAGGCGTCGGCGTCCTGCGCGGTACGGCCTTTCTTCTCCGGAAAATGGATCAGCACGAAATTGGCGACACTCGGCGTCACTTGCAGACCTAGCTTACTGATCTCCTGCGTGAGCCAGGCGAGCCACCGGGCGTTGTGCTCGCGCGAGCGCTCCTGGTGTTCGAGATCTTCGATGGCCGCGACGCCGGCCGCGATCGCCGCACCGCTGACATTGAACGGACCGCGGATGCGGTTGACGGCGTCGACGATGGGTGCGGGCGCAAACATCCAGCCAAGCCGCAGATTGGCAAGGCCGTGGATCTTCGAAAACGTGCGGGTCATGACCACATTGTCGGACGTCGCCACCAGTTCGATGCCGGCTTCATAATCGTTGCGCTGGACGTATTCCGCATAGGCGGCGTCCAGTACCAGAAGCACGTTGCCCGGAAGCCCGCGGTGCAGCCGTTTGACTTCGTCGAACGACAGGCAGGTGCCGGTCGGGTTGTTTGGATTGGCCAGGAAGATCATCTTGGTCTTTGGCGTCACCGCTTTCAGAATGCCGTCGACGTCGGCCGTAAAGTTGACCTCCGGCACTTCAATCGGCCGCGCGCCGGTGCCGAGCGTGACGATCGGGTAGATCAGAAAGCCGTGACGGGTGTGGATCGCCTCGTCGCCATCGGTGAGGTAGGCGTAGGCGAGCAGGTGCAACAGATCGTCGGAGCCGGCGCCGCAGACGATACGATCCGGATCGAGCCCGAAGGCGCCCCCGATGGCTTCGCGCAGGTCGCTCGCCGTGCCGTCCGGATAATCGTGCAGATGCGGTCCAATCGAATTGTAGGCTTTGATCGCGTGCGGGCTCGGCCCGAGCGGCGTCTCGTTCGACGACAACTTGAACACCTTGGCCACGCCAGGCGCTTTGCTTTTGCCGGGCACATAAGGCGCGATCTCGATCACACCGGGCCGGGGTAGGGGACGCATCGCAGTCATCATCTTCTTCCTTCATCCGCCCCCTCAAAGCGCGGGCGGGAACCATCCAAGGCTTTTGCAGCGAGCGCGAGACGGAGGAGGGTTATCGTTTGTGCGCCACCGTATAGCGGGTCGCGTGACTGCCGACGAGGGCTGCAGCGCGGATCGTAGCGCCGATGCCGATGAGCGCCTGGCGGACGGCGTCGACGCCGCCGCGCGGCACCGAGACCAGAAGCGCCGCGCCGTCGAACGCCCGGTCGGGCATTGCGATCACGTCGGCGATCGCCGCGAGTGTTCCGGCCGATTGCGCTCGCCAGCCCGACACGCGCATGCTCCAGACTTCGGTTTCGGTCACCATGGTGTCGGCTGCGGCCCGCGACACCACGAACACCGGCATGGCGGCCGGATGATCCGCGCGCTCCACGAATGGCAGCCGTGCAATGATCTTCGGCGCGGCGTCGAATTCGAGCGCCGTCCACCATGGCCCGGCGCCGGCGATGGCGAAGGCCGGAACGAGACCGAGGTCGCCCTTGGATGCCGTGACGGCTTCGACCACGCTGGCCGGGCCCATGTGGGGTACGAACGGCGCGGTGAAGCCGAAATGAAATCGCGCGGTATCGCGGATCAACGCATCGCCCGCGGACAGATCGGCGTGCACCGAGAATTGCGCCTGCACATAGGTGAACGTCGAGATGATGACGCGCCAGATGCCCTCGACCGTGTCGAGCGGCAAGCTGCCGTGATGGCGCTCGACCAGACGGCGCATCATCTCGGCCTCGCGCGCCGGGCGGAACGCCGAGCCAGACTCCTGCGTCTTTTTCACTGCGATCAGCGTGTCGATCGTTTCGCCGCGCTCCATCAGGAGCGCGTGGATCTCAGCGTCGATGCGGTCGAGTTCGCTCCGCAGATCGGTAAGCGACATTTGCTTCGGCTTCGCCTGTTCCTTCGGCTTCGCTCGTTCGGACATGGGCGCTCCGGGGTGTGGCCGCGGCGTCAAAAGGCCAAGCGGCGGCCCAATTGATAGGAGGCGTGGGCCGCGAAAGCAAAGAAAACGTTGACTCGCCGCGCGGGGGGCCTATTTACCCCGTTTCAAGCTTATTTCGCCGCGTGCCAACCAAGTCGCAGCGCGGCATCGCCGGGAAGCGCTATGGCCGACGCAGCCACGCTCGATCTTGCCGACCGCACGCGCGAGGCGGATCAGCCGCATTCGCCGGTGGTGCGCTTTACTTCAAACAATCCGTTGCGGCTCGATGCCGGCGTCGATCTCGCTCCGGTGCAGATTGCTTATCAGACCTATGGTGCGCTCAACGCCGCGCGCAGCAACGCCGTTTTGGTCTGTCACGCACTCACCGGCGATCAGCACGTGATTAACGCCCATCCGGTCACCGGCAAGCCGGGCTGGTGGGAGACGATGGTCGGCCCCGGCAAGCCGATCGATACCGAGCGCTATTTCGTCATCTGCGCCAACGTGGTCGGCGGCTGCATGGGCTCGTCCGGTCCGGCCTCGACCAATCCGGTAACGGGGATGCCGTGGGGCCTGGAATTCCCGGTGGTCACCGTGCGCGACATGGTGCGCGCCCAGGCGATGCTGCTCGATCATCTCGGCATCGAGTCGCTGTTTGCAGTGGCGGG
>Ga0208849_1002116_pt1 | contig 11572 bp, 10 predicted proteins | sample NGESurdeep072012_10_FD_184470 | JGI IMG/M metagenome (GOLD analysis project Ga0208849, IMG submission 184470) | Arctic peat soil microbial communities from Barrow, Alaska - NGEE Surface sample 53-3 deep-072012 (SPAdes) | ecosystem: Environmental > Terrestrial > Soil > Wetlands > Peat ...
ACATCGGCATGAAGGCCGAAGACCTCGACAAGGCCGCCGATATCGCGGCCTCGAACCCGTACTGGAACCCGAGGCCGGTCGAGCGCGGCGCGATCCGCGAACTGCTGCAGCGCGCCTTTGACGGCACGCGGCCCACGGTCTAGGCCCTAGCCTAGCGCCACGCTGCGGCCCACGAGCGAATAGAGGCCTTCGCCCACCAGGAAGGCCGCGGCGATGTCGGTGAACCAAGATGACGGGCGCGAAGCAGGCCTCATACAGGCGCGAAGCGCCCATGCGCCGACCACACCCGTGCTTGCCGTGATCAGGACCGTGCGTTTACCCCCCCGCTACTCGAGGTGCGTTTGGTCGCCGTACTTGCCGAGCTGGTAGATGTTTACTAGCTGATAGGCTGCAGCCGAATCAAGGCGCAGCTGCAACTGAGCCTTGATGTGCTGGCCAGCTACACGCTTCGTCCAGGCGAGGGCGAAGGCGGACCGCTTCAACAGGGATGCCACGATCTTTTCGACGCGCGCATCGAGCTCGTCGGCTGTCACCGCATAGTTGATGACGCCCATGTCGGCGAGCTCGCGGCCGGTGAACACCCGCGCCAGCATCAGGTATTCCTTCGCCAGCGACGGGCTCATGTGTGCGGGGATGTGCGCGAGACCGCCGTCGCCAGGGACCATGCCCGCCGCCGTGCGAAACGGTTGGACCTCCCCCATGCCCATGTGGTGATCCGCGAACCGGGCGTCCTCACGGGCGATGATGAAGTCCGATGCGAATGCGACGCTCGACCCCCAGCCGATCGCGTCGCCGTTGACCTTGGCGACGATCGGCCTGTCGAGATCCACCATCGCTTCGTGCAACCGGATGATGCCGGTCGTAGCGGTCCACACGTTGGGGGGCGACATCACGTCCTCGGCGCCCGCGTCCGACAGGAGCTGAGGAACCCAGAACACGCCCGGGTTCGCTCCCTCGATGACCACCACCCGCACGCGATTGTCCGTCCGAACGGCATTGATCATCTCGAAGAACTCCCAGTGCCGGTCAGTCCACGGACGGCCCTCGATCTTGCGATCCAGGCCGTGCATGGCGACGCGCAGCACCTCGTCTTCGAGCGCCACCGAGAAGTAGATGAACTCGTGCTCCAGGTACCAGTATTTCGACATGGTGCGATCCCCTATCCGTGATCCGCGAGGAGGACGTTGACGTTCTTGGTCTGCAGGTACGACAGCATTTCGCCCAGGTCCTCCTCGCGACCCACTCCAGAGTCCTTGAAGCCGCCGTACGGAGTCCCCGGGAAATGCTTCGAACTGTCGTTCACCCACACGTAGCCTGCCTGAACGTCGCGCGCGAAGCGATGCGCAGTCCGCAGATCGGCCGTGAAGACGCTCGCGGTCAGGCCCAGCCCGACCCCATTGGCTATCAGTAAGGCGTCATCGTAGTCGCGGAACGGCATTGCGACTAGCACCGGGCCGAAGATCTCCTCCTGGGCGATTCGACTGGCCGGGTTCACGTCGTCGAACAAGGTGGGCTCTACGAACAGGCCCCTTGCCAGTTCCGGGGCCGTGGGCCGCCCACCGCCGACGACGAGGCGGGCCCCGTCCTCGAGCCCGATGCCGATGTATCGCCGGACCTTGTCGAACTGTCCCTGATGGACTATCGCACCCGTATCGGTGGAATCCTCGCCCGGATCCCCGATTCTGAGGTTCCCTATCCTCTGCGCAAGCTTGCCGACGAACTCCGCGTGCAGGTCCTGATGGACGATCAACCGGGACGTAGATCCGCACGACTGGCCCTGCCAGGTGAAGTTCATCCCGCGCACCACGCCATCGAGCGCAGCGTCGACGTCCGCGTCGGGAAAAATGACGATCGGATTCTTCCCGCCAAGTTCTAGGGTCACGGTCTTCACGGCGACCTCGGCTGCCCTTCGCTGGATGGAACGGCCAGTCTCGCTGCTTCCGATAAAGGCGATACGTCGCACGCGGGGATCGGCGACCAGCGCGTCTCCCACGTCGTGGCCCATGCCGGTGACCACGTTGACCACGCCCGGCGGGAAAATGTCGATGAGATCGTCGACCAAGGCCAGGATCGACAGGGAGGTGAACTCACTCGGCTTCAATACCACAGTGTTGCCTGCGACCAGCGGAGCCGCTATCTTCGCGACGGCGAACATGAGGGGATGGTTGAACGGGATAATGCGAGCCGTCACTCCGAACGGCTGGCGCAACGTGTAGTCCAGTCGATCGTGAGCGACCGGAATCGTCTCGCCTCTCGCCATCAGGGCGAGGCCGGCGAAGTACCGCACCTGGGAAGCCGCGATGCGAACATCATTGCGCATCTCCCGGATGGGGCTGCCGTTGTCGGCGGTGTCGATGGCGGCCAGTTCATCCCCGCGCCGCTCGACGACGTCGGCCAGCCGCAGAAGGGCTTCCGCCCTCGCGAGCGGGGACTGAGCGGCCCACCCCGGGAACGCGCGTTCCGCCTCGTCGACCGCGTGCTTCACGTCGTCCACGCCACACCGCGTGAACGATGCGATGCACTCTCCCGTTGCAGGGTTGGTCGACTCGAAGGGAGGGCCGCCGCAGCCCAGGTACCTCTTGCCACCGATCAGCGTGGGCATCACCTCGCTGCCTGGCAGGCTCGTACCGGAATTTCTCATGGCTGTAACGCGCCCGACTTGAGACTGCTTCGCCTGGAGTCGCCGAATGCTGGGAGCACGTCCTGGATGAAGGACTCCAACGAAGCGTTCGACTCCTGTGGCGACATGAAGGCGAAGTTGAAGAGCATTCCCAGGTGCCTCACGCCCGCCCTGCGGTATGCATCGATCTGGTCCTTCACCGAAGCAGCAGAACCGACGATGAACTGCTTGCGGACGAACTCCTCCGGATCTCCCGTGGGCCCGATCACGGCCTTCAGCGCACCTCCGGGGATCTTCGCACTGGTGCGCAGCCCGTACTCGTGAAGCATCTGGATGCGGCGAATCGCCTCGTCGTGGGCTTCAGCGTCGGAGTCGCGCACGATCACGTTGCGAAAGCAGAAGCTCCACTCGAGCCTGTCCTCGATGACGTCCTCGGAAAAGCCAGCCTCGGCCATCGCGCCGCGATAGATGTTCAGTCGCTGCAGCAGCTCGGCCAGCTCCAACCGTGCCATGTAGATGTACTCTGCCACGAGACCCGCGTCGTAGGCGGCCTTGTCGCTGATCGTCATCCTGGCCAAGGGCGGGTGCTCGCGGTGGTAGGCGCTGGGCATCACGCGGGAATAGATCGTGCCCGCCTCGAATCGCGTGGACCACTCTAGGGGCGCGCCCCCATCCTTCATGCTCCAGGCCGCCTTGAGCGCTGTCAGCACCGCACCGAAGTCCTCGTGCTTGTTGTCAGGATTGCGGCCGAGCCCCACGAATTCCATCGCGTCGCCACCGGTGGCAAGGCCCACGATCGTATTGCCCTTCGTCAGCACGTCCATGAGGTTGATCTGCTCGGCTAGGGAAATGGGGTTGTGCAGGGGAGCGATGACCGCGGTGTGAATGAAGCGAGTTCCCGGAGCACACCGGCCAGAGAGGTGCGCTGCCATCATCAGGTTACTGCTGTACGTGTTGAACTCGGAGAAGTGGTGCTCGGTCAGGCCCACTCCGACGAAGCCGGCCTGGGTGGCACGGATGGCCTGGTCGATGCACGTCTCGATGATGTCCGCGTCATGCTCCGCGCCAGAAGTCTGAGGATTGATGTAGTAGGAGAACTTCATGTCGCCAACACTCTCGTAATGGTTTGCAGAATTGTATTCTGCAAAATAGCAGACGAGATGGGTACATCACAACATCGGTCACGGCCCGCGGCCCGCTTCAGGCCACGACGCCGCGGGGGCGAGCGTCAGGGTGCGTCAGGGTGCGTCAGGGTCGCCAGAACCTGCCGTGGGAGCGGTCTGGTCGCCAATCTGCGCGGTCGGACGACTGGCGGTCCGCTCAGCCGGTCGAGCCTGTGGCATGGGTCTCAGGCGTCTCAACCGAGCTTGAGCTGACGGCGCCATCATCTCGGGCTTCCATTCCCAGGCACCTGAGCGAGTATCGCAGGCGACCTGCTCGACTCCGTCGATCGCCATCACGGCATCTTCGATTGCCGAAGTGATGTTCATGGCTTGCAGGCAGACGGGGCTGGTGAAACGCAGCTGGATCTCGACGTGCGTCCCGTCGATCTTTATTCCTCGCACGATTCCCATGTCGATCAGATCGATCGGCACGCCGGTGGCGATGCTGCAGGGATCCACCACGCTTCTCAATGCCTCGGTGATCTGGTCTTGGGAGATCATCACTCAGCCCGGCCCGCAGACGCGGTCGTGGAGTACGGGTCAGCAGGAGCGCCTGTTCCCCGTCGCTTCGCGAACTCGTCGTTGCGGATTGCAGCGAGGCGCGAGTCTAGATCGAGCCCGACCATCTCGGCGTAGTTCCCGGCAAGGATACGGCGTTTGTCAGCTTCGGTGATCTGCCTGACGCCTCCTTGCTCGACGGTGTCGTCGTCGAACCGAAACTCGCGAACGAAGCGCTCGAGCGCGGGGCGTGGGTGGATTGCCATGCAGCCAGTCCCCCACATGATCCGGCGCAGCGCGTGTTCCTGCCCGATCCGTATGAGGTTGAACATCGCATCGTGGAACTGCCTGGGGGCGTGGACCAGCATCGCGCTCGTGATCTCGAGGTTGACCCAGACGTTCTGGAAGCGAGCAAGCTGCCACGCGGTTTCCTCGACAAAGGCAGCTCCGCCATGAACGATCTCGAAGTTCAGCTCCGGAAACGCGATCGCCGCACGGTCGATGTCGTCCACCTTGTAGGGGTCCATGGGCACAGGCCCCATCGGCACCGCCTTGTGAATCGCTACGACCTTGAGGCCAAGTTTTTTTGCGCGCTCGAATACGGGGAACGCCACTTCCGGGTCGTCCATCCGCCAACCCTTGACCTTGTCAGCCACAAAGGTATTGGGGTATAGCTTCACGCCGACTGGATCGAGCGACTCCACCTGGCGATCCAGCTCGTCGAGCGCACGCTTTCCGTCCAGCGGGTCGACGCCGGCGTACACCACCGTGCGGTGGGGCCAGCGTTGCTTGGCCTCGAGCGCCTTCTCGAGCGAACAGCTGCCATCTTTGTAGGCGCCGATCTTTAGGGCGTGGTGCACAGCGATGTCCGCATCGCTTTCGACGAACGAGACGTTCGAGATCTCTTCAACTGACCAGTCGCGGATCCAGGCGTCCTCGGGAAGGCGATATCCGGGGGCAGCTGCGGCGTGCGTTGCGTGGTACACCTGCTGCGCGAGGATCGCGCCGTACCGGTTCGCGTAGTTGTCGGGCGCCCAGTTGTAGGCGTGGACGACCGCGTCAATGACTGGAATTCCGTCGATCATATCGCTCCCCTTGTGGGCTGCCGGCACGCCGCTGCAGCGACCGTGACGTCCGACGTCGCGAAGACGACGTCGCGCAGTACCAATCCTGCTGCACCCCTATGATAATGGTGATTTGTTATGGCCGCACTTTCCTAAGGTTGGTGACTTCGGCAGATCTGTAGTTCCCGGGCCAAGAAAGGCAGCCTGGCGAAGGACTTACTTCAGACGAACCTTCAGCTTTCGCAGGCCGCGGGCCGTTATGCCACCCAGCCACTCGGGCTCTTCGTCGCACAGCTCAAGTCCCGGGAAGCGGCGCGCGAGCTCGACGAGCACGATATTCGTTTCCAGCCGCGCGAGATGCTGCCCGATGCAGACGTGGATCCCGCCGCCGAAACTCAGCGGACGGATGTCCTTGCGCGTGATGTCGAGCCGATCCGGGTCCTTGAACCGCTCCGGATCGCGGTTTGCCGCCCCCATCAGCGGGACCACCGTATCGCCGGCGGGAATGGTCGCGGTTGGGAGCTGTATGTCTTCCGTGGCGATTCGGTGCGGCGGCTCCGCCTGCACGGACGATTCGAAGCGCAGGAGTTCCTCGACGGCGCCATCCACGAGCCGGGCAGGGTCTGAGGTGAAGAGCTCCCACTGGTCACGATGGCGAAGCAAGGAGTAGACGGCGTTTCCGAGGAAGTGCGTCGTGGTCTCAAACCCGGCGATGTAGAGCAGGCCCGCGTTGGCGAGGACCTCATCCTGAGTAAGCGTTCCGGCTTCCATGGCGGCCACCGACCTGCTGAGGAGGTCCTCGCCCGAGCCGCCGTGCCGCTGCTTGATGCGGTCGCCGAGAAAGCCGTTGAGCTTGTCCATGGCCTTGTCCGCCGTGCGCAGGACGCTGTCTTCGACCAGCGGCTCGAACGTCGGGCCGACGGCGGCTGCCCAGTCGATGAAGGGCTGGATGTCGGCGTTACCCGGAAGCCCCATGATATGTCCCATCACCTTGATGGTGAGCTGATAGCCCAGTTCCCCGACGATGTCGATCTCACCGCGGTCCGTCGCGCTGTTCAGCAGCTCATCGGTCAGCGACGTGATGAGCGGCCGCAGATCCTTCACCCGTGAGCCACTGAATATAGCCGAGTTGTAAACGGCCCGCTTCGCGTGGTACTCCGGCGGATTCGAGAAGATTAGCCAGTGACTCTGGCTCTCCGCGAACGACCGCTTCGTGTCCGCGTCCGTCCCGCTGCTCCGTTTGTGGAAGTCCTCAAAGTGGCGGACGAAGCGCTTGTCCTTGAGGATCTTCTGGACGTCCTCATAGCGGGTTAGCACCCAGAAATTGCCCATCGACGAGCGATGGACAGGGTCGAGTTCGCGCAGTCTCGCGAACAGCGGATATGGGTCAGACTGGTGCTCGGTCATGAGCCGCCGGAGGATGGCATCGGCCTCCTCGATGTGTGCTGGTGTCGTGGTCACTTGTGAACCCCTATAGGTGTTGGTCGGGATGAAGGTGGCCCAAGGCGTTGGCCGGCCCTGAATCCACCTCTCCCGGTGTTGGTCATAGGAAGGGAGTGACGCATGGGTGGGCTAGGTACCCGAGACCGGGGTCGCGTCGGAGTCGGCGTGGCGTCCGCGCCTATGCTCGAGCCACCTTTTCAGCCCTCCGTCGGCGCTCAGGCGGTTGAACAGCACGGCGCTCACCAGAATCACGCCTGTGACGATCTGCTGCCAGTAGCTGGAGATATCCGACAGGCTCAGCCCGTTCCCGAGCGTCGCAAGGAAGAGGACTCCGAGCGCGGTTCCGCCGACTCCACCCGACCCGCCGTTGATACGCGTGCCGCCGAGAAGCACCGCGGCAATAGCCTCGAGCGGGACGTTGTTGTCGATCGTCGGGCTGGCAGCACCGCTCCGCCCGATCCCGATGATGGCGGCGAGGGCGGCAGCGATTCCGGTGAGGGCGAAGACGAAGACGATCGTGCGCTCGGTGTTGATTCCTGCCAGGCGCGCGGCCTGACGATTGCCTCCCACTGCATAGACGTCGCGCCCGAAATACGTCCGGCTCTGGAGGAGTAGCGCGAGTATGAAAGTCACGCCCATGATCCACAGGGAGATGTTCACACCCAAGAAGTTGCCGAAGGCGATGGAGTCCGTGATCGACGCCTGTACCGGAATCGCCATCGTGTCCGACCATAGGTTGACGAGCCCTGTGAACGCGGTCAGTGACGCCAAGGTCACGAGAAGGAACGAGAGTCCCACGCGGCCGATGAGGACGCCGTTGACGCCACCGCCTAGCAGCGCTCCGGCCGCGATCGTGATGGTCAGGGCGAGGCCACCCGAGACACCGGCATTGAGAAGCTTTCCGAACATAATGGCCAAGAACGCCATGATCGCCCCGACCGACAGATCGACGGCCCCCGCAAGCATGACGAACGTCATCCCCACCGCAACCACCCACAGCTGCGCGTTGCTCGTGAGCAGCACCTGAAGATTGCCTCGGGAGAGAAAGACCGGGTTTGTGATTGCGAATACGGTGAAGATCAGTATCAGGAGCGTCAGCACCGGCAGCAAGTGGCGCCCCGAGTGCCAAATGCGCCCGACGTGCGACCTGCCGGGCCGCGGATTGCTCGAGAGCGCGCCGTTCATGTGCTCTGACTCCATTCTTCCTTGTTCGAACTTGGTGCTTCGAGGTCCGGCGCTGAGGCCAGCCTCATGAGGGTTTCCTCGCTCGCGTCGGCGGCCTCCACGACGGCGACGGACCGCCCTTGTGACATGACGATGATCCGGTCGCATAGGTCGAGCAGTTCGGGTGCCTCGCTCGAACTCACTAGGACGGCAACTCCCTCGGCGGCAATGCTGCGCACGAGTCGATGGATCTCGACCTTCGCACGCACGTCGACGCCGCGCGTCGGCTCGTCCAGAAGGAGCACCTTCGGCCTGCGGGCGAGCCACTTGGCGAGGACCACCTTCTGCTGGTTGCCGCCGCTCAGGTTTCCGACCGGAGCCTCGTAGTCATGGAGTCGCACGCGCATGGATGTGCAAAGCTCAGCGATGATGGGGTCTTCCTCTTTTTTTATCGGGCGGCGGAGACGATTACGTTCTGCAGTTGCGACCGACATGAGGTTGGTTCGCACGCTGCCTGAGAGGACCAGGCCTTGCTCCTTGCGATCAGGAGGTACCAAGGCGATGCCGGAGCGGATCGCGCCATGCGGGCCGCTTCCGTGCCGCGCGGACCCACACACCGAGATCCCGCCGGCAGTCACATCACGGACGCCGAAGATGCACTCGAGCAGCTCGCTTCTGCCGGACCCGACCAGACCGCACAGGCCAACGATCTCCCCGGGACGGACACTGAGCGAGATGTCCGTGAGGCGACCCGTTGAGTGCAGGTGACGCAGCTCGAGGGCCGGCGCGCAGTCAGTGGCGGGTTGCGGCCCACGAGTGACACGCCGGTCTGTGTCGCCACCGACCATCGCCCGGACGATGGAGTCTGCATCGAATGTATCGACGGGCCCTTCGACGATCGTCTTGCCGTCGCGCAGGATCGTGAGGCTGTCGCATACGGCGAAGATCTCGTTCAGGCGGTGCGAGACGAACAGCACGGTCACGTCCTGCGCCTTGAGACTTTCGATGACAGCGAACAGGGCATTGACCTCGCCAGCGTCGAGGGAGCTGGTTGGCTCGTCGAGGATGACCACTCGGGCGTTGGTCGAGATCGCGCGAGCGATCTCGACCATCTGGCGCTGGTCGGGCCTGAGGTCGCGCACGAGCCAATCCGGGTCGTAGTCGAGGTCTAGGAGCTCCAGCACGCGGCAGGCCTTCTCGCGGCTGGACGACCAGTCGATGAGGAAGCGTGAACGAGCGAGCCCACGCCCCATGAGGATGTTCTCAGTGACCGTGAGCTCCGGCGCAATCGCCGCCTCCTGAGCGACCATCGCGATGCCATGTCGCAGTGCATCGGAAGGGGAATGGAAGCTCAGCGCCCGACCTTCCAACTCCACTCGGCCCTCATCGGGCTGGTGCTGACCGGACAGGACACCCAGCATGGTGGATTTCCCTGACCCGTTCTCGCCGAGGAGTCCGTGGACCAGGCCGGGCCTGGCGATCGTAAGGTTGGCACCCCGGAGAGCATGGACTCCCCCGTATCGCTTCGACAGGCCGTGGAGGGCCAGCAGCGGGGTGCGACCAGGTGGTCGCATCCCCTCGACCGCAGACTCGCCATGGGAACTCGTCATTCTGACTTGTCTTCCACGATCGGTCGGTTCTCTGTGGACGGCGGGCGCATCACAATGCCGGGGGTTTGTACCCGGCAACGTTGCTCTTGTTGATGACGGCCCCGATAGCAGTGACCTTCTCCGGGATGGTCATGCCCAGAGCCGCATCAATCGCCGCATTGGCAAGCTGCTCGCCGTTGGCGAAGTTGTTGTACGCCCAGGTCATGAGAACGTTTCCCGTCTTGATGAGCCCGGTGACTCCGCTCTCGCCGTTCACTCCGGTGATGAGGATGTCAGGGCGGTTCAGGGAGCGGGCCGCCGCCACCGTTGCCTCCGCCGCGGGATCGTTGAACGTCATGATCGCCTCCACCTCGGGGTGCTTCTGGATCAGTGCGCTCGCTGCTTTTGACGTCGGTCCATTCGAGTTGTCAGGGGTGCCCTCCTGCCCAACGGATGTCAGTCCGAGCTTCTCGGCCCAGTACTTGAAGCGATCGACCTGGTACTGAAGATTGGCTGCCGGGAAAGACGGATAGATGAAGCCGATCTTCGCTCCGGGCTTGGCGACCGCGATAGCCCTCACAGCCGCGTAGGCCGCGGGGTCATGGCCCATATCGAAGTTGCTGACGGTTCCCGGGACATTCGCCTGATCGGTTCCGGCGGGACAGTCTTGCATGATGATCGAGACGTGCTGGGCGTTTGCCTGCTTGATTGGCGCGGCGAGGGCCTGTGGAACAAGCGGATCCACGACGATGGCCGTGGCACCCTGGGCCAGGAGCTGCTGCATTCCGGTGACCTGAAGCTGCGGGTTCAACCCGCCATCCTTGACGATGAAGGTGCAGCCGTAGCGTGCTGCGACGGCTCTCATGCCCTGGATCTGATCCGGCAGGCCCGGGATTGCGTTCAGCGGCGACACGTAGCCGATCTTGCACCCCTTGCCAGGTTTGCCGGTCGGGTCTGGGTATTTCGTGGGGAGGTGAGAGCCATCCGGCGCTACGTACCCAAGAGGTAGACCCCACTTCACGGCCCCTTGCGAACTCGCATCGCTTAAACTCGCAGCCCTGACAAACGCAGATAGAACAACTGCGCATGTGGTGGCGACCGCCGCCAGGCTCTTGGCCTTGCCTCGACTCAATGGTGCAATCTCTCTGTCTTGATTCGTGGCTCCGCCCCCCAATCATCTGGTGGTCAGAATGCCAATCTGTGGAGCATACGGTACCAGCCTGTCGCTCGGATTGCTAAGGACTTTCACGCGTGGCTCTTCGCGCAGCGAGCCGGGGTTGTTTCGCGGTACCCCGGCAGGTCAAGAAGGCAGCGCTGAGCGTTCCAGGACCAGCCCGTTGGAGCAGGAGATCGAACAGCCCGTGTCCCTCGGACTTCGCCGTCTCTTCACGTTTACCGCTGGCGACGATCCGGCACATGAAATCGCTCAGTAGCCGACGAAGGGCGAGCGCGACGACTTCGGTTCCTGCCGGCACACGACGTCCAGCACTACCGGGCCCTTCAGGAGCGGGAGGTGTTGCTCGAGGGCCGATGTCAATTCGCCCGGCGTCTCCACTCTCTCGGCAGTGGCGCCGAGCCCGCGGCAGATGGCGGCGTAGTCCGCCTCCCATCCAAACCGGAGATCCACCGACGCCGTTGCCGTGTCTTCTGATGGTGCCAGGTCGGCGCCACCGGGGCCGGTTTCCGGGCCCGGCCCTGAGACTCCCGGAATCCCTGAGCGGCGGTGCCACCAAACGGTGGCGTACCGGCCGGCCGAGCTACGGGCCCTGCCTGTTCAGGCACGCCGTGACGGGACGGCTGAGCCGTTCGGACCGCGAAATACCTGGTTGACGCCCTTCTCCTGACACTGGGCTGTGGCTACTGTTGAGAAAGTGGCTGAAGTGCGGGGCGGACGAATCGGGCCGAGGTGGTGTCGGGCCTGGCGGCTGGCAGCGGCCGTGGTGGCCGTCGGTCCAATGGTGGCGAGCTATTCGTGGGGCACGCACCTGGTCCTCCTGTTGCTGCCGATGCTCGTCCTCGTCGCGTGGGGTG